>Ga0307990_1000145_pt1 | contig 66864 bp, 53 predicted proteins | sample EllFjometagen129_FD_203168 | JGI IMG/M metagenome (GOLD analysis project Ga0307990, IMG submission 203168) | Marine microbial communities from Ellis Fjord, Antarctic Ocean - #129 | ecosystem: Environmental > Aquatic > Marine > Unclassified | place: Southern Ocean | collected 2014-10-08
CAGTTTCCGGCGACAGGTGTGCGCGAATCCATTCGGCATCGCCTTCGAGCGTGGCGGCATTGACGACCAGCATGTAGCGTTCGTCATCGAGCCGGTAGCAGGTGAGGTCATCGATCACGCCGCCCTGTTCGTTGAGCATAAAACCGTAACGGCACTGGCCGACCGCCAGTGTGGAGATCTTCAGGGTCAGCAGGTTTTCTAGATCCGCGGCGGCGGTCGGGCCGGTCAGCTCAAACTCGCCCATGTGGCAAATGTCGAACAGGCCGGTCTGCGTGCGGGTATGCTGATGTTCCGCCAGAATTCCTTCATACTGAATCGGCATGTCCCACCCGCCAAACTCCGCCATGCGGGCACCCAGCGCAATATGTTCCTCGTGAAGCGGTGTGTTTTTCAAAAAAGATCCCTCCATGTGAATTTTTCAAGGCCCTCGACGGTCCGTCCACTGCCGTTTTCAATCATCAGCACCGGGCAACCGGCGGCCCGCGCAGCCTTGACTCCGGCGGGGCTGTCCTCAAATACAATCACATCATGCGGTTCCAGACCCAACTGTTCGAGCGTCAAGATGTACATTTCCGGATCCGGTTTGCGGCGCGTCACATCATCTGCCGTGCAGACCGTTTCAAACAGATCGATCATCCCACCCTCAATGAGCACCTTTTTCACAAACTGCTTCGGAGAGTTGCTGGCCAAAGCCAGCCGCTTGCGCCCCCGCCATTTTTTTATGAAATGCACCGCATGCGGAAACACGTCTGTTTTGAAATTATCCCGCAGATGCGCCCGCTTATAATCGAGAGTCTCCTCCACGCTTAAAGTAAGTCCATGCCGTTCCGCCAGCACCGGCAAAAAGGTGCTGGTGTGCGCTTCGAAGAACTCGCGCCGCTCGGCCTCCGTGAGGCTGTATCCGGTCAAAGCCTGGACCGCCTGCTCAAAACCATCCGCATGATACTTTTCGGAATCAATCAGCGTTCCGTCCAGATCAAAAATAAATGCTTTGTATGGGTTCAAATCCGGTTTCATAAGGTTTTTGAATTTCAGGTATAAACCCTCCTCTGAAAAGAAAGTTCTTCCAGTTTCTGAGCGCATTCCGCGCCTTCACAAATTTCGGCGCTGTGCAACGGGAGTGCGTTTGATCAGATATTGAAAAATACAGAGTGAATTTGCGGTTTTAAAAACACCCTCTATTTAACAAAAAATAACGCCAGAAAGGGTTGCACTTCTCCTCCAGAAGAGTACAAATCGCCGCAAATCAAACCGGAAACAGGTTCCGGGGAGAAAAAGACCATCAACCTGGAAACAGGAGGAAAAGATGAAAGAGAAAAAACATACAGAAAAGATAACCCGGCGGCGCAGCAGCGCCAGACGTGACTTTCTGCGGAAAAGCATGTCTGAAAATGTAAAAGGTCCGATGTCCTGGACAGCCGGAATCTAAACCAAACCCGTGCGGGAATCCGCACACAACCATTTACAGGGGCGGCGCGGAAACGCGCCGCCCTTGCTGTTTTCGGTATTGCCTCTCAGCCGCCCTCTGGTATTCTTTCCCGCTCCTATGGAAAATCAGTTCACACTTATTCGGGAAACAGAGGTTGCCGAGCTCAACGGCACCGTCAAAGAATACCGCCACGAGCCGACCGGTGCGCAATACATCTCCGTTGAAAACGACGACAACAACAAGGTCTTCGGAATCACCTTCCGCACCCCACCGTCCGACTCCACCGGCATTGCACACATTCTGGAACACACCGTTCTGTGCGGCTCGCGCAAATATCCGCTGAAAGACCCCTTCGTTCAGCTGCTCAAAGGCTCGCTGCAAACCTTTCTCAACGCGATGACCTACCCGGACAAAACCGTCTACCCGGTCGCCAGCCAGAACGTGCAGGATTTCTACAACCTCGTCGACGTCTACCTCGACGCCGTCTTCTTCCCGCGCATCACCCCCGCCTTCTTCCGCCAAGAGGGCTGGCACTACGAGTTGGACAACCCAGATGCACCGCTCACCTGCAAGGGCGTGGTGTACAACGAAATGAAAGGGGTCTACTCCTCTCCCGACAGCCTACTGCTCGAACGCTCCCAGCAGTCGCTTTTCCCCGACACCACCTACGGCCTCGACTCCGGCGGCGACCCGACGGTCATCCCCACCCTCACCTATGGCGACTTCCGCGAATTCCACGAAACGTGGTATCACCCCTCCAACGCTCGCATTTTTTTCTACGGCAACGACGACCCCGCCAAACGGCTCGAAATTCTCGAAGAATACCTCGGCGGTTTCCAAACATTGGAAAACCCGCCCGACTCCTCCATCCCGCTACAGCCCGCCTTCAAAAAGCCGGCGCTGATCAAGGAAACCTACGCCGCCAGCGACGAAGACGCCAAAGCCTACGTCACCGTCAACTGGGCGCTTCCCGAAGGCTCGCTTCACTTTGCACTCACCGTACTCGACCACATCCTCACTGGCACCTCCGGTTCACCGCTGCGCAAAGCGCTCATCGAATCCGGCCTCGGCGAAGACATCGCCGGCTTCGGCCTCGAAACTCATATGCGCCAGCCCGCCTACTCGATCGGCATGAAAGGAGTCGACGCTCCAAACCTTGGAAAAGTTGAAGAGGTAGTTTTCCAAACCTTGGAAAAACTGGTGAAAGAGGGTATCGACCGCGGCGACATCGACGGCGCGCTCAACTCCTTTGAATTCGACCTGCGCGAAAACAACCACGGAAGCTGCCCGCAGGGGCTCTCCGTCATGCTCACCCTGCTCGAAACCTGGCTCTACGACTGGGACCCGCTGGTGCTCGCCGCCTACGAAAAGCCGCTGGCCGGCCTCAAACAGGCACTGGCCGAAAACCCGCGCTACTTGGAAGAGCTGATCGAAGTCAACCTGCTCAACAACCCGCACCGCGCCACCGTCCGCCTCATTCCGGATTCATTCAAAGCCGAACGCGAAGATGCCGAGGACGACGCGGTGATGCAGGCGGTAAAAGACTCCATGATTCCCGACGAAATCAAGCGCACCATCACCGCCGCCCAACGTCTGCTCGACATGCAGAAAGCGCCCGACAGCCCAGCATCTGTGAAAAAACTCCCCTTACTGTGCCGCAACGATCTGCGCAAAAAAATCATCACCATTCCGCGCGAAATCGAACCATTCGACAACGCCACGGTGCTGTTCCACGACCTCTTCACCGGCGGCATCGCCTACATCGATGTTGGCTTCGACCTTCATGGGCTCGATGTCGACGAGTTACCATGGGTTTCGATTCTCGGAAGTATGCTGCTCGAAATGGGCACACAGGAAGAGGACTTCGCCTCGCTCTCGCAGCGTATCGCGCAGAAAACAGGCGGACTATACGCCACCCCTATCCACGCCACGCCCGAAGATTCCGCCGAAAGCGTCAGCCGCCTCTTCCTGCGCGGCAAATGCATGGCCGACCGGATCGACGACCTGTTTGCCATTCTCAGCGACATTCTCCTTCTCCCCGCTTTTGACCAGCCAAAGCGCTTCAAAGAAGTGCTGCTCGAACAGAAAGCGGAAATGGAAAGCGGACTCGTTCCCTCCGGCCATACCGCGGTGCTTTCGCGCCTCAAAGCGCACTACCACGAATCCGCCCGCGCCGCCGAAGCCATGGGCGGTATAGACGCCCTCTTTTTCCACCGCGAAGTCGAAAACCGCGTCGAAGACGACTGGCCGGTCATCCTTGAACGCATTGAGGGCATCCTGCAGAAGCTGCTCGCCGGCGGACTGGTTATCAATGTGACCGCCGACGCGAAAGACCGCGCCGCGATTTTCCAAACCTTGGAAAAATTTCTGTCAAAATTTCCAAGCCATCGCATGGCGGCAAAAAAAGAATGGGTGTTTGAGCAGAACCTATCCACATCCGAGGCGCTGCTGGCGCCGTCGCGCGTCAACTATGTCGGCGCGGCCATCAATCTGTTCGACAACGGCTATGTGTATGACGGCTCGGCGCTGGTCATCACCAAATATCTACGTACCGCGTGGCTGTGGGAAAAAATCCGCGTACAGGGCGGAGCCTACGGTGCGATTTGCACATTCGACCCCCACTGCGGTTCGTTCGCCTTCGCCTCCTACCGCGACCCGAATCTGAAAGATACGCTCGAAGCCTACGCCCAGACCAGCGAGTTCCTGAAAAATCTGGAGATTGACGAGGATGAATTGACCCGCGCGCTGATCGGCGCCATCGGCGGCATCGACACCTACCTGCTGCCCGATGCCAAGGGATATTCTGATACCTTGCGCTGGCTGACCGGCATCACCGATAAAAAACGCCAGCAGCGACGCGATGAAATCCTCGCCACCACGGCCGATCACTTCCGGCAGTTCGGGGAATTTCTCTCCATGGACAATGCCGTCATCGCGGTGCTCGGCTCGAAAGATGCCGTTCAGGAGAGCGACGTCCCGTTTGCTCAAACCCTGAAGGTCTTATAAGCCAACGGCTGTGCGCAGCGTATCGACCTCTCGCTCATCAAGCTCGCGATGTTCACCGGAACGAAGTTTTTCGAGACGCAGCGGACCGACCGATACGCGCAAGAGGCGGAAGACCTTGCAGTCCAATGCTTCCATCATACGGCGGATATGGCGGTTACGCCCTTCTCCCAGTGTCAGCGTGTACCCAAAACGTCCCTCGAAAATCCGGCGCAATGGTTCAATCCGCAACGCTTTGAGCTTTTCACCGCGACAATTGAGCCCTTCAAGCATGCGGTCGGTATCGGATGTTGAAAGTTCGCGGTCGATCCAGACTTGGTATTTTTTCTCGATGTGGTGGCGCGGGTGCATCAGGCGGTGAGCAAGATCCCCGTCGTTGGTAACCAGCAGAAGACCTTCGCTCATTACATCGAGGCGACCGACAGTATACAGGCGACTGGAAAAAGCCGGAAGCATGTCGAGGATGGTTTCACGGCCCTGCGGATCATCCGAAGTACAAATCACGCCGGTCGGCTTATTGAGCATGATCCAGAGCTTTTTCTCCAGCGAAATGGGCTTGCCATCACAACTGACTTCCTGGGTGTCCGGATCAATCTTCGTGCCCAGTTCAGTGACCACCGTTCCGTCAACCGTGACCCGCCCCTCTTCGATCAGTTTTTCAGAGGCGCGCCGTGAAGCGACCCCGCACTCAGCTAAAAATTTCTGAAGTCTGATCATTTCAAAGCCCTATTCTACTGAAAAACCATTTACAAAAGGTAACAAAGGCAACCAAGAATGAGAATTAAGAACCCCCTCGTTTTCTTCGTTTCCTTCTGTGAAAATTATCCTACAAAAAAAAAGCCCCGCAACGCGGGGCCTTATAAATCGGCAAAATCGATTTACTCGGGTTTGGTTTTCGGCAAGCCGAATCCGCGGTCGCCTTCTTTCCAGCGGCCTTCTTCTTTGAGTTTGTCCACGCGCTCAAAACGTTTGAGAACGTTGCGTTTCACTTCAATTTTGGCGGCATTTTTCAAACTGGGATGCATTGTCATGGTGCTTCTCCTAAAAATCTTTTCTTCCGAATTAGCGGCAAAGAATAGCGTTTTCGCAGATGATGTCAAATACCGACCCCGAACTTTTTTGGGAGAAATCTCAATGACGAAACACCCAATCCCTAAAGAAATCGGAATTCATAAACACCAAGTTGTCAAAAATTCACTATTGGGGTTTGTAGAGCGTAGCTTTTCCTTCGTAGTTGGGTGCTTCGTCACTTACTCCGTTTTTTACGGAGTTTCCGTCCGACATACGAAACTTTTTCTGCTTTTCGCGGTTTTTGAGGCTCAAGAGAGGTTTTCAGCTCATACAACTCGTCGCGAAGGAGCGCGGCGCGCTCAAATTCCAGCTTTTCAGCCGCTTCGAGCATTTCCTGCTCAATCTCATGGATGACCTGATTCACATTGTAGTTCTCGCCGGTTTCACGCACCACCATCTCTTCAACCTCTTCAGCGCCCTGCTTAAGGGTCTGAAGGCTGTCGGCGATCTCTTTTTGAATCGTCTGCGGAACCACCCCGTGCTCGGTGTTGTAGGCCACCTGCTTTTCGCGGCGGTGGTCGGTCACCTCAATCATACGCTGCATGGAGCCGGTGATCTTGTCGGCATACATGATCACCTTGCCGTCAATATGGCGCGCGGCGCGGCCCGCCGTCTGCACCAGCGCGGTTTCGGAGCGCAGGAAACCCTCCTTGTCCGCGTCGAGAATGGCGACCAGCGACACCTCCGGCAAGTCGAGCCCTTCGCGAAGCAGATTGATGCCGATCAAACAGTCGAACTCGGCCAACCGCAAACCGCGCAAAATGTCGACCCGATCCAAGGCGGACACATCGGAGTGAAGATACTCAACCCGCAGACCTACTTTCTTTAGATACTCCGTCAGATCTTCGGAAGTGCGCTTGGTCAGCGTCGTCACCAGCGTGCGTTCGCCGCGCTCGGCGCGCAAACGGATCTCCTCCATCACATCATCAATCTGACCGGTCAGCGGACGCACCTCAACGGGTGGATCGATGATACCGGTCGGGCGGATAATCTGCTCAATCGGCGTTCCAGCTTTTTGAACTTCAAACGGGCCAGGCGTAGCGGTGGTGAAAATCATCGGACCGGTGATGTCTAAGAACTCCTGAAAGCCGAGCGGACGGTTATCGAGCGCGGAGGGAAGCCGGAAGCCGTGTTCAACCAGTGTGCCCTTGCGCGCTTGGTCGCCGTTAAACATGCCGCGCACCTGCGGCAGCGTCACATGCGACTCATCAATAATCGTCAGAAAGTTGTCGGGGAAATAGTCGATCAAACAGGCGGGCCGCTCACCCGCCTCGCGGCCGCCGAGATGGCGGGAGTAGTTTTCGATGCCGCCGCAATAGCCGATCTCACGCATCATTTCGATGTCGTAGGCCGTGCGCATACGAATGCGCTGGGCTTCGATCAGCTTGTCGCGCTCCTCAAACCATTTCACCCGCTCTTCGAGTTCGGCTTGAATCAACACGATGGCCGGCTCGAGCTTTTCGGCGGGCATCACAAAATGTTTGGCTGGAGAAATGGTGATGCGATCGAGCACCTCCTCGGTCTCGGCGGTCAGCGCATCGATGCGTTTAATGGAATCGATCTCGTCGCCGAAAAACTCGACGCGAATGCCGTGCGTGGCATACGACGGAAAAATATCGACGGTGTCGCCGCGCACGCGGAAAGTTCCCGGCTTGGGCTCATAGTCGTTGCGCTCATATTGAATCAGCACCAGCTTTTCGAGAATGCCGTCGCGCCCGCAGGTTTCGCCAACATGAGCGGAAAGCACCATCTCGCGGTAGTCCTCCGGTGAGCCGAGGCCGTAGATGCAGGAAACGGAAGCGACGATGATCACATCGTCGCGGCTGAGCAAGCTGTCGGTCGCCGCCAGCCGCAGGCGCTCAATCTCGGAATTGATGGAGGCGTCTTTCTCAATGAAGGTGTCGGTCTGCGGAATGTAGGCTTCGGGCTGGTAGTAGTCGTAATAGCTGATGAAAAACTCGACCGCGTTGTTCGGGAAAAAGGATTTCAGCTCGGCGTAGAGCTGCGCGGCCAGCGTTTTGTTGTGCGAGATCACCAGCGCGGGACGTTTCTGGCGGGCGATCACATTGGCGATGGTGAAGGTTTTGCCCGAACCGGTCACCCCTTCCAAGGTTTGGAAACGCTGACCGCGCTCCAACCCTGCGCACAGCGCGTCAATCGCCGCCGGCTGGTCGCCGGTCGGCTGAAAGGCTGATTCAAGCTGGTAGGGATGCTTCATTAGCCCGCAGAATACCCCGAGCACCCACTGTTTGAAAGATTGAGTTTGCCCGCGAATCACACAAATCAACACGAATGAAACCCTCTATATATTTGTGAAAATTCGTGTGATTCGTGGGCCAATTCTTTACATTCTGCTCTCTCCAATTTTTGAAAGGGATCTCTCATGGCCGGTGAATATGTTTATAACCTGCAGAATCTGACCAAACAGCACGACAAGAAAACGGTCCTCGACGATGTGACTCTCGCTTTTTTCTTCGGCGCGAAGATCGGCGTGATCGGCGGCAACGGATCGGGTAAATCGAGCCTGCTGCGCATTATGGCGGGCGTGGACAAAGAATACATGGGCGACATGCAAATCGCCAAGCGCGCCAAGATCGGCTACCTCGAACAGGAGCCGCAGCTCGATAACTCCAAAACCGTCATGGGTAATGTGATGGAAGGCGTTGCCGAAGCTCAGGCGATGCTCAACCGCTACGACGAAATCTGGGAGCTGCTTTCGGGCGACGTGTCCGACGAGGAGTCCGATCAACTCAACGACGAAGTGGCTAAGTTGCAAGACATCATCGACACACAGGATTTGTGGAATCTCGACAACAAAGTTGAAATGGCAATGGATGCCCTGCGCCTTCCGCCAAGCGACTCAAGGGTCGATAAACTCTCCGGCGGGGAGTGCCGCCGCGTGGCGCTCTGCCGCCTGCTGATCTCCAATCCCGATGTGATCCTGCTCGACGAACCGACCAACCACCTTGACGCCGAATCGGTCGCATGGCTGGAAGAATATCTGGTGCGCTTCACCGGCACACTGATTGTGATTACCCATGACCGCTATTTCCTGAATAACGTGACCGAGTGGATTCTGGAACTCGACGCGGGTCGCGCCTTCCCCTACAAGGGCAACTACGAAGCATGGCTCGAACAAAAGCAGGCGATGCTCGCCACGCAGAACAAACAATCGGCCTCGCGCAGCAAGGTGCTGGCCCGCGAGCTCGAATGGGTGCGCGCCAATCCGTCAGGCCGCCGCGCCAAAAGCCAGGCCCGACTCAAAAACTACGAAAAACTCGCCGCACAGGAAATCGACACCCGCGACGAGAGCGTCGAAATTCAGATTCCCTCCGGCGAGCGACTCGGCAACCTCGTCGTCCGTGCCAACGGACTCACCAAGCACTACGGCGAACGAGTCATTATGGAAAATGTCAGTTTCGACCTGCCGCCCGGCGGCATTATCGGCGTCATCGGCGGCAACGGCGCTGGAAAAACCACCCTCTTCCGCATGATCACCGGACAGGAAGAACCGACCGACGGCTCGCTCGACGTCGGCCCAACCGTCAACCTCTCCTACGTTGACCAGAGCCGCGATGATCTGAACCCGAAAAACACCATCTACGAAGAAATCTGCGGCGGCAACGACTGGATTGAGCTCGGCGGCAAGCGGATGAACGGACGCGCCTACTGCGGTAAATTTAACTTTAAAGGCGGCGAACAGCAGAAACCGGTCGGGGTGCTCTCCGGCGGGGAACGCAACCGCGTCCATCTGGCCAAGTTATTGCAGCGCGCCGGTAACCTGCTTCTGCTCGACGAACCGACCAACGACCTCGATGTGACCACCCTGCGCGCGCTTGAAGAAGCACTCCTGAGCTTCGGCGGCTGCGCCGTCGTGGTCAGCCATGACCGTTGGTTTCTCGACCGCATCGCCACCCACATCCTCGCGTTTGAAGGCGAGAGCAAAGTCACTTGGTTCGAAGGCAACTACGAAGCCTACCACGAAGAACGCCGTCGCCTTTACGGCGACGAAGCCGACAAACCCCACCGCGTCAAATTCCGGCCCGTGTCACATAACTGATCATCTCTCACAGAGCCACCAAGAACATCAGACTACCCTCCAATCGCTTTGCGCCTCTGCGTCTTGAGCGAGTCTACGAGCGGGCGCGAGAATATTTTTCCAACTGGTTGCCTGCCCTGAGGCTCTCGAACAGAAAGATTTTTAACCGCGGACTGGAACGAATTTCAAACAGAAGGTGTCAGTCCTATCTTTTTACCCTTTCGCGTTTTTTAGCGTATTTCGCGGTCAAAAAAACAGCAGAGAATCCGGCCCGCTAAACACGCGAAAGGATCGCGAAAAAGAGAGGGTTTATCCGCTTTCCCTTTTTGCGCTCTTTGCGACCTTGAGCGAAGCGGGTGTTTAAAACTTTCCAATGTTTGGAAAAATCAGATGCTGAGGCCTTTGATGAATTTGCGAAGGACCTGTTCGGGGCATTTGGCGAATTTGGGATGGCCGGCACTGCGGAAGAAGGATCCGAGTTCGGCGTTGGAGACATCGAATTCCGCTTTTTTGAATACGGCGAGCATGTCGTCGGATTTGAGGTTGTAGGCGATTCGCAGTTTTTTAAGAATTTCATTGTTGGAGAGGAATTCGATCGGTTCCGGCACATTGCCGGAGGGATGCGGCCCGCGCTTTTCAACGATCAGTCCGTCGAGGAAGCTGCAGAGATTTTTATCGGGGAGTTCTACAAAGCCCGGCTCGTCTTCGAGCTTGAGCCAGCTGGCGACTTCGGCTTCAGTGGTTTCGCGTCCGGATTTCGATGTAATTTCAGCGAGGGCCAGATCGTTCCGGTTCAGGGCATAGCGCAGGCGGCGCAGAGTGTCGTTATTGGTCATAGGGTTTTCCTTAGTTGGGGAATGCACTCTACGATATGCCTATTGCATAGGCACGCACAGTTTTTTTTCAATGCTCGGAAAAAGAAAGTGAACCCCCGCACAGTTGGTTCCAAACATCCGTCTTCGCTAAAACCACGCCCTGAAACGTTTTAAAAGCGGCTCCCGCGCGGACTTTTTATTTACCATTCCGCCGCACCGCGTTAGGGTCGCATTTGTCGCCTGCGAACGGTAAGGAGAACTTATGAAAACGAAAAATGCTCCGGGAATTTTGATTCGTGCTTTCTGGCTCGGCATCCTGATGCTGGCTTTCTGGGCCAACGTCTTTCTAGTCTGGGACGTCCGGCTGTACGCCAGCCACGCCATGTGGTTCGGCCTCAGCTTCCACGAGTTCCAGCTCTTCATGTACGGCGGCATGATTGTTTTAAAAATCTGCCTGCTCGTCTTCTTCCTGCTGCCCTATCTCGCCATCAAGTGGTTTGAATACAGCAAAAAGAACGCGGATTGAGCCGATATTCCAATGGTTGGAAGCTATTGCATAGGCGCGCGCAGTTTTTGCCAATGGTTGAAAAACAGAGAGCCCTGACGCCAGTCCGTTAGCGCATGCGGTGGATGAGGAAGGGACTGGCAGTGCCGAAGAGGATGATGGGCAGCCAGCCGCCGAGCCAGGCGGGAATGAGTTCGAGTTTGCCGACGTACTGCGAGCCGAGTTGCAGAGCATAGAAGACGAAGAAGAGGGTCATGGCGACCATGATGCCGGCAAAGGCGCCGCGGCGGCCGGTGTGCGCACCGACGGGCACGCCGATGAGGGTGACGATGAGGCAGACAAGCGGCGTAGCCATGCGAGCGTGCAGGTCGACCCGAAGCCGACTCCGGGTGCTTTCTGAAATGTCTTTTTTAGATTCCAGATAGTTGATCATTTCCTTAGAGGAGAGATACTCCCAATCTTTGACTTCGGCCATGAAGGTCTGCGGGGTTTCGTCGATCTCGCGCATTTCTTTCTGCAGGATGAGTTCGGGCGCTCCGCTGAGATCGTGGTTTGGCTGATAATGCTGCACGGTGACATCCATGAACCACCACCGGCCGTCGAGCCAGAGCGCTTTTTCGGCCTGATATTTGACAGCATCCGATCCGTCCGGTCGCTGCTCAATCAACTCGACGTTGTACATGGATAAATCGCGGGTGTCGAATTTCTGGATCATCCAGACGTGGTCGTTGTTTTTGAGCGCAAGGTTGCGGGCAAAGTAGATGTTCTCCCCGGCATCTGTCGTCTGATATTTCAGAAACTGCTCCGCTCGGTAGGCGGCATTGGGCGCGACGGTTTCATTCAGGACGGTACTGATGAGTGTAGCCAGCAGACCAATGCCGATGAAGGGCATGACGATGCGATAGATGCTGATGCCGCCAGCGCGCATAGCGGTGATTTCGCTATAGCGGGTAAGATGGGAAAGGCTATAGAGCATCGACAGAAGCAGGCAGACCGGCAGAATCAGCACGATCGTGGAGAGGATCAGCAATCCGTAGTAGTGCAAAATGGCCGATGCACTGATTTCGCTTTCAAGGAAGTCGCTGAAATTGTCGAACAGGTTGTTGATGACAAACAGCAAGATGAATCCGAGCAGGCAATAGAACAGCGGGGCAACCAGGCTTTTCAGAAGATATTTGGTCAGAATTTTCATAAATTAACGTTGAACGGTAGCCTGAAAGGCGCAGACCGGCAAGTGCTGATGCATGCGACTTGAACATCCGCGAAGAATGCCGGATAGTCGGGTTCAACAGAAATGGAGAGTGCAGGATATGTCCATACTGGAAGTGAAAGTTAAGGAAGCGGTAACCTTCGTTATTTTCGGCGCCACCGGAGATCTGGCTCAGCGCAAACTGATGCCCGCCCTTTATACTCTGTTTAAGGACGGCGCACTGTCAGAGAACTTCACGATCGTAGGCTTTGCCCGCCGCGAACATGACGATGCGAGCTTTTGCGCTCTGATGGAAACCGCGCTGAGAAAACACAGCCGGATTCCGGTGGACGATGAATCGCTCCAGTCGTTCTGCTCTCATCTGACCTATCACCGGGGAGATTTATCAGACCCAGCGACCTTTACCACGTTCCGCGAGAAATTCAGCGGCAGCGATACCCTGCCCGCTAATCGTCTGTTTTATCTGGCGATTGCCACGGACCTAGCGGAGCAGACGGTGGAGCAACTGCAGACATCCGGGTTGATCACCGCACCGGGACAAAATCCGTGGACCCGCGTGGTAGTGGAAAAACCGTTCGGCCGGGATCTGGAAAGCGCGAAGGCGCTGAATCAGAGTCTGCTGAGCTACCTTGATGAAAGTCAGATTTACCGTATTGATCATTATCTGGGTAAAGAGACGGTTCAGAACATTTTATCGTTCCGTTTTGCGAACACAATTTTTGAACCGGTCTTTAACCGGACCTATGTGGACCACATTCAGATCACTGCGGCGGAAACGGGCGGCATGGAAAGCGGGCGCGGCGCCTTTTATAACCGCACGGGCGCGCTGCGCGATATGGTTGCGAACCACCTGTTCCAGCTCCTCTGCTTTGTCACCATGGAGCCGCCGGACGGTCTGACCGCGCAGGCCATTCGCGCGGAAAAAATGAAAATCCTGAATGCGCTACGCCCGGCGGATCCGGACTATTCGCATCCATCCGGCTGTTTCGGACAATATGCCGCCAGCGACAAAACCAAGGCCTTTTGCGAAGAAGACCGGGTGGATCCGGACTCCAAAACCGAAACGTTTGTCGCACTCCGGATGGAAATTAATAACTGGCGCTGGGCCGGCGTACCGGTTTATCTGCGCACCGGCAAACGCATGGCGAAGAAGACCACGGAAATTGCTATTCAGTTCCGGAGCCCCGCCATGCAACTTTTCCAGCATGTCGCCTGTGAGGGGGATGTCTGCGACCTGACCGGCGTAAAGGCCAACACACTGATTTTCCGCATCCAGCCGGACGAAGGAATCTTTCTGCAAATTTCCGCCAAACGACCCAGCATGCAGCTGGTTGTTGAGGGGGTCGACATGGACTTCTCCTATTCCGGCAAATGGGATAAGGATCTGCCGGAGGCCTACGAACGGCTCCTGCTCGATACAATGCGCGGAGACTCCACCCTGTTCACGCGCTCCGACGAAGTAGAGGCCGAATGGGGAGTGATTGAAGCCATTCTGGAAAACATGAAGGGGCACTCCCCGGCCCCCTACGAGCCGGGATCCTGGGGCCCTGCGGAGTCGGATATGGTTCATCTTTCCAATGCCTGGGAAAACGAATGAGTGCCCAGCTGATTTATGTGACCGTCCCGACGCGTTCCGAAGCCGAACGGATCGCGGAGACCGTTGTGACCGAACACCTGGCGGCCTGCGCGAATATGTTCGACGGCGTGCGTTCCATCTTTGAATGGGAAGGGACGCTCTGCCGTGAAGACGAGATAGTTCTAATCCTCAAAACTCAAGCGGAACGGGTTGCGGAATGTACCGAACGGATCCAGCAACTCCACTCCTACGAATGCCCTTGCATTGTGAGCCTGCCCATCGAAAACGGGAACCCCGCATTTCTGGACTGGATTTCATCATCCACTGGCAGACAAAAACCTGATAAATAAGCACACAAGTCGCTTACTTACAAAAAAGCAATATTTCCCCTTGCAACTCTCACTGATTAGTCTATCTTCCTCGACTTGCAAGTGATTGCGGGGTGGAGCAGCCCGGTAGCTCGTCAGGCTCATAACCTGAAGGTCGTTGGTTCAAATCCAACCCCCGCTACCAATTTGAAAGGTCAGCCGACAGGCTGGCCTTTTTCATTTTCAGGGTTGGATGCAGAACCTTGGTTCACAGCGAGCTTTGCAAGCTGAGGCCGACGCGTCTGCGGCGGCGCCCTTTGGGCCGAGGCCGCAGGCCGAAGCAAATCCAACCCCCGCTACCAATTTGAAAGGTCAGCCGACAGGCTGGCCTTTTTCATTTTCAGGGTTGGATGCAGAACCTTGGTTCACAGCGAGCTTTGCGAGCTGAGGCCGAAGATGGCCTCTTTTTGCTTCAACGGCGCTGCCGAACCGCCTCATACAAAACAATCGCCGCTGAAACGGAGACATTCAGCGAATCGTTTTTCCCAAACATTGGAATTTTCACATTCAATTCCGCTGCACTTGTCCACACATTGGAAAGGCCCTGATCCTCCGCGCCGACGACAATCGCCAGCGAGCCGGTCAGGTCGCAATCGGTATAGACCGCATCCGCATCCGGCACAGCGGAAAGAATCCGAATGCCCCGCTCTTTCAGGAACGCGATGGTTTTTTCTGAAGAAGCCTCGACCACCGGCAGATAAAAGAGCGTGCCGATGCTGTTGCGGATGACATTCGGGTTATTCAGATCAGTCGCTGGATCGCAAACGATCACCGCATCCGCGCCCGCACCGTCGGCGGTGCGCAACAATGCGCCGAGATTGCCGGGTTTTTCCACCCTCTCCGCTACCAAAATCAGCGGGCTGTCCGGAAGCTCCAATTCCGCCAGCGTTTTTCCGACCAGCGGCCCAATCGCCAAAACCCCGTCCGGGTTGTCACGATAGGTAATTTTCTTAAAAATGTTTTCCGAGCATCGGAAGCAGGCTGCCTGTCCGCCGTAGCCTTGGCGAAGGAGGGAGCCTGCACCCATTAATTTTTCCAACCCTTGGAACGTTGCAAGCCCGTCGGTGCTACCGACCCAAAGCTCAGTCGGAACCCAACCGTTTTCGATCGCGCGGGAGACTTCGCGCACGCCCTCAATCACGGTCAATCCTTCCGCACGGCGGAACGAGGCTTTGCGCTGAAGCTTCACAATCCGCTTCACGCGGACATTTTGGGCACTGGTGATCTCTTCCATAACGAACAGAATTAACGTAGACTTCGTACTGATGAAACAAAAAACGACATTGCTGTTGTTGTCCATCCTGCTCACCCAAGCCGTTTCTGCTGAAATGGGCAATCCGGAAGATGTCCCCAATGCCAGACGGATCCGAATTGACGCAAACCTGCGGCGGGAGTGGGACAACGTAGAATGGGCCCCGTTAAGTCACTCGCTAGACGGCCAAGCGGTCAATATTTCCAATGCGTTCTGGTCGATTCAATGGAATGATGATCCGGCTCTCTTTATTGCCGTGCGCTATGACGATGCGGATCCGGTTTTGCAAGACAGCTTCGTCAATTCGAACACACAGGATTGCGTGGAAATCTATGTGCGCGGAGATAACGGCAGCGAACCGCTGGACTATTCAAAAACACAGGTTAGCGCGCAGCATTATATTTTTGGTTTGTCCAAAGACAAAACCACCGTTTGGAAAAAACTCGCCAACATCGACCCGTTTCCATTTCACAACCCGGCTAAAGCGGCGATCACCCTGGACGGAAAATCCTTCATTTACGAAATCAGGATTCCAATTTACGACGAGTTTTATGCAAAGGCCCGGCGAGATTGCGAAACCACCGAAGTGATGGAAGCACTCGAAATCGGCGTGGACATTACCTTAGTCGATGTCGGTTCAACCGGCTATGCGGGTAGAAAATCGGAAAACACGATGGCTGGCAAGGCGAACAATGCCGACGCCATCGCCCTGCACACGTTAGGCGAATAATCAGCACTCGTAGTCGCAGACGGCGCGGCCGGCAACCAACGGCTTAACGAAATCAACCACACTCAGGTGGTCCGGATGAGACTGATAAGTCGCAAGATCTTCGGCGCTGGCGAATTCTGAAATTAGTGACATTGTTCCGTTGTCGTAATCAATGCCCACCTCAATGTTAAGCAATTGAGGAATTTTTCCGTTCAGCGCCATCAGCCGGAGCTTCATCTCCAGTTTCTGCTCCGCCGTTACTTCCGGCTTCATTCCCCAAATCACGATGTGTTTTATTATCTCAACTCCTTTTCCCACGAATCACACCAATTTTCACAAATCCAACGACTCTTTATTTGTGAGAATTCGTGTGATTCGTGGGTAGTTCTTTATTCTACGCTGTAAACTAGATCCATATTCTTCGCGGCGGCGACTTCGTCGAGACGGCCGACCGGCGTGGTGATCGGCGCGTTGTGCAATGCATCGGGATCGGTTTTGGAAAGCTCCAGAATCTCTTCCATCATTTCCACAAACGAATCGAGTGTTTCTTTGGTCTCCGTCTCGGTCGGCTCAATCATGATGGCTTCCGGCACGTTGAGCGGGAAGTAGATGGTCGGCGCATGCACGCCGCGGTCGAGCAACGCTTTGGCCAGGTCGAGCGTATGGACCCCCTCGCCCAGTGATTTGCCGCTGAAAACGCATTCGTGCATACAGCGGCTCTCTGAAACGGCGTCGTACGAAGCGCGCAGTTTTTCGAGCAGATAGTTGGCATTGAGCACCGCGCGATCACTGGTTCCTCGCAATCCTTCGCGCCCGAGCATCAGCATGTAGGCGTAGGCGCGGACCAGTATCGAAAAGTTTCCGTAAAACGGCGCAATGTAGCCGATGCTCTTGGGATGATCGTAGTCGAGCGTATAGGTTCCGTCCTTGGTCTTCGCCACGCGCGAGATCGGCAGAAACGGCCGCAGTTTTTCGCAGACGCCCACGGGGCCGGTTCCCGGTCCGCCGCCGCCATGCGGCGTGGAAAACGACTTGTGCAGATTCAGGTGACATAAATCAAACCCGAGAGCACCCGGCTTGATGCGCCCCATAATCGCGTTAAAGTTGGCACCATCATAATACATCAGCCCATCAACCGCATGCACCGCCTCAATGATCTCCTTGATCTCCGGATTAAACACCCCAAGCGTGTTGGGAAGCGTCAACATCACGCCGGCGGTTTCGTCATTGATGGCCTCTTTCAGCTTTTCGAGATCAAGCATGCCGTTTGCGTCGGAGGGGATGATGACCACATCGAACCCGCCGAGCGTCGCGCTGGCCGGATTGGTTCCGTGCGCCGAGTCGGGAATAATGATGTGCGTCTTCTTATTGCCGCGGTCGCGATGGTAAGCCGCCATCATCATCACCGAGGTCAGCTCGCCGTGCGCACCGGCTAGCGGCTGTAGTGTGAACTCGGCCAGCCCGGTGATTTCTGAAAGCATCCGTTCCAGCGAATAGAGAATCTGCAGCGAGCCCTGCGTCAGCAATCCGCCGTGGCGCAGCTGTGGCCAGAGCGGATGAGTTTCGCACAGCTCCGGCATCGAGGCGGCCGCCTCGCAGGCGCGCGGGTTATACTTCATCGTGCAGGAACCCAACGGATAAAAATGAGTGTCGACCGAAAAGTTCAAGCGCGACAGGCGTGTGTAGTGGCGCACCACTTCGCTCTCGGACACCTCCGGTAGTTCGGCAAGCTCACTACGAAGCAGCTCGGCTGGCACCATCTCTTCCGGCGAAATCTTATCCTCAGGGATCCGCACTCCACCCCGTCCCGGTGAACTCTTTTCAAATATTAACTGCATAACATCCAACTTCTATTTTTAACCACTAATCGACACTAATTTTCACGAATCAATTTCAACAGCAGATTTAACAATATGGTATTTTGGATTTCCTCACGGTAACGCCCAAAATATCATTCGACTCCAACAAACTCGTAATACCCGACTCGGCATTAATATTCCTCGGCCCGAGAACGACTTCTCGAATTCCAGAATAGTCCAACGGGAAATCCTTGTAAGGTATAATTTTATTGCCAATTACGCGATAATTACACCCGTAACCCGCCATATTCCTTTCGTCCAACTGAATAATCACGCGCCACTCCCGCTCCTCAGAAAAGCCCTCATCTTTTAATCGAAAAACTTCAGGAAGCAACTCCATCGTTCTAGCCTGCAATTCATTATAAGCATCGAGTCTATTATTATGTTCTTTAGCAGAAACACCGAAATCAGAAAACAGCTTAAGCGGATCTCTGGAAGCCACGTTCTTCATTACTTCAAAAACAGGCCTTATAAGTTCCTTTTGCCGAGTAAGATCATATTCAACCTGAACAAACTGACCATGCGTGCTTCTCCAACGGAGATCTTCACCATCAGAAAATTTCTCCAAATATCTCTTTGAAAACCCAACTGCAACTCCTGATGCATTGTCCGCATACCCTCGCCACTGGCTCAACAAATCATCCTCAGCAGACAGACAAAAACCCAACGCATGACAATTTTCTTCCGCCAACTTTATATACCCCAGCAAGTCATCCATTTCTACCGACTCTTCCCTTGCAAGGTCTTTAAAAATTCTCGAGACGAGCTTCCCCTCTGCCTGGTCATTTGAAAGGGACAGTGAAGAAAGTCTAATCGACCCACTGTTGATGATCGCGCAAAACGCTTCATTCGAACAATAGTGGTAAAATGTATCGTTTTGTTCCATAAGTATTTCCTACCTATTGCGGGTGTCTTGCACTGACTAATATTTTCGTCGCGTAAGCAATTCTTCTTTTCGGGCGGCCTCGGATCTTTCCCTATCTCCATTTTCTTTGAATAACTGAGATGCCGCCCAGTACAAATGGGCTCTTTTTCTATTCTCTGCATGCGATCTGGCATCGAAACAATTGGCCTGACCATAAAGCGCAAAAGCGAGTTTTTTTTTGTCGTCAGCATCCCTCGCCAACTCAACGAGCTCTTCATACAAAGCGCAAGCCACTCCCCACTCCTCTGCACGTTGAAAAAAGGCTGCTTGCGACCACAAAGCATCCAGTACCCCGGCCTGATCATCGAGCTCTCGCCGCAAAGAAACTACGTCGGCATAAATGGTAGCGGCCTTTGCCCAACTGCCTTGTTCGCTTTTTCCAGGCCGACAGCAATATGCTAATTTCAACAAAGCTGAGGCTCTAAATGACTTGTTATCGACCTGACCAAACAGCTCAGCAGCTTTTCGATAATTTTCCTCTGCTAAATTCCAATTGCCATTAGGGTTATTATCTGGATCTAAACACCACGCTTGATAATAAAGCGATGCCGCCTGCCGATCTAGATCACCAACCTCTGCTCTCAATTCAGATGACAACCGGTACGCCTCACTAGCAACAGACCAATCACCTTTTTCATTATTATCCGGACGAACACAAACGGCTTTGTTATACAACGCCTCAGCCTGTCCTTTTAGATCTCCATTAGCCCCCTTTAAATCTGCAACAGACCCATATAACTCACCCGCAAGAACCCAATTCCCATCGGGGTTATTCTTTGGATTTACGCAATATGCCTGCCAACTCAGGGCCTCTGTTTGCCGAGCGTGATTCCCAAGCTCTTCACTTATACGGGCCTCTAACGCATATAATCTCGCTGCTTTAGCCCAATCACCTTGAGGATTCACATCAGGTCTAAAGCAATGTGCCTGCGAAGACAGCACCCGAGCCAGCCCAGGTTTATCCCCAACAGATTGCCTCAATTCTCGAACCTTCACGTATATGGCAATAGCCTCATCCCAACTTCCCTCAGGATTATTATCAGGTCTTTGGCAACGCGCTTGAAGATACAACATAGAAGACTGAGCAGCCTTATCACCCAATGCGCCATTCAGCTCCGCCGCCTGAGCATACAATTGGCCAGATTGACTCCAGTCCCCCTCAGGATTGTTGTCTGGACGCAAACAGTATGCCTGCTGCATCAACGCAGTATCAGCCCAAGGATGATAACCTCCAGATTTACACCAACAATCGAATGCTCTATTAAATCTTTGCGCAGCCTCGCCCCAATCCCCTTTTTGATTATGATCTGGCCGCATTAATTCGGCATAGCAAAAATACCAGTTACCCAACTCGAATATTTTATCTTCCGTTGGTTTCTGAGAATCGAATATACTTGTCATTCCTTCGGAAATCTCAAATTGAAAAAACTGCCCTAATTCGCGATGTAGCCAAGCGCATTCATGAAACACCAACCAATCTTTTACAGGGTCACTCTCTAAGAGAGCTAAAGCTTGATTAATACTGTCGACCGCTTCCTGATCATTTTGTCTTCTAGTAGCCAAATTTGCCAAAGCAATTGAATAAATCTGTCTTATCGTTCTTCGTCCTATTCTCTCAGCGCTAGTGCTCCATTGCTTCAACTGTTCAACATCAAGCTCTTCGCTAAAATTCCACATCCCCTTTTCAAAAAGGAAATTCACCGCAAAAATATCACCACTCACTGCATTTTGAACAAGATCCGCCTCATCAAACTCCAAAGAATACTCGAAAGACGCCATCATATTTTTAAAATCAACACGCAGTAGTTCCCACTGCTCTCGAGCAAAAACTGGATCAACAAGTGTGCGTATCTGCTCAGCACGCTGTCTAAATGTCTCGTGCGAGGACTGATTATACTTTTTTATAAAATCGTCAAACTTTTCCCATTTTTTTAAAAACACGGCCTCTGCGGCGTTCAGATCATCTATTTTCTGCCGCAAATCATGCAACGACCCATAGACCGCCTGATACAACGCTATTGCTTCCAATGGAGGGGTAACAGGCAGTGCAGCCATCTCCATTGTTTTGTTAACTTCATCCCAATCATCGCCACCATATTTTTCAAAAAATGCCTGATACTTATCTACCAAGCGATCAACTTTATCTTTTTCGGAATAATATTTTTCAAGACGTATTATGCTATTGTGCGTTTTGTAGCGCGACCCCACTTTCTCGGCCAGCACTCTCGCCGCGCCCAAATCACGATGCTCAATCGCCAACCCGAACGCTTCAATACGACGGTTCAATGTCATTCGATCAGAAATAACCAGCCCCATAAAAATGACTACAATCAAGGGCAGCCCAACCGCGGCAATTCGGCGATTGCGCTTAATCCTTTTAACACCGTTCTCCCGCACCACATTCACCTTCTTTTTAAAGGCGGAAATATCCTCATCTGGCAACACTTGAAACAACGTTGGAATCTTTTTCAAAAACTCATCAACACAAGCTTCCCAAGCAGAAAAACTAAACAGAGGAATGCCTTGATTTTTAAATGCGACCAGCATTCGAGAGAGAACCGTTTGGTTCTTCTCAATTTCGACCAACCTTGGAAGGTTACAAACCTTTTCAGAAGTGAGCAGTTCGTTTTCAGGGTCTAGCTTTGCCAGCTCCTTCGCCATTGCAGAAGCCCGAACATACGCACCTCTTCGCAAAGCCGCCTCAAGGTCGTTAATAAAACGTTTCACATCTTCTTTACGTCGAAGTTCTCGCTTCTTTTCTTCCGCCTTTGCCTTCTCCACCCGCAGCAACTCCGCTTTTTGCTCTATATCCTGAGCCCCCAATTCATCCGCACGAGTTTTGATGTATAAGGCTTTTGCTTGGTTTTCGTCACCACCCGTTTGAGCAAATATCTTTGCCCAGAGGGCTTTATCCGCCCGATCCGCCTCAAGCTCTTCAAGAGCTGCCTGAAAGAACACATCGCTATCCGATCGAGTAACCTTGATAGGTTTTTCGGTGCGTGGCCGGTCGGCGGACGCTTGTGTTTTTTGACCAACACCATCAATGAATGCAGGTTTCTTAATGGAATCAAACGTGAACCGGGGCTCTTCTCCGAACTGATTGGCTCCGTGCGTCCCCTTTCGGATTAGTAAATAAATCAGGGCAATGATGTAGCCGCCGGGAATCCACATACTGACCCAATAGGGCCAACTGCTTTGATTGACATCGTGAAGACGGCGAAACATCGACGGGAGATTAATGGCGAAAAATATTGCGACGAAGAGAACACCTTCCAGCTGATTGCTCATCAGCAAGCTAATCAGACCTTCGCCTAAGGCTCCAGCGAACCATTCAGCATTCCATTCGAGAACAAAAAACAAACCAGCAACAACCGCCAAAATTGCAAGCGTCCAGATAAGAAACTGTGTTCGATTAATTCGCCCCTTGCTGCTGAAAATATTCATCTGCCGCGCTCCTTCTCTATTCGTCCCGGTGTCTTAAACCCCTATACAACTCAACACCTTTTCCAATGATTGGAAACTTTTCTTCCAATGTCTGGAACTTTCTGGCTCATTTCTTCCAATGGTTGGAAAACGAGCGGGACGCTCGTTCTACTTTCCTAATTCGTGTCGATTCGTGTGGATTAGTGGTTAAAAATGTTTATAAAACGGCCTCCAGCTTGGCGGCGAGGATATCAATTTCTTTTTTGGTGCGGCGTTCAGTGAAGGCGAAGAGCAGGACGTTTTCCATGCCTTCGTAGTAGCGGCCCGCGGGGAAGCCGGCGGCGATGCCCTCTTCAATCAGGTCGCTGACGACCTCACTGGCATCTTTGGGCAGCTTCAGGGCAAACTCGTTAAAAAACGGCTGATCGAACAGCGGCTCAACACCGGGGATGGCTTTAAGTCGCGTCCAAGCGTAGCCCGCACGGTCCATGCACTGGCGGGCGACATCGGCAAAGCCCTGTTTGCCGAGCAACGAGATGTAAACAATAGCGCGCAGCGCGCAGAGCTGCATATTGGTGCAGATATTGGATGCGGCTTTTTCGCGACGGATGTGCTGTTCGCGCGCCTGCAGGGTCAGCACATAACCACGACGTCCTTGGTTGTCGGTGGTGGCGCCGACAATACGGCCGGGCATATTGCGAACCAGTTTTTTGCGGGTGGCCATATAACCGAGGTACGGCCCGCCGAATGAAAGCGGCAGGCCGAGGCTCTGCCCTTCGCCGGTGACAATATCCGCGCCCATTTCGCCAGGTGTTTTAATGAGGCCAAGCGAAACCGGATAGGCGGAAACCACGGTAATGGCTTTTACAGCCTTCGCCTGCTCAATCAAACCGGTCAAATCGTCAATGCTTCCAAAAAAGTTCGGATTTTGCAAAAGCACTGCTCCGACCGAGTCATCCAATAGTTTTGCAAATGCATCGCGATCTGCTAGACCGATTTTAGACATTGGAACTTCCTGATACTCAATATTCAGGTTGCGAGTATAGCTGCGGAGCATGGTGCGGTAGATGGGGCTTACGCCTTCGTCAACCAACACCCGATTGCGCTTCGTAATACGCAAGGCCATCATCATCCCTTCGAAAAGTGCGGTGCCTCCGTCGTAGAGCGAGGAATTGGAAACCTCCATACCGGTCAGGCGGGCAATGGCGGTCTGATATTCATAGGCCGCCTGCAAGGTGCCCTGCGCGGCTTCCGGCTGATACGGCGTGTAGGCGGTGAAAAACTCGCCGCGCGAGGTGAGTGAATCAACCGCGGCTGGAATGAAGTGGTCATAAAACCCAGCACCGCAAAAGTTGGTGAGGTCGCTCGAATTCTTTCGCGCGATCTTGCGGATGTGCTGCATCATTTCCATTTCGGACAGGCCGTCCGGCACATCGAATGAATCGGTCTGGAAATCAGCAGGTATCTGGGCAAAAAGGTCATCAAAGCTCTCGGCATTCACAGCGTTGAGCATCTCCTTTTCGTCCGACGGACTCGTGCAGGCAAACGGGGTGTGTGACATATCAGTTCCTAAACTCTTAATCTTAATCTTTCTCTTAATCCTAATCTGAAGCCAATCCGTCCGCCGTGCTAGCGATCACGATTATGAGGTCGATTAAGATTAAGAATGGAAGCCGTTTATGATATGACCTCCCTCAAATGAAACAAGCGCAAAAGGAATCCGCATCATGATCCGAAAAGCTGTCCAAAACTTGATCGACGGGAAAGCCCTTACGAGGGAAGAGACCTATTCCGCCCTGACCGACATCATGAGCGGCAACGCCACCGATGCGCAAATCGGAGCATTTCTGACCGCCCTGCGCATTCAGGGCGAAACCCCCGATGTCATCGCTGGAGCCGCGCAAGCCATGCGCGAAAACATGGTGAAAATCCGCTGCGACGACCCGCAGGCCGTTGACATTGTCGGCACCGGAGGCGACGGCGCACACACCTTCAACATTTCCACCACGGCAGCCTTTGTCACTGCGGGCGCCGGTGTCACCGTAGCCAAACACGGATCCTATGGCGTTTCCAGCAAATGCGGCGCAGCCAATGTCCTCTCCGAACTGGGCATCAATATTCAATATACCCCGCAACGAATGGAAGCCTGTCTGTCAAAAATCGGTATCGCCTTCCTGTTTGCCCCGACGCTCCACCCAGCAATGAAATACGCCATCGGCCCGCGCAAAGAACTGGAGTTCTGGAGCCTGTTTAATATTCTCGGCCCGCTCTGTAACCCCGCAGGTGTAAAAAAAGGCATTCTTGGCGTTTTTAAACCGGAACTGGTGCCGATTGTGGCTGATGCCTGCGCCCAACTGGAAATGAACTATCAATTTATTGTGCACGGCAATGATGGTCTGGATGAACTCACCACCACCACCACCACCCTAGTTACCGAAATCCGACGCGGCAAAGTCGAATCCTACGAAGTCCAGCCGACCGGCCTCGGTTTTGCCCCCGCGACCGCCGCCGACCTGCTCGGTGGCGAACCGGCGGAAAACGCCGCCATCACCCGCGCCATTCTGTCGGGAACCGAAAAAGGCCCGAAACGCGACATCGTCCTACTCAACGCCGCCTTCGCCATTATGGCCGCCGGCAAAGCCGACTCCCCGAAGGACGGCATCACAGCCGCCGCCGAGTCCATCGACTCCGGAGCCGCGCTGAAAAAACTCGAACAACTCGCTTCACTTAGCCAACAAACAGATTAAAAATCGCCCACGAATTACACGAATTTAGATACTGTTCATTCGTGGGAAAACATGAACACCCCTGCACCTGATCCGCCATGTTAAAACAAATCACACTCATAGCCCTGCTGATTGTCCTTTGCTCAGGATGCGGAAAAAAACCATTCCTGGCGGGGAGACTCCAGCAGCCTTCGGGTAGTTTTTCCTATGTCACTCCAGACGATTGGTTCAGAACACGACTGGCAGGAATTGATTTTGTCATTGTCTCAACAAAGGATGATTACGGGATCAAACCCAACATTTTTGTTGAAGGGATTTTTCCGCAGTCTCAACTGACCAATACCATTGCCTTGGTTTTGGAAGAAAACAGCAATACGCTTCGTGCTTATGAAGTTGAAACGAAAAGTGATTTCACGACTCAATCGGGTTTGTCCGGAATCAAGATTTCCGCCTCTCATGAAACCAAACAGAATTTACCCCTTGCAACATTCCAATACCTTATTCAGGACACTGATCGTGTCATTTCAATCACCTGCACCTGTGCCAATGCTGTGAAATCAACATACGAACCAATTTTCGATTCGGCAATGAACTCGCTGCAACCCGAACACGAAAAAAAATAACCTTAAAACCCCATCTAGATTCACAATCGATATAATTGCGAAAATCCACAGAAGGAAACAAAGTTAACAAAGGGCTCCACTGGAGTAATTATTCTACTTCGTTCTCTTCGTTTCCTTCTGTAAAAACCCTGCGGAAGAAAGCAGTACAGTATGCCAAAAAACACAGACCTCATCATCATTGGCGGCGGCGCAGCGGGGCTGATGGCCGGTGTCGTAGCGGGCGAAGCCGGGCTGCGAGCGATCATTCTCGAAAGCCGGCCCAAGCCGGGACGCAAGCTACTGATGTGCGGCAACAACCGCTGCAACCTCACCTCCGCGCTGACCGCCTCCGAGATGCTCGCCGACTATGGCGACCCCGTCGCCCCGTTTCTCGAGCCGGCTCTCTCCGCCTTCCCGCCCAAAGATCTGCGCGACTGGTTCCAAAAAAACGGACTGCAAACTAAAGTGCAGCACGACGGGCGCGTCTACCCGCAGAGCGAAAAAGCGTCCGACGTTCACCATTTCTTCACCGACCACCTTGCACAATACGGTGTGAGCCTGATGCTCAACACCGTTGCTCGCGATATTGTTCAGAACAAACAAGGCGGGTTAACGGTAAAAACCGACAATCTAGATCTCACCGCGCCCTGCGTTCTGATCGCAACCGGCGGGGTGAGCTATCCCAAAACCGGCTCCGTCGGTGACGGACAGAAAATGGCTCTGGCGCTAGGGCATAAAATCACGCCCTACCGCCCCGGTCTCGCGGGCTTCGACATGCCACCCGCTTGGATCAACGCCAACCCAATGCAAAGCATTCCCGACGTCACCCTGAAAATCATCGTCAACGGAAACCCATTTGCCACCACCCACGGATTTTTGGAGATCGAACGCTATGGCATAGGAGGGCCGGCCGTCACCAATGCCAGCCGCATCATCGCACGGCACAATTTGAAGGACTACAGCTTCGAGGCGGACGTGAATGGCAAATGTTGGAAGCTCGACCCAGTGCGGGTTCGACCGCTTAAAGAAGCAATGGTTACCGTCGGCGGCATCGTGCTGGGCGATGTGAACCCATACACCCTAGAATCAAAAAAAGTTCCCGGGCTTTATTTTGCCGGCGAAGTGCTCGACGTGGACGGCCCGAGCGGCGGCTATAATCTGCAGGCCGCCTTTTCCACCGCCCGCCTTGCGGTCAAGACGATTGATAAGAAATGCCAAACCCCGCGCAAATCTATTCAAAAGAAACCGGCCCAAAAGAAACGGACGCAAAAAGGGAGACCCTTCAATGAAAAAAGACATTATAAAAACCGCAAACGCTCCTGAGCCCATCGGCCCCTACTCGCAGGCAGTTGAATCCGACGGAACCCTCTACTGTTCTGGGCAGATCCCGATCGATCCCGTCACCGGCGATATCCCCGAAACGGCGGAAGCCCAGACGCATTTGGTTCTCTCCAACTTACGGGCGGTTCTCAAAGAGGCAGGCGCAGAGCTCGAAGACGTTGTGAAAACCACCGTCTTTCTGACCGACCTAGAACTTTTTGCGAGCGTCAACGCCATCTACGGTGAATACTTTGACGAAGCCACTGCGCCCGCGCGCTCCACTGTTCAGGTTGCCGCCCTGCCCAAAGGCGTCCTCATCGAAATCGACGCCATTGCCAAATTAAACTGACTGCATTCCCGTCTTTGCCAACGGCTATGGCGGACACGGCAGGGCACAGCGCTTTCAGCGACCCTCGATCCTTCGGGGTGCGACGACCATACCAACCCGCCCCGTTCTATATTCTGATCATATGGAATGACGACTCCCTAAACCATACGTTGCAAGGTGTGGTTTCATGTGGAGCTCTGTCCATTCACCCCCCCCCCTCGACCACCCGACCAATACTTACTCCACCCACCTCGGCTTCTTCTGGATCAAAGTGCAGCTAAACCAGTCTGACCCGTTACTTTCTCTTGTTGATTAAACCACACCTTGCAAGGTATGATTTTCTACAAGGAGGGATACCTATGGGAAATTCAATATACTGGCTCTGGGTGACGTGTCGCGTGATTGCAAATGAGAACCGCCTTCATCTTCTGCAACTGATTCTGAAAGACCCCGCGCAATGCGTTAAAGATCTAGCAGCGGAGATTGGGCTTACTCCTTCGGCGACCAGCACACAACTGAAACGTTTGTGCGATGAGTATCTGATTTCCGCACACCGGACCGGCTTGACGGTTCACTATAGCTTCGGATCAGAGTATGCACCACCGCACATTCTTCCCTTGCAAGCCGCATTGAAAAAAAGCCTTTCCGTTGGAATTCCTTATCCGTCCATCATCCGGCAGGCAACGGGATGTACTCACCAGCGACGTATTGAGTTGATTCAGCGAATCGCGACTGCCCCCTCCTCAATCGAAGAATTAGTCCAAAAATCGCGAATGTCCTCTTCCGCTGTTTCTAGGCATATGCGAAAACTGGCGGCACGGGGTTATGTTGTCTTCAAGACCAGTCGATATCACAACGCAAAACCAGCCGGTCATCTGGCATCGGCGTTGTCGAAATTAATAATTCAAACATCCAAATACTAAACCATACCTTGCAATGTATGGTTTCACGTAAAGGCACAGGTATAACCAAAAACTTATAACTGCTCACTATGAACGCATTTAAGGCCTACGACATCCGCGGCGTCTACGGGCGCGACTTTGATTCTTCCAATGTTCGGAAAATTGGTTTCTTTCTTCCCAAACTGCTGAATGCGGACACCGTGCTGGTCGGGCGCGACGACCGCGCCAGCTCACCAGAGGTGTTCGAGGCGCTATGCGACGGCATCACCACCGCCGGTGCAAATGTGGTTTCCATCGGCCAGTGCACCACTCCGACCCTTTATTTTGCCACCGCCAGCCAATGCTTTGATGCCGCAGTGATGATCACGGCCTCACACAATCCGCCGGAATACAACGGACTCAAGATCTGCAAAACCGGCGCCCTGCCCGTCGATTATTCCACCGGACTGTCCGACCTCGAACAGATGATCGAGGGAGATATTGTTCCCGCCGGAAAACGCGGCACGGTCAGCGAGATCGATGTGCGCGGCGACTATCTCGATTTTCTGCGTCAGTACCTGCCCGACCTGTCCAAACTAAAAATCGGAGTCGACTGCTCCAACGGGATGGCAACCCTTCTCATCAAAGATCTGCTCGGCAACAGACCGCAGTATATCTACGACGAAATCGATGGCACCTTTCCCAACCATCCGCCCAACCCGCTCGAAGAGGAAAACTGCGCCGAAATCAAAGAGCTGGTGAAAGATAATAGCCTCGATATCGGTCTGATTTTTGACGGCGACGCGGACCGCGTGATGTTCATCGACGAACAGGGCCGCTTCGTTCAGCCCGATCTGATCACCGGCGTACTGGCCGAATACTTTCTGGCTGAAAACCCCGGCGGTCGGATCCTGCACGACGTCCGCACGTCCAAGGCTGTCATCGAGCGGATCATTGAGCTCGGCGGCGAGCCGCATATGTGGAAGGTCGGCCACTCGTTCGCCAAAATGAAGATGCGCGTGCTCGGCTGCGTAGTCGGCGGTGAACTGGCGGGCCACTACTACTTCCGCGACTTCTTCAACTGCGACTCCGGTATTCTTACCGCGCTGATCGTACTGAGCGTCGCTGCAAAACTAAAGGCAGACGGAAAACCGTTCTCGGCCTGTATCGACGGACTGATGCGCTACGCCAACTCCGGCGAAATCAATCTGCACGTTAAAAAAAAGGACGAAGCCATTGCCGCGCTGGTGAAAGCCATTGCCGTAGCGGAAAAACCGGAAGCCGTATACGACTTCGACGGCGTGCGCATGGAATTCCCCGACTGGTGGCTCAACGTCCGCCCCTCCAACACCGAGCCCTACCTGCGCTTGCTCATTGAAGCCAAAGACGAAACACTTCTTGCCGACAAACGCACCGCCATTGAAGCCATCCTCGCACCGTTTGTTGATTAAGAGCAAAGGCACAAAGGCGTTTCAAACGCCCAATACCCCCCCCATTGGACCTTTTTCCGAAGGACCTTCCAATGTTTGAAAGAAGGCTACGCCTTCACCCATCTATTTTTCCAAACATTGGAAAACCGAATTATTCGGCGCCGTTGATGCGGCGGATTTCCTGCTGACGGATGGCTTCTTCGTGGATGGACTGCATGAGCTGCAACACAAAATCTTCAGAGAGGTCGAGAGTGGTTCCCTTTTGGACGCGGTCGTTGATAATCTCCTGCCAGCGGTGCGGTTGGAAGGTGGAGACGTTCTGCTCAGCTTTGAGCGCACCCATTTTACGGACAACATCCATACGCTGACTAAGCACATCGAGCATCCGGCTGTCGAGATCGTCAACCGTTTCGCGCAGTTCGCTCATACGAGCGGCGAAAGCAGCACTGTCGCTCTGCTCGTGCGAGAGTTTCAGTCTTCCGACCAGTTCAAAAAACTGTTCGGGGGTGAGCTGCTGCGCGGCATCGCTCAGCGCATGTTCGGGATCGGGATGGACTTCGAGCATGAGGCCGTCGAAGAGCAGGTCGAGCGCCTCCTGCGCGATGGCGGGAATGAGCTCGCGCTTCCCACAGATATGGCTGGGATCGCAAATCATGGGGATGTCGGGCATGCGGCGCTTGAGTTCGATCGGCGCTTTCCAGTTGGGCGCATTGCGGTAGCGGGTTTCGAGCTCAGAACTGAAGCCGCGGTGAATGGCGCCCAGTTTGGTGATCCCGGCATTGGCGAGGCGTTCAATGGCACCCATCCAAAGACCCACATCGGCATTCATCGGATTTTTAACGAACACGGGAATATCGGTTCCGCGCAGCGCATCGGCAATCGCCTGCACGGAGAAGGGATTGGTGGAGGTACGCGCGCCGACCCAGAGAATATCCAGCCCGTATTCCAGGCAGGCTTCCACATGGGCGGGTTCGGCCACTTCGGTGCCGATTTTTAGTCCGGTTTCAGCCCGTGCATCGACCATCCACTGAAGTCCTTCCTTCCCAACGCCTTCGAAACTGCCCGGCCGGGTACGCGGCTTCCAGATGCCTGCACGCAAAAAACTGACATTTCCCTTTGCAAGCGTCTTCGCTGTATCCAGCACCTGCTCTCGGCTTTCGGCACTGCACGGCCCGGCTGCCAGAAACATCCGGTCCACAGGGAAGCCCCACTCTTTGATGTTTTTCTTCATGCGCGCAGTCTATCGTGCCGCCGCGCCGCCCGCCAGATTAAGATTAAGATTAGGATTAAGATCCGGGAAGAGAGATGGTTTACTCTGTGCCATGAGTGAATTTATATACGCCGTTGAACTGAAAAAAACCTTCCGGTGCTACGGACACTTCTACCGTCTGGACGTGGCGGGAACCGAGCCCCTACTCTGCCGCAGTGTGTTAGAGATTACCTCCCTGCCGCGCGAAGCGGTCGACGCAGGAACCGATCCCGACGATCTGTTCAGCCTCGGAGAAAAATCCCACACCTGCGCAAGTGTGGAAAAAAACAGCCTGCCGGATGCGGTAGTGATTATGATGAACCCCGGCTCATCGCGTCCGATTGAAGAAGGCGACACCGATAGCCTGCTCACCCTGCCCCTGCCCGCCGGCTTTAAAAAGCCGTTGGTGCTGACGCAGCCCGACAACACGCAGTATCAGCTAATGCGCATCGCGGTTTCCAAAGGTTGGAAACATGTCCGGATTCTGAACATCTCCGACATCCGCGACCCCAAAAGCCCTAGCTTTATCGCCCGCACCCAAGCGCTCGATGGCATTCCGGGCGGCGAAGCACACAGCCTTTTTTCCAAGGTTCGGAAAAATGAACGTGAGCAGATGCTACGCCGAAAACCCGGCGCGCCGATTATCCTCGGCTGGGGTCAGGCCACGGGGCTGATCCCGCTGGCAAAACAGTGTCTCGACTGCATTGAGGGCGAAAAAATCGTCACAGTCCCCTCGGAAACCAACCCGATCCTAACCGCCCACCCCAGCCCGATGATGCAAGTAAAAAAAGAGGAATGGCTCGACGCCATCCTCGCGGCGCTCGGCTGAATCTTTCCAAGGGTTGGAAACTACGTGATTTCAGCGCCGCGGGACATCAGCACTTTGCCGGTGCGGACAATTTCAATAATTTTGAATTTTTGCAGCATCCCCATCAACGCATCGATTTTATCCGGATCGCCAACCACCTGAAGCATGATCGACGAGTCGGTGAGGTCGACGGTTTTGCAACCAAAGTGCTCAGCAATCTGCAGCACCTCGCCCCGGCCGTCGGAACCGACCTCAATTTTAATGAGCCCCATCTCTTTGGTGACGGCGTCATCAAAGGTGTGGTCGGTGCAGTGCAGAACGTCGATCAGTTTATCAACCTGCTTGATGATCTGACCCAACCCATCTTCGGCGCCGCTAACGCCGATGGTCATACGGGAAAAATGCCCGTCGATCGCGGTGGAAACAACGAGCGATTCGATGTTGTAGCCGCGACGCGAGAAGGTCTGCGCGATGCGCGCGAGCACCCCGGGGTTATTCGAAACGTAAACACTGAGCGTATGGATAGTTTTAGTATTAATCATTTTTCATCTCCTTAAATTCAATTCCCTACAGAAGGTAACAAAGGTAAACGAAGGCTACTGATTCGCACCCGGCAAAATCAGTCTTGTTATTCCATCTTTTAAATGAGCCTCATGAAAGTTAATCAGTAATCCCACCGGAATGTCTAACAGTTTCATATAACTCAATAATTGAGCCTTGTGAACCGGCAACACATTTTCAACAGACTTCAGTTCGAGAAGCAGACAATCTTCCACAAGAATATCGAATTTTAAAAACTCCTCAAAAACGAGCCCTTTGTAATCGATATTTACCTTCTTCTGCGCGGTAGTGAAAACTTTTCTCAATTCCAGCTCACGCAGGAGACACTTTTCATAGATTGATTCAATTAATCCGGCACCCTTTTCTGAATGAACCTCCATCGCCGCCCCGATTACTTCAGAACTTAGCTTGTCTGCCTTTTCAAATAATGGGTGCATCCTTTGTTTCCCTTCGTTTCCTTCTGTAAAACTCCCGATCAAGTTGATCCAGTGGGTTTTTCCAGTTTCTTGCTACCGGCCTTGGGGGCTTCGATAATCATGTCTTCAATCGGTTTGCCCGCGGGGATCATCGGGAAAACGTTATCGGTCTTCTCGACCTCGCAGTTGATGAGGCACGGACCTTCGTTGTAGTCTAGCGCAGACTTAACGATGCGTTTGACGTCACCGGGCCGGCGCAGGTTGAAGCCTTTGATTCCGTAGGATTCCGCCAATTTAACAAAGTCGGGGTTTCCTTCGAGATCAACACCACTGGTGCGATCTTCATAAAAGAGCTCTTGCCACTGACGAACCATGCCGAGGTAGTGGTTGTTCAAGACAACGATCTTGATCGGCAGCTTATAGAGCGCGGCGGTCGCCAACTCGAACAGCGTCATCTGGAATCCGCCATCGCCAGCAAAACAGATAACGAGATCGTCGGGCCGTCCGAACTGCGCGCCGATAGCGGCCGGTAGGCCGAAGCCCATCGTGCCCGCCCCGCCGGAGCTGAGGAAGTTGTTCGGATGATCCGTCTTATAGAATTGTCCGGCCCACATCTGATGCTGGCCAACGTCGGTAACAACAATGCCTTTACCCTCGGAGAGTTTATAAAACTCATCGATGACGTGCTGCATTTTTAGACTGCCCTGCCGTTTGAACTTCAGCGGATATTTCTGTTTCCAGCCGTCGAGCTTCTTGAGCCAGTCGCCGGTATTCAACTCGCCAACGTGCGGCATCAACGCGTCGATGACCTTGAGGGCATCGCCGATGCAGTGAATATCGGGCTGAATCATTTTTCCGATTTCAGACGGATCAATATCAACGTGAATAATGGTTGCCTGTTGACAGAACTGAGCAGGATCGCCCAGAATGCGGTCGTCGAAACGCGATCCGATATTCAAAATCAGGTCGCAGTCGCAAACGGCTTTATTCGCATAGGCACTACCATGCATGCCAAGCCATCCGAGCGAGAGCTCGTGCGTTTCGGGGAATGCGCCCTTTCCAAGCAGCGTGGTCGTAACCGGAGCCTGCATTTTTTCAGCAAGCTCCCGCAACGCATCCTGCGCGCCGGAAATCATAACGCCGTGTCCGGCCAGGATCAGCGGCTTCTGCGATTTGGAAAGCGCCTCAGCAATATTCTGAATGTGCTCGGCATTGATTTCATCATTCTCATGCGTCTGATAGCCGGGAATATCCATTTCAGCATCCAGACCAACACTCATCGGGCCGGCACTCATATCCTTGGGGATATCGATCAAAACCGGGCCGGGCCGTCCGGTCGTGGCAATATGAAATGCCTCGCGGATCGTGCGCGGAATATCATCGGACGATTTGAGCAGATAGCTGTGCTTAACAACCGGCATGCTGATGTCGAAAATATCCGCCTCCTGGAAGGCGTCTTTTCCAATCATCCACGAAACCGACTGTCCGGTCAGGCAGATCATTGGAACAGAATCCATGTGGGCGGTCATAATGCCCGTAATAACATTGGTGGCACCGGGGCCGCTGGTAACGAGAACAACGGCGGGCTTGCCGGTCGCACGCGCATAGCCGTCAGCCATATGGGTCGCGCCCTGCTCGTGACGAACCAGAACAAACTTAATATTGCTCGGCGTGGTGATCATTGCATCGAAGATCGGGATGACCGACCCCCCAGAATATCCAAAAATATACTCAACTCCCTGCGCTTCCAAACATTTAATGATCGCCTGACCGCCATCCATAGTGATCTTTTCCATTGTTTTCTCCTGTTGAGATAAATCTGTTCAAAAAACATACTTAAAGTATCATTAAATTCGTCACCGTCAAGCGCGATGGCTATTTTTCTAACAAATTTTAACCCTGTTTTTATACCGAAATACAAATAGACCCAAAATATTGACGTTTTTTATCTAAAAATGGCTGTGAATATTTTGGGGGGGCATAAATTTTCCAAAATTTGAAAAAAGCCAACCCTTGCACGGGGACGCCCTGAAACCCAGCGTAGCTAGCTAGGCTTCGATGCGGAAGATATGCACCGGATTTTCGGGGCTAAGCTCGATGTAATTTTCTGAACCTGTCCAGCAATAGCGTTCATCGCTCAGTAGATCGTGAGCGATGAACCCTTTGCCCACGGTCAACCCGACCTCTTCGAGCGGAAGCTGCACCGTTCCCGCCTGCTTCTGTTCCGGATCAAGGCTCACCACCACGAGGATCGTGTTCTGTCCGTTGCAGGCCGTTTTCGTGTAGGCCATAAGCTGGTCGTTGTTGCAGTCGCAGAAGCGAAGATTGGTGTATTCCTGCAAAGCCGGGTTGGCATGGCGAACGCGATTGAGGCTTCGCACGAAATCACGGATCCCCTTCTGTTTCCAATCGCGCACCTTAAACTCGTACTTTTCAGAAAAGTTTAGCTCCTCTTTGCCGGGGAACGGCTCGTTTTCGCAGAACTCATAGCCGGAATACATGCCGTAGACCGATGACAGCGTCGTGGCCAACGCCAGACGAATCTTGAACGCAGGTGCTTCGACGTTGTGCAGATAGGTCGGATGAATATCCGGGGTGGTCGGGAAAAGATTCCCGCGCATATAGTCCGCCATCGAATGCGTCGTCAGATCGGTGAAGTATTCCGTCAGCTCCTGCTTGCCAGTGCGCCATGTGAAATAAGTGTAGGACTGCGTAAAGCCGACCTTACCCAAAATCTCCATCATCCGCGGACGGGTGAACGCCTCCGCCAGGAAAATCACATCGGGATATTTTTTCTGCACTTCACGGATGACCCACTCCCAGAAAATAACCGGTTTGGTGTGCGGATTGTCCACACGGAAAATGCGAACGCCCTTTTCGGCCCAGAAAAGGAAGTAGCGCTTCATCTCGTTCCAAAGCGCGTCGCGATCTTCGCAATCGAAGTTCAACGGATAAATATCCTCATACTTTTTCGGCGGGTTTTCGGCATATTTGATCGTTCCATCGGGTCGATGGAAAAACCAGTCGGGATGCTCCTTGAGGTAGGGATGGTCATAGGAGCAGTTGATGGCAAAGTCGATGGCGATATCGATGTTCATCTCCGCCGCCTTTTTGATCATCTGCTCAAAATCTTCCATCGGGCCGAGCAACTCGCAGACTTCAAAGTGCCCGCCGTGCTCATTGCCGACGGCGTACGGACAGCCCGGCTCGTCCTCCGTGGCCGTCAGTGAATTATTGCGGCCCTTCTTAAAGCTCTTTCCGATCGGATGGATCGGCGGGAAATAGAGCACATCGAAGCCAAGATCGGCGACGTAGGGCAAAAACGCCTCAACATCTTTCCAGGTGGCGCTCCGGTCAGGGTCGGAACCGGTCGAACGCGGAAACACCTCGTACCACGAAGCAAAACGCGCCTTCTGGCGGTCGACATACAGCGGGTACAGATCGCTCACGCCCGTCTCCACCCCTTTACGGAGCGGGTGCGCACAAACGGCCTCTACAATAGGGTCGGAAAACATCACGGCGGCCTTCTCGCGGGCGCAGGTCAGCCCCTCGATCTCCTTCACCCAGTCCGCGATCAAAGAAGCCGCCTTTTTCGGCGCGCGCTTCGCCGCGTCCTGCATCAGGTGGATTCCCTCGATCGCTTCGCTCTCCAGCTTTTCGCCCGCCTCATACTTCCGTTTCGTATCGTGCAGCCACGACGCGAAATGATCGGTATACGCCTCAATTTTAAACTCGTGCCGACCGATTTTTTCTGGCTCAAAGGAAGCGCCCCACTGATCTAACCCCGGATTCGTGTGTTCCATCGGAACGCGGTTCCAATGTTTGGAACTTTCCTTACGCCAAAGCAGTTCCGTGCGCAACACGCCGTGCCCTTCGCGGAAGGCTTCGGCGGAAACCAGCACCTGATCGCCGACTTCACGTTTCACCGCGTAGCGCCCGCAATCGATCCGCGGCTGCACATTTTGGATGATGATGTAACTGCCCTTTGGAATCATTTTTCTTCCTTGGACCGACTCGGCCCGGTTATTTGTTATTAGTTATTGGGATGGAAAAATCAACTTCTTCTGTTCACCCGCAGTCTCTCCTGATAACCGATAACTATTCACTGATAACCGCTTTGCTCAGCTTGCGATAGAGCAAAGCCGTCTGCTCGGCAATCGCTGTCCAGCTAAAGGTTTCAACCGCACGCGCACGGCTAGCGGCAGCCATGCGACCGCGCAGAGATGGATCGGCCATCAGCTGATTAATCGCCTCGGCCAAATCGCTCGAAAACTTCTCCGGATTCACCGGTTCGAAAGGCGCCACGGTCAACTGCTCGACCGGAACCAGCAGGCCGGTCTCGCCGTGGACGACCACTTCCTTGATTCCACCCACCGCTGAAGCGACCACCGGCGTTTCGCACGCCATCGCTTCGAGGTTGATGATGCCGAACGGTTCATAGATCGACGGACAGCAGAACACGGCGGCGTTAGAATAGAGCTCAATGGCCGTTTCTTTCGAAACCATCTCCTCAATCCAGAGTATGCCGTCGCGCTGCGTGAGGGCGACCTCCACCGCGTCGCTCATTTCCTTCGCGATCTCCGGCGTATCGGGTGCCCCCGCGCACAGAACCACCTGACACCCCGCATCGATATCCTTAATAGCATTCACCAGATGGACGATTCCCTTCTGGCGAGTAATTCGCCCGACAAACAACACGTAGGGCTTGTCCGGATCGATGCCGTATTTTTCGAAACAAAACTGAGTGGAAACACACTGATACTCTTCCGTATCGATTCCGTTATAGATCATCTCAATCTTGCTCTCATCCACATCGAAATTGTTCAGAATATCCGCCTTTGTCTCCTTCGACACCGCAATCACCGCATCGGCCATCTCCAGCGCCGTCTTTTCGATCCAGCTCGAAAAATCGTACCCGCCGCCAAGCTGCTCGCGCTTCCACGGACGGAGCGGTTCGAGCGAATGGGCGGTAATCACCAACGGAATGCCGTAGGCCAGCTTCGCGGCGATGCCGCCGAAATGCGAATACCACGTGTGGCAATGCACCACATCAGCGCCCGAAGGCTTAACGTTAAAATCGATATTGTGAGCCAGCGCATTGAGTACCGGCTTAATCCGAGGATCCGCATCGGCAAAACGCGAGGAGTCCACCGTCACCCCACGCACCGTCAGCGGTTTCGACTCGTCCAACTGCTCCCCGAAACAACGGACTTCGACTTCCATCAGTTTCGCCAGCTCGCGGCTGAGATATTCCACATGGACACCGGCTCCGCCATACACATTCGGAGGGTATTCATTGGTAAGCAGCAGAACTTTCATAGACGCATTCCTTTCAAACGTTAACCAATCGCCGCGCGGACGACATCGGCCAGAGTTTCGGCGAGGCGGTTGGTCATTTCAGCGGTGGGGCCTTCAACCATCACGCGGCACATGTGCTGCGTGCCGGAGTAGCGAATAAGCACGCGCCCTTTGTCGGCCAGTTCGTCTTCGGCGGCTTTGGTCGCCGCTGGAAGTCCCGAAATTTCTTCGACCGGCGGCTTTTCTTTCACGTCGATATTGATGAGCCGCTGCGGAAACATCTTCATAATCTGCGCCAATTCCGAGAGCGGTTTGTCGGTTTCGCGCATGATACTGAGCAACTGAAGCGCGGCGATTATGCCGTCGCCGGTGGAGTGGTGGTTATGGAAAATCACATGCCCAGAGGCTTCTCCACCCAGCACGGCATCGTCCTCGATCATCCGTTCGAGCACATAGCGGTCGCCAACGTTTGTGACAGCCACATCCATGCCCATTTCCTTCATGGCGGCGAAAAAGCCGAAGTTGCTCATGACCGTAGCGACAACTTTGTTGTTTTTGAGCAAGCCGCGCGCCTTGTACTGTTTTGCGCAGATGGCGATGATCTGGTCGCCAGAAAGCTCCGTGCCGGTTTCATCAATCACAATCAGGCGGTCGGCATCGCCGTCGAAGGCCAGGCCAACCTCCGCGCCGGTGCGTAGCACTTCAGCCTTCAGATCGTTGGTGTACTGCGAGCCGCAGTTGTCATTGATGTTCATGCCGTTGGGAGAAACATGAATCGCACTGACTTCGGCACCCAACTCCGAAAAGATAATCGGCGCAGCCTTGTAGGAGGCCCCGTTGGCGCAGTCGATGGCGATCTTCATGCCGTCCAGTGTCATGCCATCCGGGAAGGTGTTTTTGCAGAAAACGATGTAGCGGCCAATCGCGTCGTCGATGCGCCTGGCTTTGCCGATATCGGATTCGGTGGAACGGAACTCGCGCAATTTGTGGCTGTTGATCAACTCTTCCATCTGTTCTTCTTCGGCGTTGGGCAGCTTGTAGCCGGTACGCCCGAAGATTTTGATTCCGTTGTCGTGGTAGGGATTGTGCGAAGCGGAAATAACGATCCCAGCATCGGCGCGCATGTCCTGCGTGATGAAAGCCACGCCCGGCGTCGGCAACGGGCCGAGCAACAACACATCGACCCCGACGGATGTCACCCCGGCGGTCAGCGCGGATTCAAGCATGTAGCCACTGAGTCGAGTGTCCTTGCCGATCACAATACGCGGGCGGGTGCCCGTTTCGCGGTGATACTGCTTGCAGACATACGCCAGCGCACGACCAATCTCGAGCGCCTGCTCGGCGGTCATGTTACCCATGTTCGCCATATCGCGAACGCCGTCGGTTCCAAAAAGTTTCCCCATGTTTAGCTCCAAAGATTTTCTGTTTCATCCACAATGGACTGAAGCCAGGCGGCGGCTCCGGTGCAGGCGCCCTGCCCGAGGTTGTGAATCGCGGCGATGTAATCGGTTTTGTCGGCGGCCTCGATCTCGGTCATCAGCGATGCTGAAGCCACTGTATCCGTTTCTTTTTTCCAATCATTGGAAATTTCAGCCACTTTCTTTTCAATGTCTGGAACTTTTGATCCCAATTGTTCCAACCTTTGGAAACGTTCATTGAGGATTAGGTTGAGGCTGGCGACTGCACCATTCTGCACGGCCTCGTCGTATTCATCGCGAATGAAGAGGACGCGGACGTTTTCGTACCACGCTTTGAGGGCTTTGATGTTGCCGATGTAGATGAGGTTATTTTGTACAATCCGATCGATGTTTCCGTAGTGGCCGAGTTCAAACGGAATGGTTTTTTCGGCTGGCGCGGGCGGCACATAGAGTTGCCCTTCTTCGAGCAGGTCTTTGCGGCAGATACCCCCGGCGGCGATGACCGAGCCGTAGGCGATGCGTGCCGGGCCGACGAGTCCGCCCTGCCCGCCAAGGAAGACCGGCTTTTCGCCAAGCAACACGCCGCGCGACACGTCGCCGACGAGCGAGGCGGTGGCTTTGTCCTGATTGGGGGTGAAATTGAAGTGGATGTACGACGAGCCGACTTCGGAATGGTCTTTGCGGCTGGTGCCGCCGGCCATGAGGATGTCGCAGAAGTTGATGAGACTGCCGAGGGTAACGAACGGCAGGAGTACGGTCTGTTTAAGCCCGACGGCGTGTGCACCGCTGGCCTGCTCTTCGAGGATGGTTCCGGCGCGCACATGCGCGCCGCTGCCCATATTGGCGCCGTCGAGAAAGACCGCGCCGGTGAAGGATCCGCCCTTAAGTTTTACGTTACGTCCGAGCTGACAGTTTTCGATTGTTACCGGTCCTTCGGCTCCGATTTCGCAACCGGGACCAATGGAGGCATTCTCAATCCGGCAACCGGGATGAATGATAGCGTCCGGGGAAATACTCATTTGAGCAGCGCTCCGATGATGATGCCGATGCCGGTAAACACCAACAGGGCGATGGATGTCTGCATTTCCCAAGCATAGGAAAACAACTCGATAGTGGTTTTTCCGTCACTGAAAATAAAAAACAGCACACAAAGTGTGATCAATGACAGGGCCCAAATCAACGGTCTGCGCATAGCCGGTCTCCTCTAGTGATACATTTCATAAAGCGTACAACGATTGGAAAAGCGGGGCAATGGTTTCCGCTCAGCTTTCGGGCATCTGCACAAACGTGTTGTAGATCCACTCCAGTATGGATTCAAAACGGGGATCGCCGTGCAGCAAGGAAAGGTCGGCGTCCTTTTTCATCCATTCGTAGTCGTCGTAGCCCAGCTCCAGCGAATGTCCAAGCGCCTCGAGTGCGTCTTCGGTGCGCTTCATGAGCGCAAGACTGCAGCCGAGGTTGTACCAAACCATGGGGTCTTCGGAGCATAGATGGCTGAGGCGTTCATCAATGCGAAGTCCTTCGGCATAGTCACCGGTGCGAGTGTACAAATCGGCCAACGCCCGGAGAACCTCTGTATCCTCCGGAAGCCGCCGGGCAACGCTCTCTATAAATTCGAGCTCCTGTTCATTAGCGCGGCTTTTGTCCGCGCCCTTTTTGGGGTTTGTCATACGAAAAAATCCACTAGGTGCGTTTAGAAAGAGGAACCACTTTACGGGCGTTCGGGCCGGTATAGATCTGACGGGGCCGAGCAATGCGACCCTGCGAATCTTTTTCCATTTCCATGAACTGAGCGATCCAGCCCGGCAGACGACCAATGGCGAACATCACGGTGAACATATTGGTCGGGATGCCCATCTCGCGATAGGTGAGACCGGTGTAGAAGTCGACATTCGGATAGAGGCCGCGCTCGATGAAGTACGGATCCGCCAGCGCCTTCTCTTCGAGCTCCATAGCGATATCCAGCAACGGATCAACTTTTTCGGTCGAAGCAATCACCTTCTCGCAAAGATCTTTGGCAATTCGAGCGCGCGGATCATAGGACTTGTAAACCCGATGACCAAAGCCCATCAAACGAAACGGGCTGCGCTTATTTTTAGCTTTTTCAATGACTTTATCAACATCGCCACCATCGCGCTCAATGTCTTCCAGCATTTCGATCACCTTCTGGTTTGCGCCCCCGTGCAGCGGGCCCCACAACGCGCAAATCCCAGCTGAAATGGAGGCGTACAAGTTGGCTCCGGCGCTGCCGACGCCGCGCACAACCGAAGCGGAGCAGTTCTGTTCGTGATCGGCGTGAATGATCAGCTGCTTGTTCAAGGCTTCAACCATCACCTGGTTATACGGATTTTGGGTTACCGGCGAGCTGAACATCATGTTCAGGAAATTTTCGCAGTACGACAGATCATGCTGCGGATAGACGGTCGGCGAACCAATCGACTTCTTATACGAGAACGCGGCGATGGTACGCAGCTTAGAAAGCAGGCGCGTGACCGTCATATCCAGATCTTCCTTATGGCTTTCACCCAGCTCCGGATAAAAGGAGGAGAGCGAGACAACCATCGCCGAAAGGATCGCCATCGGATGCGAGTGTTCCGGATAGTGGCTAAAGAATTCCCGCATATCCTCATGGATCATGGAATGACTATTCAGCAGGTCGCTATAGCGCGTCTTCTGCTCGGCGGTAGGCAGGGAACCGTGGATCAGAAGGTAGGCCACCTCAATAAATTCGCAGTTGGTGGCCAGATCGTCCACATTGTAGCCACGATAGCGCAAAATACCTTTTTCACCGTCGATGAAAGTGATGTTGCTGGAGCAGCTTCCGGTATTCATAAATCCGGGGTCGTAGGTGATGATCCCAGTTTCTTTCCGCAACACACCAATATCGAGAGCTTTTTCGCCTTCGGTTCCTTCGTAGAGAGGACACGTTACGGTCTGATCACCGATCACAATATCCGCGCGTCCAATTTTTTCCATTTTTGACATAAACATCCCCTTTAAAATTGAAGCCGCGCATTTTATTGGCACGGCTGTCTCATTATCAAGAAAAAAGCCGGGCTCCCCCGATTTCCGACTCTCGTGCCCCTACTCGACTGTCACGCTTTTGGCCAAATTCCGCGGCTTGTCGATGTCGGTTCCACGGGCACGGGCGGCATAATAGGCTAAAAGCTGGAGCGCCGCCACATTAACCATGGGGGAAAATTCGTCGCGCACCTCCGGTACATAAATCACATCATCCGAAAGTTTGGACAGCTCGGTGTCGCCTTCCGTCACCACCGCGATAATGCGTCCGCTGCGCGCCTCGACCTCTTTCACATTGGAAAGCATCTTTTCGTAAACCTCATCAGCGGTTTTCGTGCAGATGCAGATCACCGGCAGCGACTCGTTAATCAGCGCGATCGGACCGTGCTTCATTTCGCCGGCGGCATAGCCCTCGGCGTGCTGATAGGAGATCTCCTTATTTTTAAGAGCTCCTTCGAGCGCGGTGGGGAAATTGAAACGGCGGCCGATATAGAGCGAGCTGGGTCCGTCGTGATGTTTTTCACCGATTTGCCGAATCAGCTCTTTCTGCTGAATCACATAATGAACCGCATCCGGAACGTCGTGCAGATCATCCAGATACTCTTTCAACTGATCCGGCGTCAGATCGCCGCGTGCGGCGGCGATGTAAAGCGCCAGCAGCGCGAACGCCATCTGTTGCGCCGTGTAAGCCTTGGTGGAGGCCACGCCGATTTCGAGGCCGCAGTCGGTAAAGAAAGTCGCATCGCTCTCACGCACCACGGAGGAGCCCTCCACGTTGCAGATGGCAAAAATTTTGCACCCCCAGTCCTTGGCCATGCGAATGGAGGCCAATGTGTCGGCGGTTTCGCCAGACTGCGACACCGCAATCACCAGTGTGCCGGGGTCGATTTTCGGATTGCGGTAGCGGAACTCACTGGCCAGGTCGGTCTCAACCGCAATGCCGGTCAGGTTTTCCAGCAGCAGCTTGCCGTACATCCCCGCATGATAGGCCGTGCCGCAGGAGACAATCATGATGCGGTTGAGCTTGCGGAAATAGTCCGCGCTCAGGCCAGCCGGCGGCTGAATGACTCCCTCAGCCGAAATATGCTTGGCAAGCAGCGCGCGCAGAATCCGCGGTTGCTCATGGATCTCTTTGAGCATAAAGGTTTCAAACCCAGCGTGCTCGGCCTCTTCAGCCTGTAAGGTAATGGCTTTCACGTCCGGGGTCACCGCCTGCCCGTCGACCGTGGACACCTCAACCCCGTCCGCCCGTAAAACGGCCATTTCGCCGTCATTGAGATAAATGACTTCAGAAATGCGGTTGATAATCGCCGGGACATCGCTGGCGATAAAATTTTCACCTTCGCCCAGCCCGATAATCAGCGGACTGCCGAGACGGGCGCAATAGATCGTTTCGGGCTCATCACGGAACAGAACGCCCAGCGCGTAGGCGCCGCGCAGCCGTTGGAGAACCCCGCGCAGAGCCTCCGCCGAAGACGCCGCACCGTCTTTGAGCACCTGCTCAATCAGATGCGGAATCACTTCGGTATCGGTTTCGGAGAGAAAGGTATGCCCTTTTGCCAGGAGCTCATCGCGCAGCTCAGCATAGTTTTCGATGATCCCGTTGTGGACCACAGAAATGGCGCCGTCGGAGCTGAAATGCGGATGCGAATTGGCCTGCGACGGCGCACCATGGGTCGCCCAGCGGGTATGACCGATGCCGCAGGTACCCCGCACAGGCTCTGTTTCGAGCATTTTTTCCAGATTAACCAGTCGGCCGACCTCCTTGCCAGAGACGATTTTCCCGCCGCTGAGCACGGCGATACCGGCTGAATCATAGCCGCGGTATTCCAACCGCTGTAGCCCATCAATCAGGATGGACGCGGCCTGTTTACTTCCAATATATCCAACCACTCCGCACATAAGATCAACTCTCCAGGAAAAGGGCCTAAAATCGCACATATTCTGCCCGTCAGCCCCCCGTTGTGCAACCCCAACTTATGCGTAGAAAATAGTTGCACGCAGGGGGCTTTTCCTGTTTTATCCCCACTTCGCAGAACAAATGAGGAAACCGATTTATGGCTAAAAAAAGCAGTGTTGCTAAAAACGAGAAACGCATAAAGCTCTCAAACAAATACTACGCCAAGCGTATGGAGCTCAAAGCGATCATTCTCAACCCGGAAACCAGCTACGAAGACCAGCAGGCGGCCTACGTCAAGCTGCGTAAACTTCCGCGCGACGCCAACCCCACACGCGTTATGAACCGCTGCCGTGTCACGGGCCGCCCGCGCGCTGTCTACCGCAAGTTCGGACTCTCACGCATCACCCTGCGTGAAATGGCATCTGAGGGACTGATCCCCGGCATGACCAAAGCCAGCTGGTAAGCTTCCGCTTCCAGAAAACAAAACGCTCTCTGGAAACAGAGGGCTTTTTTTATGCATCAAAACGTTCAGGGTTCTCAGTTCAGAGCTTTAGGTTCGCTGTTCTAAAGTCGGAGCGTGCTACCATTTACAGAATAGGGAGCTCCGAACTCTGAATTGCGCCCTTCCAGGGCGCAAAAAAACCGGCCCCTGCAAAAAGGACCGGTTATTCGAAACAGATGAGCTCTGCTTAGGCTTTTTTGACTGCACCAGAGCGAATCGCTTTAGCTGAAACCCACACACGTTTCACGGTACCGTTTTCATCACGGACGCGGATGCGCTGCAGGTTGGGCTTAAATTTACGTTTGGTGGAGCTAGTCACGTGAAGACCAATCCCGCCCTTCATTTTGGACAAACCTTTACGAACAATCCGACGACCCGCCGTTGTTCCCTTGCCTGTTACTGCACATTTAGCCATAGCTCTTACCTCACAAATTAATTCAAAAGAGGGCGTAATTTACGCACCGACCTGCCTATTGGCAAGCGCAATATCGCCTATATTTGGCATTCAGCATTTAAACTGCTAGGCATAGGGGTCAGACCAATTCCGCAAAGACCGCATCGCTGACAAACAAAGCCTCTTCCGAAAGCCGCACGTGACGGCCGTCGATTTCCAGTAAACCCTGTTTTTCCAATGTTTTAAAGCTGTCCTGCTGCTTTTCAAAAAGCCTGGGGCTCACATCAACCCCCTTAAGGAGCCGCAGGCTCATCACCAGTGTTTCGCGCTCCTTGGCGGCTGAATCGAGGGTTTCTTCAAACTCGCAACGCGGGCCATTAGCGCAATAATCATCTAAGTCGGAAACATTGGCCCAGCGGGTTCCTTGCCAGTGCGAATGGGCGGACGGGCCGCAGCCGATGTATTCGCCGCCACTCCAGTAGAGCAGATTATGCCGGCACTCGAGACCCGGCTTGGCAAAGTTGGAAATTTCGTAGTGCAAGAACCCGGCGGCCTTGAGCCGCGCACGGATGCGGTCGTACATTTCACGCTCCAGTTCCTCGTCGAGCCGCACGGGATTGCGCTCCGTCAGAGGAGTCCCCTCCTCATACATCAGGTTGTAAATCGCGACATGCTCCGGACCGAGCGCCAACGCGCGGTCGAGGTCGGCGTCGAGCCTCTCCATGGTTTGCCCCGGTGTGCCGAACATCAGGTCAAGGCTGATGTTTTCGAACCCCGCCGCGCGTGCCAGCCGGAAGGCCGACTCCGCCTCGTCTGCCGAATGAATGCGGCCGAGCGTTTCCAAACAGTGGGAATCGAACGACTGCACACCGATCGAAAGCCGGTTGACACCGCTTTTCCTTAACAAGGAAAGCTTCGCCGCATCAACGGTTCCCGGATTGACCTCCACCGAAAATTCAGACGGAGAGAATTTTCCAAACATTGGCCTGTCCGCCGTAGTCTTGGCAAGGGAGGGGAAAAAAGTTTCCAATGTTTGGAAATCAGGCGCGGTCGGCGTTCCGCCGCCGATAAATAGGGTCTCCGGGTTAAAGTCGGGATATCGACTTTTTAAATTTTTTATTTCAGTTTCCAGAGATTGGAAAAACTGCGGCATTTTTTCCCAAGGTTTACCTGTCCTGAGTTCTGCCTGCCCTGAGCTTGTCGAAGAGGTCGAAGGGGAAACGGAATAGAACGCGCAGTAGGAACACTTACGCACGCAAAACGGAATATGGATATACAAACCGGACATAAGCTCCCAACCCTAAACAACCGTGAATTACAAATTGCGAGATCTCTACGACCAAATAAAACCATGAACGTTAAATCTTAAATCAATTTAACGGATATAAAATATCCAAAATATGTCCAATCGTTCCAAGGATTCCTGTGTTGCCCTCCTCATCTCCCTCAACAGCGGAAAGGGCACCCCCCATATCTGTCTGAGGCAATGTTCTTGAAATAATTTTGTTTGTGAGAACCTTGGAATCGCGGTTCCGCTCAAACAACTCCGCGAGGCTATCCGTTTTAAATTCACTCGTGTCAAATACGGCGACCGTTCGACCGTCAGGCAACAAGTGCCCGTATACAACGGCCCAGCCTGTTATTTTGGCGTCAGGATCAAATTCCTGATCAACAAACAGATCAAGATCAGAGTCACAAGAATAATCATAGATCGGCCCGTCATATACATACTCACCGGAGAACCAATATCGCACCCCAGTCTTCTGGTTCGCGAGCTCAACGCCCACTAATACTATTCCGGAAAAGCCGGCAGCTTGAGATGCGGCAGGGAGCTCATACCTCACCAACAACCCCGGAGCGTCGTCGCCGGCAACGTTTTTGTACTCTCCAGAGCTTTTTTCAACCGAAAGAATTTTTTGACGTGCTTTGGACTTTGGATACAGCTCTTTGATCGGCCGCAGTACATACGGGAACCGCGCGAGTTCAATTTCAGCCAGGCGATTCTTTGCGTCTACATTCCCCTGATCCGCAGAGAGCTTATACAAGGATTCAGCCTGCTCGGGATCTGCATCTCCCCCCGCACCCTTCTCAACCATCACCGCCAGCTCGAACTGCGCCGTTGCGTCTCCTTTATTAGCAAGCTGCTGATAAAGGACGCGAGCCTGGACTTCATCCTTCGGAAGCCCGCCCAGTCCCTCTGCAACCATTTCAGCCAGACGCAGAGTGCTTACAGCATCTCCAATATCCGAGAGTTTTCTCAACAGAGGTAGCACTTCTTCATATTGCCCGGTCGAATACAAATCGTCAGCCACCGGAGCATATAGGGAGAGAATCGCAGGGGCATATCCGGCATCTACACATTTTTTCAAAAAGGCGTCTGCCGTCCCTCCTGCACTTTTCTGATCCTGCACCCTTTGTTCGAACCGGCCCTGGAACCGAGCATCCTTCGGATTGACCACCAACGCGGCAATAAACAACGACTCCGCCTTTTGCAAATCGACGGGCGCCCCAATCCCCTCCGCAACCATCAAGCTTAATAAATACAGAGCCTCTTGGTTTTTTTGTTCGGCCGACTGACTCATCAAGGCGAACGCCTTTTGAGCATCTGCAGCCACCTGATGTCCGGCATAATAGCGCAATGCCAGCTCAAGCTGAGCAACTGAATCTTTGTCCGCGGCAAACTGCTCGACAATATCCAGAGGCGCTGTGCGAAACCTCGTCTGAGGAATCGGCAACTTTGCAACCACTGACCCAGCCATTAGCACCAACACCCAAAAAATTATTTTCTTCATATTCGCTCCTTTTCAAACACACATAAAACACGTTCAACGTATCGACTTCTCTATCCATACACCACAAGAAAACCGGGAGATGTATTTTCAACCACTTCACTTCAATTCAGATTGGAATTCCCTCCCAAATTTAGAGTAAAGTCCGGTTGTGAAAAAAATAAGACTGGATCAATTACTCGTTGAAAAAGGACTCGCTGAAAGCCGCGAGAAGGCCAAACGCCTGATTCTGGCCGGACAGGTTATCGTGGACGGCCACGCATCGCCAAAGCCGGGGCATCCGTTGGCACCGGATCACAAGATTGTTCTCAAGGAGGTGGAGCGCTTTGTCAGCCGGGGCGGAACAAAGCTCGAGGGCGCTATGGAGGCGTTTGAGCTCAAGATGGAGGGGCGGGTCTGTCTGGATATCGGTTCATCGACCGGCGGCTTCACCGACTGCATGCTTCAGCACGGCGCGAGCAGAGTGTATGCCGTGGATGTCGGCAAAGGTCAGCTGCACTGGAAACTGCGCGAGGACGACCGAGTCGTGGTGATGGAGGGCGTCAACGCCCGTTATCTGACCGAAGGGGATATTCCGGAAACGGCTGATTTCGCGTCAATCGACACGGCGTTCATTTCGCTCACGAAGATTCTGCCGGCCGTCAAAAAGTTACTGAAGCCGGGCGGCGAGATTGTCTCGTTGATCAAACCGCAGTTTGAAGCGGGAAAAGAAGCGGTCGATAAAGGCCGCGGCGTGATCACCGATCCGGCCATTCACGAAGAGGTTATTTCCAAGATTCGGAACTTTGGCGAGCAGGAACTCGACCTCGAATGGCTGGGGCTAACCCCCTCTCCTCTGAAAGGCCCTAAAGGGAATGTCGAGTTTCTGGCGTGGTGGAAGAAACAAACACTTGCCATTTGAAGGGATCTGCTTACAATGCCGCACTTCGTCTGAAAAACGGGGTGTAGCTCAGCCTGGTAGAGCGCTACGTTCGGGACGTAGAAGTCGCATGTTCGAATCATGTCACCCCGACCATAACTGATTAAAGCGAACTCCTTCCGGATTCGCTTTTTTGTTTTTTAGTGGCCGATCCGGCTCATACAGATCGATCCGGCAACCGCCGCATTGAGCGACTCTACGTTTCCAGACATTGGAATCGACACCCTTCGGGCGGCCTTTTGAACAATCTCGTCACACACCCCGTTCGCTTCGTTGCCGACCACCAGAACCGTTTTCGGACCAAACTCCATTTCGTACAAATCCTCGCCGCCGCGCAGCACCGTCGTAATCAGCTCGTATCCCAGTTTTTCCAATGTCTGAAAAATCTCGTCGCCCATCTTACAGACATTGGAAAAAGGAAGCGCACCCATGGTGGCGCGAACGGTTTTGGGGTTGAACACGTCGACGCAGTCGCCGTGCAGTAGCACGCCGTCGAAGCCGAAGGCGACGGCGGAGCGGATCAGCGTGCCCATGTTGCCGGGATCCATCACCCGGTCGAGCAGCAGATAGCTCCCTTTGTCCGGGTTGATCTCCAGTGGTGCGGGGGTGTACTCCACCACACCGAGCACGCCCTGCGAGGTGCGGCAGTCCGAAAGCTGCTCCATAAAATCGTGCGAAATGCAGTAGTCAGCGGTAATGCCTGCCGGCGCTTTGTCCGAAACCCAGACTTCGCGCAAAGCGTATTGAGGCAAAGCCGTTCCATCGGTCAGCGCGGTCAGTGCGCGGACACCCTCTATAATGAAGCCGTTCTGCTGTTCGCGCTCCTTTTTGGAGCGCACCAACGCGCGAACGGCTTTGAGCCGAATATTATCTTTGGAGGTAATCTGCTGCATCGTGTCTCCTGCCATCTAGCCAATCAAAACCGTCCGCGTCCTGTTCAAGCCGTCGCATCGTCAAAGTCGACCGGTGCTTCATGCCGATGTTGAAAATAGTAACAATATAAAATGCATCGGCCTCGGCGCGGTGATAGGTATCGCCCGATACACCGAGATAGTTTGACAGCGGTTCCAGCGAATGACTCAGCGCGCGCGGGAACCAGTCGCGGAACAGCGGCAGCGTGTCGCCCACCGGCATCGCGGGGGCATCCACCCCTGCCCGTTTCAGCTCAGCCCGTAGAAACCCGACATCGAACGGCGCGTTATGCGCCAGCAGCAACGCATGGCCGCAGAAAGCTTCAAACTCCGGCCAAATTTCCAAAAACAACGGAGCGTCCTGCGCCATCTCGGTGGTGATCCCGTGAACCTGCGTTGCGTAATACGGGATCTCGCACTGCGGATTCACCAGCCAGTTGGTGGTGGCCAGCACTTCGCCGTCACCGCGGAACTTGACCGCGCCGATCTCCACCAGCCGGTCGTTCTTTCGACTAAAGCCCGTCGTCTCGGTATCGAAGGCCACGAACACAGCGTCTTTCACCAACGGATTGGCGGCAAACACCGACCCCGTCAGCAGACCGGCAAAGAGAAAGATGTGAATTTTTCCAAACATTGGAACTTATCGTAATAAACTTCTCGCTCCACAGAGAGAGGAAAATATGACGAACCACTAATTTTCACTAATCCTCACTAATCATTTGAATTCGTATTTGTCTCCAAATTAGTGTCCATTAGTGTGAATTAGTGGTTTAAATTTAAATGGTAAGTATGAAATTGGCAGCTGAAATCCAAACACTTTTCCCGAAACTGACCGTCCGCGAAAACCAGCCGCTGGGGGACTTCACCACCTTCCGGCTCGGCGGCCCCTGCCTGCTCTTTATCGACAACCCCTCCGCCGATCAGCTGCCTGGGCTCATCAAGGTGCTTAACGAAAAAGAGATTCCCTTCCTCGTCATCGGCCAAGGTTCCAACCTCGTGATCTCCGACGAAGGCCTCCACGGCGCCGTCATCCGCTTTTGCACTGAAACGCCGGACGTCAAAACAGACGGCAACCGCATCACCGTCTCCGGCAGCACCCTGCTCGAAGACTTCGCCCGCATAACGGTCGAAGAGAACCTTGGCGATCTGTCGTATTGCACCGGCATCCCCGGCACCGTCGGCGGCGGCATCGCCGGCAACGCCGGCGCCTTCGGCCACCAGATCGGCGACCATCTCGTCTCGGCAGAAATCATCAACCTCGACGGAAACGTGCAAACCGTCACCCGCTACAATCTCAAATTCGCCTACCGCCACTCCATCCTCAAAGAGACCGGCGAGATTGTCCTTTCCGCCACCTTCGAACTTCCGGCGGAAGATCCGGCCCTCCTGAAGGCCGAACGCGAACGGATTCTTGAATTCCGCCGGGAACATCATCCAAACTGGCACACAACCCCCTGTGCGGGGAGCGTTTTCCGCAATATCGAAGCCAGCTCGGCCGCCGAACGGCGCAAAGCGGCAGGACACTTTCTTGAAGAAGCCGGTGTATGCGACATGAAAGTCGGCGGGGCAAAGATTTTTGAAAAGCACGCCAACATCATCATCGGTGGCGATGGGTGTACGGCTCAAAATGTTTGGGAGCTCTCCGAACAGATGGTCGCCGCCGTTCAGCAAAAATTCGACTTCACCCTGACCCGCGAAGTCCGGTTTTTGGGGGAGTTTTTAACCGCGAATGAACGCTAATGGGCGCGAATTGGAGTTTGGCCACCTGAAAGCGAAGCGATAAATAATTTCCGCAGGAAATAGTGCCAAAGGCACGGTTCAAAAGCATCCGCCGCCGCCAAGGGCTATGGCGGGACAGGCAAGAAGAGAGCTTAACCACTCTCACGAGCCAGACAGCCTGCACCGTCTTCTTTAATAACGATTTCCGGCTCACTGTTATTCACCCTGTGAATCCTGTTATCCCGTCAAAAACTTATCCGAAACGTGCGATTGTTTTTTGGATGCGGGCGAGGACGTTGTCTTTACCGAGGATGGCGAGGACAGGCGCGAGGTCGGGGCCGGACTGCTGACCGGATACGGCGATGCGCATCGGCGACATAACGGCACCAAAGCCTAGTCCGCTCTCTTCAACGAAAGCGTGCAGTGCCTTGTCGATGGTGGCCTCGTCGAACGTTTCCAAACCTTGGAAAATTCCGGCGATTTTTTCCAAGGTCTGGAAAACACCCTCTTTGAGCAGTTTCTTTTTGACGGCTTTTTCGTCGTATTCGTAGTCGTCGCTGAACAGAAATCGTCCCTGCGGTACGATTTCTGATGGCAGTTTAACTCGCGGCTGCAACAAGGCATATACAACACATGCTTTCTCATTCAACGCTATGCCCTCTTTTTCGAATTCATGTGAACAGATTGCATCAAATGCCGCTTGCGGCATTTGGCGGATGTATTCACCGTTCATCCACTGCAGTTTACGCAGGTCGACCTGCGCGGGGGAAGATTTGCAGCTGGTGAGTTTAAAGGCGGCGATCATTTCGTCGCGGGTCATCACTTCGCGGTCGTCGCTAGGCGACCAGCCGAGCAATGCGAGGTAGTTGAAGAGCGTTTCGCTTAAGAAGCCTTTTTCTTTGAAGTCACCGACAAAGGCGTCGCCGTCGCGCTTGGAGTACGGTTTGCCCTGCGCGTTGATGATCATCGGCAGGTGGGCGAATTTAGGAACGGGCGCACCGAGCGCTTTATAGAGCGCAATGTGGCGGTAAGTGTTTTCGATGTGGTCATCGCCGCGGATTACGTGAGTGACGCCCTGTTCAATGTCGTCGAGCACGTTGGCAAGATGGAAGACGGGCGTGCCATTGGAGCGGACAATAACGAAGTCCTGCGTGTCGGCGGCTTTTTTGGTGAGCGTGCCTTTGATTTCGTCTTCGAAAACCATGTCCTCTTCGGGCATTTTGAAAATGACGCATTCGCCCTGCCCGAGCCCGCCTTTGTCCTCTTTGGTTGCGTGACCGGAGGCGAGCAGTTTTTCGGCCGCTTCGAGGTGGGCGTCCATGCGAGTGGACTGGTAGAGCGGTTCTTCGTCGACGTCAAGGCCAAGCCAGTCCATGGCTTGAAGCAGGGTTTCGATGGCTTCAGGGGTGGAGCGTTCGCGATCGGTGTCTTCGACACGGAGCAGGAACTGTCCGCCGGTGTGGCGGGCGTAGAGCCAGTTGAAGATAGCGGCGCGCATGTTGCCGATATGCACGTTGCCGGTGGGACTGGGGGCGAAGCGGGTACGAATGGTCATAGTTTAGTTATCGATTATGGGTTATCAGTTAAAATGGAAGAGGAAATGGTACGGCCATTCCCTCCTGATAACAAATAACTATTTAACGGATAACTACCCCGAAGGGGCTCCTTTATTTTCCGGTTTGCCGGAACACCGCTTTTCTAACGGGGCAGGTGCAGAAGAAATTGCTTCCGAAGGGAACTTTGTAAGCACACGGTTCCGCGTCCTGACAGGTAAAACGTTGCTCGCCGAAAAGAAGCGGTGCAAGTGAGGAACAGCTCCCGCCATCAACCGACAGGCAATGATAATTCTTTGTGCAACGGTCAGCCTGATCCAGAATCTCTTTAGCAATTTGGAGTTTCATGACTCGGAGTTTAGACCTATTGTGGGCGAAGTTCAATCAAGACGGAGACAATTATGCGACCCCATGCGATCGGCAAACAGCTCTTTACCCGCGAACAGATTCAAGCCCGAATCCATACACTGATCGATGAAATTGTCGCCAACAGCGACGCCAAAAACATGGTGATGCTCGGGATTCTGCGCGGAAGCTTTATCTTTTTGGCTGATCTGGTGCGTGGCTTTGAGCAGCATAAACTGCATCCGCGCATCGACTTCATCACGCTCTCGAGCTACGGCGCGGGAACCGAGTCGAGCGGTACCGTGAACATTATACACGACACGGATATCAACCTCACCGAAGCTGATGTGGTGGTGGTCGACGACATTCTCGACAGCGGCCGCACCCTCGCCTTTGCTCGGGATCTGTTTATGAAACGAGGCGCACGCTCCGTGCGCACCTGCGTCATGCTCGACAAACAGACCGAACGAACCATGGAAATGGAAGCCGACTACACGGGCTTCCCGGTTGACGACGTATTTGTGGTCGGCTACGGGCTGGATTACGACAACTACTACCGCGAACTGCCCTACATCGCTGAGGTCGTTTTTAAAGAGGAGTGATGGAATAACGAAATGTTGGAGTAATGGATTGGCAATCGGATCAAAAGCTGTTTTTCAACCCAGTATTCCCATATTCCATCACTCCATCATTCCGATCTTTAATCGACCAAATCAATCATCTGACTGATTTCATCGTCCGGTTGTTTTTTCGCCGGTTTCGGCTGGCGCTGTTGTTTGCGCTCGGGACGCGGGCCGCGATCACGGTCACGATCACGGCGGTTGTTATTGCGTCCGCCGCTGTTGCGATCCCGGTTTCCACCCGCGTTCTGTCCGCCCGCATTGTCGTTGCCGTCGTCGAGCAATTTGCGGAAGGTGAAGATGCGCAGGGTATCGGATCCGCCGCGAATTACTTTCTTTTCGAGCGCGGGATCTTCTGTGACCAACACACCGGCGGAACCGGCCTGCTTGAGGGCTTTAATCAACTGGCTGCCGATTTTGTCGTTCGTTTTCGCGTAACGCACGCGAACATGATCGAACTTTTTGTTATGCGGAGCTTTGTTGAGGGGTTTGCCCGCGATGACCGCGGTGACGTTTACTTTTTCGCGCTGCACAACGCGAGAGAGCGCGCGCAGGACCTGCAGTTGCTGGCGCGGAGCGACATTGCCGCGAACGCCTTTGCTGGCGAGGAGGGCGTCAATACTGACGACCATTGTTCGTTTACTTTTTCCGAAGAGCCCCATGGTTCTTCCTTTCTTTTCTGTTTTCAGGGTTGCTGCGGCGTCGTATCAATCAGACAACAGAATGCTTGGCGCCGCGTTTCTTGAAGCGAGGGAAGTTACCTGAGCAGTCAAAAGAGGGCAAGTTCCGATTTCCCAAAGCTTTTCCTTTCTCACAAAGCCAATCCGGTTGACTTTTTGTGGGTGCGCTTTACATTCACGCAAATGAAAGCACATCAAACGACAGATCACGCCCGTATTTCCGCCATCGAAAACCTCATCGAACAGCTCACGCTGGATGAAAAACTGTTGCTTCTGGGCGGCACGCCACACGACCTGCCGGACCGCGACGCCGATTTATTCGGCGTGGAACGCATCGGATTGCCCCGTCTGCGCTTTGCCGACGGCCCAGTCGGCGTACACTGGTGGGCCAAGGCCTCGACCTGCTATCCCGCGCTGATCTGTCTGGCCGCCTCCTTCGACGAGGCTACCGCCCTGCTCTACGGACAGGCAGTCGGCACCGACTGCCGCGCCGCCGGCGTGCACGTTCTGCTCGCCCCCGGCGTCAATTTATACCGCTCCCCGCTGTGCGGCCGCAATTTTGAATACATGGGGGAAGACCCGGAGCTGGCCGGCAAACTAAGCGCGGCCTACATCCGCGGTGTGCAGGAAAAAGGTGTTTCCGCGACCGTGAAGCATTTCGCAGCCAATAATCAGGAATACAACCGCTATCATATCGGGTCAGACGTCGATGAACGAACCCTGCGCGAGGTGTACCTGCGGCCGTTTGAATTGGCGGTCAAGGAAGGCAAAACCGGTTGTGTGATGACCTCCTATAATCCGATCAACGGGGTTCACGCCTCCGAAAACAAGGCGCTGATTACTGATATTCTGCGCGAAGACTGGAAATTTGAAGGTGTGGTGATGTCGGACTGGGTGTCGACCTATTCGACCGCCCAAACACTAAATGCCGGACTGGATCTGGAAATGCCGTGGGCGAATTGGCTGAAACCTGAAAAAATTAAACCGCTCCTTGCAAGCGGTGTGGTTTCCGAGGAGACGATCAATCAGCGTATCCGCAACCGGCTGAAGCTGATGGAGCGCTTCGGATGGCTCGATCCGGAACACAACCAGAAAGATGAAAGCCTGCCGGCCCGCAACCACGAAACAGAGGCCGCCGCGCTCGAAGTAGCCCGACGCGGCATCGTGCTGCTCAAAAACGATAAGGACTTCCTGCCGCGCAAACCGGAACAGACCAAAAAAATTGCGATACTCGGCCATCATGCGGGCGAACCGATTCTCTGCGGCGGCGGATCGGCCTATACCTCGCCCCACGAATCGATCACGCTCGTCGAGGCCATCCGTAACACGTACGGCGAACACTCCGAAATCGAGTACTACCCCTGTGTTCATTCCTGGCACGCCAACGAAACCCACACCGCTTCCGCCTTCCTGACGGAATCGGGCGAACCAGGACTTCAGGCCCGCTACTATGACAATAAGCAGTTCGCCGGCGAACCGGTTTATGAGACGGTTGATCAGCACATTAACCTGAATCCGGAAACTAGATACCTGAATCCGGCTCTGTGTACTGCGGCGTTTTCCGCGATCTGGACAGGACAGATTGAGATCACCGATGCGGCGGCATACGATTTCTATATGTATGCAGTGGACGGAAGGATGTCAGCCACTTTGAATGGTGAACCCCTGTTCGACTCCCTGCACGACACCTATCGAAAAACCCGCGAGCTTTCAGCTGGCCGCTATGAGCTGACCGTCAGCTTCCGGCAAACCCATGGCCCCTGCACTCATGCTCTTTTCGGATACGAACAAACAGCTCACGCCTTTATGGGACGCGAAGCGGCGCTGGAGGCAATCCGCGACTGCGATCTGGTCGTGATCGGAACTGGATACGTAAAAGAGGTGGAAGGCGAATCCCACGACCGGCCTTTTGAAATGGACGAGCGGCTCAATCAGCTGATTGTAGATGCGGCAAAGATCAACCCCAATATTGCCGTTGCACTTTACGCCGGTGGCGCATGCGACATCTCGCCATGGATCGACCGGGTAAAGGGCGTGCTAAATCTCTGGTATCCGGGGCAGAACGGAACCGTCGCCGCGGCCGAAATTCTGGCCGGCATCACCAATCCGTCCGGCAAACTGCCCTTTACCTGGGAAGAGCGCCCTGAAGACCGCGGCTCGTTTAACTGCTATCACGACGATGATGGCGACCAGCGGGTTGCCTACACGGACGGAGTTTTCTGTGGCTATCGCCATTTCGACCGCTGCGCAATCGCTCCGCGTTACCCGTTCGGCCACGGGTTGAGCTACACCACGTTCGTCTATGAAAACCTGCGACTGACTGCCGACACAATCGAGGCAGGCGAAGAGGCCGTTCTCAAATTTGATCTGGTTAACACCGGCAGCAACGCCGGGAGTGAAACCGCCCTTGTGTTTGTCGGCGACAAAGAAGCCTCCGTGGAAAGACCGCCCAAAGAGCTCAAGGCCATTCAACGGATCTGTCTGGAGCCGGGGGAACGAAAAACCGTTCAAACCACACTGCCTGCACGAGCCTTCGCCTTCTGGAACATCCAGCAGAAAGACTGGTGCATTGAAACGGGTGAGTTTGTTATCTCCATCGGCCCGGATGCTCAAACCCAACCGCTTCAGGCCACCCTGAACGTCCTGTAGAATCGAAACAATTTCAAGGTATCATTGAACGACAGGGTTCGTTAGGCTGTCGGTTCCAAAAAAAACGGAGCCGACCTGCTATGAAAAAACGGATTCTTTGTCTTATTCTGATCTGCGGCGCACTGAGCGCGGTGGCTATCGATTTCGCCGCAACCCCAGCGCAGGCCGCCCTGCTGCGGGCCGCCGCGCCGGCCACTGCCGAGCGCTACCCAGACGCAGATACGGTGCTGGTCGAAGACATCACGCTGGCCGAATACAAGCCGAACGGTGCCGATCAAACCATCAGCGATGTCGTTTTTAAGATTCTAACGGAGAAAGGCCGCCAGGAGCAGTCGACCGTTACGCTCGGTTACAACGCCGCCTACGGAACCACACAGTTCACGCTGGCCGAAATCATTAAGCCGGACGGACGGGTTGTCTCCATCAATCTCGAAGCCCAGAGCCGCGAAACAGTCAATTCCGGCCAGATGAATGCCAATATTTATGATCCCAACCACAAAACGATCCGCCTAAGTGTGCCAGATCTTGAAATCGGCGATCTGCTGCACTACACCGTCCGTGGCGAGCGCAGCAAAGCCGTGGTTCCGAACACGTGGAGCGATCTGTTCCTGTTTGAGGATACGGTCCCGATTCTGCACTCCGTTTATCAGATCGACGCTCCGGCCAGCCTGCCGCTGACCCGCATTGAGCTCAAAGATCCCGTCGGGGACACCGTCACCTACCGCAAAGAGAAACTGGCGAACGGCGGCACCCGCCACACCTGGGAGGGGCGCAATACGCCCCGGATGTTTGAGGAACCCAAAATGCCCTCCCGCCACACGGTCGTGCAACGCGTTCTCGTCAGCACGATTCCAGACTGGAAAGGCCTCTCAAAATGGTACTGGGAACTTTCGAAGCCGCGCCTCGATACGATCAACGACGCCATGAAAGCCAAAGTCAAACAACTGACATTCGGGCTGACCGACCCCCAGGAACAGATCGAAACCATCTTCCGCTTCGTCTCGCAGGATATCCGCTACATGGGCATCACGATTGAAAACGAAGCCCCCGGCTACGAACCGCACGACGTCTCGCTCACCTTCGATAACCGCTACGGCGTCTGCCGCGACAAAGCCGCCCTGCTGGTCTCCATGCTGCGCGTGGCCGGCTTTAAGGCCTATCCCGTTCTGATTTATGTCGGGCCCAAAAAAGACCCGGAAGTTCCGCAACCGTGGTTCAACCACGCCATCACCGCCGTGCGCAACGACGATGGAAGCTACCAGCTGATGGACTCGACCAACGAGAACACGCGCGACCTGCTTCCGGCCTACCTCTGCAACCGCAGTTATCTGGTCGCTCACCCGGCCGGCGAACCGCTGCGCACCTCCCCGGTCATCCCGCCGGAAAAAAATATGCTCACCATTCAGATCGAAGGGGCACTCGACGACAACAACCTGATCACCGCCACAGCCCTGCTCTCGTTTGAGGGCATCAACGACACCGCCTACCGCGGACGCCTCGCCCGCCTCAAGCCCGAGGAGCGCGAGCCCTATTTTGAAACCCGCCTCAAACAGGCGCTCGGCTCTGCCACCCTGACCCGTCTGGAAATTTTCCCGGCAGATGTGCGCGACACCACCGTGCCGCTCTCCGTTGCGCTCGGCTTCGAAGTCGAAAATGCCGTCGCCACCGGCGCAAACGAATCGCTTCTGCGCGCGCCGACCCTCATCAACCACTTCGGGCTCTTCGGTGCCCTGCTCGGCAACGGAACCGGACTCGATAAACGCAAATATCCCCTCCAGACCGAAATCACCTGCGGCGTCTCCGAAACCGTCCGGCTCGACCTAACCCCCGGCAGTCTGCGCCCGGCGGCCCTGCCTGCCTACGAAACCGTCGACACGCCGCAGCTTTTCATCAGCCGCTCCGTCACGGCCACCAACGGCGTACTCACCGCCACAGCCGATCTGCGGCTACGCACCGTGGAATTCAGCCCCGAAGAATACCTCCAGCTCAAGGCCGACCTCAAAACGGCTGAACGCAACTCCCGCAAACGCATGATCCTGACCCCCGCCGGGTTCCCGCGGGAGGCCGACTTCGCCACGCTCAACGACCAAGTCTACTATGCGCTCTACGACCCATCCAACTTCACCGAGGTGCACACCGTAAAACAAAAGGTGCTCACCTACGCCGGAAAACAGGCGCTCTCCGACATTAAAATCGCCTACAACTCCGGCTTTGAGCAGGTCACCTTCAAAGCCGCCCGCGTCACCGCCCCTGACGGAACCGTTCGCGAAATCGATCCGGAAAACGAGATCAACATCATGGACGCCGGATGGACCTCCGGCGCACCGCGATACCCGGCTGGGAAAATTATTGTGGCCAGCCTGCCCAGTGTCGAAATTGGCAGCATCATTGAATACCAGACTGTCCGCACATGCCGCGACCTGCCCTTCTTCTCCGTCATGGAAATATTCCAGAGCCACAACCCGATCGTCAAAAAAACGGTTCAGGTTGAAATGCCCATGGACACCCAACTCGAAATCGGCAATCTGGCGCCGGGCCTGATCCGCCGCCGCACATTCCACAACGGAGAAAACACCGTTCACGAATGGTTTGTGGAAAACAGCCCGATGATCAAAAAAGAAGACCACCTCGCTCCGGCCTGGGTCGTCGCACCGACCCTCCTGCTCTCCGCCGGGGAAATGGATGACTACGCAAAAACCATCCGCAAAAAACTGCTGGAAGCGGCGGAGCCCGGCAAAGAACTCAAAACCAAAGCCAAAGAACTCACCAAAGACATCAAAGGGGATCTGGCGAAAATGGCGGTTCTGCGCGACTTCGTCGACCGCGCCGTCCGGCGGGCCGGCCCCGGGCTCACCTCGCTACCGCTGTCCGCCATCACCCCGGCCGGCCAAACACTGGCTGAAGGCTACGGCAACAGCACCGACCGCACGGTTCTGCTCTACGCCCTGAGCGATGCCGCCAAGCTTAACCCCCGCTTTGTGCTCTCATCCGACCTGCCGCAGATTCAGAAAATGAACGCACCGCTCGAAGCCATCTTCCAGCGTGGACCGTTCAGCACCCTGCTGGTGGCCATCGAGCACGATAAAACCGACTATTACTTCGGCGACAGCGGCCAGTACGCCACCCCCGGCACACTCGCGCACGACGGACAGCCTGCAATCGACCTCAACAGCCGGGAGCTTGAAACCCCGCAGGCGCCGGTTGCCAACAAGGTGGAAGCCTCCTTTAAGCTCCAGGTGGCTGAAAACGGGGATGTCTCCCTGCTGAAAACAACCACCTTCTCCGGAACGGCCTTCGAAGCCTTCCACAAACTGTTTGCCGAATTCACCCCCGAAGAACTCCGCCGCGAACAGCAGGCACAGATTAGCCGCCTCTCGCAGTCGGCCGAAGCCGCCGGCCCGATGACCCCCTCGTTTGATAACCGCACGCTACAGCTCGCCGCCAATCTCAAAGGCTATGCGGTCCGCGACGGCGACTACCTCTACCTCACTCTACCGGGAACCCTCGACAACCTACTCGGCATTCGCGCCGACCGCCGCGACAGCGCCTTCTACATCGGAGCACCCATGCAAACCTCCATCCTGTACGAAATCGCCCTGCCCAAAGGCTGGCAACCCGTGCTGCTACCGGAAGCATTCCAGATGGAACTGCCCGCAGGCGCAGGCACCGTGGAAGTGCAAACTACCGTCGTCCGCGGCGGACTGGCCATTCTCCAACAGGCGAACATCAACCCCGCGCTGATTCCCGCCAGAGACTATGACGAGCTCATCGAACTGACCGACCGGCTCACCCGCCCCGCCGCGCACACCCTCCTGCTCAAAAAAGTGCAGTGACCTCAGAGTTTCCAAGACAGTTTTCTCACACGGAGACACAGAGCCACGAAGAACACCCACCTGTTTGGGGCAAAGCCGAAAGGGAAGACAAACACCCGCGCCCGCCGGGCGCTCAAGGACGCAAAGACCGCAAAGTCTCATTCTTAGCGACCTTCCTGTTTAAAAAGCCATAGCCTGGCGGCACATATATCTTCCAAGGGTTGGAAACAAACAAAACTCTATCTCCGACCGAACCTGATAGTGAGCCGCCATGCAATGGCTCAGTAGTCGTAGTCGCTGCCGCCGATGAATTCGCGCAGGTGGGAGGTGGACGGCACGATGGAGTCGTCTTTCCACACGTCCAACGGCTCGAGCAAATCAAACACACGCTTAGCGCGGATATAGGCGTCCTGCCGCTTGGAATGATCTTTGAACTGCTCCATGGCGGCAGGGAAGTGGTGGAAGAGTTTGTTTTTGAGAATCGGGATCTCGTAGGGCATGGCGGAGTTGACGAGGAAGTCGGCGGAGGCGTTATAGGGAATGATGTGCTGGAGTTCGCTTTTGCGGACGTAATGCCAGTGAGTGATGGTGTCCTCGGGGGTGTGGTTGCGGTGCCAGCTGTCACGGATCATGCGGCGCATGAGACGATGATCGGCCCAGCGCATCAATTCGCCGTTGTCTCCACGAAGCTGCCCGAGGGTTTCGATGTAGAGCCGGAATTTGTTTTTATCGGGCACGCTGGCGGTCATGGCGGGATAGAGCCCGTGCAGGCTGTCGATCAGCAGGATTTCATTGGGAGCCAGGCTGAACTCGTGGACGTCGAGGGTGCGCTGTCCGGTCTGGAAGTCGTAATGGGGGGTGCGGATGGTTTCGCCGGCCAATAACTGCCCGAGGTGCTGATTGATCAGGTCGAGGTCGAGCGCCTGCGGAGTTTCGTAGTCGTAGTCGCCGAATTCATCTTTGGGGTGGTCTTCGAGGTCAAAGAAGTAGTGGTCGATGTTGATGGCCTTCTGCGCATAGCCCTCCTGCTCGAGCCGTTCCATCATTTTAATGGTGGTGGTGGTTTTGCCGGACGAGGACGGACCGGCGACGATGATGACGCGAATGTCGTCAATCCGTTCGAGCACATTATGGGCGGCGGCGCGGCATTCACCCAGATAACGCTCTTCGCAGGCGGCGATCAGCTCGCCGAATCCGCCCGTGGAAATGATACGGTTGAGGGATTCAACGGATTCGCAGGAGTGGTCGAGGTTCCAGCGGAGCACATCGTAAATCTTTTTGTAGGGAATGTTGTTGAAGGTGGAGGCGGCGAGATCGGCGCGGCTTCCACGGCGTTGAGTGCGCTGGTTGCGATAGGTGATGTAAGCGCGAGAGGTGTTGACGTGGTTTTCTTCGATCAGGACGGTTTCGACAACATCCTGCACGTCCTCCACGGTCGGCGCATTGGACCCGTACATATTTTTAAGCCGGATTTCAACCCGGGCGGCCAGCCGCTCGGATTCGTTGCGATCGGTTCCGCCAATGGATGCGGCGGCTTTGAAAATGGCGGTGGTGACTCGGTCCCGGTCGTAGTCGACCGGGGTTCCGTTGCGTTTGATGATCTGTTCAATGCTCAATGTTCAACCCTCAATATTCAGGGTTCAATTTTCACCATTCAATGAACATTGCTCATTGAACATTGCTTCCCTACCGACCCTGTTCGAGGAAGCCTTCGAGCTTCCGGATACGGGTCGGATGGCGCATTTTACGCAACGCTTTGGCTTCGATCTGACGAATACGCTCACGTGTGACGTTAAACTGGCGCCCAACCTCTTCGAGGGTGCGCGGGTAGCCGTCGGCCAAACCGAAGCGCAGGGTGAGCACTTCCTGTTCACGAGCGGTGAGCGTTTCGAGCACGTCACCGATTTTCTCACGAAGCAGACTGAAGGCGGTCATTTCGGACGGGTTTTCAGCGGACTTGTCTTCGATGAAGTCCCCGAAGCTGGTGTCGTCGCTGTCGCCGATCGGCGCCTGCAGCGAAATGGGCTGCTGAGCAATCTTGAGGATGGCGCGGACGCGTTCGACAGCCAGCTCCATTTCATCAGCCAGCTCTTCGGGCGTAGCTTCGCGGCCGAATTCCTGCAAAAGCTGTTTCTGCACGCGGAGAAGCTTGTTGATGGTTTCGATCATGTGCACCGGAATACGAATGGTGCGGGCCTGATCGGCAATCGAGCGGGTGATAGCCTGACGAATCCACCATGTGGCGTAGGTACTAAATTTGTAACCGCGGCGGTATTCAAATTTTTCCACCGCTTTCATGAGGCCCATGTTCCCCTCTTGAATGAGGTCGAGGAAAGAAAGCCCGCGATTGGTGTACTTTTTGGCAATACTGATCACGAGTCGGAGGTTGGCCTCAATCATTTCGGTTTTGGCCTGAAGTCCCTTGCGAAGCCAGGTGCGAAGTTCGCGGTAGTGCTCCACAAACGGATCGATTTCCATCAGGAGAACTTTTTCTATCTCACGCATTTTTTTGCGGATCTCTTTAATGTCCTCTTTAGCGTTTTTAGCGCGGCTCTTATCGAGACGCTCCAGTTCCATCTGCATGCCGCGGATTTCTTTGTAGAAATGATCGCACTGCGGGACGATGTCCTCGATGGCTTTCTGCTTAAAGAAGAGCTGGCGAAAGTAGTCGGAAAGCCGTTCCTGAGCTTTATCGAACAGCTTCTCGCTTTTGGCGCGCGCGGCTTTGTTCTTCGCGTGAACCATTTCGAGGAAATATTTTCCTGCGAGATCCTGATTGCGGCGGATGCCCTGCAGAACCTTGGGCAGTGTATTGAAGTAGTCTTCGCGGCATTCGACATGTTTGTCGCTGATGATGCGGTCGAAGCGCTGTTTGCCGTTTTCAATCTTATCGATCACGCCAAGGTAGGCCTCAGTGGCACAACCGATCCGGTTGAACAGACGGGTGGTGTGAATTTCCGCTTCTTCAATTCGTTTGGAAATTTCGACTTCCTGTTCGCGGGTCAGCAGAGGCACCTGCCCCATCTGCTTGAGGTACATACGAACCGGGTCATCCAACACATCGCTGCGGGCGCTCTGTTTTTCGCGCTCCTCTTTTTCCATGCGGGCCTTAAAGTCCTCGACCTCGTCGGAGCGGATCACCTCGATTTCCATGCTCTTGAGCAGAGCAGTAACTTTTTCGACGTCTTCGATCACCACCAGATCTTCGGGAAGCGCCTCTTCAATATCATCGTGCGTGAGGAATCCGTGGTCGGAGGCCAGAGCGATCAGCTCCTTGATTTTCTCATTGCGCTCCTCGCGCTGCATGATGGACATCGGAGCGTCTTCTTCCGGAGCGACGACTGCTTTTCCCTCTTTCACGCCTTTTTTTGCCGAAACTTTTTTGGGCGCCTTTTTAGCGGCAGCCTTTTTAACGGCAGTCTTTTTAGCCGGGGTCTCCTTCGCGACCGCTTTTTTCTTAGCCGGAGCCGTTTTCTTTGCCGGAGCCTTCTTCTTGGCGGACGGCACTTTTTTAGCGGCCGTTTTCTTTGCCGGAGCCTTCTTCTTGGCGGACGGCACTTTTTTAGCGGTCGCTTTTTTAGCGGCCGTTTTCTTTGCCGGAGCCTTCTTCTTGGCGGCTATCGTTTTCTTCTTTGCTGTTTTCTTCTTCGCTGCTGCTTTCTTAGCGGCCATAAAATGCTCCAATTATCAAAAAGACACAAAAAATCCATTATATGCGGAAAGCACAGATTAATGAGCCAACGGCGGGGTTGCGTCAAGGCTTATTCTCGAACCTGAAAAGAAGTGCTTTTTTATACTCATGTGGAACAGCTCCTGCTACTCTAAGAATGTACCGCCGAACTAACCCGAATCAACCCGAGGAGTCCCGACGTGAAACGAATTGATAAACTGCTGGAATTTGCCGTAGTCCATTGCGCCAGTGACCTGCACATCTCCTCTGGATACTGTCCCTGCATCCGCGTGGACGGCTCCATGCGGTTTATGTCCGACCATCCGGTTCTCACTCCTGAGGAAAACGATGAGATTCTGAAAGAAATTATGCCAGAGCGCAACCAGCGCGAATTTGAACAAAGTTGGGACACCGACTTCGGATATGCGATTGAAGGCCTGGGCCGGTTCCGTGTCAACGCATTCAAAGACGCCCACGGTACCGGAGCCGTGTTCCGCACCATTCCAACCAAGGTGCCGGCGCTGGAGGATCTCGGCCTCAGTTTTTCCGGAACCCTGCGCGAGCTGTGTATGCACACCAAAGGGTTGATCATCGTCACTGGGCCGACCGGCTCCGGCAAATCCACCACTCTGGCTGCTATGATCGACCTGATCAACCGAGCCCGCACCGAGCACATCATCACCATTGAGGATCCGATTGAATTTACGCACAACTCCAAGAGCTGTCTGATGAACCAGCGCGAAGTACACCGCCACACCCGCAGTTTCTCCGGTGCGCTACGCGCCGCGCTCCGCGAAGACCCCGACATTGTTATGCTCGGTGAGATGCGCGACCTTGAAACCACCGAAATCGCCCTGGAAACGGCTGAAACCGGTCATCTGGTGCTGGCCACACTGCATACCAACACCGCGACCTCCACGATCGACCGCATCATCGACAAGTTCCCGTCCGGCCGACAGAACCAGATTCGCACCCTACTCTCCAACACCCTCACCGCGGTGATCGCCCAGACGCTCTGCAAACGGAACGACGGCGGGCGCGCCGCCGCCGTTGAAGTACTCATCGCCACCTCTGCGGTGCGCTCGATGATTCGCGACCAGAAAACCCACCAACTGCCCACCGCCATTCAAGTCGGCCTGTTTGAAACCACTCACGGGGGAACCCTGTTTTTGGATGAGATCAGCTCCATGCCCATCGAAATTCAGTCCAAACTTCTGCGGGTGTTGCAGGATAAAAAAATCCGCAAAGTTGGCGGCTCCGACCACACGGAAGTAGACGTACGCATCATCGCCGCTTCCAACGAAAAACTGGAAACCCTCATTGAACAAGGGAAATTCCGCGAAGACCTCTATTACCGTCTAAGTGTCATTAGCATCGATGTCCCGCCGCTGCGCAACCGGCCGGAGGATATTATCCCACTCATAGATCACGTGTTGCGGCGCGAACTCGGTCCAAACGCCGAACTCCCTCTACTGGATCACGAAACACAGAACATTCTCGATCATTACAGTTGGCCCGGCAATGTCCGCGAACTGGAGAACACGATTCAGCACGCACTGGCTTTCGTTCAAGACGGGGTCATCACCAAAAGCACCCTGCCTGCTAAAATCGTCGATGCCGTCGAGGAAGGAATCAAATCCGGCACCATCACCAACCGCCATGAGCAGTTTAAGGGGAAATCCCTGAAGGCCTTTCTACATGACAAAGAAAAAAAATTCCTGCAAAGCACCATCGAAAACATGCACGGCGATAAGGAAAAAGCGGCCGAAGAACTTGGAATCAGCCTAGCCACGCTCTACCGCAAACTTCCCCAAAACTCAAAAAAATGACAAGCCGCTTTCTCTTTTTTGAGAAATTTGCAAAAAAGCAAAATAAAAACGGGTTTAAGACGCGAGTTAAATGAGAAATATTTCAGGATAATTTGTTTACAAACTGCTTATAAAAGCATTTTAACCCATAAATAGACTAAAAAATGATGAGATGTCTAGTTAGGTATGCTTGTTTTGGCACGATAATTGCTTTTATATTACCTCTAACGAACCGGCACACAAAACAAACGACCTATTCACAAAACGATCAGCCGGACTTAAAAATACAAAAATAAAAATAAACAAAGGTAAAACAAATGAAAACTAAAAAACAGGGTTTCACCCTCGTTG
>Ga0307990_1000146_pt1 | contig 66393 bp, 67 predicted proteins | sample EllFjometagen129_FD_203168 | JGI IMG/M metagenome (GOLD analysis project Ga0307990, IMG submission 203168) | Marine microbial communities from Ellis Fjord, Antarctic Ocean - #129 | ecosystem: Environmental > Aquatic > Marine > Unclassified | place: Southern Ocean | collected 2014-10-08
TTACAAAATTAGGTTACTCGCCATATATAATTAACAAAAATAAAGAAAGACTGCTTTATGTGGGGGCTTTTTTTACTGAAGAGGGCGCCATTGAACAGCGCTCTGAATTGATTTCCAGTGGTATACAGTGCCAGGTAGCAGAGAGGTGAAACGTATATTATATTTTTTTAACGGGGTTTGAAGATACTGTTTTAAGGATACGATGAAAAATGAATATTATTGTTTTAGATGGATATACACTAAATCCTGGCGATAACCCCTGGGATGAGGTTGAAAAACTTGGCAACCTGATAATATACGATAGAACAGAACCTCATCAAATTTTAGAGAGGGCCCTTGGCGCAGATATTATAATTACCAACAAAGTTCCACTCTTTACTGAAACCTTGGCGCAATTGCAAAGGCTTAGCTTTATATCAGTAACAGCAACCGGTTATAATATCGTAGATACTCTAACAGCCCGTAAGCGAGGTATCCCTGTCTCCAATGTTCCGGAATATGGCACAGATTCCGTGGCCCAGTTTGCTTTTGCTTTGCTGTTGGAGCTCTGCCATCATGTTGGAATTCATAGTGATGCAGTGAAAGCAGGCGATTGGTCTAAATCAAAAGATTGGTGTTTCTGGAAGACTCCTCAACTGCTTTTAACAGGGAAAAAAATGGGCATAGTAGGATTTGGGAGGATAGGTCGCCGTGTTGGGGAGCTATCCCATGCCTTTGGCATGGAGGTGATGGCCTATGATCCTCAACAAACTGATGTGCCCGCCTACAAACATTTTCATTGGAAATCTAAGGAGGATCTATTTGCAGAGGCGGATGTTATTAGTCTGCATTGCGCTCAGACCAATGAAAACGCAGGGTTTGTGAACCATGATTTAATCAGCCTTATGAAAAAAGACGTATTTTTTATAAATGCAGCTCGCGGCGGATTGGTCAACGAGGGTGATTTAGTTAGGGCATTGAATGACGGGAAAATTGCAGGGGCGGCCTTAGATGTTACGGCCATTGAGCCTATACAGAAGGATAATCCTCTGTTGAGCGCCCGCAATTGCCTGATTACCCCCCATATTGCCTGGGCAACCATGGCTGCCCGCAAGAAATTAATGACCTTGACTGCGCAAAATATCAAGGCATTTATGGAAGGAAGGCCTGTAAATGTAGTGAATGGCCTTTGACGAATTTAGCTTTGCATTTAATAGCTTGAAACTTGAAATTGGAAAATAGAAATTTGGGGGACCTGCCTGCGCCTGCCTGTGCGATGCACACAGACAGGCGCGGGCACGCACAGACAGGGATGAAACGAGTTTACGAGTTGGATATTAACAAACCCCTTCTTTTTTATCGTATAATTAGACTGGGAAATTTAACGGAGGTGATATTATGGTTGAAGATTTAGTAAAAAAAATTGTGTGGCTGGGGCATGATTGTTTCAGGATTGATGCTGAAAATACGATTTACTTTGATCCTTATGAGATTTCATCAGGGCCTAAGGCAGACCTTATACTGATAACCCATGATCACTTTGATCATTGTTCTCCGGATGATGTGGCAAAGATTCAGGGACCTGATACAGTAATTGTCACAGAGAAGGACTCAGCCAAAAAACTATCCGGTGATGTACGGGTTATCAGCCCGGGGGAAACACTTAATATAGGAGGTTTACATGTTAAGGCCGTTCCTTCATATAATACGGACAAAGACTTTCATCCGAAGAAAAACGCCTGGATAGGGTTTATTGTAGATATAGAAGGGGTAAAGCTCTATCATGCAGGTGACACTGATTTTATATCTGAGATGAATGATTTTACCGTGGATATAGCGCTGCTTCCTGTCTCCGGGACCTATGTAATGACGGCTGATCAGGCAGTTAAAGCTGCACTTGCCATTAATCCCAAAATCGCCATTCCCATGCACTATGGCTCCATAGTTGGGGATAAAAATGATGCCGTCAAATTTAAGAATGCCTTAGAGGGAAAGGTCGATGTTATTATTTTGGAGAAGAAATAGGAGAATTTGTAAGCGTTCACAGGTTCAGGGTTCAGGGTTCAAGGTTCAAAGTTCAAAGTTCAGGATTCAGGGTTAGTGAAAAGACTGAAATTGCACTCCAAAAAGGCTCTTAAAAATGCGGGTTTTGCCACATCATTGCCAAGTACCATGTTCCAGGCTCGTGGGTATGTGGAAGCGGTCGGTTTTAACGTACAAAACGCTTACAAAATGGCTTAAGGTGATAAGAATACAACCTTTGAATCCCGCTGTAAGCGGGAAACCTTTGAACCGTGAACGGATACGAAAATGTATTGGTTTATTATAATAATATGGCCTTTTATCTTTTTAGCGAGTAGTGCATATGGATATAAGGAAATAAAGACACCTCACTTTATATTTCATTATACCATGGAGGATGAAAGATTAACGAAGTCCTTGATTAATAAAGGCGAGAGTTTCAGGGAGGAAATTGAGGAGGACCTCGGCATTTATCTTGAGGAAAGGACCAGCGTCTATATTGCCCCATCTTTCAAGGAATATGAAAAAATTCAACCGGCTGCGGGAATACCAATATGGTCAGTGGGTGTTGCCTATCCTAATCTGAGTTTAATAATCATTAAGTCCCCAAGGGCCCAAAAAAAAGGGCATATAGATATTGCAAAGGTATTCAAGCACGAACTTACTCACATAATCCTGGGCAGGGCCTTTAAAGGGAGGAAAAAGGTTCCTCGATGGCTCCATGAAGGGCTGGCCATGTACATATCAAGGGAATGGAATTTTTCCAGAGTTTCTGTTATGACCAGGGCAGTTCTAACAAATACACTTATCCCCCTTTCCAGCATCACCCATAATTTTCCAAGAGAGGCAGAAAGGGCTGCGCTGGCTTATTCAGAAAGCTTTTATCTGATTTCTTTTCTTATTAGCAAATACGGCAAAGATGATTTTCACCGGTTTATTAAGGTGTATAGCGGAGGAAGTGACCTAAAGAGCGCCCTACTCGGGGTTTATGGTATCAAATGGGAGAATTTTGAAGGGAAGTGGAAAAATTATCTTAAACTAAGATTTAGTTGGATTCCAATATTTACCAGCACTACAACCCTTTGGTTTTTAGTGACCATGCTTTTTATACTTGGATATCTAAAGAAGAGGAGGTTAAAACGGCTGAAATTTGAAGAGTGGGAAATTGAGGAAAATGATTAGATAAGTGCATCGCTTTATCTTTATTGAAACGGTTACAGATTGAAGGAATCGGCAATAATTCCTTTTCTTCTGTTCCCTCAAGGCCCGTAGGCCCAAAGTACCAGGTTTTATATGTTTAAATAAATATCTGGTTAAAATTGCAAGGAGAGGCATAGACATGAAGAAAAATATTGGAAAAAAAGACAGAATTATTAGGCTGATTTTGGGGATAATTTTTTTCTTAATAGGTATTTTCATGAAAGATATTTTAGGCGCTGTAGGTATAATCCTCGGATTAATATTGCTTATCACTGTTTTTACAGGCTACTGCGGCCTATATAAACCTTTTGGAATTAATACAAACAAGTCAGGAGATGAAAAATAATTCGTAACTGCTCACCGTTCACAGTTCAACGTTCAGGATCAATTTTTACCATCCGCTGCTTTTGAGAAATATCTCACGACTCTATTAGAGTTACACCTGAATCTCTGATACTAATGATACCCATCTAATTATTCCCAATAATCACTTGAACCATTATATTATTTTTTGTGTTATTACTGTGACTACTTACGTAGTCAGGCTGAAGGGGTCTGAAAAGCACGATTGAGGCACTGTGGCAGAGAGAGCAGATTCTTGCGCTAAACATGGATTCAAAATGAGCCGTATTTCCTTTCCCTAACAGTCTTCAACCTTCAGCCTAACCACCTGCGTAGTGACACATTACTAATAAAAACTTTGGAATAATTTAGCTATTGAGGAAAGAATAATGATGTCCAAAAATGCTTGACAAAATAAAATAGAATATCTACTATTGATAATAATTACTAATCCTAATAAAATAATTTTCCACCAATTAACAATGATAAGTGTTTAAACATTAAACTAAATCCAGATAAAACAACTTTTGATTAACCATTTAACCTTATTAAATAAAAAATTAACAGAAAGGAGGTGAAGATTGTGTCTGAGGAGGAAAATGTAGGTTGCGCAAAACCTACTGGAGGACCTGTAGGCTCTCCGCCATTGTTTGAGGGCGGAGAAGATAAACCTTTAGAAAAAGAGGAGGTAAAAATGATGACCGTTAAAGTAGGCAAAAAGGCACCGGACTTTCAGTCGCCGGCTTTCTATAAGGGAGAATTTAAGGATATTAAGCTTTCTGATTATCTCGGAAAATGGGTAGTGCTTTGCTTCTATCCAGGGGATTTTACATTCGTTTGACCGACGGAATTGACGGCAGTTGCCGCCAGATACAATGAGATTAAGAATTTGGGAGTTGAGGTTATGTCTATGAGTGTGGACAGTGTGTTTGTCCACAAGATTTGGCAGGAAGAAGAGCTATCCAAGATGGTTGATGGAGGAGTTCCTTATCCTATGTTATCTGATGGAGGAGGAAAGGTGGGAGAGGTTTACGGAGTCTATGATGAGGACTCTGGTGTTAATATTCGAGGGCGTTTCCTGATAGACCCGGATGGTGTTGTCCAGGCTATGGAGATTTTATCGCCGCCCGTCGGAAGAAGCGTGGAAGAGCTGATCAGGCAGGTGCAGGCATTTCAGCATGTTCGAAAAACCGGGGGAAAAGAGGTATGTCCCTCAGGCTGGCAGCCAGGCAAGCCAGTCCTGAAACCGGGCCCGGATCTGGTTGGAAAGGTATGGAAGGTCTGGAAACCGTAGCGCTTTATTATAAGCTCTTGGATTCCCGGACTAAAATATTTACCCGGGAATCCTTTAAAAGATAAAGGGAGAAAAAAATGACGGAAAAACTTCAGATTTATAAGTGTGAAATTTGTGGGAATATTGTAGAGATACTTCATGAGGGGAAGGGTGAGCTTGTATGTTGTGGAGAACCTATGAAGCTTTATGCTGAAAACACAGTGGACGCGGCAAAGGAAAAGCATGTGCCTGTGGTAGAGAAAGTTTCAGGAGGAGTTAAGGTAACTGTAGGCAGCGTTTTGCACCCCATGGAAGAGAAACATTATATTGAATGGATTGAGATTATTGCAGATGGAAAGGCATACAGGCAGTTTTTGAAACCTGGAGATGTCCCGGAGGCTACATTTAATGTTGATGCACAGGATATTTCAGTTAGGGAGTACTGCAATCTGCATGGTCTGTGGAAGGCATAACCTTTGTTTTTTTAGACCTCAAAATAAATATTGCACTAATTAAAGGATGACCTGCAGGCCACTGCCCCGATATTTATCGGGGCAGGCCATTATAATAAGGCAAAAATTAGAGGTAGGGAGGATACTATGACCATTGAAGAGGCAATAAAGGCGGCTATTAAATTGGAGATACAGGTGCGTGATGTTTATCAAGATGCTGCAGAGTCTTCCAAAGACCCGGTGGGGAAACGTATTTTTTCATTACTTGCCTCTGAGGAGCAGGGACACCACGATTACCTTAAGGCAAAGTTAAATGAGTGGGAAAAGAACGGCAAAATATCTGTCGAAGAACTGAATTCTGCAGTTCCGTCTAAGGAAGATACCATGGAATTTGTAAATAAACTCAAGGATGATATGGCCGCTGAGGAAAGAGGCGGTGAGCTTCAAATGCTTTCCAAGGCCTTTGACATTGAATCTAAGACAAACGATTTCTATAAAAAAATGACAAAAGAGATGCCATTAGAGGGAAAACAAATGTTTTCCAGGTTTGTGGAGATTGAGGAAGATCACCTGGCAATTGTCAAGGCTGAAATAGATTATTTAACCAGGACCGGTTACTGGTTTGACATGAAGGAATTTGACATGGAGTAATCTATGTCGCGGTTATGTAAGAGGAAGGTGACCATAAGGGGAAGGCATGGGAAAAAATAAACGACATATTTTGAATATCCTTATTGGAGGAGAGGCAGGTCAGGGGATTGTGACGGTTGGAAATCTGCTATCAAAAAGCCTTGTGCGCAGTGGCTATTCCATCGTGGTAACACAGGATTATCAATCCCGCATTCGAGGCGGCCATAACACATTTTCTATCCGTGTAGGCACTGATAAGGTAGTTGCACCGCAGGAGCAGGCTGATATCCTTGTGGCATTGGACAGGGATACTGTTGCATTTCATCGTAGTTATTTATCTCCGAATGGTCTTGTAGTTCTTGACGATTCCCTGGATATTAATGACGATTCTTTTTTAAAGGTGCCGTTTAAGGAAATAACGCAAAAAAAATTCTCAAATATAGCCGCCTTAGGCGTTGTATGCTCTCTTCTTGGTTTAAATGAGAGTTTAGTGAGTGAGATGATCGGCGAGGCGCTTGGCGGTGATGAGGCAGGTTTATCCGAGGAAAACAGCCGTGTTTTTATAGCAGCAACGGCATGGACCGATATAAATGCCCCATCTTCCTACAGGCTTGCTACTCCTGTCAATACTATTAACGGGCAGTTAATGATGAATGGGAATGAGGCCATTGCCCTGGGTGCTATTGCCGGGGGAATGAAGTTTGCTGCATTTTATCCTATGACACCTGCCACATCTATCGTTCTTAATCTGGTACACCACGCAAAAAAACTTAATCTTATCGTTGAGCAGGCAGAGGATGAGATTGCGGCCATTAATATGGCCATAGGAGCGTCTTTTGCCGGGGCGCCGAGTATGGTGGCTACATCTGGTGGAGGATTTGCCCTCATGACGGAGGGTATAAGCCTGGCCGCCATGACCGAGACCCCTGTTGTGGTAGCAGTGGCGCAGAGGCCCGGCCCGGCTACCGGACTACCTACACGTACCGAACAAGCAGACCTTGAGTTTGTACTCCATGCCGGCCACGGGGAATTTCCCCGGGCCATTTTTACGCCTGGAACAGTTGAGGAGTGTTTTTACCTCACCTCCAAGGCCTTTGAAATGGCGGAGAAATATCAAGGTCCAATGTTTCTATTAACGGATCAGTTTTTGGCCGATTCATATCGTGCCGTAGCGCCCTTTGATATAGAGAATTCTCCTAAAGCGAACCCTGCAAGGCCTATCGATATATCGTCACCATACAAAAGATTTGAAATTACGGAAAATGGTATTTCACCGAGGCTTTTCCCCGGAATGACGAGTAACCTGGTTGTTGGCGATAGTGATGAACATACAGAAGACGGTCATATAACTGAAGATCTTTCAGTGCGCAAACAGATGGTGGAAAAGAGACTGAGAAAAGGCGAAGGGATTCTTGAGGAGGTTATACCCCCTGATTTCAGGGGTGAGGATGCTTCAGATATCCTTCTTATATCGTGGGGATCAAGTATGGGAGCGGTCCAGGAGGCAGCGGCCCGCTTGAGATCTGATGGGGAAAAGGTCGCCACCCTTCATTTTTCTCAGGTCTGGCCACTGAGCCCAGGACAGTTCATGAACCACCTTGAGGGTGCCCATGAGGTGATATCCATTGAGAGTAATGCGACCGGTCAATTTTCACGGTTAATCAGGCGGGAAACCGGGTTTCATATTAAAAGGAAGATACTTCGCTACGATGGTCTTCCATTGACGCCTGAGTATATTCTTGAGGGTTTGAAACAAATACAAGTATCAGAGGCGGGGTAATATGACAAGTATAAACGAATTTGGAGACTATGAAACGGCATGGTGTCCGGGCTGTGGAAACTTTTCAATCCTAAAGGCGGTAAAAAAGGCCCTGACAGACAGTGAACTAAGACCTCATGAAATCCTCTTTGTATCCGGTATAGGCCAGGCAGCCAAGACGCCTCATTACCTTAATGCCAATGTCTTTAATGGCCTTCATGGAAGATCGTTGCCTGTAGCAACCGGGGCTAAGCTCGCCAACCCAGACCTAAATGTAATTGTTGAGAGCGGTGACGGTTGTAATTATGGAGAAGGGGGCAACCATTTTTTGGCTGCGATCCGTCGCAATATTAATGTAACGCTTTTAGTCCATAATAACCAGGTTTACGGTCTAACGAAGGGTCAGGCGAGCCCAACATCTTCTGAAGGCTTCGTAACGAAGGCACAACCAGACGGTACAATGTCTTCCCCCTTTAATCCAGTTGCGGTTGCAGTGGCTATGAGGGCAGGCTTTGTAGCCCGGGGATTTTCCGGCATGATTGATCACCTCTCCGGGTTGATTCAGCAGGGTATCTCCCACAGAGGATTGGCCATTATTGATATATTGATGCCGTGCGTATCCTTCAACAAGGTGAATACCTTATCCTGGTACAAAGAAAGGTGTGAACCGTTGCCGTCATCATACGATGCAACAGACTGGACTAAGGCCATGGGTACGGCATATGAGTGGGGAGACAAGATTCCTGTGGGCGTTATTTATAAAAACAACAGACCATCGTTTGGAGAGCGTCTCCCTGTTTTGCAGCAAGGGGCATTAGTTGACAGGGATGTGAATATGACAATGGTTAAACAGGTTATGAATGGATACAAATAAATGAGATGTAGTATCTCATGAGGGCAATGAAAAAAGCACTCACCTTAGGCCGATAGCATTTGACTTAACGTGAAATGGTAACAAAGCCGTAAAAAGTCTAAGTCATTCCGGCTGATGCAGGATCGGGCCTGCCCCGTAGCGGATAGGGGGTCCGACATGACGATTTCGAGACTTTTTACGAGATTGTCAAAGTCTAGATATAACGCTTTTTTAAAGGAGGAATACGATGGGTTTTCCAAGGGAATTAAAAACAAATATATATTCAGTGGGAGCTATTGACTGGGATAGAAGGCTGTTTGATGAACTACTGTCTCTGCCTGATGGGACAAGCTACAACTCATATTTAGTGAAGGGCAGCGAAAAAACAGCGTTAATAGATACTGTAGACCCAAGCATGAGTGATGTTTTAATAAATAACCTTAATAAGATACAGGTTAAAGATATAGATTATATTGTTGCAAACCACGCCGAGCAGGACCATTCAGGCACGCTGCCCCATATAATAGAAATGTATCCCGAAGCAAAACTTGTGGCTACACCGAAATGTAAAAATTTGCTTAAGGAATTACTTCTAATCCCTGAGGAAAAAATCATTGCGGTAGATGATGGTGAGACTGTTTCGTTGGGGGATAAAAACCTTACGTTCATTCATGCCCCTTGGGTTCACTGGCCTGAGACTATGTTTACATTCATAGAAGAAGACGGGGTGCTGTTTTCATGTGATTGCTTTGGTTCTCATATGGCTACCAGTGATTTGTTTGTCGAAGATGAGGCTGCTATCTTTGAGCCGATAAAAAGGTATTATGCAGAGATAATGATGCCGTTCAGGCCAAATGTTAAAAAGAATTTAGAGAAGATCAAGGATCTTGATATAGACATTATTGCACCTAGCCATGGGCCGGCATATAATAATCCGGAGTTTATTATTAATGCCTACAGGGAATGGTCATCTGATGAGGTGAAAAATTGTGTTATTATACCCTATGTCTCAATGCATGAAAGTACAAAAACAATGGCCGAGTATTTAGTGGACGCACTCATAAAGAGGAATATACCGGTAAAACTGTTTAACCTGACTAATGCTGATATGGGAAAATTAGCCATGGATTTGGTAGATGCTGCAACACTGGTGGTTGGATCGCCGACCGTATTGGTTGGCCCACACCCTTATGCCGTGTACGCAGTTTACCTTGCAAATGCCTTGAGGCCAAAGGTAAAATTTGCATCAATTATAGGATCTTATGGCTGGGGAAGCAAGATGGTGGAAACCCTGAAGGGAATGATGACAAATATGAAGGTTGAACTCATTGACCCGGTTGTTGTAAAGGGATTTCCAAAGGAAGAGGATTTTAGATCACTTGATACACTGGCGGATGAGATAGTAAAAAAACACAAAGAACAAAATATAATTTAAGAAGGAGGTTTTCATGAAAAAGGTACTGATAGGATACGAGAGCAGAAAAGGTCATACTGAAAAAATGGCAAACCTTATTGCCGAAGGAGCGCGTATTGCAGGTAACGAGGTTGAGGTCAAGGCCTTGAGAGATCTTAAGACTGAAGATGACATTAAAGGGTATGATGCCTATTTGTTTGGCTGCCCAACCTATCACAGGGATATGACAAATAGTATGAAGACCTTCATGTTCCTTGCTGATAATGCAGGTTTGAAAGGAAAAATAGGTGGTGCCTTTGGTTCGTATACACACAGCGGAGATGCACCGAAGCTAATATTAGACACAATGGAAAATGTCTTTCATATGAATGCGACTAATCTTGGCTCATTTAATCTGCTGGAGGATAAGATTGAAACAGATGAGGGTATGCGGGCATGCCAGCAATATGGAAGGGCTGTAACCGAATAATTCAATCGTTGATTTAAAAGGGAAGGTTTCTGGTGTTCATCTCATTACATTTCATGGTGAGATAAATATCACGAAACCCTCTTTAATTTTATAATATCAATGTATCTATTCAGCCACTAAGACACGAAGAAAAGACTGATATTAATAAAGCAATACATAGATGGCCAGGGTTTCTCAATAATATCAATACAGCATATATCAAGAAGGCATATTAATGAAATAATTCCATAATCTTTGTGGCTTAGTGCCTTTGTGGCAATATATCTGAGTATCAATTATGTTTTAATGACATAAAATTCAATCACGGTGAGATAATGAAATGGATAAGAAAACAGGTATGGTCTCCCTATGCAAGCGGTATTATTATAGGCCTCTTAAGCTGGTTTGCGTTTCTAACGGTTAAACCATTAGGGGCATCAACTACATTCGTCAGGACAGCCGGGGTCATAGAGAGATTTTTTGCCCCTGAACATGTGACAAACCTACCCTATTTTATTGCAAAGACCCCTAAGATTGACTGGCAATGGATGCTTGTCCTGGGCATATTAATAGGCTCTTTTGTCTCGGCCAGGCTTTCCGGCACCTTTCAGATGAAATTCGTTCCCCCTATGTGGCAGAAATCATTTGGCTCAAGCAGGATTAAACGGTGGGCCGTAGCCTTTGCAGGAGGGATTGTTTTAATGATAGGGGCAAGGATGGCCGGCGGCTGTCCTACAGGGCATGGACTGAGTGGCACCCTTCAGCTTGCTGTAAGTGGATGGGTAGCTGTATTTTTTTTCTTTGCAGGCGGCATTATTGCAGCCAAAAAGCTTTACAGAGGAAGGTGATAACATATGATAGCGCCTATTATTACTTCACCGGCAGGAAAACTGATATTTGGATTAATCACCGGGTTTATTTTAGGTTTTACAATACAGAAGGCCAAACTCGTCAGATATGATACCATCGTAGGTCAATTAAGGCTGAAGGATTTTACTATGTTAAAACTGATGCTCACCGCTACAATGGTAGGCATGGTAGGTATTTATTTCTTTAAGGATATCGGCATACTAAAGCTCAGCATAAAGCCCACCTACCTTGCCGCAAACATCATTGGGGCATTAATCTTTGGTATTGGATTTGCCCTGTTGGGTTACTGTCCCGGCACCGGGGTAGGCGCTATTGGCGAGGGAAGGACAGATGCCTTCTGGGGAGGCCTACTCGGTATGCTTGTGGGTGCAGCCCTTTACGCAGAGATTTATCATCACCTCAAAGGCAATATTCTAAAATGGGGTTCATATGGAAAGATTACTATTCCATCTATATTGGGCGTAAGCTATCCATATCACTGGTTTATAATAGCAGCGTTCTGTATCGGCATAATCCTGTTCTTCCTGGCTTTGGAGAAAAGGAGGCTTTAAACTTGTTCTCTTATTTAGTGCCCGACCGAAAACTGTTATTTTTCCCAATCTCTGCGTCAGGCTTAAATTATAATCCTCGAAATACTCAATGTATTCCTGTGGTTATAATTTTCGCCTTCCTTGATCTTGGAAAAAATTCCTAGTTTTCGGTCAGACACTATTTAGATGGCGTATAAGCCCTCACCAGGGATATATACCCCGGAATGCCACAAATTGTGATTTTTCAATGGCCCTGAACAACGCAGCTCTTGATGCTCATTGCTCACCGAACAAAACGCAATTTATAACCTTTCGGGGTATAACTCATCGTTTTTGCATCCCTGCTTCAGATCATCTTTACCCGCTCCTCATTCACAAAATCCTCAAATTAGCTCTGATAGCTCTACGGTTTTGTTCAATCGGACTGACTAAATCTGACCTAAATCAGGGCGCGAATTCCAACGACTTATCTATTTCCAGTCCCTAAGCAGTCAAAAGAAATAACGGATAAAATTGATTATTTGATGAACTGAGTTATTGATGGAGATAGCTTATTTTCATTGACATGTACCCGTTTGGAAAGTAGCCTTAAGTGGAGGTTTGTATTAATTTTTCGTAAATATTCAGGTTCAAAGTTCTGGGGTTCACGGTTCAGGGTTAAGCTGGCCAAAGGTAGGTTACGTTGCAAGAAGAATACTGAAGTTTATTCGGTTCTTGCGGTAGATTATGCTGGCTTACACTTGAGTTCAGAGCGAGTTCTATGTAGACTCGGGGCCCAACCGTGAACTGTGAACCTTGAACCTGACAAAATGTGTAGTTACAATTTTTTATAAATTGTAACTCAAATGGTATGGGGAAAATGCCAAATGAAATTTAAAAAAAACATCTTATGCATTGGGGCAGGTTATGTAGGTGGCCCAACCATGGCCATGATTGCCTATAAATGCCCGCAATATAAGGTTACAGTCGTTGATATTAACAATGAACGTATTGACCAATGGAACTCTGACGATCTGCCTGTGTATGAGCCTGGTTTAGATGAAATTGTAAAGGAGGCCAGGGGTAGAAATCTATTTTTCACCCCGGATATAGAAAGGGGTATAAAAGAGGCGGAGATTATATTTGTTAGCGTAAATACACCTGTGAAAGAGTTTGGTGCGGGAGCAGGGATGGCTGCTGATCTTCAATATTGGGAAAAAACAGCCAGGCAAATAAGAGACGTCTCTGATTCTTATAAAATAATAGTTGAAAAGAGCACCCTTCCTGTAAAAACAGCCCAGGCCATGGAAAGGATTCTTACCTCAGATAGCAGCGGTGTTCGGTTTGATATACTTTCTAACCCGGAATTCCTTGCAGAGGGAACAGCCATTAAAGATTTAGAATATCCTGACAGGGTTCTTATAGGCTCAAGATATACGCAGAGCGGGTTGAAGGCCAGGGATGAGTTGATGGAGATTTACGCAAACTGGGTTCCAGATGAGCGTATAATCACCTCCAACATATGGAGCAGTGAACTCTCTAAGCTTGTAGCTAACGCCTTTTTGGCACAAAGAATATCATCCATAAATTCCTTTACGGCGCTTTGTGAAAAGTCCGGCGCCGATATTACAGAGGTTGCGCGAGCCGTTGGAACGGACAGCAGACTGGGGCCGAAGTTTTTAAATGCCAGTGTTGGCTTTGGGGGATCATGTTTTAAGAAGGATATACTGAATCTTGTTTATCTCTGTAAGCATTATGGCCTGGAGGAGATAGCCGATTACTGGGAGAGTGTAATAAGGATTAATGATTACCAGATGGGGCGATTTGTTTTAACAATGTTGGGCGCAATGTTCAACACCCTGGCAGGGAAAAGACTTTGTCTTTTTGGTTTTGCCTTTAAGGCTAATACTGGGGATACGAGAGAAAGTCCTGCTATACATATATCCAAAAGATTGATGGAGGAAAAGGTTGAATTAGTTATTACAGATCCAAAGGCCATGAATAATGCCATGAAAGATCTTGATGGAATAGAGGGGAACGTATCATATGTTGAAGATCCCTATGAGGCATCGGCTAACTGCGATGCCATTGCTGTTGTAACAGAATGGGGGTTATATGCAGACCTTGATTTTAAAAGGATCTATGAGTCCATGGTTAAGCCGGCCTTTATATTTGATGGAAGAAATATTTTAGACCATGAGGGATTGTTTGAGATTGGCTTTAATGTCTTCCCCGTGGGAAAGCCCCCTTTGACTCATTTTAAGTAAATTCATGTGGAATTACTCAGGTTCAGGGTTCAACGTTCCCTGAACGTATACAATGAAAGATAGGTAGGAAGATATGGTTCATAATCAAAAACGTATATTAGTAACAGGTGGTGCTGGCTTTTTAGGCTCTCACCTTTGTGATAGGCTAACAAATGAAGGCCATGATGTCATATGCCTGGATAATTTTTTTACTGGGAACAAGACAAATATAATTAACCTGCTTAATAAACCGAATTTTGAATTAATTAGACATGATATAGTGCAACCCATCTTCCTTGAGGTAGATGAGATTTACAATCTGGCCTGCCCGGCATCCCCTATCCATTATCAATACAATCCGGTCAAAACAATAAAGACCAGTGTAATGGGCGCTATAAATATATTGGGGTTGGCAAAACGGGTAAAGGCAAAGATTTTGCAGGCCTCTACCAGCGAGATATACGGCAATCCGGAATTGCACCCGCAAAAGGAAGATTACTGGGGCAATGTTAATAATATAGGTCTCAGGTCATGCTATGACGAGGGAAAGCGCTGCGCCGAAACACTCTTTTTTGATTATCATCGGCAAAATAAGGTCAATATTAGGGTGGTTAGAATTTTTAATACGTATGGTCCACGTATGCATCCGAATGATGGCCGCGTTATAAGTAATTTTATTGTTCAGGCCTTGGAGAACAAGGATATAACCGTCTTTGGCGATGGCTCCCAGACCCGCTCTTTTTGTTATGTTGATGATTTAATTGAGGGTCTGATCAGGATGATGAATGGCCCGGATAGCTTTGTTGGCCCCGTTAACCTTGGGCGACCTGAAGAATTCACTATTTTGCAATTAGCGGAGACTATTATTAAGCTATGCGCCAGCAAATCAAAGGTTATTTTTGGGCCTCTTCCCCAGGATGATCCATTGCAACGCCGCCCGGATATTGCCCTTGCCAGGGAACAACTTCAATGGCAGCCAAATATAAATCTTGAACAGGGGCTAAAAAAAACTATCGAATATTTTCGCGTTAGCCTTCAGCAATTCTGATTATAACTAAATAAGAGAATTAGCCACAGACCCACACAGACCCACACAGACATTTTAGCCGAGCGACTCGCTCGGCTAAAATAGTATCATCGCTTCGCGAAAAGAGGCAAAAGGCTATAGGATAAATGATTTGTCCGTGCTTGCCCTGTGGAATTCTGCTTTGCGGACCCCCAACGGGGGATTCAATAGGGTCAGTCCGTGCCCGCCTGCCCCGCCTGCCCCGCCTGCCCTGTGGAATGCGGAGCCTATTCCTCCGGGGTAGCTCCGGTAGATGGTACTGGGATGGCTAATAAATTATCCCAGAATGAGAATTGCTGGAATTATTAAGATATGCTGTCCATTTCTATGCACTGGGCGTAAAATGTACAATCCAATAAAATATTACAACAAATAATTCTTGACAACTTCTTATTGTAAAGTTAGACTTAATTCAAAAAGGGAGAAAAAAATATGGCAGTCGTACAAGTATCACCAAAAGGGCAGGTTTTAATTCCAAAGGCGATCAGAGAGAAATATGGAGTTAAACCTGGCTCAAATGTTCATATTTTAGAGGAACCTGGCAGCATTATTATCAAACCAGCCCCTGAAGACCCGATTGCAGAGGCCTGTGGATTTCTTGAGGGAGATTTTTCTCTTACAGACGACTTAATTAAAGAGCATCGAAAAGAGTCAGAAAATGAACGGCGCCATAGTCCTCGATAGCTTTGCCTTGGTAAGTTTTTTTCATAAGGAGCCAGGGTGGGAGAGAATGCAGAAGACCTTCTATGAACTATCTTCTTCTGGGAATAATGCCCTCCTAAGTGTAATAAACTGGGGTGAGTTTTATTACATTATTAAGAGAAAAGTAGGCAAGCGCAAGGCCGAAGAAGCCCTTATCCTTTTAGAACAGCTCCCTGTAACCATACTCTCAGTAGATGAAAAACTGGTCAAGGAAGCAGCCGAAATAAAATCTGACTATGCTGTTTCATACGCTGATGCTTTTTGCATAGCAACAGCACAGCGATCAAATGGTCAAATTTTCACCAATGATCCGGAATTTAAGTTGGTTAAGCATCTTGTAGACGTAATCTGGCTGACCGACAAATAAGCATGACAATCTTTGCCCTGTGAAATCTGTACTTATTCCATTAGGGCTGTTATCATGCAAAAATAAATTCTTTAAGAGAAAAACAATGAAAAGACTCTATATGGAAAGGATCATTTCTCATTCTGATCTCAGAGCTGGAGAACCATGTGTAAAAGGAACCCATATACCGGTAAGAGTAATTGCAGGGAGCATGGCCCAGGGGATGATGAGAGAAGAAATTTTAAGCGAATATCCCCAGCTTACAGATGAGGATATCTCAGCGGAACTAATGTACGCATCTGAATCAGTTCAACAAGAATCCGTCTATGCTTTGGGCAACTGACAATGAAGATCAAAATAGATGAAGATTTACCCAAAGCGGTTGCAGAAATGGTTCGGAGACAAATTCAAGATACTACAACTGTCGTTAGGGAGATGTTATCTGGAACTTTAGAACCGGATCTTTGGAAAATAATTCAAAAAGAAGAAAGGTTTCTTATTACCGGAGATAAGGCGTTTGCAAATATAAGGCGATATCAACCAGGGACCCATTTTGGCGTATTGCTCTTAAGGCCCGAAGAGAATGGCATACCTCAACTGAAGCTGTTGATTTCTGAAGTTTTAAAATCATGGGTGCTGGAAGATTTGACAGGATGTATTGCTGTTGCAACTCCTGGTCGTTTAAGAATTAGAAGACCAAAAACTGCCGATGATTCGAGTAGAATTTTATCCTCAGGGCATAACGATTAATAGTTCCGATAAAGTCATCGGAAATATTAAAGGACATGGGTGTCAGACCTACACAGTTGACAGATATGTTTCTATGATTAAACAAGCCGCCAAGTTGCGTTACAAATCAAAGGAGATAGAAAACTAAAAAAATTGATCGCAGAAATTATTTCAGAGCTCGGTTTGTCAACTGTGTAGGTCTATTCCTTTATTTACGTGCCCACTCGAATTCAGTCTTTACCTGATCACATTCAATTTTCGATGCTTGCAATTCACCAACCTGTTGGCGCAACTCAACCAATTCCCTGATAAGCTGACATTTTGTTTTACGTTTATTCTCCATTTGCCCAAATCTATTTCATTTTGTCTTTTTTTTGCTTCCGTTTCTCCTTTGGTGTTTGCTTGCCTTTTTTCTGTTCTTCTCGTTTGCCTTTATCTTTTTTCCCCTTGTCTCCCATTTTGGCCTCTTTTCGTTTTAAAAAATTGTTTTATCCAATAATTACCCATAGTTCATCATATGGCCCCAAGACCCCATATGTTCGTTGTATGGTCATTGCCAACAAAGTTTTTCCCCGTCTATAATTCTCCCAAGGATGACCAGGAGGCTGTCCGAGAATGCCCTTTTTCCTCAACTCTTTGTCATGTTCAAAAAATTATCCTCGGAATATCAACTATATACCTGCGGTAATTTTTTCCGCATTCCTCGATTTGAGAAAAAATTACTATTCTCGGACAGCCTCCTAAAGTTGCAATTCCCGGCAGAATATGACAGAGGTGAAACGAGTAACGCAACCGTTCCTTTTTACTGAAAAAGGTGACCCACCTATGAGTCACCTTTAACTGCCAAACTTATTTTTTGATAAGAAATTCAAGCCCATCGGCGCATGCTCGGCTCACAGCATAGTCAGCCTTTTCCTGCCCGGGCATTTTATCCCAGCCCCCTTTTTCAATAAATTCAGCCCTCTTCCATGAATCTAATTTCTCTATTTCCTTGAGTTTCTCTTCATAGTTTGAGTCCTTTATAAATTGGGCGACGCAGATCGCCGCCTGACTCGCCAAGACCGCTTCTTGGGTCATCGTTTTGGTCGTGCCGGAGGTTGTCCAGCCCCCCCACGCAAAACCGATGATCATTACGATGACTGCCCCACAAACAAGACCCCAAACGCCATACTTAATTTTCCCTTCAGTTTCCGGTTTCATTGATAATATCTCCTTGAATTATATTGTTATATTTCTGTCTACGATGACCTTGCAACGAATGAGTTGCATGAAGTCATCGGCCTCGGCCAGAGCACCTGACCGTTTTTCCCATATGAAGATCCTTTCCACGATATTTCTTTTCCGATTGCTTATCGCCCGGCATTTCATGAAATATGAGAGCTGGAGACTCTCCTCACAATCACCATCGTCATTTTTCCCCGGACTTGCAGGGACGTGATAAGTCAGGAAAGTTTTTGGATAGTTTTAATTAATCATATTATAGATGACCCTGTAATTCAATCTTTTAATCTTTGCTGTCTCGGCATAAGGCATGAGGGTCATTATGTTGGATTGTGAATCAAACGCTCAAGGTAGGCTTTGAGCTTATATGCTAACCGCAATAATTAATGCAGCATAGTGATTTTAATCTCTCATTGGGTTTTGCATGTTCTTTTAAATAGTTGATGATTGCATTTTCAAGCACCTCAAGCGTCTCAAAATAGACATTGTGGGTTATATAGTAGCGCAGGTTCTTCCATACCCGCTCAATGGGATTTAAATCCGGCGAATAAGGAGGAAGATACAAGAGCTCCAGTCGCTTTTTATTTTTTCATTGGGGAGCACTTCGTTTGATACTTTTTAAATGCCTCTTTCTTTTAGGCATAACTCTGGGGCCAAACGCCGGGGTTATTTGCTGAGCAGCTAAAGGTTTTTAAAATAAAACAAAAGCCGGCACAAAAGGCAATATAGAACAAATAATTTGCACCGGCTTATGGTTAGTAATTATCTTATTTTTACCTTAACCCATCTTCCTTCTGTGCCTCTTTTTTTTTAAGGCCGCCGATTCTCGGTAATAGTCTTCCGGCATTTGTAACGACTAATGCGACCAGGATTTCATCCTGTCTCGGTGCGTCCTGAACCCTTACAGGCATGGCGTCAAAATGGGTGCGCACAAAGGCTGCGTCCTTATAGTGTGTCGGCACATCAAGCTCTTCTCCTGGCCTACCCATCTTTGCCGCTGATGGTATAATCGCTTTGCCTCCACCAAGGGCTTCTCTGAAGGGAGCGCCTAACTTTGGGTGCAATATGGAGTGACCATGTTCAAGCTCACCATTCATGCCGACAATAGCCCCCTGTAATCGGGGTCATGTAATCGGGGTCAAACCTTAACTATTTACTAATTATTTGAATATTTAAGGTCGTCCTTTATTTTATTACTTTATGATACGCTATAAATTACGATGTCTGATTTAAGGTCCCCCTTTTATTCTTTTTATCATCATCAAATATGAAGGAAGTTATGTCGATTATTCTGAAGAAGGATGGCCAGAAAAAAAGTTTCAAGAAAAAGAATAATAAGTATGGGCATAACGAGAATTAACTCAAAACCTGTCAATGAACCCGACTTGGGAAATCGCTGCGCTTTTTCCCAGGCGGGGAGGTTTTCTCCAAGATCCGAGCAAAGTACGGGAAACGAGATTTTATTTACACTGCGGCTCGAAGAAACAATGACTCAGTTACAATAAAAATTGTTTTTTGTTTACAATAAACTTTTACAGGTGTCGGGGAAATCTTATCCATCCCATTTTAACAAACATTGGGTTATTTTCCACAAATAGCAGAGACTTCAACCATGACATCCTTTGGCAGCCTTGAAACCTCTACACATTCTCTTGCAGGGAGGATTTCTCCAAAATAGGAATTGTAAACTGAGTTAAACCTTGTAAAATCTTCCATATCTTTGAGGAAGCATGTACATTTCAAAACATTCTCCAACCCCATGCCGCTTGCTTCAATTATTGCCTTCAGGTTATCCAGAACCCTCGATGTCTGCGCTTCAATATCTCCTGTCACAATTTCATCTGTTTTAGGGTCTATCGGGATCTGTCCCGAGATAAACACTAAATTTCCATATTTTATTGCCTGGGAATAAGGCCCCACAGCATTGGGCGCTGTTTTCGTTGCAATTATTTCTCTCACTATAAACCTCCTTTAATCGATATTCACAACAGCATATAAATCTCATTCTTAAGGCGGGATAAACACAGATTATTAAGAAATAAATATTAGACATATTATCTGTGTGAATCAGCGGAAATTTGTGGCCTGTTTAATCTAAGGTAAGAGTAATGGACCATCCGCTAAGTATCTATTTTTTTGCTAATCAAGTTCAATCAATTAAGGCAATTTCTTATTGGACCTTAACATAACCCAGGCTTTTTACAACCTTTACACCTGAGGTGGACATTTCCTGCAAGGCCTTCTCCGTTGTCTTGGGATGAACCCCCCGGCAGAGATCTTTAACCACAGTCACTTTAAAGCCTAATTTGGCCCCGTCTATTGCCGTGCTTTTAACACAGTAATCAGTGGCGATTCCAAACATAATCAATTTATCAATGCCATCTTTTTTAAATCATCTTTCAGGACTGTCTTATTGTCACCGCCTACATAAAATCCAGAGTAGCTGTCCCAGTCCATTAGCATTCCCTTTTGCACCACCATCTTTAGTAATGAATTGTCTACCAGGATTTTTGCATTTTCCGTACACTGTACACAATGCGGCGGCCATAAAACCTGATCTTGACCATTAAGCTTAATAAGCTCAAATGGTTTTTTCCCAGGATGATTTACAAAAAACGACAGATGGTTTTTTGGATGCCAATCCTGAGTAGCATAGACATCAATGCCTTTTTTCTTAAGCTCTCGTAAGACTGCTTCAGCCTTTTGAACATAGGTCTCATCTGACCCGGCAACGGCTAAAGATCCATTCTTCCATAAGGTAAAATCCCCCTGGATATCCACAAGCACAACTGCCCACTTGCCTGCCAATGCTGATGATGCGCTGAACATTAACGCCATGCCTGTAAATAAAAAACAAACCTAAACTTTTTCATGATCTTCCTGCCTTTCTTAACATGCTACATATTGTAACAGTTAATAGTTCAAAGTTCACGATATTTTTTGAGCGGGAATTTCAACTGCCAAGGCTTTTGCTATATTTAGAAATATTTTAAAATCAGGGATATTGTAATTTATACAGATTTTTTGACAACCTTCAAGGTTTTTTTAAGATTTCCATTCCTTCAAAGGACAAAGGGCAAGCCTTCCGGAAAATGCAGCCAGAATGCTTGTGCTGTGTGTGAATGTGGGTAATGATGATTGTGATGATTCAGATGTTTATGCGCAAAGACATTGCCATGATTATTATCAGAATTAACCACATTCTTATTTGTCTTATGGTGGAGCTTTTCAATCATACGTCTGTAAAGGATATAAAGGTTAAAACAATCAAAATGCCAAATGCCCTTGCCATAAAAGGGTATAAAGTAAATGGCAGAATGCACTGGTAAAAACATAATAATAAGGCCAAATAGAACAACGCTGGATGTATAATTTGCTGTGCTTGTCAGCCCCATGACAATAGCGTTTTTTGCATTCCAATGCCTTCCTATTAAATAATCAGCCATGATATACTTACCATGGCCTGGAGTAAACGCATGACCAGCCCCTAATGCAATTGCAACGACAAAGCCTATAATCAATCAGGGTCAGGTCCAATTTCTCTTAACACATGCTCGTAAGTTGAAAATAAGGTCACCAGTTATATTTCTTTCGCTAACCTCTCTTTTATCCCAGTGAATTTGAGAATGGTCTTCATCCAGCAGATCTATTTGGCTGAATATTGAAATTAGAAAATAAATGTCTTTTATTTATATCTGGAAACATTGCAAATTATATGTTAAATATTTTCTGAATACGATAGTCATCTTTATGGGTTATTAAGGCTTCAATATTATTGATTTAATGGAAGGAGTAAATTACTCATGCCGCATATAGCAACATGGAAACAGGTAAAAGAGGGTCTTGTTTCAGATATCTATTTTGAGAGGACAAAAAAAATCCTTGAAACAAAGGGAGTGGACAAATATGTCAGGGTGGAATTTATAGCCCACGGTTTGCCTTTGGACTGGCCGTGGGCAGTCTTTGCAGGGATTGAGGAATGTGTCGAGATCTTCAAAGATCTCCCGGTTGAGGTCAGGGCGTTTAAAGAGGGAACATTGTTTTATCCTGAACAGCCGGTAATGGAAATCAGCGGAAAGTATCTTGACTTCGGCAAACACGAGACAGCGCTACTTGGACTTATATGCCAGGCATCCGGTATAGCAACCATGGCTGCTAGGTGTAAAAAGGCGGCAGGAAAAAAAGAGGTAATAAGCTTCGGGGCACGGAGAATGCATCCGACAATTGCCCCTCTCATAGAGAGGAATGCATATATCGGAGGTTGCGATGGAGTGTCTGCAATTGCCGGGGCAAGGACTATTGGAAAAGATCCAGTCGGTACAATGCCCCATGCTTTGATTTTGCTTATAGGTGATACTGTTAAGGCTACAAAGGCGTTTGATGAGGTTATTGAGCCAAAGGTGAGGAGGGTAAGCCTGATCGATACCTTTAATGATGAAAAGTTTGAGGCGATTAATGTTGCAAACGAATTAGGAGAAAGACTTTATGCAGTTAGGCTTGATACACCCAGCAGTAGAAGGGGCAGCTTTGAGGAAATCATGAGAGAGGTCAGGTGGGAGCTTGATATTAGAGGGCATAAGGATATAAAAATTCTTCTAAGCGGCGGCATCAATGAGAAAAGCATTAAAAGCTTTAATAAGATAGCAGATGCCTATGGAGTTGGGACAGCTATAAGCAACGCACCGGTAGTGGATTATTCCATGGATATAATAGAGGTAGATGGGTGTCCCCTTTCCAAAAGAGGCAAGATGTCTGGGAGAAAGAGTGTTTTTCGCTGCAAGGAATGTTTTAACACGAGGGTTTCCGTGAAAAATGAAACGGCTGGAAATTGTTCATGCGGGGGCGCCGAAGAGGAGCTCCTTGTTCCATTAATCTCCAATGGAAATATTAAATATACCCTTCCCGACCCATCTCAAATAAGAGATTTTGTTTTAGGGCAGATGGATAAGGTGGACCTGTAATAAAGGAAAAGTTTTTGGCTGAAAAACATCTAAGGAAAGTAGAAATCCTGTCCCGTCTTATGAGTTACATATTAGGAAACAGGCCGGACGAGTTTGGCCTTATTCCAGACAGACAGGGATATGTTGACATGAAGGAGTTTTTGCAGGCCATCCATGAAGAATCGAATATGGGCTATGTGAGAGAATCTCATGTGAAAGAGGTGTTACTGTGGGACAGGGACAAAAATTTTCAGATTGACGGAATAAATATAAGGCATACCAGGGCAAATCTTAACTCATTAAATGAAAATCAAGACATGGTTTTGCCTCCAAAAATTCTGTTTAAGGGCGTTAAAAGAAAGTCCTATCCCCATATTCTTAAGTCCGGCCTTTTACCGGGAAATAAAGAATATGTAACGATGGCAAAAGATAAGGACTTTGCCTTTCGTGTTGCAAAAAGGATTGACCAAAAACCAGTCCTCTTGGAAATCAAAGCAGGATCTGCCATGAGGAATGGAGTCAATATCATCCCTTTTGGCGATTTTCTTTTTCTTGCGGAAAATGTGCCTCCCGAATTTATTCAAGGGCCACCGTTACCCAAAGAAAAACCTGCGGACAAAGGTCCATCAAAAAAGGAAATGGATACGGGTCCGGGAACCTTTACGTTAAGAATAGAAGACGACCCGGATTTTATACGAAAAGCAAAGGCAAAAAAGCGCTTCACCTGGAAAGAGGAGGCAAAAAAAAGCAGGAGGAAAAAAAGGAATCATATAGAAAAGGGTTGGCAGAAAGACCCTTTTTAGCCTCTTTAGTTGCTTAAACGGTAAATTTTATGGCTGAAGGAAAAATCATTGAATATATAGATCAAAGGAAAATTATCCTGTCATGTTGTATTAAGGACAAGGTAAGCAAATGGCAACTCTTAACCCTATCCAACCATGAAGTGAGTATTTCCCCAAAAAGGGCCCTTCTTATTTCCTCTTCCACTATAAATATTTCCAAGCCAAGAGAGGAATTGATAAACAATCTTAGGTTAATTGATAAGAGACGGACAGAGTATGTAGCGCAGGTAGTCGTTCAAGATTTATGGGAACTGACTTATGATGAAAAAGAAATATTCCCATTTAACTACCTTGCACAGCTTTCATTTGGTAAAAATATTACAGATGATCATATATCCGCCATCTTAAGGGCTCTTTTTGCTGAGGGGACATATTTTAAGTTAAAGGATAAATTTTTTGTCCCAAACAGCCCTGAAAAAGTTGATCAAATAAAGAAGGCCAGGGAGATAGCTCAGTCAAGAGAAAAAGAGATTAGTGAAGGGGCAAGCTTTTTAAAGGAAGTGATAGATAACAGAATCCCGAAAGATTCTTCTATAAAGGAAAAGGTTGTTGATTTACTTGTCCAGCTTGCGGTTTACGGAAAAGATGCTCAAGATTTTAAGCAGGGAAAAGAAATGTTTTCCCGCGCTGGAATCAAGGATACGGATCGGGCTCGCGCCCTGTTAATTAAACTTGGCGTGTGGCAGGAAGACGAAAATTTAGATCTCTATAGATTTAAGATAAGGATCGACTTTGATGAGCCTGCACTCTTAGAGGCCTCTGAGGTGGCAAAAAAAGATATAGACGCCTTTGGCCGGGAAGACATAACAAACTCCGAAGTCTTTACCATTGACGGACCGTTCACCAAGGATTTTGATGATGCATTAAGTTTTCAGCCTAATAAAGAAGGGTACAGCCTTGGTGTTCACATTACTGATATAAACCCATATATTCAGGTTGACGGGGCCTTAGATATAGAGGCCTCGATCAGGGCAAGCACTGTATACCTCCCGGAAAGGCAGATCCCCATGCTTCCAGCCGATCTTTCTCACGGTGCATTAAGCCTGGTGCAGGGCGCTGACAGATCGGCAATATCCCTGTTTGCAGATTTTGACAAAAACCTGGAACTCAAAAATTACCGCTTTGTACCTACCATTATTCGGGTTAAGAAACAGTATACATACGATGAGGTAAATGCCGTATATAAAGATCAGCCAATTTTTTCAAAACTATATCAATTAGCCAATGCACTAAAAAACAACAGGGAGGAAAAGGGGGCGCTGCTTATTCCCCTTCCGGAGATCAATTTACAATTTTCCAATAACTCAGGAATTGACATTAATCTTGTGGAGCAAGATACACCTTCCAGGTTTATTGTATCAGAATCCATGATACTCTATAATCGTCTGGCCGCAAAGTTTGCCTCTGAAATAGGTCTTCCAATCCTCTACAGAAGCCAGGAAAAGCCTCAGGAGAGGCTATCCACTGATGAATTTGACTACATTTATTATGTTTTTCGGCAAAGAAGAAAGCTTCGTCCTCTTTTAGTTAACACAGCACCGCTACCTCATAGTGGGCTTGGAGTTGATGCATACACAAATGCGACATCACCATTAAGAAGATACACGGATATGGTTGTGCAAAGACAACTGCATGCCGCCTTATTTAACAAGAGGCCTGTTTACAACGAGGCCAGACTGAAAGAGTTCAGTATGCTGACGCAGCAAACATTAAAAGATATTTTTCTCATCAAAAGAAACAGGGTCAGGTACTGGCTTTTGAAATATCTTTCGAAACGAATAAACGATACCTTCAAGGCTATTGTTTTTCAGAAATTAAGATATAAGTACTTAATAATTCTAAAAGATTTTATTTTTATTTCTGATATCCCAGCAGTAACCGGCCAGGAGCTGCAGTTAGGGCAAGAAATAAATGTGGTAGTTAAAAAATCTAAGCCTTTAGAAGATTTACTCGTTTTTGAATTGGCAGATTAAACTTAATATACAGGTATAGAAAACTTTTTATAATTAGCCCCTATTACTGATAAATCCCGACTCCTTTGATTTACATTTTATCATACTTAATACTACCGACTAAGTCGTAGGTGTGTGCCTCTTCTATCTTAACGGGCACTATCTCCCCAACTTCTGTAAAGCCTTCCTTGATTATGACCTGACCATCCACCTCCGGTGCCATGGTATCTGTTCTTCCTGCTAACAATAAATCGGTCTCAGGATGGAGCCCCTCGATAAGCACTTTTAGTGTTTCCCCAATCAACTTTTTATTACGCGCTTTGCTTATATCCGCCTGAATCCCCATTATCTCATTTGCCCTTTTTTCTGCTACCTCAAGTGGTACTCTATTTTTAAGCCTAAATGCCCGGCTTCCCTTTTCCGGGTTAAATGTGAAAACACCTAAACGATCAAATTGGGCCTCCCTGATAAAATTGCAGAGATCCTGGAATTTTTCCTCGCTCTCGCCGGGAAATCCCACCATTATGGTGGTCCTTAAGGCTATATTTCTTGACTTGCTCCTTATTTTTTCAATTAATTGAGGCATGGATTCTGAGCCTAAGGGGCGGCCCATGGCCTTAAGTATGTCCTGGTCTATATGTTGTAAGGGCACGTCAATATAGGGACAAATCACTTCCTCGGAATTGATAAGCTCAATGACCCTTTCAGTCAACAGATATGGATATGCATAGAGGATTCTGAGCCATTTCAGACCATGTATTGTAAGAAGTTTTTCTAAGAGGTCTTCAAGACCACAAGGCGGATTAAGATCATGGCCATACCATGTTGTATCCTGGGCGATGAGATTAATCTCTTTTACCCCCTTTTCAACCATTTTCTTTGCCTCAGCATGGAGAGAGTCTAAGGTCCTACTCCTATAGGGACCCCTCAAGGAAGGTATAATGCAAAAGGAACAGTGGTGGGAACATCCTTCAGCAATCTTAAGGTAAGAAGAATAAAATGGCGTTGTCTGGACCCTGGGAGCATTATGGTCTGCTAAAAATTGCGGCCTGTCAATAAACATGAGCGGCAAAGCACCCTTCTTATTCCTCAGAATTTCACCTATCCTGAAAATCTGGCCTGTGCCAAGCCAGCAGTCTACCTCCGGAATTTCCCTTAGCAACTTATAACCATATCTCTGAACCAGACAGCCTGCAACCAAAATGTATTTTAAACGGCCTTTTTCTTTCATGGTCACAAGTTCGAGTATTGCATCTATGCTCTCTTCAACGGCCGGCCTTATAAAGGCGCAGGTATTCACAACAGCTATATCCGCATGCAAGGGATCATCTGTCAGCTCATGTCCCTCCTCCTTAATAAGACCAAGCATATATTCACTGTCAACAAGATTTTTTGCACATCCGAGGCTTTCAAAAAAGATTTTTTTCATTGATATTATCCATTTTGTCTATCTATGACCGCATCCTTCCACCTTTTAAGCATGTCCTTTGTGTAATGCTGCCTAAAGCTGCTCATCATTTTTTCAAATGGAAGGTCTGCAAAATGCCCATAATCTTTAATGTATTCTATGTGTTTTTGGCCGTTTAAATCATGGGTATGAAATGTGGCGTTATTTTGACCATCAAATTCTACCGGCCGCAGGTGTAACTTTTTACACATTCCTTTATCAAAGGTAGGGGTAATCTTAACCCATCTACCATTAATATAAAGCTCGTTGTACCCGTGAAAGACGAAGATATTTGTCTCCATCATTTTTAATAATTTTTCAGGGATTAGATAATTTTTGATATTGGCAAAGACAAGTCGCGCGGGTATATTGTTTGCCCGGGCCAGCGCAGTTAACAAAATGGCCTTTTGAACGCAATAGCCTGATCCTCTTTTAAGGATCGCGCTCGCCTTGTAATGCTCAGGAAGATAAAACGGTGAATAGGGTGTGTATATAACCCTGTCCCTAACAAAATAAAAAATAGCCCTGGCCTTTTCTTCAGGATAGGATGATGAAAATTCTGCTGCCTTTTCCTTCATTAATGGAGAATCATAATCAATATAATAAGTAGGATTGAGGTAAATAGACAAGTCACTCATGGCTTGTTTTTTTGGGTAATTCGAATTAGAAATCGCAAAGCTTCATTTACTGATCCGGAGTCTGGGAACACCTTTGCTACATCTTTCTCTAAACGTACTGTAGTTCCATAAAAACTCTTCCGCTCAGGGCCAACCTTCCTTACTTTTAAGCTCGTTAAGTCATATTCCGGCCGAAGCTCATCTTCCATTTTTACATTATCCTTCTTCATAAACTTTTTTCTCCCTTCGAGTAGCTTCTCTTGCGCTAATCAAACGAATTTTATTTTTTCTTTCTGCATATGCAACAATCAGCAAACGGTTTTTCACTGAATGTCCAATAATGATATATCGATGTTCATTATAGGAATGATCCGGATCATAGAAATCAACATAGACTGGGTCATCAAATACAGATTTTGCTTCATCAAATGAGACTCCATGTTTTAAGAAATTGGAAGCCGCCTTGTTCTGATCCCATTCAAATTCGATAGACATTATTATAACATAAATCCTTAATTTCAAACATTATAAATAAACATCATTGTCTACAACCTATATATCTGATCAGTTGCGTCTGCTCAGGTATTTTTTGATAGTCGGGAAATTATAGCCTTTGTAAAGTTCTTGAAAAAGATAAGCTGAATGGACTCGGATAACCTGTTTAAAAGAGTAGAGCTGGAATTAAGTAAAATACATTTATTTTGCGAGGTAATTGTTGCTGAGCGTGCCTCCCCGGTTAAATATGCCATCTCTCCAAAGCATTCGCCTCTTTGTAAAACAGCAACATGCCTGTCGCCCTTTAGCACTGTCACTTGGCCGCTGATTAAAATATAAAAGGAATCATCTATCTTTCCTTCCTCAATAATAGTCTTGCCCTTACCTATCTTTATTAAATTGCTTGCAGAAAGGATTTCGTTTATCTGTTCCTCTGTAAAATCTTTAAAAAAGGGTAAATCTTGTATATATGTGAGCAGCTCGCTGTTATGGGTTTCTTTTTCGCCACCTTCAAGCACTTGGAGCATCAATCTCAGATCATATGCAAACTCCATGCTGCTCTGATAACGCTCAGCAAGGTCCTTTGCTAAGGCCTTATCAAGAATATTATCTAAATTTTTTGGCAGTTCCGGCCTTGATTCTGCAATGCTTGGGTGTTTTTCATTAACAATTTTGTACATAATAGAATATTCGTTTTCTCCTTCAAAGGCCTTTTTTCCGGTTAAAAGTTCATAAAATACCGCGCCAAGAGAAAACAGGTCACTTTTCTCTGTGATTAAATCCTCCCTAACCTGTTCCGGAGACATGTAACTTGGTGAACCGAATAAGCCCTTAACAAGAGTTGATTCACCTTTTTTAATGTATGCAATACTAAAATCCGTTATCTTCACATGGCCTGCAGAGCTTAATATAATATTAGACGGTTTTATGTCACGGTGAATTACCCCGTGCTCATGGGCATATTCGAGACCTTTGCATACGCTGAATACGATCTTCAACACCTTTTCCAAGGGCAATAAATTATCGAGGCTGCAGAATTTCTCTAACATAGGACCATCTATATATTCCATTGTAATGTAGCAAAGATCCTGATGAAGATCAGCATCATAAATGGTTACAATATTGTTGTGAATAAGCTTCCCTGCCGATTGTGCCTCTGTAAAAAAACTCTTCTGGTATTTTTTAAATTTATCAGGGTTGCTGCCTTGTGGAGGGCGGTAGATCTTTATTGCTACATTACGTTCAATGTATGGATCCTTTCCGAGATAAACATAACCCTGGCTTCCATGCCCCAGTTTCCCTAAAATCTCAAAACGTCCTATTTTCTTTACATTGTCTAAATCCAGCATAAGATATTACCAAAAATTCCAAAAGCTACTTGTCACTAAAAATACTGCCATTTTTAAGCGTTTAATGATTTCGCAAAATGTTAACTGTTACTATAGGCTTCTATTGAATGCCCCGGGCAAACAATGACTTTATATCAAGCTGATTAATCATGTCTGTAAATACCTCGCTGACAACCATATGGGCCTGATTTAATCCCGATATTTTAAATTTCTGCCCTTCCCCCTTGAACTTTCTCACTACTGTTTCTGCATTTTTAATAAACTCGGCATCGTAGGATATGGCTGCAATCCATTGTCGTCCCTCCAAATCAAGGATAAATTTATTCAGCTTAATGATCAACTCCGATGCGTCCGGACTTGACTTATCTAATAATTTTAGACCATTATTTTCCAGGCTGAAGGCAAAGGCTTTTCTAAAAAGAGACTCTATGTCATAAATTCCAGCAAGATATTCCCCGCTCCCCTCTTTTGAAAGGATAAAGTTAATATTTCCTGAATAGTTTTCATACAGTTTTCTTGCACCCTTTCCTATAATCTCCTTGTCAGTCCTTTTGTCCACAAACTGGAAAAACACCTCGTTGCCCTCTAATATATTTGATTTTGGCATAATTTTGTACGTTACATCAAGGGTTGGGATAGTGGCACATGAAACAAATAGGGCAAAAAACAAGGGAAAGGCAAGCTTTAGCCAATTAAAAAATATTCTCATAATATTCCTCCTTATTAAAATAATGTATTATAGACAATTGAGATAAACTATTCTATTAAGAAGTATTAACAAAAGAGCAATTCTGTCAAGGTAAAATGGCACAAAAGATAAAAGATATAAACAGCATTATACAGGAAATAGACAGGGATTTTTTTAGAGAGGCGTGGAATATCGCCAGAAAACATCATGGTGACTCTTTTACCTTCTATCTTCCAGGCATGATAAGGTACGGGAGCATGAGAGGACTGTATCCTGCTATTTCATTAACCGGGAATAGTTGCCGGTTGTTGTGTGAGCATTGCAAAGGCATGCTCCTTAAGCCTATGATTAAGGCAGTTGACCCGAAGGTTCTTTTAAAAAAATGTCTCAATTTAGCAAATTCAGGTCGGATAGGGGTTCTTTTAAGCGGGGGTTCTGATCGTGAAGGAAAATTGCCCTGGGAAAAATTTTTTTCAACGATACGTAAAATAAAATCTGAAACTAATCTATTTATTTCCGTACACAGTGGATTCGTTGATTCTAAGCAGGCTGTAGGCCTAAAAGAAGCCGGCGTAGATCAGGCCCTGATAGATGTAATGGGCGATGAAAAGACTGCAAGAGAAATTTATCATCTTGAAGGACTCCATCAGGTAACAACATCTCTGGACAATCTCTTTAAAGCAGGCATTAGTGTTGTGCCCCATATTGTTTCCGGGCTGATGTACGGCAAAATCCAAGGTGAATATAAGGCGCTTAGGATTATTAAGGATTACAATCCTGATGCGGTTGTTATTGTTGTGCTTACACCATTAAAAGGGACGCCAATGTCAAACGTTTCACCCCCCTTGCCTATTGATATCGCCCGACTGATTGCTTCCGCCCGTTTGATAATGCCCCATATCCCCATATCGCTTGGTTGCGAGAGGCCACGAAACATGGAAGGGCAATTAATGGAAGAGATGTCTATTTACGCAGGGGCTACAAGAATGGCCATCTGGTCTGATAAGACTGTCGAAACAGCCATAAACCTCGGATTAAAACCACTTTTCCAAAAAACCTGTTGTTCTGTGCCATACAGAAAAGAGTCAACTACTATCGGCTAAAGACGATAACTTGAGAAGCAGAGCCACAGTACAAATATCTCGCCTAAAACACATTCGTCTTGAACCTGATGGGCCTCCGGCTCGTAAAGTGACTGGTGCGGATCAGCATATGCTGACCGTGAACCGAAAAGAAAGAAATAACGGGTGTGAAGAGGAAGACTAAAACGAGACCGGTCTGTTGTGTTACAAGATTACCCTATGAGTTCCTGAATCGCCTTTAAAAGATCTTCTCGTTCAACAGGTTTGGCGAATGTACGTTTAGCGCCTAACTTTTCGGCCATATATAAATATTCCTCGGGATCGACTCGGCCACCTCCGGAAATGGCAATGATTTTCACATCCGGAAAGTCTCGTTTGAGTTCCATAATCGTCTCGATACCTTCCTTCTCCGGCATAATGATGTCTGTGATGATCAGATCGGCTGGGTCTTCGCGATAAAGCCTTATCCCCTCTTCGCCATTAGGAGCGTCCACTACCTCAAACCCCTCTCGCTCTAAAGTCTGTCTGAGCATATCCAGTATTTGAACATCATCATCTATGATAAGAATGCGCGCCATTTTCTCGTTTCTCGTTTCTCGTTCCTCGTTCCTCGTTCCTCGTTGCTGCTTGCTGACTACTCGTTGCTGGGTGCTCGGTGCTCGGTGTTAATATTTCCATTTGGTTTAAACATATTGTATGAATTTATTAATCTTTTTTCCAAGTTTGTCATTCTCCTCCCTGAGTTCATCATATATCTCATTGCTGATGTATACAGAGTCGTGTATGTAATTCAGATGAACTTCTGTTTCATCGCATGATGCTTGAGCGTAAACCAGAAACTTTGCAAGCTGTGCGGGTAGCTTTTAGTCCCGCCAAAGATAGGCGGGATTAGCTTTTGGATAAAACTGCTCAATGTCCTCTTTACCTCATTGATCTGTTGATTAAGTTCTCTAAAATCTCTCATTTCTACTCTTTTTTAATACTAATGGCTAAATACTAATGGCTAACCGCACAGGTCGAAACTTTGTAAAATCGTTCTTATATTTTCTTCTTCCATAGCCTTCTACAATAGTGGAGGCAACTCCTTTTGACGACCTCCTAATCTGGCCACCTTCCTCATAAAGTTCGTATTTTCATAGTTATCATAAAAAACCGCTCTTCAGAAAACACGGGTTTTAGATCCCCCCGAAAAAGCATGCGATTCACCTATGGGAAAAACCGGTAAATGTCCTTCCGATGGGTAATTCGGTTACAGACTATCTCTTTCTTCTGTTTATCTATCGTCAGACCAATCCTATAATGTCCAATGCGGACCTTGTATTTCCCAGGAAATCCCCTCATTTGCTCAAGGTATTCAAGATCGTAGGGATTTTCACATATGAGCGTTTCAAAGACGACCTTCTCAGCCTGAGCCTGGACACCCGCAGGGAGTTTGGAAAGCTCTTTCAGAAAGCGCTTTCTGAATTCAACTTTCCACATCTCGTTTCAAAGCTCCATAGAACTGTTTAGCCCCCTGTACAGAAAGCTGTTTATCATCGGCGACCTCATCCATCAGTTTTGCCAATCCGTAGTTTTCAATCACCTCCTCCATACGTTCAAATTGCTCGAACGGAATCTGAACAGCTATCGGTTTCTGATTTTCATCAACAACAATGCTTTTATGAATTTCAAGCATATCGAACCTCCTGATCTCGTATTTATTGTCCGTTCACATAACAACGATAAGATATTTTTCCTCTATCATGAAATGCGCCGTTTGGTAATATTGGTATTCAACCATATTTTATAATAATACACCTCTGAAATGACAAAATCAAGTTTCGTATCTTGTTGAAATGCTAAACTAAATTAAGCTCTTAAAAATGATCCTTGGGGTGACAATACATGAATCTGAGAAAGATGGCTTGAGGGGCGAATTTAACAGAAATCCGTACCTGCTCAATAAATAGATTACTATAAGTGCCCGAACCTCCCCTGAAAGATCTTTTCGTTCAAAAGGTACTTAACCCTCCCAGTTTCCAGTTTCCCCGTTTCCTCTTTGCTCCAGACGGGATCTCCGCTCTTCTCCGACAAGTTTCAAATTTCACCCCCCATCACCTTCCTTATTTTCCTGGCAATCTCGTCTCTGACAATGGGTTTCATGACATATTCCCGAATTCCTATGGCTTTAGCCTTGTTTTCGTCCATTATCTCACTGAATCCCGTACAAAGGATAATGGGAATATCGGACCTGATCTCTAAAAGTCTGGGGGCTAATTCAGCGCCGGTCATATTCGGCATGGTCATGTCGGTGATTACCAGATCAAATTCATCCGGCCTTGCCCTGAATGCCTCCAATGCTTCCACACTGCTGGTATGGGGTGTTACATGATAGCCGAGACTCTCTAATATTTGTTGCGTCATATAAACAATTGTTTCTTCATCATCTACAAACAGGATACGTTCCGTACCGGTTGGAGCCGGTCCTGCGGATATGATTTTCCGTTCAACAGTACCGGTTTCAATCACGGGTAAATAGACATGAAATGCGGTTCCTTTTCCGGGCTCACTATATACTTTAATATCCCCGCCATGGTCCTTGACAATCCCGTGTACAACCGAAAGCCCCATTCCCGTTCCCTCACCAACGCCCTTTGTGGTGAAGTAGGGATCAAATATTCTTCCCATAACATTGCCGGCAATACCATGGCCGGTATCTTCAACAATGAGTTTGAGATATGGTCCGGGGTGAAGATCAAGATCGTATTTTGAATCATCGGAACCGATTTCCTCTTGCCTGAGAGTAATCCCAAGGACGCCTCCCTTATCACGCATTGCATGATAGGAATTGGTGCCAAGGTTCATGATTATCTCGTGGATCTGGGTCGGATCAGCCATGACCGGGTCACAATCCGCATCAATATCCTGGCGGATTTCAATGGTAGAAGGCAGGGAGGTTCTTATCAATTTCACCGCCTCTTTTAAGACAGATTGAACGTTGGTCGGTTTCTTCTCCTTTTCAGTCTTCCGGCTGAAGGTGAGAATCTGCTGAATCATGTCTGTGGCTCGATCTGCTGCTTTAAGCACTTCGTGAAGGTTGCTCCGGGCCTTGCTGCCTTCAGGCACGGCGCCCATGGATAATTCCGTGTACCCTATAATTGCGTAGAGGACATTGTTGAAATCGTGGGCAATGCCTCCGGCCAGAGTGCCGATGGCCTCCATCTTTTGGGCCTGGCGGAGTTGGGTTTCGAGCTTCTTTTCTTTCTCCTCGGCCTGTTTGCGAGAGGTGATGTCCACATGCACACCAACAGCTCTATGTGGAATCCCATCTGCATCTTTTTCATAAGATTTGCCTCTGCCTGATATCCATTTCCAATTTCCATCCTTTGTTTTCAACCTGAATTCAACCTCATAAGGTTGGGCATTTTTTACGTAATTTTCAACTTCCGGAACAATGGTTTTCTGATCATCCGGATGCATAAGATAAACCCAGGTTTTAAATTCCATTGGCAGTTCACCCGGTTCATAGCCCAGCATGGTATAATAGCGCGGGCTGAAATAGACATCATCCGTATCAAGATTCCAGTCCCAGAAGCCATGTTCTCCGGCGTCCATAGCAAGTTCTAAGCGTTTATGGGTCTTTTCCAGTTCCTCGCTTCTTATCATTATTTCCTCGGTTCTATCTTTAATCTCTTGCTCAAGCGTTTGTGCGTATTCCTTTTCCCGCTCCTTGGCTTCCTGTAAGGTATCAACCATATTATTGAATAATTGCGCCAGTGAACCTATTTCATCCCTTGTATGTATATCAACATGTGTTGTTAGGTCTCCTTTTTTAACACGCAAGGCCCCCTTAGAAAATTTGTCTAATGGATTGATAAAGTATTTTATGGAGATTGTTGCTATAACAATAATTGAGACTATCAAAAATAGGATAGTTATCAGGATTAATCTGGTAGTCATTGACTTAACAGTTGAATCCAGCGCATTGCGGGTTTCTTGAACAGAGGCAAGAATGACGGACTCCGGCACTACAGTGCCCAGACTCCATCCGGTTGAAGGCATGAAATGAGAGGAAATTATATAGGGGCGCCCGTTCAGAACAAACTGGGAAATATGGTATTTCTTCTCAATCATACTTTCGCCTATCTTTCTGATTTCCACATTGGAAGAGTCCAGCAGACTATGTTTTAGGATAACCGTGGCATCCACCAGTTTGTCCCGGTCTATTTTGATTTCAAACATATCCAAATATTCCGGCGGAAAAGCAATGATCCTGCCTTGATTATCAACAAGAAAGGAAAACATGCCTTCCATCTTGTGACATGATGGTATATGTGCAAGGATGTCGTTGACAATGGTATCCAGGGTAACGTCAACCCCGGTTGCGCCAAGATATTGTCCGCCTTTGCTATAAATAGGGGTGCTCGCAGTAATCAATAATCCGTGACCGACACTGTCTAAATAGATATTCGACCATACGGTCTTGCGTTCAAGGTTGTTTTCCGGTTTTGCAATCACATACCAGTTGGCATTTCTTACATCAAATTTTGTTGTTGGAGGAAGTTTCTCCACACCATGACTGTTGGGATAGTAGCGGGCAATTCCAGGCTTGGTGACAACATAACAGGCCGCACTTTCAGAATTTCCCTCTTTAACGGTTTCAAGAATAGAATCAAGGTGGGAAAGCGTATTGATTTGTTCACTGATTTCCTGTGACATGGTGGGAGAGCCCCAATATAATACCATTGTTCTTTCGGAACTATCATTTGAAAATATTCCATTGTGCGGATAGATGACCAATTTCTCGTTTGGCTTGAGAGAAGTTTTTCCATATAAGGTCATATCTTCCAGGAAAAAAGCAGCCTGTTTCGCTATCAAGGCTGAAGAAGCAGCGAACTTTTTAAAAGTGCTATCATATCGCATGGCCTGTTCATGCGTAATACGAGCCATAAAATCGTTTGCATTATCCCTGATGTTTGCCTCATTTCTGGAGGCGGAGAATTCTCCAAATTCTTGAACCATTTGTGTAGCAATATAAATCAGAGAAGCCATTGATAACACCAACACAACTGAAAACGTTATCAGTAGTTTAACGCCAATTTTCGAACGTATCCATTTAATCATAACAATCTCCTAAAACATTTTAATACATCGTTTGAATACTTGTAAACGTTCAAGGAACTTTGCAATGGTGAATTTTACCCTGATTTAAGGATACCATACCATTTATTGACTATTTTGCAATCGCAAATTAAGCCCCACTTGTATTATTGTTTTCTTTTCCCGATCTCATGGATTCTTCATAAAAGCGTCATTCCTGCGAAAGCCGGAATCCAGTGATTAGAGGTATCCGTCACAAAATATAATATACCCCAACTTCTTGAGAATTTACACTATTTTCTCTAAAGTATACGGATTTTTTTATGTATTTGCCCGCACCCTGCCTTTGAGCCTCCTTGACACGCTCTATCTTAAAAAATCCATTTGCGATGATTGCTTTCAGTCCTGGATGCAGCCCTAATTTTTATTTACGCCGCATATACCGATATCATAGAGTGAGGTTGCTTGGTGGTCAAGACCATGTCTTTTATGGTGTTAACACGTTTCTATAATTGAAATTATTTGCTTATTTTTTCAGTAAATGCTTTCCGAAGATATTTGATATTTTATCATCTTTAGAATCCAGCCTGCCTGTGCATGTCTGCCTGTCTACGTCACAAACGCGACAGGCAGGCTGACTCCTGAATACTTTGGGAAAAATCAGCATGATGATGGCAGCCCTGTGGGAACATCCAACAATCCTAAAGGAACTTGGAAGGTGGAATGCCGTTCCCCTTTTCCCGGCCGCAATAACCCAGTATGGAATGATGGGCAACAAACGGATTGCAAAATGCGAGGACTTCAAGGGAATCAGAATCAGAATTCCCGGTGAAATGGCCCGCGTTTTAACCCAGTTTGGTGCGGTTCCGGCGATGTTGCCGGTGGCCGACCTTTATGAAGCTATGGAACGTGGAACCGTCGACATGGCGACCCTGCCTTGGCCTTTTTCTTTCGGAGCCTTTAAAATTCATGAAGTTTCAAAATATGTTACCACGAATTTTGCCCCTGGCAGCAATAGTTGCGCCTTTCTGGCCAACAAAAAAGCATGGAATGCTCTGCCGGATGAGTTTAAAAAGATGCACATGGAATGGTATAAAAAAGCGCCGAAAATCTGGGGAGAGGAATACAAAAAAGGTGAGAGAAAATGGATTCCTATCTACAAAGAAAAATTAGAGTTTGTGGAATTTCCGGATTCGGAACGAGCCAAGTTGTTGAGCAAGGCTGAAGGAGTTCACCAGGACTGGATTAAGAAAATGAAAAAGCGTGGACTTCCAGGACAGGAAATCTATGACTATTTCTTAGGTAAAAGAAAAGAAATTTGCGGTTTTTAAACTATCGAGTATGTAATTGTTGCTGATTAACCTTTAGAGACCGGCTGGGATGCATAAACTCAGCCGGTCTCTTATTAAAAAAGCAAGCCCAAAACAATACGAACAATTTGTGGAGCTAATATGCAATTCGATCAATTAGAAAACCAGGATCAACGCCCAGTGATGGACGGAATCAAAGTCTTTCATGTCTTTGATCGGTTTAGTGGAAGGGTGGAAGCCGTATTGAATATCATCGGCGTTTTTTTTATCATGATATTGATGGTTTTAACAGCGGCTGAGATTGTCGGACGTTATCTATTTAACCAACCCATACCAGGATATGTGGAAGATACGGAACTGATTATGGCGGCAATCGTATTCCTAGGCTTTGGCTATGCTCAAAAGACAGGTTCACATATCCGGATGGACATGATCATCAACAGGATGACCGGCAGATCCTATCATTTAATAGAGACATTGTCCGGACTGCTGGGTTTAATTGCCTACGGCATTATCTGCATTTATTCATTTCATGCAACAATAGACGCCTATCAGATGGGAGATGTAACCGAATACCTGTATACTCCAACTTGGCCGTCTAAGCTGTGTGTTCCTATCGGCAGTTTTTTTCTCTGTATCCGGTTTATTTTACAGATCATCAAAAATGCGGCGCAGGCAGTTGCCGGAATAGAAATAAGGGATTTGGAGTAGAAACTATATGGAACCTATACTCATCGGATATATTGCATTGGCCGTTATGGTGGTCCTGATTGTTATGGGCATGCGGATTGCTTTTGTGGCTCCTCTTGTGGCATTTTGCGGTATTGCAGCGCTGAAGGACTGGAATGTAGCCTTGAACATGGCCGGATATCTGCCACACGGCATAGCCGCTCATTACTCGTTAAGCGTTATCCCGCTCTTTATCATTATGGGATATCTTGGCTTTTATTCCGGATTGACGAGAGATATTTTTACGACTGCCAGAGAGTGGTTCGGACACTTGTCCGGAGGTTTGGCCATAGCAACCACATACGGATGCGCTGGTTTTGCGGCCTGTACCGGCAGTAGTGTGGCGTCTGCTGCGGTGATGGGCAAAATGGCAATTCCCGAAATGCGGAAATATGGTTACCAGCCGGGGTTCGCAGCTGGAGCTGTGGCTGCGGGAGGTACAATAGCAAACCTCATGCCGCCCAGTGTGCCGCTGGTTATTTACGGCATCATCACTGAGCAATCCGTGGGCTTCCTGCTCATGGCAGGCTTTTTACCCGGGATTTTGTCGGCAATTATCTATGCAGTAATGATACAGATCCGTGTTAAATTCAAACCGGAGCTTGCACCCCCCCCCTGGAAAAAGCAACGTGGAAAAACAGAATCATTTCACTAAAAAACACCTGGGGTATTCTGGCCATCTTAACCCTGATGCTTGGAGGAATATATACCGGAGTATTTACCCCTACGGAGGCAGGTGGAGCAGGGGCTATGGGTGTGTTTATTATAGGCCTGGTTGCAAGACGGCTGGATATGAAAAAATTCTGGCAGGCACTTTTGGATACAGGTAAGGCCACGGTGATGATATTTGCCATTATTGTAGGAATCCTTATTTTTGTACGTTTTCTGGCGCTCACAGGCATGCCTGCTGCATTCAGCGAAGCAGTTGTCGCGATGCATGTTCCCAGAATTTTTATTCTGTTAGGCATTCTCGGACTTTTTGTATTTCTGGGAATGTTCCTGGACCTTATCGGAATGATGTTGCTGGCATTACCCATAGTATTCCCACCGATTGTGGCGCTCGGATATGACCCTATATGGTTCGGAATTATTGTGGTAAAAATGGGGGAAATCTGCTTGATCACCCCTCCTGTAGGATTAAACGTATATGTGGTCAACAGTGTGGCGCCGGACATACCTTCTCAGGAAATATTTAAAGGGATTATCCCCTTTCTTGGTATGGATTTTCTGACACTGGGAATATTGATAGCGTTCCCTAAGATTGTAACTTTTTTGCCGTCGGTTATGATGGGGGGATAGCAAGAGCAAGGAATTTATAAAAAATCTTCAGTACGTTAAATTTCCAAAATAGAACCCAGGGCAGTAAAAATCTTATCAATTACAAGAGCATAGCCTCCAGCTTCATTTGAGAGCCCTCCTTGCGTATAACGATATTCTTGAGCCAGTTATCATTATCTTCTGCGGGATATTCCTCTCGATAGTGGGCTCCTCTGCTCTCCGTTCTTTTTAAAGCTGCCCTGCATACCATCTCGCTGACGAGAAACATATTCCTCAATTCAAGGGATTTAACCAACGCAGTCCTGTCTTTAATATAAAGGTCTGGAATACATGAGCTGAGTTCTTTTATTTTCTTTAAGGCTTCCTTCATGCCATTTCTATGTCGTATAATTCCTGCATTACGCCACATTGTCTCTTTAAGAGATCGGCGCAGTTCCTTAATATCTGTTTGTCCTTCAGAGTATAAAGATTCAATTTTGTCTCTTTCTGCATATATCTCATCTTTCGGAAGTTTTACCCTTTTAGTGTTCAATGCTTTTTCAGCGGCATTTTCTCCGGCTATTGTCCCAATTACAAAAACCTCGGCCAGGGCGTTTCCTCCAAGACGATTAGCGCCATGAACGCCAGAACATACCTCCCCTGCAGCAAATAATCCCTGTACAGCGGTTTCCCCTTCTTCATTGATTTCAACCCCTCCCATTGTAAAGTGGGCAGTAGGAGAAATAATAAGCTCCTCTTTTCCACCATTTTTCATTGGAGGCAAAAGATAACTCATTCTCTTTAAATCACCCTCTTGAACTGTGGAGAGATCAAGTGTAACTCCCTTTGACACGTCTCTGCCATCAAGAATTTCCTTCATAATCGCCCTTGACAGCCTGTCTCTTGTCATCTTCAAGGGATCACTCAGCCCGTATTTTGATATTATATCCTCCCCCATAGAGTTTTTCAGGGTAGCCTTTGCATCAAAGACAAGTGCTTCGTAGAGCAACAGTCTGTTCCCTCTTTTGCCCAGCGCCGTGGGATAGAATTGAACAAATTCCATATCTCTGAGAGGCAATCCAAGATCAAATGATAGCGCCAGCCCATCTCCTGTCATGCCTGCCGCATTATTGTTATGAAGATATATCTGGGCGAAACCTCCTGTGGCAATTAGTATGCAATTTGCTGAAATGGACAAAAACCTTCCTTCATGATCAATTCCTGTTGCCGCTGCAATGCGACCCATTGAGCTGAAAAGTCTCGTGATAAATACTTTTTCCATAAAGCGAACGCCGGCCTTACTCGCATATTCTCTCAATGGAATTATAAAGTCACTTCCTGCATGGTGCTCTCCTGCCACATGCCTGGGGTAGCTATGGCCAGGGGTATGTGTCATTCTGATTTTCCCATTTTTTCTTGAAAATTTAACCCCACATTTTTCTAAAAAACCTATCTGTTCAGGGGACCCTTCCGCTACCTTTTTAACCAGTCTCCTATCATTGATAAAGCGGCCTCCTTCAATAATGTCTTTTATGTGTACCTCTGGATTATCAAAAGAGGTGCTCCAGCCCGTAGCCGCTGCAAAAACTCCCTTGGAAATGAATGTATTATTTCCATACCCAATACGAGATTTAGACACAATAAGAACATCTGCGCCCTTCTCTCTTGCGGCTATTGCCGCCCTGATTCCAGCGCCTCCTCCTCCTATAATCAGCACATCACACAATATAATATCAAGATTATTCTCCGGCATTATTCAAAAGCCTTTTTTAATAATTTAAAAATATAAAAACCCAACATCCTCAGAAACAAATACCTACCATACCTGTGCTGTTATCATACCAGCTAACATTAATATGCACCCGATCAAACCACGGGTTGAAAGAATCTCACCCAGAATAACCCAGCCTGCCATGGCAGCAAATACTGCTTCAAGGCTTAAAATTATAGCGACATGTATTGGTGGAGCATATCTCTGCGCAATAACCTGCAAGGTATAAGCAATTCCAACGGAAAGAATTCCTCCATAAAGAATAGGTATAGAAGCCCCATACAGGGAGTTGAGAGTAGCGCTTTCGGTGAAAACTGCAATAATAAGACTTAAAAATGAACACACGGCATACTGGGTGCATGCCAGTCTGATGCCATTGGTCTTAGGGGAAATATGGTTTAGAATCAGGATATGGGCAGCCCAAAAAAAGGCGCCGAACAATTCCCATAGGTCCCCAGGTGCAAATGTCATGGCCTCTGTTACGCTTAAGAGATATAAACCAATAGATGCAAGAAATGCGCCTAACCACCCTCCCCAGCCAGGGCGATGCCCCCACAGTAACCCCATAATAGGCACAATAATTACATAGAGTCCGGTGATGAATCCCGCCTTCCCTGCTGTAGTGTAAATAAGGCCAATCTGCTGGAGGGTTGCCCCGGAGAACAGAACGACCCCCGCCAATATACCCCATAAAATTGCAGACCGTGTTATTAAAGGAACAACTGCATTCTCAGTTTCCCTGGACTCGGCTTTTTTTTGCATTATTGCCAGCGGAAATAACACCATCGTGCCTAACGCAAACCGTATACCATTGAATGTGAGCGGGCCTATATAGCTCATGCCTACTCTCTGGGCGACAAAGGCGGTTCCCCAAATTATAGCGGTGAGCATTAAAAGAGTGTTTGCTTTATAAACTTGTTTATCCAAATCTGTTCACTTCTCCAATAATTTAATGTTGACGGTCTCGTAAAAAGTCCCAAAATACCGTTTTCCGTCATTCCGGCGAAAGCCGGAATCCAGTCTTTTCAAGCAGTTGCAGACCATCTGGACTCCGGTTTTCACCAGAGTGACGACTGTTTACGAGTGCATCAATCTTCATTATTTATATTTTTTAACCTTTCACAGGCGCTGTGCCCAACGTTTTTTCAGCACTGGAAGCCGGACAGAGAGTCTGCTCGTGTTAATCTGCATGAATTCGATGCTTACTCTTTGTTTCGTCATAATGAGAATTGCTGCCGCCGCTTCTTCAATGTTGACGCGATCATCTTTAATTGCTAAAAAGTAATACTTATATTTTATCTGAAAGGATTATACTTTTTATGGATTTTATTATTTATATGGTCTTTCGATTATTCATGATGATTGTATACATACTGCCTATAGGTCTTGGCGCTATGCTTGGCCGTGCCATTGGGCGGGTATTTTACCTTGTTGACAGACATCACAGAAGGATAATTAAGGCCAACATATCTTTAGTCTTTGGAAATGAGATGGACAATAGAAAGATGGAGATTCTCGGAAGAAAAAGCTGCGAATATTTAGCAATGAATATTGTTGATCTATTAAAATTTAATAAGATAATAACCCCCGACAATTATAGTAAATTTTTAGATATAAGGGGGTTGCCGCACCTCATGCGATCTATAAAAAGGGGCAAGGGTACAATCGCAGTAATGGGCCACTTCGGAAATTTCCCCCTTATCAGGTATATATGCTATCTAAACCTCCCCCCAAAGGCTGCCATTGCAAGAAAGCTGGACAATCCTTATCTTGAAAACTTTGTCATGTCCCTTTTAAAAACACACAATGCAACAAGTGTAAGGCCAAGAGGGGCGTTAAACAGAATGCGAGAGTTGCTCTTAAAGAATTATATCACACTAACCCTTGCAGACCAGAAGGCAGGTGGCCCAAAGAATCACAGGCATGGTGTTTCCGTTAATCTTTTTGGCATCCCATCCCAGACCCATATAACAGCATCACTGCTGGAAAGACGCACAGAGGCAACTGTTCTGCCTGCATTTGTTATAAGAAAGGGTCCTGCTATGTACAGGATAGAAATCAATGAACCTCCAAGATTCATACACACCAATGACGAAGCCATGGACCTAAAACAAAATACACGAACACTAAATCGCATATTTGAAAATTACATCAAGAGATATCCTCAAGAATGGTTTTGGCTGCACAAAAGGTGGAAAGATGTGCCTGGCCTTGAAAATCTATACAAAACCAATAAGCCCTTGGAGTTAGTCGAAGATTACAGAAAAAAATTACAAAAACTTTAGAATCTATCGTAATGCACAAATTCGCTTATCTCTCTCCGTTTAGGGGCCTTTGCCTCTTTGTCAGGATAACCCAATGGTATGAGGGCCACTACTTCATATCCCTCCGGGACATTTAATATTTCCTTTACCTTATCGTGATCAAATAGCCCGACAATTACCGTTGCCAAATCCAGGTGGTGCGCTGTAAGGCATAAACTTTGTGTGCAAATTCCGAGATCGAACATGAACCAGTCCCCAAATTTCGTTGTCGATTTTCCGTTGTAATATCCGGATTTCTGAAGTTTGCCGCATAAGGTAATCAAAACAGGGGCCTTAACCAATGCACCCCTGGCAGGGTTGGACTCAGACAATGCCTCTTGAATATTCTGCTTTGTTTCTAAATCTTTTACAACAATAGTTTCCCAGCACTGAGTATTGGCCCAGGAAGGTGACCACCTGATTGCCTCAAGTATTTTGTCAAGATCCTCTTTGCTGACCTCCAAATCTTTATACTTTCTTATACCTCTTCTTCCCTTGATAATTTCCATAAAGTCTGCCATAGTATAACCTCCAAATAAGTAAAGTTTTTTCGTACCAGTTCAGCCTAACACAGAGCACGCTGAGGGCGCAGAGTTTTAATCATTATTTTTTAGAAATATTTCTATAAAGCCCTTATCTCTGCGAACTCTGCGGTGAACTATTACATTTTATTTATTTATGTCAAGTAAATTAATCTTGTTTGTATGTACGCACAAATTATTTTTAGGGGGTAATTACCATGAGAGAACGCATTGAGCGGGCCTTGCGAAAGAGTGAAGCGGAATATACAGAGATAAGAATTGAAACTGTTATATCCTCCTGGGTCAATTTCCGAGGCGAAGATTTAGATAATATTGGATCATCCAAGACAGTTGGCGGGATAGTAAGAGCGCTTTTCAAAGGGGGCTGGGGGTACTCTATTTTCAACGATCTCAACGATCTTGACAAACGGGTAAAAGAGGCCTGTAGCTCTGCCCTATTAGTCGGGAAAGAACAGAGTAAATTCGCTGAAGTAGAAACAGTTGTTGATGAGATAAAGGCTTCTTTTGGTAAAGATTTCAGGGATATTTCCTTATCAGAAAAAAAATCCGTAATCGAAGAATACAACAGAATTATTTTGTCATACAGTGAGAAGATTGAAACATCAGCAATTGGTTATAATGATACCTTCGGAAAAATCTATTATGGGAACTCTGAGGGTACATATATTGAAGATGAACGGCCTGACGCAAGCGTTAGCCTGTTAGCTACTGCCAGGGAAGGGGATAATGTTCAGAGAGGATTTGAGAGCGTAGCTGGAGGTTCAGGCTTTCAAATCGTTGAAGGCCTGCAGGAAAAGGCTGAAGGGGCTGCCAAGCGTGCTGTGGAATTGCTTTCCGCACCACCGGTTAATGGTGGTAAGTATACTGTTGTAATAAATCCCAAGCTTGCCGGGGTCTTTGCCCATGAAGCATTTGGACATCTGAGTGAAGCAGACTTTGTGTATGAAAATAATCGCATGAAAGAACTAATGGTGCTGGGAAAACGAATGGGTCCCGATATTTTAAATATTATTGATGATGGAACAATGCCAAACCTTAGAGGAACACACAAATATGATGATGAAGGGGTTAAAACCAAAAAGAATTACCTTATTAAAGATGGTATTTTAGCGGGGAGATTGCATTCCCGCGAGACTGCGGCTAAAATGGGTGAGCAGCCCACTGGTAATGCCAGGGCCATTGATTACCAGTACCAACCGATTGTGCGCATGACAAATACCTACATCGACAAAGGCAAGTCAAAATTTGATGATATGTTAAGAGATATAAAGCTCGGATTATACGCCGTAGACATGGTTGGAGGCCAAACATCCATGGAAATGTTTACATTTAGCGCAGCTTACGGCTACATGATACGGGATGGCAAGATAGCGGAGCTGGTTAGAGATGTAGTTCTGACTGGGAATGTATTCGAGACCTTGATGAATATTGATATGGTTGGAGATACCGTAGAATGCCCGCCTGCCGGTGGCGGCTGCGGCAAAGACGGGCAGTCCCCCTTGCCTGTAGGGTTTGGGGGGCCTTATGTGCGTATTCAAAATGTAGTAGTAGGAGGTAGACAATAATGATCGTAAATCAACTGATAGACAAGGCTATGAAAAAGGCTCAGGGCGCACAGGCGTCCTTAGGAAAAAGTGAGGCCACAAATGTTTCTTTTGAAAATGACAGATTAAAATCTATTAAATCCTCACAAAGCACAGGGATGAGTCTGAAGGTTATTGTAGATGGAAAAATAGGTTCTTCCCATACTACGGATATTGAGGATATAGATGGAATTGTGAAACGGGCACTCGAGGCTGCAGAGTTTGGAAGTCCAGCCCATTTTGAGTTTCCAGGGTTCCAAAAAGGAAAGGATGTTAAGGTCTATGACGCCGGCGTGGAATCCATAAGCACAGACACGATGGTAGGCCTTAGCGAAGAGATGCTTGCGCTGGTAAAAAAATATAACCAGGATATACTTCTCAACGCTGGTGCAGGCAAGAATGTTAATAATTTTCAGTTTGCCAATTCTGCCGGCGCTGAGTATAGCTCTGAAGCCACAAACTATAGCGTTTGGGTTGATGGTCAATTGATAAGGGGGACCGACATCCTGTGGGCCGGACATTCTATAGCATGGAAAAAGTTGGAGATTGATCATGTAAAGATTGCCAATAAGGCCATTGATTTATTTAAGATGGCGGAGGTTATTGCCCCTGTTAAATCAGGTAAAATGCCTGTTATCTTTACGCCTGAAGGCCTGAATGTGCTCCTTTTAGCCCTGAGTTTGGGGTTTGACGGAAAAAATGTGTTTCTTGGGTCTTCTCCTCTTTCCGATAAAATGGGGAAAAAAATTGCAGACGAAAGATTCTCTATCACTGATAGTCCCCTTATTGATTACGCAGCGGGAAGCAGCATCTACGATGGAGAAGGTGTGCCCCATCAAGTCACCCCCATAATTGAAAACGGTATTTTAAAAAATTTCTTATACGATCTTGATACAGCAGGGAGGGCGGGCAAGAAAACAACCGGCAATGGAGTTGGGTGTGACGCCACAAACCTTGTTATCAAAGAAGGCGCTACCCCTTTTAGGGATATGGTTAAAAATATCAAAGAAGGTCTGCTTGTTCACAGTGTGTTGGGCTTAGGCCAGGGTAACCCTGTAAGCGGTGAATTTTCCGTCAACATCCTCCTGGGATACAAGATAGAGAATGGTGAAATTGTAGGCCGGGTTAAGAATGTTATGCTGGCAGGCAACACATACGACGCCCTTAATAATATTGTTGCTATTGGAGACAAAGGGGAGTGGGTTGGAGGCGCTCTCTTTACCCCGCCCATTCAGGTTGGAAAGCTAAGCGTTGTGGCAAGGTAAAGCCTTTAAAAAAGTATTGTTGCCTGTTTTATTTGACGGTTAACAATTTAGTTAGCGCATATTAGACTAATCTAAGACCATTCGAAGGAGCTTTTGGCTTTGGCAAGGAGGAATAATCTATCGGGCTATGATGCATCATATTTAGATCTTGCAATGAGAAAGGGCTTTCCTATAGCCACGTCAGACAATAAGTTAATAGAAGCAGCCGGGACAACTGATGTTTTAATTTTTAAGGCCTTTTGTTTATAAAAACATATAACAAGATGGCCATAAGCAATCTGAACGTACAATTTGAACTACTGATTTGCCCTTGTCAAGGGGTTTTTTGTTTTAGAATTAATCTTCATGCTTAGTTTTTTGGACCATGCTATTTCATTTTTGAGGAGGATCGTCTTTTTTTCTGGTATTTAACAACAGCACGTTTATGTTCTGAGAATGTTTCGGAGAAGTAATGGGTGCCGTCGTTTTTAGAAACAAAGTACAAATAGTCCGTTTTTGCTGGATTTATTACTGCTGTTAAGGATTCTCTTCCAGGGTTGGCAATAGGCCCGAGAGGAAGTCCGTAAATAATGTAAGTATTATATGGGGTAGGGGTAAGGAGGTCCTTTTTTGTAAGGTTTCCGTTGAATTTTTTCAGGCCGTAAATAACGGTTGGGTCACTCTCAAGTCTCATACCTCTCTTTAGCCTGTTAAGAAATACAGAGGCAATTACAGGCCTCTCTTCAGGACTTGCGGTTTCTTTTTCCACTATAGATGCCAGGGTTATAATCTCTCTTTCAGACAACGATTGGTTTGCAGCAAATTTCCAACTCTCAGTCGCTTCTTTGAAAACACGCCGGAAATGCTTGACCATTGTATCAATTAAACCCCTTGCTTCCATGTTCCTGCTTATAATGTATGTATCAGGGAACAGATAACCTTCTAACCCTGGTCCATCGATATTATAAGATACTGTGAGCTCTTTATCGTTTACCAGGGCGGAAAATTTTTTTTCATCTATCAGGTTTGATTTTCCCAGTGTATCGGCTATTTGTTCGGCAGTGAAACCTTCAGGGATAGTCAATGAATAGGTTTTAATGGCGCCGGATGTAAGGATATTGAATATTTTAACCGGGCTCATTAACAGGTTAAGACTGTACTCACCGGCCTTAATATTCTTGCACTCTCCCTTCAGTATTGCCATCAATATAAATAAGGATTGGTTTTTAATAAGGCCTTTTCTCTCAAGTTCAGCGGCAATTGTTTTCAGTCCACTCCCTTTTTTCGCTATAAAGATTTTCTCTTTATTTTCCTTTGACCCAGGGCTTATTAAAAAATATCCAAAATAAAGGGTCATAATTAAGAGGAGTGTAAAAATTAATAGGCCGTATATGAAAATATTTTTTTTTCTTACCATCCTACAATCCCAAAATTTTGCTGATAAAAAGCGTTCCCGAGATAAGCAGTCCCACAGAGATCATTGTTAGGATCGTTAGGGCCTGCGCAGGGATTAAATCTTGATAGGACATATACCTGGTCCATAGTATATGGACAGCCTTAATGGATAGGGGTATAGCAATTAAAGACAGTAAAATAGTATATGGAATTCCTATTATATATACAAGCAGAATCACAGACAAAAAAGGAAGAAGCATAATTATGCCGTAAAAATATCGTGCCTTGCTAAGGCCAATCATCACAACAATGTTGCGTTTTTTTGCCTTATGGTCTGCCTGATAGTCTGGAAATTCGTTTATCCATATAACTGCCATTATAAAGAAGCCATGGGGGATGCCCAACAAGAAATCAGGCCAGGAAAGGCTTCCTGTAATTACATAACCAGTTCCAAGGGTTATAAATGGTCCAAAGGCGAAAAAGATGAAAATCTCCCCCAAGCCAATAGACATTAGCCTGAATGGCGGTGCAGAGTAAGCCCATCCTGCGAAAAGACCAAAAAGCCCTATGAGCAAAACATAGGGTCTGCCTGTTAAATAAAACAACAGTCCGCACAGGATTCCAATTAAAAATAATATAATTGACAAAACAAGAACTGTCTTAGGCTGGATATTGTTTTCCTGGATTACCCTGCTTCCTCCGCTGAATGGAGTTATTCTTATATTGATAGAATCGCTTCCTAAGGCATCAAAATAGTCATTAAGCAGATTTGCTCCTAAATGCAGGGCGCTCACCCCTATGATTGCAATAAAAAAAGGGTAAAAAGCAAATGTACCCCTGTAATAACAAAAGGCTGCAGCAGTGATTAAAGGCGCTATGGAGCCAGCTAAAAAGGGGAGCCTCAGCGCTTTTATATAAATAGAAAATTTGTCTTTCATCATAAGTTCACCTCTCGTACAAGTTGATCCTACCTTTTTTACTTGGACAAGATTGTGCTAATATATTTCTGAATTTAAATTTACCAGAGGGCATTTAGAGCACAAAGGTTTTTTCCTGCAAAACTCCTTGCCTGTCTTTACAATGAGGGCATGAAATTCCTTGAAAAGCTCAACTTCATTAGGAAGATTGTCCATAAAAATAGCCTGCAGATCGGAATACCCCGCATCTTCATCTACTAATCCATGCCTCGTTAAAATTCTGTAAGTATATGTGTCAATGACGAAAAGAGGCAAGTCAGCTCCATATAAAACAATGCTGTCTGCAGTCTCCAGGCCTACTCCGTTTACAGACAAAAGGCCTTCTCTAATAGAATTAATATCAAGGGAAAATAGTTTGTCTATATCTCCATTGTATCCATCATTAATATAGGTTATCAGGTTTTTAAGACGCTTTGCCTTAAGATTATAATACCCCGCGGGTTTGATGTATTCAGATAAAAGGTGTACAGGCGTATTATTCAGTCCTTTAACTGACAATAAATCCCTTGCCTTCAGGTTTTGGATAGCCTTTTCCACATTACTCCAGTTAGTATTTTGTGTTAAAATAGCGCCAACCATCATTTCAGTTTCCGTTTCTGCAGGCCACCAGTTTTGATGGCCAAATGCAGATAAAAGCAAATTATATATAACCAGTAGCATATCGCCTGTTTTCATAATAAATTCAGACCTCGTAAAAGTGGTTTCTTTATTGCGCGTAACCCCTTTAGCTCTTTGGTTTTACACGAAAATTAGACATCGGATCGGTATAGATTCAGCGGTCAGGGTTATTCGCTTTTGCGATTTTTTCCTATCTCATTGACTTCAATGGGTTAACACAAATAGGTAAATCCCGCTCTCAGCGGGAAACCTTTGAACCTTTATCCGCCATTCTTGTGGCGGAGTGAGCCTCTGAGCCCAACTCTTTGATTAGAAACTGAGCTTTTTATCCAAAAATTGTAAGTGGGTAAGGAGCAGGCAGTAGCCAGCCCCTCCCCGTTACCCCATAAGGGCACTATGTTAAGAGAGCAGGAATGACAGTACGACTAAATTAGCGCTTATGGGGCTTTGCCCTCAAGGCTGGCTATGATTTCTGTGAATTCGAGCGGAGAAAACAAACCGTAATAGACGCTTATCGAAGTCATATAAACAATTTTTTGCAGATCTTGATATTTATTTCTTAAATCGACCTGTTACATATTGAGTCGTGCCAGAATCCAGCCCCGATAAATCGGGATTTCAGCTACGCTTCAAGAATTAGGAATGAAAATATTAAATACCATTGGCAATATGTAAGGGGTATTATTTTTACCAAATGCTTTCTTATTATACCTGCATTGCTTACTATTATACCATTGCATTGATTCCGAGAAGCTCACGCCCGATGGTAAGTTTATGCATTTCTGTTGTTCCGCCAAGTATGGTGCTCATAGCGGCGTCTCTATAGTGATGGGCAACAGGATAATCCTCAGTGCAGCCATAGGCGCCGTGAAGTCTTATTGCCTCGGCCGATGCCCGCACCGCAAGTTCCGTAGAAAGCCACTTGGCCGAGGAAAGCTCCTTTCCATGGGAAAGGCCCTTACTCTTGAGCTCCGCCGCATAATAGACCTGCCACCTAATCGCAAAAACTTCGGCCTGTATTTTGGCTATTGACTCTTGCGCCAACTGAAAGCTACCTATAGGTCTTCCAAATTGATAACGCTCTTTGGTATATTTAATACAGGCATCAAGACAGGCCTGGGTCATTCCGATGGCGCCGGCGGATATGAAAAGGCGTGCCGTATCAATTCCAGCAAGTGCATTCTGAAGGCCTCTGCCCACTTTACCAATCAGGTTTTCCTCAGGCACCCTGCAATCAACAAATGCAAGATTGGAAATATCACCGGCCCAGTCACCAATCATGTCAACACTATAACTGGAAAACCCAGGTGTATCTCTATCCACGGCAATGAGGGCTATTCCCTTTGTGCCAAGACTTTTGTCCGTTTGCACCAAAACAAGGACGGTATCAGCTATTCCGCCTGCACTTATAAAATTCTTTGTTCCGTTTATAACCCACTCATGGCCATCGAGAGTCGCCTTTGATTCAATTGCCGCGGCGTCGCTTCCTGCATTTGGCTCAACAGCGCCTACAGCAATAATCATCTCACCTCTGCATAGGGGGGGTAGGTATTTCTGTTTTTGCTCCTCACTGGCGGCTTTCATTAGGATAGTCCCTGCGAGGACACTGTGCCCCAGGGAATTTAGGGTCTGTGTCCAACTCGCCCAACTGAGTTGTTCCCATATAATGGCAGCGGATGTATAGTCAAGACCAACTCCGCCATATTCTTTTTGTATGTGAGCCCCAAGAAGTCCTAACTGTCCCATCTTTTTTATAATATCAAAGTTTATTTTCCGTTCATGCTCATATTCCTGTAAGGTCGGCATCATTTCCTGCTCGGCAAATTTCCGTGCCATGTCCTTTAACATCTTTTGCTCTTCGCTCAGTTCAAAATCCATCCAATACTCCTGTATCGGTTTACAACAATTTTTAAAAACACTTACAGCGGCATGTTTCCATGTCGTTTTGGAACGGTCTCTATTTTTTTTGTCCCAATTAACCTGAGTGACCTGATTAGACACTTCCTTGTCTCTGCCGGCTCAATAATATCCTGCACATACGTTGCCTCTGAAGCCAGGGAAAGTGGATCAGCGTACTGCTCGGAATACTTATTGATTCTGTTGGCCCTGAACTCCTCAGGGTTTTCAGCGGCCTTGATATCTTTTGCATAAAAAAGCGATACTGCCTGTTCAGCACCCATAGGGCCAACCTGTGCAGTAGGCCATGCAAAGATGAGGTCTGTGCCGAACCCGGGAAGTATGCCCATGCCAAGGGCAGCCCCGCCGTAAACCTTGCGGATTAATATTGCCACCTTTGGCACAGTCGCTTCAGACAAGGCGTAAAGCACTTTGGCCCCATGCCGTATTATGCCTGCATATTCCTGCGCCTTTCCAGGGAGATATCCAGGCGTATCCACCAACAAGATTAGGGGGATATTAAATGCATCGCAGAACCTTATAAACCTGGCTTGTTTATCAGAGCTGTCAACACTCATGCAGCCGGCACGAACAAGTGGCTGGTTAGCAACAATGCCTACTGTACGGCCATCCAGCCTGGCAAAACCTACAATTATTTCACCTGCAAATTCAGGTTTAACCTCGAGAAAATCCCCATTATCAACAATTTCTTTAATGACCTTATGCATATCATAGGCCTTAGTCTGTTGCTCAGGCACGATTTCACTAAGCGCATCCGTCTTTCTTTCCGGGTCGTCTCCGGTATCTCTTCGCTCAGGTCTCTCTCTCCAGTTTGAAGGGAGAAATGATAATAACCTCTTAATTCCCAGCATGCACTCCTTTTCTCCTTTTACCCTGAAATCCGCAACACCGGAAAGACTGCAATGGACATTAGGCCCACCAAGCTCCTCCATGCTGATCTCTTCCCCCATCACCGACTTAATTACCCTGGGCCCTGTGATAAACATACTTGACAGGTCGTCCACCATAAAAATAAAATCGGTCAGGGCCGGTGAATATACTGATCCGCCAGTGCAATTGCCGAGCATAGCGCTGATTTGAGGGACTGCGCCTGAGCATTTGGTATTAATATAGAATACAACCCCGGCATGCTTCTCATCGCTGACTCTATATGGGTCGTCACTGCCCGCAAGATCAGGTTTTATCACCCTTGCCCCTGGGGAATCGTTTAATCCTATAATGGGAACGCCCATATTCAGGGCCATCTCGTGGATCTTGTACAACTTTCTCCCGTGCATGTAGCCCTGTGAGCCTCCAAACACAGTGGCGTCATGGGCAAATATGCATACCGGCCGCCCGTCTATTGTCCCATGGCCGGTTATGATGCCGTCTCCCGGTGCCCCAAGCCTGTGTTTTATAAGCATGTTAAATTCACTGAAGCTGTCAGGGTCAAGGAGCAGGTCTACCCGTTCCCGTGCGGTGAGTTTGCCCTTTTTATGCTCCCTCTCTATCTTCTCTTTGCCGCCTCCAAGGGCAGCCCTTGCCTTGACCTCTCGCAGCCTTGCAATCACTTCTTTCATTTTATCCTCTGTTATGTTTGACATTTTCCATCTAACTACCACGAGTGAATTCTCCGTTCATTCCTGGCCTATTGACCTATATTTGTGTCATATGAGTAGCATTTGTAGAGATTCTATACAAGAAAAACGGCACAAATTTTTTATTCATTTTTTGAGGGCCGTGCCGCAATCTTTCCTGTTAATTGTTATTTAAAAAGAAATTTTTATTCTGCAAGGTCATTTTTTAATCTATCCTGCCATTTTATCAGAGCAAATTATATGTTTATATGTGCCGCTAATTTATTATGCTAAAGCTGTAATGTTAGGTAAACATTAATTTGTTTGACCATATTGTCTGAAATAAGCTATCCTCCAAACCTCCTAAACAAGAACTACACACTTCAAAAATGGGATTAGGAGATGAAAATTAAGATTTTTACTACTGGTGGAACAATAGACAAAATCTACTTTGATATAAAGAGCGAATTCCAAATTGGTGAGCCTCTGATTGGACAGTTATTGAATGAGGCAAATATCTCCTTTGATTACAAGTCAGAATCTATCTTGCGGAAAGACAGCCTGGATTTAACAGAAGATGATCGAAGGATGATTGTGGAAAACATTCGCTCAGATTCAAGCCAGCGCATCCTTGTCATCCATGGAACAGACACCATGGTAGAAACAGCGAAGATGCTTGTAGGTTTGCCTGAAAAAATAATAGTCCTGACAGGCTCGATGCAGCCGGCAAGGCTCAGGGAAAGTGATGCGGTTTTCAATATTGGTTATGCGATTGCTGCAGTTCAGCTACTTCCTTCAGGTGTCTATATTGCAATGAATGGTCGAATCTTCGACCCTCATAAGACTTGGAAAAATATCGAGTTTAATCGATTTGAAAGCGCTTCTTGACATCTTTAATACGTAAATTTTGAGGTCCAACAGGATTTTGATAAAATTGCATTTCTCTATACGTTCATATCTAAGAAACAAATTTTAACGCCAAGACTGATAGAGTTACAACCTCAGATTTGCTGCGATTATCTTTTAATGAAGGGGAGCTCATTTGACGAAAAATAGCGGAAAGATCTTTAATATCGATGATTTTATAAAAATTATTGAACAAAATTACCTTCAATGGAACACCCCGGTTGTGACCCTGATTTCCAATCGTGGCGCAACACCTTTCGAGGTGCTGGTTTCAACTATTCTATCTTTGCGCACGAAAGACCAGGTTACAGCTATGGCCAGTGCCAGGCTTTTTGAAGTGGCACGAACACCGCGGGAAATTACGGCCCTTGATAAAGAAGAATTAAAGAAATTAATTTACCCGGTAGGTTTTTATCCTACTAAGTCCATGCAGCTTCAAAAGATTAGCCGGATCATTATTGACGAATATGGCGGTAAAGTGCCGGACACAATAGATGAATTGTTGAAATTGCCTGGAGTAGGTCGCAAAACAGCCAATCTGGTTTTGATAGAAGGTTTTCAAAAGGCGGCAATTTGTGTGGATACACATGTCCACCGAATCAGTAACCGTATAGGATACGTTAAAACCAAAAACGCTGATAAAACCGAAGCAGCACTGAGGAAAAAACTTCCTGTAAGGCACTGGATAAGGTATAATGAATTGTTGGTTGCGTTCGGTCAGTCTATCTGTAGGCCAATATCCCCTTTTTGCAGCACATGCCCGGTCAGCAGGATATGTCCAAAAACTGGAATCACTAAATCCCGTTAACCTTTTTTTAACAGTGAACTAAGGATATCCGGACGATTTGTAACAATACCATCTACTCCCATTTCAATCATGCGTAGCATTTCAGACTTGGAGTCAGGCGTCCAGACGAAAACACGAATACCCAGACGGTGTGCCTCATTTAAAAGGCTGTATGTTATGTATTTGTAGTGAGGAGCCCATAGACGACCTCCTGCGGCATTGATTGCTTGCGGTATGGAGCCACTGAAATCATCGATGTCTATGCCGGCCATCCAGGGTGAAGGGCCTGGCTGACCTGGTTTAATATTATTCAAACGAATGCCTATATGGGATAAATATACTACAGGTACTTCAGGCGCTATTTTTTGAACATGCGCAAGGGCCCTCCAGTCAAAGGACAGAATTTGCGCCCTGCACATAAAATCTTCTTCGTTCAATAATTTTATAACAGCGCTTGCAACAGACTGAGGAGAGGGTGTCATTTCAGGTTTTTCTGGAGATGTCTTGATTTCTATCCAGAGATTAGTATTTTTATTTCCCTTACTTTTTAAAAGGGAGACGACCTCTTTTAAAGTTGGAATGCTTTGCCCATCGAAAGGCTCCTGGTCAGGGTAACGACGTGCATATGAGGTAGACGGATTGAGGCGACCCACATCATAGAGTTTTAATTCTTTTAAGGTCAGGTTCTTGACAATCGGCCTGTCCCATTTTTCAAGCCATGAACCGTCGGTTTTTCTGGTAATTTCAGGTTTTAAACGGAAATCATGGTGGACAACTAATTTGCCGTCAGCAGTGAGAAGAACGTCTATCTCGATAGCATCAACACCAATTTCTATAGCCCTCATAAATGCCGGAATTGTGTTTTCAGGCGCCAGGCCGGCGGCACCGCGATGACCGACTATGTAAAATTTTTTAGTCTGAAACTCTGGTTTTACACTTGGTGCATTTTTTATAGCCTTTTGGCAGGCTGCAAAGGATAGCAAAAAAGCTATTAAAATTAGAATGTTAGACAGAATGTGGTATCGGATAGACGTTCGTTTAATCATTGATTTTCCCCTGTTTCAGGTTATTGTCCGGGCAATTCAATCCATTAACAATGGCATGCACCCTAATTAAAATACTACTGTTATTTTGAAGAGATCAAGTGTAAAATATAGAAATATAAGGTTTTGAGTAATCACAACATGTTTCTAATACTTGACAATATTTTTTAATTTAACCAAATTCGCAATAAAAGAAAAAATGAAGGGGGTCTGTTGTAATATATGACGCTAAAGAAGGTGGCAAAATTAGCTGGTGTCTCTCATACTACTGTTTCACTTGTAATAAATAATTCTGAGGGCTCAAGAGTAAGTAAAAATACAAAGGAGCAAGTTTTAGAAGCAATCAGAAAATTGGACTACAATCCAAATCTTACTGCCAAGAGATTAGCATCAGGTAAAACAAATTCTATTGGGCTTTTCATTCCATTTGAAACTCCGATATTTCGTAATTACACAATCATTGAGATGATAGCAGGGATTCAAGATGTTCTTAATCAAAAAGGCTTTGACCTTGTCTTATTTTCCGGTGGAAGAAGTCTATATACAAATAGGTCTATAAGTCAAATTGTACGACAGAATACTGTAGATGGGTTGATAATCTTCAATACTCGTTACACAACACAAGGTTTTGTAAATACCTATATAAATAACCTGAATGAGTTGAGATTCAACTTTGTCGTACTTCACTATTATTGGGGAAATGCAAGCATAAATTACGTAGGTGTAGATTACGAAAATGATGCATATAAGGCTGTATCATATCTAATATCCCTGGGTCATAAAAAAATTGCCCTGATTGCAGGCACTTCAAAAGCAAGGGTTACTTCAAAGATCATAAATGGATACAAGAGAGCTTTTATAGATAATAAAATCAATATGGATAACAATATTATTGCATATGCCGACTATGATTATCAAATGGCTTATGAGAAAATTCGGACGTTAATTAAAAATAATTCATTTATTACCTCTTTTTTTCTTGGAGGTTATGAAATGGGACCGGCCTGCTTGAAGGCAGTGAAGGATTCAGGTTTAGAGATTCCAAAAGATATTTCTATAATTTGCTATGTTGATAACGAAATAACGCCTCTGCTGGACCCGCCTTTAACAGCTATAAGGCTGCCGTACTATGATATGGGAAAAAAGGCGGCAGATATGCTAATCGAAGGTAATAAGGAGAAGAAAAAATTCATATTTGAAACTGAATTAGTAATAAGATGTTCCACTTCAAGAATGCAGAAATGATGGACTTGATTGATGTTCAAAAAATTGAAATACCGTTTTTAAAGGCATGTACTTTTAAAATTTAACTAACAAAGTGATAAAAAAAGTTGACAAGGATTAGGATATTTGATTACAAACTTTAATATAAGTTTAACGCTAAACTAATATTTGTATTATAACCATGAGATGAAAGGAGGCATGAAAACATAGTCAATAGTGTGGTTTCATTTATTAACTTTAAACAATAAGGAGGATTTTAAATGAAAAGGTATAGATTTTTTTTAATAGTTGCTGTTTTTGTTCTTGGTTTTTCAGTGACAACTGCACAGGCAGTCACTGAGATAAACTGGTGGCATGCCCATGGAGGGCGACTTGGAGAAAAGGTAAACGCAATAGCCGCAGGTTTTAACAAATTGCAGAATAAGTATAAAGTGGTTGCAACATATAAGGGAAATTATGCGGACACTATGACCGCTGGAATTGCTGCCTTCCGTTCAAAAAATCCACCACACATCCTTCAGGTATTTGAGGTGGGAACTGCGAGCATGATGGCTGCAAAGGGGGCTATCAAGCCGGTTTATGATGTAATGGGTGAATCAGGGCTCCCGTTTGATCCAAACGTCTATCTGCCTACAGTCACCAGTTACTACACAACCCGTGAGGGAAAGATGCTGTCCATGCCATTTAATAGCTCGACACCTATACTCTACTATAATGTGGAAGCCTTTAAGAAGGCAGGGCTTGATCCGGATAAACCACCAAAAACCTGGACAGAGGTGGCAGACTATGCAAGAAAACTGGTTAAAGTTGGCTATTCCGGTTTCTCAACTGCATGGATATCCTGGATCCACATGGAAAACTTCAGCGCATGGCATAATGTCCCAATAGGTACAAAAGAAAACGGCTTTGGCGGGTTGGATACCGAATACATTTTCAATAGTCCTTTGCATGTGAAGCATATCCAACAATTGGCTGATTGGCAAAAGGAAAAGATTTTTGTATATGGTGGACGACGTAACCTGGGAAATGCCAAGTTTTCTTCCGGAGAAGTTGCTATGTACACTGAATCCTCAGCAGGCTATGCAGGGTTTAAGAAAACATGCAAGTTCGAGTTCAGGACGAGCATGCTCCCCTATTGGCCTGATGTGTCTGGCGCTCCTCAAAACACCATCATTGGAGGAGCAAGTCTTTGGGTGATGGCAGGACATTCACCAGAGGCATACAGGGGAGTTGCCACATTTTTTACCTATCTCTCATCCCCTGCTGTTCAGGCTGACTGGCATCAATTCACCGGATATTTGCCAATCACCACTGATGCATACTATCTGACTAAGGGGCAGGGTGTTTATGAGAAAAAACCTGGGATGGAAACTGCGTTGAAGCAGATGACGCTAAATAAACCTACAGGGAATTCTAAGGGTTTAAGATTTGGTAACTTTATTCAAATGCGAAGTGTAATGTATAGCGAATTAGAGGCCATTTTTGCCGGCAAAAAATCTGCCAAACAGGGATTAGACCACGCTGTGAAAGCTGGGAACAAATTACTGCGAAAATTCGAAAAGGCAAATAAATAGTAATGACTTATAAGGACTGAGCTCACTCATTTTTTATGGGTGAGTTCAGCTGTTTCTCGATATTTCTAAAGGATTTTCCATGGAAAAGCGAGTAGTCTTCAAGCATAAATTCCTGCCCTATCTTTTGGTCGCACCGCAAATCGTCATAACCCTTGTTTTTTTTATCTGGCCGGCCTCTCAGGCAGTATATCAATCTGTTTTACAGGAAGATGCCTTTGGGCTCTCAAGAAATTTTGTCGGCTTAGCTAACTTTGCTTATATTTTCACTGATGAGATTTATCTACACTCCATATATGTAACCATAATTTTTAGTTTTTTGGTTGCGTTCATTGCCATGTCTCTTTCTCTACTCTTAGCTGTCATGGCCGACCGTGTCATTAAGGGTGCAACAACTTATAAGACATTGATAATCTGGCCTTATGCCGTGGCCCCTGCAGTAGCTGGGGTATTATGGTATTTTCTTTTTAATCCAACTGTAGGAATTATCGCCATTTATATGAAAATCTTTGGGTATGAATGGAACCACAGCCTAAATGGAGGGCAGGCAATGTTCCTGGTGATCATTACAGCGGCCTGGCGGGAAATCTCCTACAATTTTTTATTTTTTCTGGCCGGATTACATGCAATCCCCAAGCCTTTCATAGAAGCGGCTGCAATTGATGGAGCTTCACCGGTAAAACGATTCTGGACTATAACTTTTCCTCTATTGTCGCCTACTGCTTTCTTTCTAATTGTAATGAATGTTGTTTATGCCTTTTTCGATACCTTTGGCGTGATCCATGTAATTACTGATGGTGGACCAAATTATGCAACAAATATCATGGTATTCAAGGTTTATCATGATGGCTTTCTTAGCCTTGATCTGGGTAGTTCTGCCGCTCAATCCGTAATCTTGATGATTATTGTTATCTCTCTTACTGTGATTCAATTTCGCTATATAGAGAGAAAGGTTTATTACTAAAGGAGTTATTATGGTTGAAAATCGGCCGTGGCTAACTTTTTTAACCCACGCGGTTCTAATTTTAGGGATGTTGCTTCTTGTCTTTCCCATTTATGTGACATTCGTAGCCTCATCTCACACTCTTAATGAAATAACATCAAATTTCTCCCTTTTACCAGGAAGTCATCTGATAGAAAATTACAAGCAAGCTCTAAGTGTGGGTCCAAGGGATGTGGGAGCCACAGTGGGAACAATGATGCTAAACAGCCTCATAATGGCCCTTGGCATAACCTTTGGTAAGATTTTTATTTCACTGATAGCTGCTTATGCTGTTGTCTATTTCAAATTTCGTTTCCGCATGTTTTTTTTCTGGCTCATTTTTATAACATTAATGTTGCCGGTAGAGGTTAGAATTTTGCCAACCTACAAGGTTGCAGCGGATTTGAAGATACTTGATTCTTATTCAGGCCTTATTTTCCCCTTGATTGCTTCGGCTACTGCCACTTTTCTTTTTCGTCAATTTTTTATGACAGTGCCGGATGAGTTGTGTGAGGCAGTAAGAATTGATGGCGGAGGACCTATCCGTTTCTTTTTTGATATTCTTTTACCTATGTCCCGTACCTCTATTGCCGCCTTATTTGTAATCCTCTTTATCTATGGATGGAATCAGTATCTCTGGCCATTGTTGATTACCACTGATGAGAATTATTACACTCTTTTGATAGGAATTAAACGGATGTTAGACGTAGGCGAAGGCCAGGCGGAATGGCAGATTATCATGGCCTCTACCATGCTGGCCATGATTCCTCCGGTTCTTATCGTTATTTTCATGCAGAAACAGTTTGTTCGAGGGATGACTGAGACTGAAAAATAAGGGAGTTGTTATGGCAGATGTGAGCTTAAAAAATGTTTACAAAACCTTTGAAAAAACAGAGGTAGTCCACGGTATAAGCTGTGATATTAAAGATGGAGAGTTTATTGTCATTTTAGGGCCCTCAGGTTGTGGAAAATCCACTTTACTAAGAATGGTTGCAGGACTTGAGGTTATAACAAAGGGGGAAATTTCCATTGATGGAGCAGTGGTGAATAATTTAGAGCCTGCGGATAGAGATATAGCCATGGTATTCCAAAACTATGCACTCTATCCCCATATGACGGTCTATAAAAATATGGCATACGGGCTCAAGATCCGGAAAATGCCAAAGAATGAAATTGAAAAGAGGGTATTTGAAGCTGCAAAAATTTTAGAACTTACAGAATTCTTAAATCGAAAACCCAGACAGCTCTCCGGCGGGCAGCGACAGCGCGTGGCAATGGGGCGATGCATTGTGAGGGAGCCTAAGATTTTTTTGTTTGATGAGCCTTTAAGCAATCTTGACGCCAAGTTGCGTGTACAGATGCGGCATGAGATAAGGAAACTCCAGGAAGATCTAAAGGTTACCAGCATATTTGTTACTCACGACCAGGTAGAGGCAATGACACTTGGGAATAGATTGATTGTCATGGACAATGGCTATGCTGCACAAATCGGCTTACCTTTAGAAATTTACGAAAAACCTGCTACAGAGTTTGTCGCCGGGTTTATTGGTTCGCCGGCCATGAATTTTTTGCCGGTTAGATTGAGCGCTGATGGAAAACAGGCTGAACTGCATGAGGATATCAGGTTACCAATTCAAAATGGGGGCGTTCCAAGTCATGGAGGCCAAGAGATTATCCTGGGAATTCGACCAGAACATTTTGCTATGGCTGAATCAAAAACAGCTATAATGCATTTAAATATAGACCACCTTGAAATACTTGGAGCAGACACACTGGTTTATGGCTATTTTGGAGAAGATAAAACCCTGTTAACCCTTCGTCTTCCTGCTGTGTATCATTTTGAAAGAAACACAGTTTTGCCCCTTACTGTTTCCTCGAAAAACTTGCATTTTTTTGATAAGGAAAACGGAAAACGTATAGAGAGTTAGTTGAAATACAAAAATGTTTTGTAACCGTTCACGGGTTCAAAGGTTTCCCGCTTACAGCGGGGTTCAAAGGTTGTATTATCATCACCATACGCTATTTTGTAAGCATTTTGTGCGGGAAAACCGCCCGCTTCTACATCCCCACAAATCCGGAACATGGTGCTTGGCGATGATGTGGCAAACCCCGTACTTTTTACGAACATTTCGGGGGTCCAATTTCAGTCTTTCCCCTAACCCTGAACGTTGAACCGTGAACGGTTACAATGTTTTTAACCTCATGAACTTAAAAACATTCAAACGCCCATTGATAATTGCTCACAGGGGATGCAGGGATAAATACCCTGAAAATACCTGCGCCTCTTTTAAGGCGGCTATTGATGCTCAAATACAGATGATAGAATTTGATGTTATGCTGAGCAGAGATAGAAAAATAGTTGTAATTCACGATGCCACCTTAGAGCGAACTACAAACGGCCGCGGACCAGTCAGTAATTACACGCTTGAAGAACTTAAACGTCTGGATGCCGGCAGCTGGTTTGATTCTCGGTTTTCCCGAGAACATATACCTACGCTACAGGAGGCACTGGATCAGATGGCAAACCGTGTGTATATTAACATTGAATTAAAATCCAGCGCATATGAAGCAAACAGGCCGCCTGACAGGATAGAAAGGCAAGTTGTTAAATTAGTAAAAAAAAAGAATATTTGTAACTCTGTTATTATCTCCAGTTTTGAATGGAAGATGCTTGAGGATATTTCAAAAATGGATGGCGCCCCGGCTATTGCATTGATTTCGAGAGATCCAACGGATAACATTAATAGAGATTTGTGCGCCAGGCTGAAGGTTTTTTCATGGAATCCTAAGTTTAACGGATTGGACTATAAGCAGGTAAAGGAAATGCATGAAATGGGAATCAAGGTCTTTCCATATAAAGTGGATTCCTTAGAACAATATGAAGAGGCTGTTAGGATGGAGGTTGATGGTGTGATTACCAGTAACCCTATTATGATTGGAGAGGCACAGCAGGTGAGGATGTAGAAAATGCTTGATGAATTAATTGAGGATATGAACAGGGCTATCTACGAGGTAAGACAATGGCCGGTTAAGAATATACAGATATTTCATCACAATGATTCTGACGGACTTAGTTCAGGGGCCATCCTTTCACTGGCATTTAAACAGGATGGCTTCGAAGTACATAGACTCTGCCTGGAAAAACCTTATCCAGGGGCGCTGAAAAAGATTTTCAAACAGGAAGGGCAAATTATTGTATTCGCAGATTTTGCCGGAAGAATAGCCCCAATGATTTCTCGCCTGAACCAGGGAAGAAACCTTGTTTTAATCCTGGATCACCATGTAGCAGAACAAACTGATGACGGGAAAGTTCACAACTTAGATCCGGAACTTTATGGTTTAAAAGGCGATCGTGATATAACTGCATCTACAACATGTTATATCTTTTCAAAGGCCATGAATTCGGCCAACCAAAAAATGGCCGGCATAGCCGCCATAGGGGCAGTTGGAGATAAATTTTTTGTAGACGGCAAACTTGTCAGCATCAACCGAGATATTGTGATAGAGGCCGTAAATCAAGGATTTGCAGAGATAAGGGAGCATAAAACCGGCGAACAATATATCTTAAAATCATCAAAGGGAGATATACGATTAGATGAATTAGGTGACTATCTTGATATCTTAGGCGCAGTAGGCTATTATCAAAAGGGGCCGGATATGGGAGTGGGGGTTTGCCTCCAAGGGATTACGCCGGAATCGGATCAGATGGTTGAATCGTTAAGGGAAATTAAGCAAAGGGCGTTTGACCGAGAAATTGGACGCTTTAAAAAAGAAGGATTGAAGATATCCCCTCGCATCCAGTGGTTTAACTTAAAAAATAGGTTTTCTAACATGGGGGTGAAGATGGTTGGTCTATTATGTGAGGAAATTAACAATACTGATTTAATAGACCAAAAAAAATATATTGCTGGATTTCAGATTATCCCCAATAATATTCCAGGCATGGGCGCCATAGAGTTAAACCAGACAAAAATATCCATGCGTGTATCTGATTACATGGAAAAGGAGATTAGGGCAGGAAGGGCAACTGGTCTTGATAATTTTCTACCTGAGGCAACAGGCAGGCTTGGGGGGTTCTCTGATGCATGTCACAGCTTGACTGCAGCCACGACTGTTTCCATAGGCGATGAAGAGAGACTTGTCCGGGAAATGGAGCAGGTGCTTTCTCAATGGCTCACCGCAGAGTACGCAGAGGGCGCAGAGAAAAGATAATTTTTTGTTTGTCCCGAAGACTTTTGGGACAATGGAAAACTACTCAACAACTTCTCTGCATAACAATTTAACTTAAATGCACTATTATTTATTGTTTTACTATTACGAGGTGCTACGGAATGCCCCAAAGGGGCTGGTTCTTATTGTTTTCCGCCCTCCCTGCCAGACTTCTTTTTGGAGTGCTTGCCCGCCAATCTTTGTGGCGGGTCAGCGGAAAGCAATAAAAAAACAACCTCTGCTCCTCTGCGTCTGCCCCGTAGCTCCAAAGATGGTACTGGGGTTTTGAGCGAAGCCCCGATGGCGGGATCTCCGCGATGCTTCGACGGGCGGTGAACTATTACCAATAAACATAAAGATACAACATTACAATATATCCAAAAAAAACGTAAAAGGAGTTTATAGTGGGCATAGGAACAGGATTTGGAAAAACCATTTTCATAGGAGACCAATTTGTTTTGTATGAAGTGCCGGCCATTGTTTCATCTCTGCCTTTTGAAACAGTGGCAAGGGTAGATAAAATTAAGGGTCAGGGATGGATACTTGAGGATAACCGAAAGGAAGTTCCCGGCTATAAGGAAAAAAAGAAAACTCAACAGTTAGAATCAATTAATAAAATTCTTGAAGTCTTAAAAATAGATACAACAAAGCATTCCATTAAGATCACTTTTGAAGGTGACCTTCTCGCAGGAAGTGGGGTCGGGGCCAGCGCAGCAAGTTGTGTGTCCCTTGCAAGGGCATTGAATAACGAGTTTGATTTCGGTCTATCCATTGAAGAGATAAATAATATAGGGTGGCAGGGAGAATTTGCTTACCATGGCGTTCCAAGCGGTGTAGACAACACAGCATCTACCTATGGTGGAATAATGCTTTACCAGGTAAAAAACAATAAGAAGGGTTTCGAGAAGATACAGTTAAAGGAGCCCATTGATGTGGTACTTGGAAACAGCGGTATAACAGCTGATACAGCAGCCCTTGATGGACTTACCAAAAATGGACAAGAAAAGGACCCGCAACTTTTTTCAGCCAGGCTAAAAATGATTACAGAGCAGGTTTATAAAATGAAAAATTGCCTTGAGACTGCTGATTTAGAGGGGACAGGCCGGATTATGTCTGATAACCACGATATACTAATAGATATGGGTCTTTCCCATGAAAAATTGATTTATCTGTGTGACCTGGCCATTAATAAAGGTGCATTAGGGGCAAAGCTGACAGGCGGAGGCATGGGTGGGTATATGGTTGCCTTGACCCCTGGTCAAGAGATACAGGAGAAAGTCGCTTCAGCCATGGAGCAGGAGGGATTTGCTGTAATTCGGGCAACTATAGGGGGCTAGTAATGCCTGAACAAAACATAAGTTCAGGCACGATCTTGGATTTTAGATTGCAGATTTTGGATTTAAAAATCATATAAATTTAGTCGTTTAAACTTTTTCTGCACGTTTTGAATGTAAATTTATTAATAAGGTATAACCATAAACAGCATGACATCACTCATTTCTATTTCCCATGTGGAAAAAAGCTATAAGAACGGATTCAGGAGCAGAAAGATAATCCATGATTTATCCCTTGATGTGCTCAAGGGAGAGGTATTCGGGTTTATTGGGCCCAATGGCGCAGGCAAGAGCACGGTGATAAATCTTATAATGGGCTTTATAAAGCCTGAGCACGGATCAGTGAGGATTGACGGCTCCCTTCCATATAACCCCCATGCACGTCAGGACATCGGGTATCTGCCTGAGGACCCGAGATTTTATAATAACCTTTCAGCGGAAGAACTTCTTTTATTTGGGGCCCATGCCTCCGGCATGGAAAAGACCCGGGCAAAAAAATCAGTAGAACCTGTTCTTACACGTCTGGACCTTCTGAATGTGAAGGGCCAGCATATCAACACCTATTCAAAGGGCATGAAGCAGC
>Ga0307990_1000147_pt1 | contig 66281 bp, 33 predicted proteins | sample EllFjometagen129_FD_203168 | JGI IMG/M metagenome (GOLD analysis project Ga0307990, IMG submission 203168) | Marine microbial communities from Ellis Fjord, Antarctic Ocean - #129 | ecosystem: Environmental > Aquatic > Marine > Unclassified | place: Southern Ocean | collected 2014-10-08
GTGACGTCTATAATTCTAAATGGTTCGTGCAACATGAATAAAAGAATGGGGACTAATTCGCATCGAAGGCCTTTTGCCTAGACAGAACCAGAGTTCACCCCATTCTTTTTTCAATAATAAACAAAATAGAGGTTATGAATCTCACCTTTGAGATACTTCATCCCAACAATGTCATTTTCTATTAAATATTCAGATTGTAAATCTAAAGGACAGAACCGCAAAAAGAACCTTAGCAGGAATAGAGATTGTCCATATGATCAGGAAGAATCAGCTGAATACTCAAGAGCAAAGTACGTTTAAATCATTCTACTCCTTAGCTGCATAGAATAAGATTTAATTCAGTATTTTAGTGGATAATTGAACAGATGCAGAACCCATGAAAAAGTCGATAAAACTATTTCTTAATGTTCTTCTTATCATAGTGTTTATCGTTTTACTTCCTTCGTGTGATTTATTTGAACACAGTCCGGATTTAATGACACTTTATCTCAGAAATAGTACAGACAGTACTATAACATTGGAAGTATACCCAAAAGAAGAATATTTGCACCGCTATGATAGCGGTAAGATCCATCCTTATCTCTATTACGCATATATTGAACATCATGTTCCTGCCTTTGAAACTGTTTGGGTGCTTGGAAAAAAACCAGGTTCAAGGGCCTTCATTGTCACAACTAGATTAAAAGATTCACCCGTGCTATTGATGAATGAGGTGTTTGACAGTGTAATAATGTATATTCATGAATTTAATGATATTAAATTGAAGTTCACACCGGATACTGCTGTGAACTATTCCGGTGATATGTTTTCGGATGAAAATCATTGGATTTATGGAGAAGTATTTGATGTTGATGATACCCTTGATGTCGGGGAACCGGCAACACGATATGACTTTTTTATTTCTAAATCAGAGATAATTTTTGAATGAAAGGCTAGTTTGAGATTTTCTAGAATGTTTCAGTATTTGAGATCAATTTGAATGATGTATCTGATATGAATTCTACTTTTGCTGAGAAATTTGTTATACCAAATAACGGCTCTCCAATAAGAAGAAAATCCTATCCCTTGAAATTGCCAGATAATCTGCCAGATAAACGGAAAACAGGTGTAGTATATAGGAAAAACAACTTTACATTGTTTTTGTAATGTAGTGAATGATAGTATAATGGAGTTGTGTGGAAATGTCCTCACTTGTTCTGGCAGTCAAGAGGTCATCGGTTCGATTCCGATATGCTCCACTCTATTTATCAAAGGGTTACAATTTTTCAGATTTGTAACCCTTTTTTATTTGCCAGAATTTTGCCAGAGAGTTGGTGAGAATTGTGATTAATTTCAGAGGTATATACAATTTCATCATTTGTCAGTTACGTCGGAATTTGCACTAAAAATTGAGACAAGCAAAAGTACCAAAAGATGAATCAAAAAAAGCAGACTCAGAATCAAAGGTCAAAGAGATCCGTAGGCACACACGCAAGAAGTATTTCGCAGCAGAAAATCAGCCTAAAAGTATTGTAATATTGAAAACTCTACCGAGTTTGCAACATTACAACAGCTCATAAATATCATCATGTATTAAAAATTTTATTTATAAAAAGTATCTCTTAACTTTAACTAACAATTTGTCCAATAGGATTTGAATTTAAACACACCGCCTTGAAATTACAGGAGAATCGATGAGAAGGGAAAAAATTAATAACTAAATGCAAATAAACTCTTTAGAATTATAAATTTGTAATAGAATTAACAGCAAAAGAAGAGTTATTTGTTTTTTCCATTCAGGACCTGGCTGGTTAAGTATCTGAAGAAAAGTATAATTCTAATAAGATTTCTATGAAAACAATAAATAAAATTTCACTTGCCCTGGCGGCATTGATCCTGGATGTTTCCGGATGCAACACTGCAACAAAAGACAGCAAGACGGAAGAAGCACAAAACCCCAACATTGTTATCATTTATCTGGATGACATGGGTTATGGTGATGTAAGTGCATATGGAGCCACCGAAATAATAACTCCAAATATTGATCAACTGGCCAGTGGCGGAATGCGCTTTACTGATGGTCATGCAAGTTCTGCAACCTGTACCCCTAGTCGTTATGCAATTTTAACTGGAACATACCCATGGCGGAATGCAGATGCAAAAATCCTTCCTGGAACTGCTCCCCTGGTAATAGATACCGAGCAAATGACTATTGCTAAAATGTTAAAAAATATGGGTTATCAAACTGGAATAGTTGGGAAATGGCATCTTGGATTAGGTGCTGGACATGTAGATTGGAACCAGCCAATATCACCCGGACCAAATGAAGTTGGCTTCGATTATGCATATATTATGGCTGCTACCCAGGATCGTGTTCCAACTGTTTATATAGAAAACGGTCTGGTTGTTGGACTAGACGCTAACGATCCAATTGAGATTGATTATAAGAATAATTTTGAGGGTCAGCCTACAGGTTTAGATAACCCGGAACTCCTTACAATGAAATGGCACCATGGTCATAACAGTAGTATTGTTAACGGGATTCCCCGTATAGGATTTATGAAAGGTGGAGAAGCTGCAAGATGGAGTGATGTTGATATGGCAGATCACTTTTTAGCTAAAGCGCAAGAATATGTAAAGGGTCATAAGGATTCACCCTTCTTCTTATATTATGCAATGCAGCAGCCGCATGTTCCGCGTACTCCTCATCCTCGTTTCGCAGGTAGCTCAGGAATGGGGCCAAGAGGCGATGTCATCATTGAAGCAGATTGGTGTCTGGGTGAATTTATGAAGACTCTCGATGATGAGGGATTACTCGAAAATACGCTGGTTATTTTTTCCAGTGATAATGGTCCGGTAATAAATGATGGGTATTATGACGATGCTGTGGAGAAACTAGGAAATCATACTCCTTCAGGGGAATTCAGAGGAGGGAAATACAGTTTATTTGAAGCAGGGACCAGGGTTCCGTTTATCGTCTCCTGGAAAGGCAAGATTGAACCTGGAGTTTCTGATGCCCTGGTATGTCAGATGGACCTTTTATCATCTATTGCAACACTGGTAGGAAGTGATGAAGTGGTAGATGACAGCGAAGATATGTTGGATGTCTTCCTGGGCACCAGTAATGCAGGAAGAGAGAATCTTGTATTGGAGGCTACTTCAAGAACGGCTTTACGCATGGGTGACTGGATTATGATTCCTCCTTACAAAGGTGCTGCAGTGAATAAACATGTGATGATTGAACTAGGAAATTCTGGCGAGTACCAGTTATATAACCTGGCTGAGGATGCTGGCGAGCAAACAAACCTGGCAGAACAGGAAACTGAAAAATTACTGGACATGATTACCTCCTTTGAAGAAATAAGAGGTGTGAACAGCGGAGTTAAAGAGCTGGAGCTACATTGATACACCTAAGCCTTTTAATTAAGTAGGTATTTGTTCACATGGACAGTATATTTTTGACGAAGGGTTTTCATCCACAGATCTTCAAGATAGATTTGATAGTCAGCAACCACCTGGCCGCGGATTTCATCAAGGCTTTTAGGTTCAGGAGAACGCCTTTCATTGATAATGACAAAGCCATTAGTGTTAGTACTGGAGTAAATAGGTCCTGGTCCCGCCAATCCCTGCTGTGCATCTACTTTCTCATAAATACCTTTCTCTGCTAATACCCGGGATATAGTTATACACTGTATCGAGTCGTTGGTACAGAATTTCTCATTCAGGATAGAGGTATCATATGATCCGTCTTGTATCTTTTTATATTTCTTCCTGATCTTCTTTATCTTAGTGTCTTTGCTGCATGTGATGATGAATGCATCATTCCGTGTATCCCACATATAACTATCTCGGTTTTCCTCGAAGTAGTTTCTTAATCCAGTGGTATCCTGAACAGCCCGTGACCAAACTTCGCGGTCCATTATCTCAAAGAGCAGTATGCCGTCGCTGAATTCGTTTAGAAGATGTTTGATCTCAGGCTGCTGCTTGATTAGTGCAGATCGTTCAAATGAAATGAAGATTTCATACTTGAACTGTAAGTATAGATCATCCAAATAATCTTTTGCACGTCGGTACCTATGGTTAGAATTCTGATTCTTTTCTACGAAAGAATCGAATTCGGAAATGCTATGATCTTCAGACTCCAACGAAAACAAAACTTCCTTATCATTCCTTAGTCTTTCATCCGACCATTGTCCTTTCAGAAGAGAATTGTTTACTGAGGAATAAAACTTTCCCATGGAAGTGTGATATTCCTGGAATGAATATTTATTCCTGATCCGGCTCTCATATTTCTTTTGGTGATATTGCAATCTTCTGCCATTGATCACTTTCTTTTTAATTTCTTCCTTCTTCTCCTTCGTTAGTGGTCCTATGTTTTCCTTTTCCAGGAGCTGGATTATATTCCAACCAACTGCTGTCCTGAAAGGCGCGCTGAACCCATTTATTTCCTGAATACTGAAAGCTTGTTTCTCGAATTCAGCACTCATCTCACCAACTCCAAATAATGGAGTTTCTTGTCGGTAACTTAAAAAAGTGCTATCATCATTGAAGTCAAGTGAAATTTTGTAGATATCCCGGCCATTTAGCAGTTCCTTGTAGGCCTGCTCGATTTTTATCCCGGCGCTTGCTATTATTTCAGGGGAATCATCTACTGCTGCACGTGCAATAATATGGATTGTCTTTACTTTTCCATAAGCAGGACGCCTGGTGTGGGGAATGACAAGGTGATAACCAAGATTGGATCGACACGGCAGACTGACTTCATTGAATTTAGTGTTGTGTGCTGCTGTTTCAACTGGGTATTCTAAGGTGAATGCCGTTATAAAATTCAAATATCCTCCATTTTCTTCTACATTGGAATCATCGGAAAACTCTCTTGCTAATTTTCCAAAGTCCTCTCCTGAAAGGATTCTATTTCTTATCATAAGCACTTTTTTGTATGCTGCCACTGTATCCAATGGAGAAGCATCTTCATTTACCCTGACAAGAATGTGACTGGTGCTGACATCGATTTTTGACCTGTCGTAGGCTTCTTTTATTAAGTTTTCGATACTCATCTGTTCAGGTAGGTGAGCGTTAAAAATCTGTTGTTTGTAACGATTCAACTCATCTACAAAACTGCTCTGGGTCTTGAGTCCGGATTCCATTGCAGCATTAATCTTAAGCTTGAAGTCTATAAAATTCTCGAGATATTCTTCCTTAGATTGTTTCTGACCGGAATTTTCTGAGATACTCTTCCCATACATCCACTCAAATTCTCCCAAAGTAACTTCAGAATTACCTATTATGATAAGAATGGAGTCTTCTTGAGCCCTGAGAGGTAGCAGGCTGACAAGAAAAATAAACAGAAGCGATAGTTTCATTTTGAACATACGAGCAAATTGATGATTCAAAAACAAATATACTAAATATTGGATGTGGACATATTTGAATTTGCTTCAGAATTACTAAGAGACACATCTGTTTTACGCACAGATACTATCCTTTTACTGATATATACGTTATTGTCTAAAAATAGCATGATAGATAAAAAATGTAGAATATGAGATATCTAAGTACACTTACAATCTTTTTGGTGGGTTTCGCAATTTGCAATGCGCAGATTATTAATGTTGCAGACTATGGAGTTGTTCCAGGAAAAGACGTAAGCTTTGAAGTGAATCAATTGATAAAATCACTCGAAGGACAGAAAGATATTACACTGTATTTTCCAGAAGGCAGATATGAGTTTTATCCGGAAAACGCAATTGAAGCTTACCGGGAGGTAAGTAACCACGATAACAGTCTTAAACGGATGGCATTTCCCTTATTTGGTTTTGAAGGATTTACCCTGGATGGAGGCGGTTCTACTTTTATCTTTCATGGAAGGATCAGTCCAATCATAGTTGATGGATCCTTTGGGACTACGCTTAAGAATTTCAGTATAGACTGGGACACACCTTTTCACCATGAATTAAAAGTGATAGAAAGTGATCCTGAAACCAATTCATTTATAGCAGAAATAAGTCCGACGAAATATGGATTTGAGATAATCAATGGGGAGATCATGTTTAACTACTATAATTGGCAGGATCCGATTGGCCAGAATATCACCTTTGACTCAGCAAGCTCCGCACCTATTTGGAATACCAGGGAATATGCGCTAAGGGTGAAGAGTACGTCAAAAATAACACCACTTGGAGAGAATAAGGTCAGGTTGCAACATGTAGCAAATTCTGTTCCACCGCTTGGTTCTATTGTAGCGACATACGGGATTGCCCCTACCAATCGCCTGGCCCAGGCTATCCATCTGGCAAATTCAAAGGATACCTACATAGAAAATGTTACTGTGTATGCTGCGGGTGGTATGGCGGTAATCGCTGAACGCTGTGAAAATGTATATCTGAATAAATTTGTTGTTAGCTCAAATGAAAAGCGCAATATTTCCACACGAGCTGATGCAACACATTTCCTGGGTTGTAAGGGTCTCGTTAAACTTGAGAATTGTTTGTTTGAGCATATGCTTGACGATGGGATAAATGTGCATGGAGCTTATATAAAAGTTGTGGAGTACAAAGGAAACAACAAATTCCTTTGCGAGATTAGCCATAGACAACAATATGGATTGACATTTGCTGAAGCAGGTGATAAGATTATGATTATCTCTCGTGAAACGGTTTTACCTCTTTATGAAACAGTGGTTGAAGATGTTGAAGTACTTAATGAGCAACGCATGATGATTACGGTAAAAGAGTTACCAGAACAAATGTTCAAGGGTCCTCTTTCGATGGAAAACCTGAGTTGGTATCCTGATGTGATCATGAGAAAAAATACGATTAGGGAGAATAGGGCGCGCTCTGTGCTTATAACTACTAAAGGAAAGGTTCTGATAGAAGATAATTATTTTTCTTCCCAGATGCATGGTATTCTCATTGAAGGTGACAATAACAGCTGGTATGAATCCGGCGGTGTGAAAGATATTGTAATCAAAAATAACACTTTTGTAAATATTGGATATGGCGGAGAAGATCGCTATCCTCTATTTATTTCACCACTGCTTACATCTGAACAACACCATGGAGATGAGAAATATCATCATAACATCAGCTTTACAAATAACACGATTAAAAGTTTTAACGGACACCTGGTAAGCGCCCAATCTGTAAAAGGATTAATAGTAGAAGGGAATACGATTGAGTTAAATGAGAAATATCCAAGTGGATCAGAAAAAGCCTCTATTGATCTTGATTATTGCGAAGATGTAAGTATTGGAGATAATAGTTTTATTGGATTCGATTGGCCAATCGTGCTTAAGCGAACAGAGAATACTTCCAGTCTGAAATTGGGCCTTAACAAAGGATTATTTGAAGAGTATGTATTGTTGAAATAATACTGGTATATGAGTATTTTAAGATCATCATACTCCATTTATAAGTCATGCAAATACTATCAAATACAAAATTTATACGCATAAGCACACATTAATATTATACATAATCGAAATTTGAACAACATATTATACAAAATGAATTCTATTACCTGAATAATAAACGAAAAACTAAACTATGAAAAGATTTTTTACATTTTTAGTCGCAGCTTTTCTTTTTTCCACAACAATGTGGGGACAAGATACCATTCGTGATGTGATCATCTCTGAGATCAGATTTAGTGGATGGGCCGGCTGTTATGTTGAATTTACAAACATGGGAGGTACTGATGTTGACCTCTCTGAATTCATCTACGGTGAAGTTAGAAGTAATGAAGTATTTGCATTGGAGGGGGAGGAAGTTACTTTCCCCGCTACAATCACAAATGTGGACGCTAACAACAAAATGATGCGTCTAAGTGGAACCCTTCTATCGGGTGAATCCGCTGTTGCCTTACTTGTTTATGATGCGTATGAGATCGGTGACAGACCACTTCATCCTACTGGAATGGTAGCTAGATCAACAATGTTTGTGCATCAGGATGAAACCTATGCAAGCCCTCTAACGTATGTATTTCCATATCACCCGGAATGGGAAATGTGGGGAAAGGATTCTATCAATATCGATCGACTCAATTGTATTGAGAACAGGCCAGCTCAGGAGTCCGGAGTACTTTTTTGGACCAGTGGTGATGCAACCGGAGACACTATAACTGTATTGGTCGATCAGATTATGCTTGATATTGACTGGAGTACTGGAACACGAAAGTTAGGAAGAATTACCGTGGCAGGGGTTGAAAACGCTGCAGATAATTTCAACTTTGTGAGGAAATTTTCTATTAAGAAAGGAGAAACCAACTGGACAAAAGCAGTCGGTGCTGATGAGGCTACATCCCAGTGGATATTGATTCCGCAGAGAGATGGTGATGATTATATGGTGCGTGAAACAGAAGGTAATCATGGTAATTTTAGTGTGGTTGTTTCTTCCGATACATATACAATTGGTGAAGGAACCATTTCAGTACCCTGGGGAACTGAAAAACATGATTCTATCAGGCCTCTTTTAAACCTGGGACAGGGAATGACATGGTGGTATTTAGAAAATAAATTTTTTGAAGACTCATTATCAACCATTTGCAAAACAGCTGATACTTTGGTCCTCTATGCTTGTGGAAATGTGCTCGAGGTTAAAAAATATGCGATAACGGTTGAAAGTGCTCCTGCAGACATGGTGGATGTATTCGCAAAGCGTACTGTAAATTATCCAGATCCAGATGCTGATGATTATGTACCAGGAGAGATGCCCAGGGTTGGTTTTCTCCCCTACAGCGTACTAGAATATGACGGTGTCATGGATTCAATCGTAGATGTGCCATTTGCAACAAAAGTTGATACAATGCTGGTCAGGTTAGAAAAAGCACCTGATGCTAATTGGGAAGTTATATTTGCGGGTGGTGTGACAAACAATGAAATAACAAGTGGTGATATACTTCGTGTTACTGGAGGTGATGGCAGCACAACCAAAGATTACTATATTAAGACAGAGGAGTATGTTATGAGTGACAATGCCCTGCTAGCTTCGATTACCTGGCCTGATAGTCCCTATGCTTTCATAGATGGATGGAAGGGTGATACGATTCCAGGCTTTATCAACACAGGAAAGAGTTACACGGTCGCATTATTACTTGGTACAACAAATGTGCCTGTATTAATAGCTACAACCGAAGATCTGAATGCGAATATTTCAGTCCAAAGAGCCGTTTCTTTATCAGGTGGCCTTGAAGAGCGTACGACAACGTTCACTGTTATGTCTGAAGATGATTCAATTACCAATATAGTAAAAGTACTCTTCAAAGTTGAAAATCCTTATATTCAGAAATATACAGGACATCCAATATTCAGTAAATTTCTGCAGAGGCATTTTTACTCAATGGGAGTAATTGAGCTGATTAATCCTACAGATGAGTTGATAGATCTTAGTAACTATATGATCGTGCGATCTGATGCTACCTCAACCGGTGGCGCAATTGAATCACTTTTTGGTACTGATTCAATTGATTTTTGGCGAAAAAGGTACATGAAGTATGTGCCTGGTTATAAGTGGCAGAAAGCTGATGCATGGGAATCGGCTCCGGGGATACTTGAATTTGATGCCAGTGTGCCTTCATACCTGGATCCCGGAGAGCTATTCACTATCTGGCAACCGAATGATACTTATAACAAATGGAGTTCGAACGACATAATGGAACCTATTGCAAATGTGACATTGAGTGATGATATATATGTAGATGGAGAATACTTGAATCCATGGAATGAGCCATTGGAGCAAGATTATTCTGTTGCATTTCCATTATTCCCGGGGGACGGTGGATCTTCAGCAAGCAACTACTATCTCTTTAAGATATTGAACTCTGATGTTAGAGACGGAATTAAAAATGTTTATGATCCCGCCGATTTCGAACTTGTAGATGCTTTTGGCTCCTCTGCTAGTGGATTCTGGACCGTTGTTGATGGCAAAGAGCTTATACCTTCAAAAAGTACGAGATTATGGCGTCTTCCTCACTCATACTATGGTGCAAGTTATCTGGGAGAATTGCTGGATACTGACTGGGATACCGATAACACCAAGAATAATGGAGTAGCGGGCGGAAATCTTGATATATTTGGTTCTCATACCCTGAATGTAGTTACCGCTCATGTTTCAACTGTTAGTTCCCTGGTTTACCTGGTTGATAAAGGATATGAACCAATTGAAGGAGTATATCCGGGAATCAAAGGAGCAAGTAATTCTGAAACAGTTACTGATTTCTTTGATAACCTGATCAAGTTCGATGAGGACCAGGATTTGAAAGTTCTCAGCGCTGCAGCTAGTGATACCCTGGAACTGGACGAGCTTGTTGCAGATGCTGATACACTGCAGGTAACTTCAGCAAATGGGGAAAATATTACCAAGTATCTTATTTCCACAGTTGCCCTGAGTGGTGATGCAGTACTGACTGCGGTAGATGGGACAGGAATTGATATTACAGTTACTGCCCCAACAGGTACCGTAGGTGGATTTGCTTTTGGAGCCACTATTAAAACTGTATTGGAGAGTGTAACGGTTCCTGATAATGCAATCTTAAACATTATTGATGAGAATGATGAGCTGGTACCAATTCAGAGCTACAATACTGATACGGTTTACGTGGATCTTATTGCTATAAGCGATTATTACTTTGAAGTAATTGCTGAAAATGGTGATATAATCGTATACCAACTCTTACCCGATGTCGCATCAGATGATGCCTACATTCTGTCTAATGTCTACACTGTTTACGAAGTACCTGCTAGATCTGTAAGCCAGGTTCTTGCCGGAACAGCTGTAGGATCATTTATACAGAATATCATTCCGGTTGAAGGAGCAGAAATTAAGATCCTCACGCTCACCGGCCAGGAGAGGACAATTGGAAATCTGAGTATTGATGATATAGTGGAAGTGACATCAGAAGATGCTTCCGTGACTGTAAGCTACGAGATTACGTTCATGGGTGAAGCTGCTGCATATGTGACTTCAACAGTATTTACAGTAAGTCAGGCAACACTCAATATTGAAGCACCACAAGGAACTACAGTAGAAGCCTTACTTGCGGGGTTAACTCCTGCACCTGATGCGACGGTGATGGTGAAAGATGTGAATGGTGATGAAAAGACGACCGGAGAATTACTTGAGACGGATGTTGTTGTTGTAACCTCAGGTGATGGTGTTAATACAATAAGCTATTCAATTAGTCTTATCGTATCTGTATACAATGATATTGCAGATCAACTAAGAGTGTATCCTAATCCAGCTGAAAGCATTCTGCATGTTGACAATGTTCCTGCAGATACTTATGTCAGGATCAGAGATATCTCAGGACGTACCCATTCAGTTTCTCAGGCTTCTGATATTCCTACTGGAATTAATCTGGCTGGATTAAGCTCAGGTATGTACTTCCTGACTATCGAGAAGGATAGAAAACCTCTTATTACAGTTAAGTTCATTAAGAATTAATAATCGCAGATTTTTGATAAAAAGGGGGTGACTTGTTTAAGACACCCCCTTTTTAATATAAATCATTGGATATGAATGATATTGCTTGATATTTCATACAGATGAATACATATATTTTATCCCAGCGTACATTATATTACTTTATTTTTGGGTACTTACACTTGATGAAAACAAAATTGCACCATATATTTATTAGTATCTTTTTCGGGGTCCGGAATTAATTTATTCTAGTTTTGTTTTCGTACTGGGCTAATGACTAAACAGTAAGCAAATGAAAAATAGAATATTGCTCTTGCTTCTTATCACAATATCTCTTGTTTCCTGTAGGAAGGAGTTTGATAAATTTGAAAGACCTGATTGGCTGGAAGGTAAATTGTACACACAGTTAAAAACAGTTCCAGGCATTGACTCTTTTATCGTAGCCATTGAGAAAAGTGGTTACGATACTATCCTGGATTTTAGCGGTAGTTACACCATTTTTGCTCCTGAGAATGAAGCATTTCGTTCCTTCATGAGTGGAAAATACACTTCGATCGGGGATATTCCTCACGAAGACATTCTTGAATTAGTAAAGTACCATATTATACAAAATCCATGGAGTAGAGTGCAACTTCAGAGCCTGGATGTAAATGGTTGGATAGACAGGAGAGATCAGTACAATAATGAGCCCTGGGGTTATAAGAGACAAACCTTGCTAAAAGATGGCAATAGGAAATATTTTATCATTATTGAAAGGGAAATAGCCACGATTGTTGATTCAACGAACAGTAATAGTAATCGAACAGTATTTAGCTCCTCCAGGAAATATGTACCCTTGTTTTTTGACGAATACATGAGTATTGCTGATGTTAGGTCAGATGATTTTGCTGATTTTTTTGGGAGAGCCTATGAACCCGGTGAGATCTTTTTTGGGAATGCAAGGTTATATAAAGAAGATTATTTTGCAGAAAATGGATTTATTTATAAAGTTGATCAAGTAGTTAATCCATTAAAAAATGTTGAACAGATCCTGGAAAATCAGGAAGATGAAAATTCGTATAGTACATTTTTGAATGCTATTTATCTCTTTCCTCAATTCAGCGAAAATACTGTTGAAACAAATAAGCAGCCGGGAGCCTCCATGGGGCTGGATGTACCAACCTTGTATAACCTTGATTATAACAGCCTGGTATTTGATATTCACGAGGAGCTTACTGGCCGAGATGCAGTTGACCCAGTTAGTACTTTACGTTATCACTATGGTATTATTGCTCCAACCAACGATGCTATGCAGGAGCTTATCGATGATGTGGTTACAGCAAGCAGCGGATTCCCTCATTGGCCCAGTTACGGTACAACGCCCGAAAATGTGAAGCGGATCATTGTTAACTCACATATGAGTAAAAATCCGGTGTATCTTTCGGATATAAAAGGAGGGTTTATAAATGGCGAAGATGACAGTATTTATATTGATCAGGATAATATCGTTGATAAGATTTATGGTAGCAATGCAACTTTTTACGGTACTAATAAGGCTATCGTTCCCCGTGCATTTTCATCCGTAGCTGGTCCTGTATATTTGCGGCCGGGTTATCAGACATTTATGTACGCTGTGGAATATACCAATATTCTACCGGCGATAAAGCGCAGAAATGCTAACTATTCATTTTTTGTTTTGCCAGACACATATCTTGAGTATGATTCCAGCTTGTCGATATCACCCAATATTTCAAATCCTCGTAATCTGGACGTGTCATCATTTGACCGAAGTGATTATCCACCCAAATCAACCAGGCGAAATAAATATGATCTTACATTTCAGATGCTTGGCCAGGTTGGGGAATGGGTGCCAAAAAAGATTGCCAGAAAAGAATTCATTAAAAATCTGGCGGGTAATTTTATTGTGTATAATTCCGAGAATCATCCTGAAACTGGTGGCCCCACTGTTACGGGAGGTGTAGTAAGTAATTTCGGATATCAGGGTGATTCAACAATATATGTGAGTCCCACAGAATTAGAAGAGGATATTGATAATGGTGTAACATATGAGGTGAATGGTTGGCTGTATTTCCCAAGACTCACCTTTTTTGGTGCGTTTGAAAGTACGAGGTTTTTTGAACTTATCCACGATGCAGGTTTTGTTGATGATGTTTACAATAAATTTAATTTCATTAATGAATCCGAATACTATACGGTATTTCTTCCTACAGACAGTGCACTTAATAATTATAATACCGATACACTGACAACCGAAGAGCTTCAGCAATTTATCAAGTATCATTTTATACGGGGTGAGCTTATTTTTACTGATGGAAACAAGCTTTCGAGGGAGTATGAGACATTAAGACTTGATGAGAGTTCAACTGTATTTAATACAGAATATTCTATGTTGGATATTAGGCCTTCTCCTGATTTGATTGAGCTTTATAATGTAGATGGGGGTCACATTACTGATATTTTTGAAAATGATTCTACAACAAATATGATGACTGCGGTAAATTTATCAACTAACGGAGCTTATGATAACTATGTTACGAATGGAGTCATTCATGAAATTGATACTGTCTTATTAAAGCGTTAACAATGAAAAGAATAGTATTACTGATTCTTGGCATACTCATAATTGGGTCTTCAAATAGTATTTTTGCCCAGGATAGAATTATTCGAGGTCGGGTCGTTGAAGAAGGTACAGGTGAGTCAATTCCAGGTGCGACCATTGTTGAAATTGATATCAACGAAAGGGTAATCAATGGTACTATTACTGACTACAACGGAAACTATGCTTTAAAACTGACAAGCAGTCAATCACGCTTAAAATATAGTTTTATAGGCTATGAGAACAAAGTGGAAGAGCCAGGAGATCGAACTGAAATAAATATCGAACTGGGTTCAGCAGCCATAGCACTGGAGGACGTAGTAATTATTGGTTCAGCTAAAGACCCAATGACTGGAGCGAGTCAACGTGACCGGGCTACCTCTACCGTGAAAGTAGATTTATCGGACATTAGTAATGTAAGTGTTACCTCTGCTGCTGATGCATTACAAGGGCAAGTTGCAGGACTTGATATTGTTTCTGGAGGTGCACCAGGTAGTGGATCACAAATCGTAATCAGGGGACTTGGCTCATTGGGAGATTCAAATCCATTAATTGTGGTTGATGGTATTGCACAAAACATATCCAGTGGTTCAGATTTTGATTTTGGTTCTGCCGATGTTGAAGATTTGGGATTCCTGGTTAGCATTGCACCACAGGATATAAAGTCTGTTGAAGTTTTAAAAGACGCAGCATCTACTGCTGTATGGGGGTCACAGGGAGCTGATGGTGTATTGATGATCACTACCAACAGGGGATCAAAGGGAAAGACACGGTTTAATTATAACTACAAAATGACCATAACGCAAGCTCCTCCTTCAATTCCTATGCTTACAGGTAATGAATACAGTATGTTGATGCTGGAAGAACTTCACAATGCAGAAGGTGCATTTGAAATACCTGATGAGATTGCAAATGATCCGGATTTCTATGATTATTATAATTATTCTGCAAATACTGATTGGGTAAAAGAGATTACTCAAACAGGTTTTTCGCATGATCATTTCTTTAAATTGAGTGGTGGAGGAGATAAGACACTCTACTATGTGTCGTTGAATGCAAGTAATGAGATTGGGACAACAGTAAATGAGGGTTTTGACAGGTTAACCACAAGGATTAATCTGGACTATACCTTGTCAAAGAAATTACGTTTTTCAGTAAATTTTGATTATACGAATAGCTACAGGGATGGTAATTGGAGAACAAAGGAAGATGTTACGGGAGACGGGGTAAAGGATATTCTGAACGTGAGAAGAATGGCTTATGTAAAAGCTCCCAATATGGCTATATATGAGCATGATGCAAATGGTGATCTGACAGGTGAATATTTTACTCCTCTTGAAAGTTTTCAGGGTGATGGAGCAGTATATTTCAATCCTGTTGCCATTGCAAATCTGAGTAACTGGGATGTGAAATCAAATAAATTTCAGAATTCATTTGTTCTGAAATATGCTGTAAGCAAGAAGGTTAACATCCATGAGACAGTGTCTTTTCAGTATGAGGGAAATAAGTTGAATGTATTCTTGCCATATTCAGCTCTTGGTGTGGACTGGCTTGACCAGAAAGTGAACTATGCTTCAGAAAATAACTCCAACAGTCGGAAAATCTCATCAAGAACACTTATTTCGTACGCTCCAATAAGTAATAGAACCCATGAGTTATCAGGACGATTGATGTTTCAGGTTGACCAATATAATAAAGAATATGCAAAAATTGAGACAAGGAATGGACCGAGTATCTCTATAGTCGATCCAGCTGTTAGTGCGCCGGTAAACAAATTGGCTTCAGGATCCTCTGCCACTCGTGCTATTGGAAGTTTGCTTAGCGTAAATTATAAGCTAAAGGACCGATATATAGTATCTTTGATTGCTCGTGCGGATGCAAATTCAAAATTTGGAGCAAATAATCGCATGGGCTTTTTCCCTAGCGTGTCAGTTGCATGGAGGTTCTCTAAAGAAGACTTCCTTCAATCAGCCAAATTCCTGAATGATGGGAAAATTAGATTTGCTTATGGCCAAGCAGGTAAACAACCCAAAGACGCCTATGCTCGCCATGGAATATTCAACACAACAAACCCAAGTCAGTATATCGATGGTACAATCGTAATCCCTACACAGGTTCAACTCACTAATTTGAAATGGCAGACAATTGAATCATATAACCTGGGAATAGATTTGTCGATGTTTAAGAATAGATTGTCTGTAACTGCTGAGTTGTATGATAAGATCACGCATGATTTGCTTTGGAAAGGATACAAGATTCCAAGGACCTCGGGATTCACATCTCTGAAGTGGTACAATGGAGGAAAGGTTCGAAATATAGGATGGGAAGCATTTGCCCGATATTATGTTGTTAAAAAGAAGGATCTCAATATAGTGGTTAACTTCAATATCTCACGAAACCGAAACTCCTTCCTCGAATTCCCGGCCAATTTTAACAACATCAGGGGAGATGTTGTGGCAAATGGAGTTTTCCCCACACAAGCAAATATTGGGCAACCAATTGGGTCATTCTATGGTTTTATTTACGAAGGTGTTTATCCAACCACCGAAGATGCTTACGCAAGAAATGAGCAGGGCGAGATCATGTATGATGCAAATAATGAACCAATCCCAATGACTTTCACTGATGGTACATTATTCCAGGCCGGAGATGCAAAATATCGCGATAAAAATTTTGACGGAGTAATAGATATATATGATGCTTATCACCTGGGAGACTCAAACCCTGATGTTTTTGGTGGATTTGGATGGAATGGTAACTATAAGAATTTCAAAGCATCCATGCAATTTGCTTACAGAACAGGTTTTGAAATTGTTAACGAAATAGCAATGGATACAGAAGGTATGCTTAATCGAAATAATCAGAGTAAAGCTGTGTTGCATCGTTGGAGAAGAGATGGACAGGGAGTTGATAATCCAAATATGCTCCCAAGGGCCTACTACCTCCATCCTGCAAATAATCTGGGATCAGATCGTTACGTTGAAGCTGGTGATTTCCTCAGGTTGAATAACGTGACCTTTGGATACAGCCTAAGAAATAATGGATTTACCAAGAGAATTAATGTTGAGGCAATTGAGGTTTCCATAAACTTGAGAAAGATTCTGACTTTCACAAATTATAGTGGCCAGGACCCTGAAATCAGTCAGGTAATGGAGGATCCATTCTGGTTTGGTACGGATAATGGATTGACACCTACTCCAAGGTTGTATTCAGCTATCATTACAGTAAAGTTTTAAATGTTTTATTATGAGCAGACTAAAAATATATATGATTCTATTACTGGTTGTGCTATCATCTGTTAAATCATGTGATTGGCTGGAATTGTTGCCACCTGACGGACTTGTATTTGATGAATACTGGAAGACAAAAGAGGATGTAGAAGCAACACTATTAGGTGCGTATTCAAAGTTCGCTATCATGGATGAGAAACTCTTCCTATATGGAGAAATCAGGGCGGATATGATCGATGCTGATGAGGCTCCCAACTACGAGAAGCAGATAATAAATAGTTCTATTTTCAGCAATAATATACTTGCTGACTGGATGGATTTTTATGAGATAATCAATTACTGCAATAATGTAATTGAACTGGCGCCAAAAATGTATGAGGAGAATGTGGATCCAACATTCACAGAATTTCAAATGGTGTCGCTACAGTCGGAGGCCATATTTTTAAGAAGCCTGGCATATTTTTATCTCGTTCGAGTCTTTAAGGATGTCCCCTATATTACCCAACCGACCATAGATGATAATATTGATTTTTATGTTCCTAAAACTCCCGGGGATTCTATTCTATTATATGTGGTGGAAGATCTTAAGGAGTTCAGCCTATCGATTTCAACAGATTATGGAAGCAATGAAAAAACCAAGGGTCGTGCAACAAAGGGTGCTCTGAATGCCCTTCTTGCCGATATTAGTTTGTGGAATTTTCAGTATGAGGACTGTTTGGAATACATTCAGAATATTGATTCCTTGAACCAGTATTATCTGATGACAAGCACTACCTGGTTCGATATTTTTCAACCAGGGAATTCTTTAGAAAGTATATTCGAGTTACAATTCGATGGAAATGGTCAGAATAATTCGCTGTATGACTATACTTATAATCTGGATTACTATGTGTCGAGTCCCAATGCAATCAGATTATTGGACCCCGAGTTGTCAAGGGAAAGAATTCGTGGATTTGGATCCATTTCAACTGACTTTTTGGAATATAAACCATGGAAGTATGCAGGTGTTGCACCAGACCAGAAAACAGCGAGACCCAGCGCCATCAGAAAAGCGGCAAATTTCATTATTTATCGTTATGCGGATATTGTTTTAATGAAAGCCGAAGCCTACTCACAGCTTGGAATGTTTAATGAAGCTGAGGAGGAGATCAACAAAATCAGATCCAGGGCGTTGATGGAACCATTAACGATTTCTACTTCCGAAGACGCATTTGAGGATGCAATTTTAGAAGAAAGAGCTAAAGAGTTTGCTTTCGAGGGAAAGCGTTGGTTTGATTTAATGCGTATGGGTAGAAGAAATGATTTTCAACGAAAAAATATATTGATTGAAATTATTATACAAGACGCAAATTCAACACAAAGACTGGTCCTTGCATCAAAGTTATCTGACCCAAACGGTTGGTATTTACCGATTTATGAAGATGAACTGGAGAGAAATGCAAACCTGGTTCAAAATTCGTATTACGTTAATGATTAGTAATCTCAAATTCGGCAAAAGATGAAATGGAATAGCATTATTATAACAACAATCGGAGCACTTATACTTTTCTCTTCTTGTGAAGAGATTCCGACCACTTTCGTTACTGAAGACAATTATATAAGTATCGCCGATTTTTTATATGAAAACACCGATGATTTTTCAAGCTTTATTTCTGTAATGGAAGCAGGTAAATTGAAGGATGCATTATCTGCTTATAATCCGAATGGCAGTGACTACACCCTGTTTCTTCCTAGTAATCAAGCTTTTGACGACTATATTTCTGCAAACAGTGATTATTCTGATGTAAATTCTTTGCTTGCTGACACAGATTTTGTCAGGGCACTTTCCAGGTACCATGTTGTAAACAGTGCTGTAGAATCCAATGATTTTCCTCTTGGAGCCTTGCCTGATTCAAGTCTTACGGGCGATTATCTTATCATAGCATATATTTATGGAGAGGATAGCACCTATTTCAAAATCAATGGTCAAGCTTTAGTCAGAAGTAAAGATCTTCAGATGACCAATGGTGTTGTCCATGTGATTGACCAGGTATTGGAGCCAATCACTAAGACCGGGTATGATTGGGTTAGAACCAATCCTGATTATACAATTTTTGCAGATCTTCTGGACTTAACCGAGGTACGGGATACCATGGGTCAATATACCACAGACAGTGAGGGTAGAGTCATTCCGAATTATTATTCTATGCTGGTAGAAGCCGATTCCATATTCAATAAGCAGGGTATTTCTTCATTGAATGATCTGGTGACGAATTATAGTGGAGGGATGACCGATTACACAAACAAGCTTAATCCCTTGAATCAATTTGCAGCTTACCATATACTTCCAGAAAGCCGTTTTCTTTCAGACCTTTATGATGGAAGCAATAACTACAATACATTTGCAGCTCTCCCTGTACAAATTACAATGGGTCTTGACATTAGGATTAATAAGGGTGTTTCAAAGTTTGATTCAATTTTTTCACAAGCTGACTCAGCATATACTTATATAGACTACATTGAAATCTTAGTAAACGAAAGCAATATTCAAACCAGAAATGGTCCAGTGCATCTCATCAACAGGGTAATGGAATTGTATGAACCTGAAAGAACGAGATTGCAATTTGAATTTTATGAAGAGCCCGCAATTAATATCGTCAGAAATGAGGAAAGAGAATTCTTTTTCAATAAACTCGATAATTTTACTACTATCACCTGGTCTGGTACTGAGGAAATTATTTGGAAAAAAGGTTCTACTGATGAAAAGGCGGATCATGATGATTACCTGGAAATAGACGGGGATTTTTTAATTTCTTATGAGCTTCCAAAAGTATACACTGGGAGATATGAATTTCAAATAAGAGTCAACACAGCCAGAAGTGAAAATGCAACTATACAGGTATTCCTGGATGGTAAGCAAGTGGGTGGAAACATGAACCTTACAACAGGAGGTGCAAACAGTAGTAATCCATATCGAGTACTTACCCTGGGTATTGTCGAATTTGGAAAGTACGAAGAACATAATGTTTCGATCAGATCGCTTATACCCGGAAAGCTTACGTGGGATTGGGTGAGGTTTGATATTGAAGATAATTAACAAATAAAGACTTATGCGTTATATAACATTTTCGTTGATTGTTATGTTGCTTTCAGGTCTAGTAAGCTGCACAAAAACATGGGATGAGCATTATCTTAATATCGAAGAGACGGTTAATGACTCACAGTGGAATGCAATAAAGAATAATACCAGGTATTCTGATTTTGTGAGTGTTATGGAAGAATTTTCCCTTGATACTATCTTTAAGACAGGCGGATCTTTTACCTTGTTTGTTCCTACAAATGATGCTTTTGATTCATTTAACTCAGATACAGGGGATATGAGTATAATTATGCGGTATCATGTGCTGGACTATGTATTTAATACCATTATTGTAACAAAGTCTAAACTTGTTCGCACAACTACCGGTAAATTCGCCCCAATTGAATTGTATGAAGGAGTCTACTCATACGGGGGAATGGATGTAAGTTATACAAGTCCCTTATATATTGATGGCCGTTTCTATGAGATTCAAGGCGTAGCGTATCCACGGCCGAATTTATATGAATATATCTCTTTAAACTCAATGGTATTAAAAGAATATATTTCAGCTTATGATTCTGTTCTTCTTGATTATGAGAAGAGTACTCCATTAGGTTTTGATGAATCTGGGAATATATACTATGATTCTGTGTATACTGAGGTAAATTATTTTGATTCAATATATTTTCCGCTGAATCAGGAAGATCGCAATAAGACTGCAACATTTGTTGTGTTTAATGATGAACAATATGCTGCAGCACTTGATGAGATGGCTGTAAATTTGGGTGGTGCTATTGTCACTGGAGATGATATTCCTGAGATATGGAAGGATGAAGTGCTTATACCTAATCTAATAGAGAATGGATTGTTTCCAAATTCACTTCAATACGAGGACCTTGCAGCTGGAAGATTAAAAAACGTTGTTGGAGATTCAGTAGATATAGAATTTGAAAATATTGATCCTGATTCGCGACTTCTGTGCAGTAATGGAATTGTTTTCAATTATCATGATTTCAAAGTACCAGAATATTTATATAGAGGCGAAGTACGAATCGAGGGAGAGCATATGGTTTATCCTGTCGGGGCCGGAATCTATTTTTGGAAGCCTGGCTTCACAGTAACTGGTTCTAATGAAGTTGTCACTGCAACGCCTCTCAAAAGTATTTCTATAGGTGCCGAGAATGATTCCCTGGTTGTTCTTCCTTTTCCAGGAAAACCCTATGAAGGAGAATTTAGTTTTGAGTTTTACTTTAAGAACATGTTCCCTCAGAAATATCTATTTGTGATGGGTGCAAATTACAGACCTTCAGGAGTATATAAGATTTACGTAAATGATATTCTGATTCGGGAGTTCGATACTTTTGAACTTCGTAAGACAGTTTATGGTGTGAATGGGGAATACTATTTCCCTGATGATAAGGGCAACAATAGGTTTGATGCTGAATTTGATCATTTGACTGAATACGGTGACATCAAAATTACTATTACATACAGTGACCCTGGAGGTCCTTCCGGAGTTACACCTGACAATGGATTTAATGTTGATTTTATTTCTTTAATACCAACCGATTAAATGGTTGTAAATAAATAGATTATGCTTAGTTCTCTATTAGAAAGGATTTCTTTGGTTTCCGCAGCAATTCTGATTTCTGTCTCCCTGGCAGGACAGAGTGAGATAGAGCTAAATGGAAAAATCTTTAATAGCTTTCAAGAACCTCTTGGTGATGTGGCGGTTAACTATTATGGTTCTCTTGAATCGCCTGTAATTACTGATACTAGTGGCATGTTCACGATAAGTGTTCCGTCAGGAGAGGTTTGGCTGAATATTTCACCTGTGGTAGGATATATGGAAAAACAGGTATTCCTGAATGACAGGAAAAGTATTACTATTTACCTGGTTGAAAATGAGGAGGAATCGGGTTACGAAGAACTTGATTACCTGGGAAATACCTATAGACGAAGAGATATCGTGTCCAAAATAAATACGGGTCTTGGTGGTGACAAGTTTTCCAATTCTTATGAATCATTTGATCAAAATCTCCAGGGAAAGGTATCGGGTATGTATCAAACGACTTTTTCTGGTATGCCGGGATCCGGAACCTATATGCTGCTTCGTGGAATGAATTCAATTAATTCAGGCAATCAACCACTGATTATTGTCGACGGAATTCCCCTTGAAAACCCCAGGGGTATTCATTCTACAGTAAGCGGGTATACCTACAATCCGGCTGCCTCTATAGATCCTACTGATATCTCAGATCTCTCAATAGTCAAGGATGGTTCAGCTTTAAGTATTTATGGTTTAAAAGGTTCGAATGGTTTGATTTTCATTGAAACGTTAAAACCTGTAGAGACCAATACGAGTATAGAGTTTAAGTATAAACTAGGAATGAGTTTTACACCAGATACGATTCCCCAGTTAAATTCTATTGCTTACAAGACGCTCGCAAAAGAGATACTATCATCTTCGACCTTTAAAGAAGAAGAATATGCTACATCGTATCCGGGGCTATTCTATACTGAAACTGATCCTGAATATATCAGGTATAGTCATAACACAAACTGGCAAAACGAAATTTTTAAAAATTCAATCTTGCAGGACGTATATGTATCTGTGAAAGGTGGAGATGATATTGCGCGGTATGGACTCTCAGTAGGTTATCTAGGCCATAATGGAGTTATTAAGAATACAAATTTTAACCGGGTCAGCACCAGATTTGTTGGCACATTTAATATTTTCAGTCGAATGAGGATGTATGTCAGTGCAAACCTGGTTTCCTCTACATCAAAGTATAAAGAATCGGTTCTTGGAAACCAGACAAGCCCAATTCTTTCTGCTTTTCATAAGTCCCCTCAAATGTTCCCAAAAAGGTATGATCAGGACAATCAGGTCCTTGAGGCTATTGATGATGTTGATGAACTTGGTATAAGTAATCCAAAGGCTGTTGTAGAGAATTATTCAGCCAGAAATTCCAATTACCGTTTTTTAACTTCTTTTAAAGTGGAGGGAGATATATCAAAAAAGGTGAAGTGGAATTCCATCCTGGGACTCAATATAAATGATATAAAGGAGCAAATCTATATGCCAAATCTTGGCATGGAATATTATTTTGATAAAGAGGCCTACAACGTGTCCCAATCGTTAAATAATCTGTTGTTTATGATTTCCAACGATAATTATCTTGTCTTCAAGGACCAGATTGATGGTGTTCATACTATCTCCTTCAGGGGAGGGGTTCGCTGGCAAACCAATGATTACCAGGAAGATCTTGGAATTTCCATGAATTCTAATGAGAATGATCAATATACAAACCTGGGAACTGGTGACAATCAACTTGAATTTATCACTGGACTAAATCAGAAGTGGACATGGTTATCAAATTATTATACCGGGTCTTATATTTATAAGGACAAATACTTGCTTGATGCTGCAATATCCGCAGATTTCTCGTCAAGGGTTGGAAAGGAAGCCGAAGGTGTCTTGAAATTGGGAGGACAACCCTTTGGTATTTTTTACAATATCGGCGGAGCATGGCGTATTTCTAATGAATCTTTTATGAAAGACAATCCAACTATTGAAGACTTGAAAATCAGGGTCAATTATGGAACTTCAGGAAATGATGATATCGGAAACAATAATGCTTTCAAGTATTATACCCTACAACTGTACAGGGAAACATCGGGTATGATTCCGGGAGGCTTTGCAAACGAGACTCTGAAATTTGAAACGACAAGTCAGTTCTCTACTGGATTAGACTTGGGAATTATGGAGAACAGATTGAGGTTTTCGCTGGATTATTATAATTCAAGAACGAGGGATATGCTCATTTTTGAGGAATTGCCAGCCTATATGGGTTATGAAGTATACCCATCCAATAATGCCTCAATGTCTAATAATGGTTATGGTTTTTCAGTGAATTCAAGAGTGTTTCAAAAGAGTAAATTGAGCCTGGATATAGGTATCTCAGCTTCTCATTATAACAGTGTCATTACTGAGATGGCAGATAATGAAATTATTACTAATATTCCTGGAGGGGGGCAAATTATTAACCGTGTTGGGGATCAAGCCAATAGTTTTTATGGCTATGAATTCACCGGAGTCTATTCTTCCCGGGCAGTTGTTCCTGCTGGTCTGGTAAATGAAAAGGGAATTCCATTTGGTGCAGGCGATGCAATTTTCAGTGATCTTTCGGGACCAGATGACAAACCTGATAATGTCATCAATGAGTATGACAAGATTGTATTAGGTTCTTCAACTCCTGATTATTATGGTGGTGTTTTCATGGATCTTCGGTACGGACGATATGGACTTCATATGCACTGGCAGTTTGTCTCTGGAAATGAAATTTATAACCATTCGAGGTATCTGAATGAGCGAATGACTGATCTTTCTAATCAAAGTAGTGCTGTTTTAAACAGGTGGATTTACGATGGTCAGGAGACAAATATTCCAAGATCTGCCTGGGGTGATCCGGTAGGAAATGCTGACTTCTCATCACGATGGATTGAAGATGGTTCGCATGTACGCCTGAAGAACTTGACGCTGTCGTATACAATTCCTGAAAAGATGCTGTTCTTCAGAGACCTGGATCTATTTGTAACAGGTACGAATCTATTGACATTTTCGAAATACTTGTCCTATGATCCCGAATTCTCCAGCTCTTTTGACCCGATGATGCAAGGAATAGACCTTGGACTTATGCCGATTACCAGGACAGTTATGGTGGGCGTTAAATTTGGATTGTAAGAATTTATTTGAATACTGAAAGACATACGACTATGAAAGGTAGACTTATTCGATATATTACAATTGGCCTGGGATTCGCAATAATGCTTGGCATAAGCTCCTGTGAGGAGTTTTTTAATCCTACGCAGGGATTAGTGATACAGGAGACTGACTTTTTTAATGATTGGTATGATTATCGATCAGCCGAAATGGGGCTTTATGCCTTGCAACAAAATCTGGCAGAACAACTTCTAATTCTGGGTGAATTAAGGGGTGATCTTCTGGAAGTTACAGAGAATGCTTCGCGTGACCTTATAGAAATTCAAAATTTTAAGATTTCGGAGTTTAATAAGTATGCCTCTTCCCGGGGATTCTATGAACTAATAGCTGGATGTAATAACCTACAAAGAACCCTGGAGCACTATCACCCTGAAGTGATGTCAGAAGATGGGCCTGTTACAAACTACGATAGACTATATGGTGAGATCATCGTAATGAGATCATGGGCGTATTTTAATGCTGTTCGAATATATGGATCAATACCTTATATCCCTATTTCTCTTACTGCAATTGATGAGATCGAGGAATTTGTGAATTCTCCAGTAACAATTGTTGATTCATTTGATATCCTGTTTGCTCCGGATGGCAGGTATAATGATACGATCTTTTATGATACTCCTATTACACTTACCAGTGCATATTTAAATTTGGATCAAATAGTTGATTCATGTACAAATGATATTTTAAGTAATGTAAAAGTAACTGGAGTGAACCACTATATTGAGAATGGAGATGCCTCCTGGGAAGTAACTGTATGGAATGAATATGCCATGGAGTATTTGTTAGGTCAAATGTACCTTTTTCAGGGAAATTTACTTGAGGCAGATAGACATTTCGAGAGGATATTATCAATTGTCGATATAGAAGCAGATGATGTCCGTTACGGTCTTGATAAAACCTTCTCAAAAGGAAGTTGGAAGAATATTTTAACCTCAATCAATCAAAATGAGCATATTTTTGTTATTTGGTTTGGCAAGGGTCAACATCAGACAAATGAATTTCAGAAGATGTTTTCTACTGTTTCCCCGAATAGTTATGAGCTGAAACCAACCCGACAGGCTGTTCATAATTGGGAGACAAATTGGGATGGATTCAGGTATTGGTATAGCGATTTGACTGACCATAGCTTGCAAGCATTGAATCCTAGTAATCTGGGTACACCGGGTGATATTTACCGTGGAGCAAATATTTCCTATGCATATACAAAAAATGGCATTCCAATGAGTAATAATGAGGTGATGGAAATGCTGGAGCTAAAACGCGACCAGAATGACTTTGAAGTCGAAAAGATTATGAAAGGGATTGATACTGTTGTATATAAATATACTCTCGGAAAGCAGAATGATCCTTTTGCAAGAGATGCTAACTTCATCGTGGCAAGGGCTGCATCGGTTCATCTCTATGCAGCAGAACTCTACACATATTTTGCATGGGTTGAGCTTGGTGAGAACTATGTAATTACTTTGGAGCTGGCAGAGCAATATCTGAATAATGGTTTTTACAATGGAAATTCAGACCAGTTAGGCGTGAGAGGAAGAGTAGGCTTTACAGACCATCAAGATGAAGAGATTCATGTTCCAAATATAGTTTATACAAGAGATCCTTTTACAAATGAGGTCAATGGCTATATTGATTTCACTGGCAACCTTGCAGGAAAGCAGGATTACCTGGAGGAGCAAATACTTGCAGAACGTGCCCGAGAACTTGCCTTTGAAGGGGAACGTTTTTATGATCTCATGAGAATTGCAAAAAGAAGGGGAGACAATACCTTTTTGGCAGACAAGGTAGCTGAGAAGTTTAGTGGCGCTCAGGCCGAGGAGATCAGGACTAAATTAATGAACGAATCAAATTGGTACCTGCCGTTTTATCTTGGCACCGCCGAATAAGACTTTTGTATAAATATAATATACCTGGCAAGAACTTCGCACTCAATTATCCCAGAACATCTGACCGCTTTTCGTTAATTCAAGGTTCTGAAGCATCGGTACATTATTCTTAAAGTTAATGGGTATCGTAAGGAAATACCTGACTTTCTCACCGTTCAATTCGGCAGGATTCCAATTGCCGGGAAGATTGGCAATGGTCCTTAATAAGAAGTCATTGACTGAATCAACATGTCCCTTTATTATCAAAGGTTCAGCTAAAGTCCCATCCTCCATGATAACTAAGCCTATGATAATTTCGTCCTGAATTTCTTCTACCTTGATTTTCTCATCAACCATACTTAGAACCATATAGTTCCTAAAAAAAACCTGTCCGTTTATATAAGTAGGGGCCTTATCAACACTGTAAAATATATTGCTTATGTATTTGGATCCGTCAGGTAACCAATTCAAATTTGACAAAAGCATGTTATCCTTGTATACAGATTCAGATTTTAAGGTTTCGTTCTTATAATACTCTGTTACTTTCCCTTCCAATAGCAAGGGAATTATTGCTTTTGACATGCCTGTTCTTACTATTGTCTCGCCTCTTTTTTCAGTGAAATAGTATGTTGTGGGGTCTATTTTAATTAAATCACGTTTATAGGACCTGGGCAATAGCGTACTTTCAAAGTATCTAATTAGAAAAGAACCGTCCCGCTTTTCTTTGATTCTCTCGGTTCTAAGCAAGCTCCAATGATTTCCGGTTTTTGTAAATGTCTTCGTTTTTAAGACTTTTCCCGGACGATCAATTATCTCCTTCATGGAAATTGCATTTTCAGGGTCCAAAGAGACTCGATTATTCACGCCATAATAATATTTACCAGCCTGGGAGTAAATGGATAAGGAGCATAGAAACAATAGAGAACAGAGGCTTATTATTTTCATGATCATTAGAGTTAGGTCACTGTTTTCATCTTGTACATTTGTCAAGTTAGCTAATTTTCAAGTAACTTTAATTTCTTTGAAGTATTATAATATAATAGTAGTTCTCATTTCATTCGATGAGGCGGACTATTTTTTTTGAATAGAACCAGACAGGAAATTTAGTAACTCACAGATAATTATTTTTTACCTGCAAAGACATTATTTTGTTAGGAAAGTTTAATTTGCAGTATGTATTTTGGACAAATAGAACAAAGAAATGAAATTTAACAGAATGGTCCTATCCGCTGTGCTTATGATGAGCATAAGCATCTTATCAGCCTCCGCACAGGAGCCTGACACTACCCGACAATATAATTTTGAAACTTCAGCTCAGTGGAGTACCCAAGACTCAATATTCTGGGCCATTACCGATGAGAAATCTGTTAGCGGAAGCAAAAGCTTGAGTTATAAGGTTGCAGAGGATGCTATTTTTTATAATGAAAATGGGCTTACAAGCATTGAAACGGGACATACCCTGCAAAAAGTCCGAACTGCAGAGGGGTATGGAGACACTTACATAGTAGCCAGTAGTTACGATGGAATTGTTATGGGAATTGCCTACGATGGTGCCATCTTATGGAAAAACGAGCTTTCCGGATTCATGGTACACGATATTTGGTGTGCAGATATTACTGGTGATGACAATGACGAGATTTTAATTGCCAATGCAGATGGGGCATGCTACTGTCTGGATAATAATGGTAAACTTATGTGGAAATACCATCCTCGGGAGGTACCAATGTATGCTGTTTGTGTGGTAGAAAAAGACGATACTCCCTATGTAGTTTGTGGGGGCTTTGATCTAAGCATATACTATTTGGCCGCAAGTGGGGAGATGGTCAAGGAAATTAAATCATCAACCTACTCAGTTGAGAAACCGTGGGGTACGGGATATATACCTCCAGATGATCTTCATTACGCCAATTTTCTGCGACCTGTAAATAAAGCTGATGGAACACAAATGCTGGTTGTACATGGAAGCAACAACCACATGCAGGGAAAGGGATCGCTTTACATGTTTGATATTTTGGCAATTCAACCTTTCAATACAGTAAAAATAGGTGCTACAGAGATCATCGGAGAATTTCGGACCTCAGATGCAGATGGTGACGGTGTTCAGGAAATTGTATTGGGATTTTCCGGTCACCAGAATTCCACACAAGTATCAAGACTCAATCTTGCGTCGAGCCTGGCTGTTGAGGACTGGGAAGTTTTTAATATTTATGATCTTGGCTTTGGATATTCTGTGCTACAGCCTGAATTGATCAATGATGGGGGGCAGGAAAAGTATATGTGCCTGGTTGGAAATCAAATTGTTTTTGTGAGCGACGATTTAAGTGCTGTTGAGGAGAAAATTGCATGCGACTATTCTTTTAACGATATGTGGAAGGATGGAGATAAAATAATAATGGCAAGTGCACAGAGTGGAGGAAGTTGTGTGCATATATTTGATACGCAGAACGCGGGATGGAAGGATGCATATAAAAATATTGCACCTGAAGGAAAGATAAAAAGTATTATCGATAACACAGCTGCTTATCGTAGTAAACTGGCTTCTTATGAGCGGCCGATCGGTGAAAGAGAGCCTAAACCAGTATATTTGATGACAGAAAATACGGATGATGGTTTGGCTAAAGTAGTGGCTGATAATATCCGTGCCAACTACAATAGTCCGATTTTTTTAGGGGGATCACATATGGGACAGGCTGAAGATTGGGACAGGTCTGCCATGGAAAATGAAAAATATAAGTATAAGCGGGATAAGCGCCGTGATTATATATATACTCAACAGCAATGTATCGACCATATCACTCCATGGTATAGCGGTGAACCAGGTATTGCTTACTGGGGAGGCCATGGGAATGACCCCTATATGTTCCAACGAGAAACAACCGACAAAATACTGGATTATGCGGATGGCAAAAAAACCGTGTTGATATATCCAGAGCTTGAAGATTATTCTGATGATTTTGCATGGGTAATGGAAGACCTGTTCTATCCACTAGCAGATTCTGCACAAAAGAAAAATGCAAATATTTTCGTGCGCACCAAGCATAATTTCTGGCAGGGAAATGTTTATTTGCCCATGTGGGAGAGGGTAATGGATGGAGAGTATCCCGATGTGTTTGTGCCTTCAATGGAGGAAACCACTGATAAAGCAATGGACATAAGTATCGCCGGAAGATCAGGTGTATGGGCTTCCGGTGCTGTTAACGATTGGGGAACAAGAAGTGTTCCGGATAATGCAAGTTTTGATCGTTCGCGGCAGTTCAGCAATCAGAAATTACCCAGTCATTTTTTACGACATATAGTTTATCATATTGCATGCGGAGCTACATATATCAACAACTTTGCAGTGAATCCAGATTATATGAGTTTTTTATGGGAACTGATCGCTAAAGGTGCTTTGTATGTACCAAATTCAAATGAAATTGTTAGTTATTCTCCTGTTCATCTTGGAATGAAAGAACCAGATGAACACTATATGAATGAAGCCAGCAGCCTGAAATGGTCCACTTTCTATAATGAAGATTTTGAAAATAACAATCCTTTTGCCTTTAGCCGTCATAGTTCTACCTATATGGCCGGTAAGAATACTGAGTGGGATTTCTCAACATATGCAGGAGGTGTGAAAGATCGCAGGCAAAACTATCTTCCTCCTTATCCAAATGGACTTGTGCTAATTACTCCTCCTCAAAATGGGGTATTTGCCAAAACAGGAGTTGCACGAGGTGCTTTGAAGGATCACCTACATCCAATTTACGAAGATATTCTAGAAGAATATATCACAGATGGCCGGCATTATTATTCATCAGATGGTACACAAACTTTTGCAGCCGATGAATATGTTACCACTATATTTAGTGAAATTGAAGAGGGAGCCGAAAAGCTGCCATTAACTGTATCAGGAGAGGTCGCCTGGGTAGTGGCTCAAACCTCACCAACAAATTTAAGATTGACTATAATTGATGGTGGATATTTGAATCCTGAAAATAGGGTAGCCGAGCTTAGTTTTCACACAGTAGTTCCAACTGGAATGGTTGATATTCTGGATGGGAAAAGCTTTGATATCTCCAATCCTTCGTCCGTATTAGTGGATATTCCTTGCGGATTATTCAGATTTATAGATATAGAGATAAGCAATCCTCTATAAGAGATCCGGAGATTCAAAATTCTATAAACCATGAATAATAGAAGAGACTTTATAAAAAAAGCTGGAATGGGACTTGCAGCAACAGGTCTAGTATCGACTGGACTTTCATCTTGCTCAAATACTGAATCAAAAGTCGAAAAATCAGAAGATGGATATACTACTGTGAGTACAGTAAAAGGGGAACGTAAAATTGAAAAGGTTCAGGTCAAGGTGAAAACACCATTATTGGTTCCCTATCATAGCATCAGTACACCGGAGGAGAAAGGAAACGGAGCAAATTTTTTCAGGAGTGCAGCTTTCGAGCATAATCCATTTACGATAAACTGCGGTGGAATTTCAGGTTCTCCTATTCTCATGGATGCTGAAGGTAAGTTCGTCGGTTTTATGACTTCTTATCAATATGAAAATTCTGTTTTTAGCTTCGATGGGAAAGATACACTCACTGTTCATGTCCCGGAAGGGCAGGAGTTATATATCGATGAAAGCGGTAAGGGAGATGAAGCATGGAAAGAATACAATACCGAAATGATGCGGAGGCTGAATTTTCATCCTTTTAAACAGGTTCCTGATTTCTGGAAAGATGTAGAGTATTGTACATGGGTGGAGCAAAAGAAACAATCAAAGGTAAGGCGTGATCATTTTAAATTATTAAACCATGATTTTGTCAGGGATTACCTGGATAAAATAATTGAGTATGGTTATCCAAAAGGCAAGATGACGCTTGATCACGGTTGGGGTATCTTCCCGGACGGTAGTATTGAGTCGGGGTTTGGTTCCTGGTATCCCGACCCGGAAACTTTTCCCGATTTTAGAAAAACCATGGATATGATTAAGGAGAAAGGTTTTACTCCTGGACTGTGGATTGGATTCCCTAAAATCCACCATGCCAGTACTATTGCCAAAAGATATCCTGATATGCTGGGTGATTGGAGATCATCTCAAGCCACTGATCCAAATGCTGAACGCTGGCTAAATCCAAAAGCAGATATCTACGAGTTTGCATCTGAAGTAATTAACCGCTTCCATAAAATTGGCTTGATGAAATTCAAAATCGATATGTCATATAATACGAAATCTGATATGATTCATATTCATAAGGAGTTATATCGCGCAGCCAAAGCTATCGATAAAAATATCGAAATGGAATTCCATGTTCCTGATATCTTCTTCGCCAAATACACAGATGTAATTCGTACAAATGATATATGGATAAATGAGAAGTATGATTGGTCTGACAGAGTGAAAATGCACTATGAGGTAAGTTTGAAGTCTTCACCAGGAAGAGGTATTAACCTTGATCATATAGGTGGAAATGATCCTACCGGAATCACAGAAGAAAGGTGGCTAAAGCACCTTGAAATGTATAAGGGTAAAACAGGGTATCCAATGCTATCGATGTTACCCCATCATATTAGTCAACATTGTGTTGACAAAACCGGTGATTATCTATGGGATTATCATAGGAATGGTCGGGCTATCATCTCTGGCTTTTATAAATAACATGTAGAAAGCTTCGTCCAAAGCTAGTGATCAAGTTTCATCTGTAGCAAAACTATTTGAGTGGGAATAGTTCAGATTCAGTTCTGGCTTCCTGCATGATTTTCTCCATTTCAGCAAGGATATCAGGATGCTCTTCGGCCAGATCCCTGGTCTCATATGGATCTTCCTCCAGGTTATATAACTCGATTTTTCCTTTTGGATGCTTGAGTATATTATACTGTACGGCTTTCCATTGATCTTTTCGTACAGCTTTTCTGCCTCCTCTTATGTTTATTTCCCAATACAGATATGAATGTGTTTGCTGAGTTTCCATACCCATTAATTCAGGAAGAAATGAGATACCATCTGTTTCAGCTTGTAGATCAGTTCCGGCAATTTCGGCAAATGTAGGATATACATCCCAGAATGCTGAAATATGATCTGATTTTGTTCCTGGCTCAATATTGTTAGGCCAAACCACGATGAAAGGGGAACGAATGCCTCCTTCATAAAAATCTCGTTTTACACCTCTTAGTCCGCCGGTACTGTTAAAAAAATCCGGATTTGCACCCGCTTCTACATGCGGGCCGTTATCGCTGGCAAACATAATGATGGTATTATCCGCGATCCCAAGTTCTTCTAATTTTTTCATGATTTGTCCAACATAAACATCCACTCGTGTGATCATCGAAGCAAATACTGCATAAGGAGTTTCCTGGGAACAATACTTGGAGGGATTCATGTTGGGGCCGTAATCCGCAGCTATAGGGTCTAATGGTATAAAAGGGGTCTCTTCAAAGTTCCCCAGGAATTTGTGTAATATGGAGTCATCCGGAACGATCAATTCAGCGTGAGGCTGGATCAGGGGTATATAAGCGAAAAAGCTTGTGTCTTTATTATCTTCAATAAATTGTAATGCTGCTTCCTGGATTTTATCCGGTGCATAGGTAGTTGTATTTGTCCAATCATTCCCTTCCAAAAATACTTTTTCCTGGTTATGCCATAAATAAGGTGGATAATATCGATGTGCCATTCTCTGACAATTATATCCAAAGAATTCATCGAAGCCTTGCATGTTCGGATCTCCTTCTGATCCGGGAAAACCTAAACCCCATTTTCCAAATGCCCCGGTATTATAACCAGCAGCTTTTAGCATTTCGGCGATGGTCTGGTAGTGGCCTGGTATGGGATTTTGACCTTCTGCATCTTTGAGCTCCTTGTTTCCCCTGATGGGAGTATGTCCACTATGGAGCCCTGTCATTAAAGTAGAACGGGAGGGAGCACATACTGTTGATCCGCTGTAATGCTGAGTAAACAACATTCCTTTTTCAGCCAGATTATCGATATTTGGAGTTTCGAATTTTACCTGTCCGTAGCAACTCAAGTCGCCATATCCCAGGTCATCGGCCAAAATATAAATAATATTTGGCTTCATTGTCTTCTGCTCTTTTTCTGTTGTACAGGAGAAGAGTAATAATGTGATGCTAAGGCTTACATTGATTTTGTACATGATTATATCAAGAATTATGTAGTTATTTTAGTCTGTAAATTAGTATGTGGGTACAGCTTCATCCTCCCAGGAGGCAAGATCTTCTATCATTTTGGCAGCCAGGTTTGGCTCAGTTTCGACTAAATTGTGCTGCTCACTAATATCCTGAGCAATATTGAACAACTCATATTTACCACTATGGTATTTAATAAGCTTCCAATCACCATTCATGATGGCTGCATACTGATCCTCGTAAGATCTGAAGAAAAACAGGTTGCGGTTTTCCATTTTTTTACCGTGTAGAAGAGGTATCAGACTCTTGCCGTTTATTTGCTTGTCTGTACATTCTTTGCCTGAAGCTATTTCTATAAGGGTTGGGTAGATATCCAGTGACTGAACCGGGAAGTCGCAAGTGCTTTTGGCTTCTGTATGACCTGGGTAATGAACAATAAGAGGGACTCTAGCTCCCCCTTCACCCAGCGTATTTCCTCCTCTTTTTCCACCACTAAGGGGTATATTGCTAAATAAGCCACCCTGATCTGAAAGAAATACAATGACTGTATTGTCTGCTATTCCTTTTTCTTCGAGGACTTTACGTACACGACCAACAGACTCATCCATTGCACTCACCTGGCCAGCATATTCTGCGTCTTTACCTTTTAAACCTTCTTCTTCGTACTGCTCCACAAAATCTTTTCTTCCAATTTGTGGGCCGTGTACATTATAATAATACAAGGAGAGCATAAATGGCTGATCCTTATCGTACTCTTTAATGAAACGTTCTGCCTCGTCTGTTAGCACATCACTCAGATAGTCATCTTCAGAAAATTCCGGTAAGGGATTGTCACTTTTGAAGAAGGGGTGATAGTAGCTTTTAGGATGACCATGATGGCTGGTACCGTATTGTGTATCGAATCCCTGGTACACAGGGAAGAACTCTTCCCTACCAAGATGCCATTTGCCGATAAACATGTTATAATATCCAAATTCTTTCAGTCGTTCAGCATATGTAATTTCTTCCAGTGGCAGCCAGTTTCTTGAAGGCATTTGAACAGGATCCGTTTCCCATTGATGGTATTCTTCAATCAGCTCATCTCCAATATGGCGAACCATTTGAATCCTTACGGGTTCTTTACCAGTTAACAATGAAGCACGACTTGGACTGCATGTTGGAGTAGCAATATATGCTCTTGTGAAGTCCATCCCATCGTCTTTCAGTTGATTGATATTGGGTGTATGAAACTTTGCGTTTCTGTATCCCACATCGGCCCATCCATAGTCATCTACAAACAGAATTACGATATTTGGTTTTGCGCCGTCAAGATCATTTTGGGCAGGAGGGCTCTCACTAGACTTCTTTTGTTTATTGCAACTGAGCAATACAGTAATCAGCAAAATAGAAAAGAATGGTACTCTATGCATATTTAAAGATTTAGGTGGCTAACTAGCAAGTATAGTTTTCAAACAAAATTAGTATTAATAAGAAGATTGTCTTACCTGATCAGTATTTCATCAATATTGATTGTTTTCTCATCAAGAGTTGTTAAGCGAACAGTATTTGCTCCCCGGCCCATTTGGATGGGTACTTTGACATAGCGCCAATCCAATTCCGGATTTTTGGTATTTCTAAACAGCAGCTCATTATCAATAAGCTCTTCATTTACAGTCAAATTAAGGTATGTACCAAGTGCATTTTTGTTTCTGGCAGCATAGCGAATCCATAATTCAGCTTCTCCTTCACTGCCATCATTCTCAAGATACCACTCTACAAAAGACCCCTTTGTCTTACTGAAGTTCAGGTAGCCTTTACCGTTGAAGCCTTCACCCGAATCAGCAAACTTTGCACCTTCAAATTTTGCTTCCTCGGCCTGGTCTCCGGGAATTGAACTTGTCTTTTGTTTTACTGTCCATTCAAAACCTTCATCTGCTGCAAATCGTTCTTCCATCACATGGACTTCTTCGTCATCCATAATTACCAACGCTCTTACGGTGGTCCCCATTTCAACGGAAAACGGCTTAGTGAATAGTTTGGATTCCGTGGTGGGAGAGGAGCCATCAATTGTATAGTAAGTTTTTAAATCGACATCAGGGAGGGGGCCGCGCAATGAAAGCAATTGGACATCAATATTCACTAAATTGGATGTTATTTGCCTTTTTTCACCTAAAATACAAGAGGCCAGTAGCGTGATATCACCTTTTTCACCTATGGATTCAATATATGCTCGTGTTAAGCCATAGAAGGCAATGCGATTTGTAGCTTCGAAATGCTTCTCTACATCAATTGGACTGCCGTTGTCAAGGGCACGAATCTTTCCTGGACCAATAAGATTGAAATAGGTGCGATTCTCCCCAAAGGGATAAAACTCTCCTTTTTGGTCTATAGTAGTTACACGTACCTGAACAATATCTTTTCCGTCCCGGGAAAGTGGTTCCCCATCTATCGATAGAGCGATCCTGGAAGGAGCATCTGCAGTTTGAATTACTTCCTCAGCTATGGCTTTGCCTTTGATGTAAGCAACAGCTTTCAGTTCACCCGGCTCCCAGCCAAGCATCCACTGACATTGCATCTCATCCCATTTTGAGCCGGGTACTTTTTTCCCAAGGGATCTTCCGTTTAAGAACAATTCAACAGATTCACAGTTAGAGTATACCCAAACCGGTATCTTTGTTCCCTTCTGAATTTGGGGATGTGTCCAATGAGGAAGAATGTGTACCATTGGCTCGGATGTCCACTGGCTCTGGTAGAGATAATAGAGATCTTTTTCAAAATTTGCCATATCAATGGCTCCTCCCATAAATGATTTAAAGGGCCAGCCGCCGTGAACATAGCCTGCTTCTCCGATATAGTCGTAACCTGTCCAGCGAAAGGATCCTGCATAATTAGGAATGTCCCGGATCTGGGCAATATTATGCCTGGCTGTTAATCGGACCATGGCATTGTCATAGCTGGAGTTAAAGATTTGCTTGCCATTTATTCTGTTCTCTTCATCTGTCCAATCATTTGAAAATACTTCAGTTTCGGTTAGGTCGGGAATCCAATACGGTTTTTGCTTTGTACTTGGATATCCATCGCGGTACCATGTATGGGTGCGGTAAAAGCCCCGGACCTGCCATGTATGGGTGTTTTCAGTCCCAATAAAAACTCTGTCCTTCTCGAGAGTTTCAAACCAGCCTAATTTCTCACTGCTTCCATTCACTCCAAGTACATCCATGAATTCTGAACCAGAATGTCCAGAAGTTACAGGTCGGGTATCGTCCATTTTGTGACACTTCTCTACCAAATTTCTAGCAATATCTCCATGTGTTTCATTACCAACACTGTATATGATAATTGATGGGTGGTTGCGGTCTCTTTTTATCCAATCTGACAGGTCTTTCTCCCACCACTCATCAAAACTGTGTGCTCCATAATCATTTCTAGCTTTTTGCATCCATCCATCGAAGATTTCATCCATCACCAATATGCCCATTTCATCGCACATATTGTAAAAAACAGGAGTCTGGGGATTATGAGATGTTCGTATAGCATTCACCCCCATTTTCTTAAGTTGTTCCAGTCGAAAGCGCAGTATTTTGTCTGGAACAGCAGCACCCAACGCTCCTGCATCCTGGTGATTGCATACACCTTGCAGTTTAACATTCTTCCCATTCAGCCACATGCCTGTTTCCGAAATCCATTCAATATCGCGAACGCCAAAACGTGTCTCTACACAGTCAATAAGCTTTCGTCCAATATAAACTTCAGTCTTTGCCGTATAGAGATAAGGACTCTCTACTGACCAGAGTTTCGGATCAGAGAGGGTAAGAGATTGAGCAACTGCTTTCTCTTTACCTGCATAAAGAGAGACAGGACTTTCCGTACTTTGAATTATTTTACCGGCGGCATCTAGGATCGAGGTCTTAATTTTTATCTTTTTTAATTTGGTCGTTGTATTGGCAACTTCTGTATCTATTGCAAGGGAAGAGCCTTTAGTGCATATGAAAACACCATCTCTAATGACATGTACTTTATCTTTTACGATCAACCAGGTGTTGGCATAAATACCGCTCCCTGTATACCAGCGCGCAGATGGCTGCTTGTCGTTATCTACCCTGACAGAAAAGGTAACAGACTCTGAGTTTTGGATGACATCACTAATATCGTAGGCGAAGGATATCCAGCCATAGGGCCGATGACCCAGTTTTTGCCCATTGGCCCATACTGTACTATTCATGAAAACTCCATCAAAAGCAATCTCAACATACTTATCTTTCCATTCTTTGGGGATGGGAATGGTTTTACGATACCATCCAAAACCAGCTGGCAGGTAACCGCATTGGTCTCCCATAGGATTCTCTTCATTGTATTCTTCTTCAATACTCCAGTCGTGCGGTAGATCAAGTGTACGCCATGAGGCATCATTGAAATTAGTCTCCTCTGCACCCTGAACATCCTGCTGAATGAATTTCCAATCGCTATTGAATCCTATACGCTGAGCATTTGATGTAAAAGAAATGACTGCAAGAAGCAGTACCAGCCAATTTTTCATATTTTTATTTTTAATAGCGCATACAAGAAAAGTAAATCTGACAAAATAGATGTATCTCATTGTCTAAATAATGTACCTTTAGGTATGTAATCCGAAATGGTGAAAACAAAGGCTGTGCCATTGGGAAACAGATGACTATCCTCCCATAACAAAAGGGGGTATTGGCTTGCGTCATATGTGGAACTGAGGGGCTCATAACAAAAACTCTAAGGTCTAACAGCTTAAGGCACAATCAAATTGTAAATTAGTATTTAATATATTTGAAACGTTGTGTTTGAAGATCAGAGATGATTTCAATGATATAGAGCGCATCTGTATAATCACCGATTTGGCTGGCAATTCTGCTTACACCTGAATATTTTTGTCTAAAAATATTGCTTCCATTCATTGAGTAAATCCTTAAGTCTACATTATCCTGCATCTCTGAAAAATCAATGTAAAAATTCCCTTCTGAAGGATTCGGATAGAGCTTGGCTTCTGGTATTATCTGACTAATAACAGCAGTTGTATCAGTAGTGTCCTGGTGAACAATAGAAATTTCTGCAAAGTATACTTCGTATGGTTTTAATACCGGGGAACTACTCACTTCTTTTCCTCTTAGAAGATCTTTACAGAATATTTCAGTAATGGTATCTCTCATCACAATATTAAGCGTGGCATTTGTTTTACCAAGGTTAACAATTGATACAACATTCTTACCAGAATCATTTACTATACATTTCCAGGTACAGCCTTTGTGACCACCAGTATTGGTTTCTATGATACTTATTTCAGGCATTAATTTTCTATCTGACAATATACCAAGAGCCTTTGTTTTCATATCTGATAAAGAACTTGCTGTAAGAACGGTTCCGTTGCTTACTACTAGAACGTCAAGTGGAGCGCCATATTCATTCTTTTTCAGACTAACTGCATCCATAATGATAGTACCGCCATTATCCAGGTAGGTTTGAAGGCCGTCCAATTCTGCCTGGGTTACAAATTGAGTTTTATATACCAATATTGCTTCCCAGAGGCTATTATCTTGCTTTGAGATTATATTCTTAGTTGCAAATCCGAGGGATATCCCTTCGAAATTCAGGTCCTCATACAATTCAAAGACGTCATCCATGTGCTCTTCCTTGTTAAAGGCTGAAGTTTTGGAATAGAAAATACGCAGTGGTTTTCTCTGATGCTGCATAGCTGTGATTTCCTCTGAATACGAATTCAGATCCATGAGGGTGGAATGTACTTCATTTGTAACACGAGGCTGCATATTGCAGGAACCTGCATAGCTTTTATTTACAGTTTTTCTTGGTGAACCATCCTCATTTCTAAGCCAATACCAGATCTGGCTGGCATTCAATCCGACAGTAGTAGCTGCCCAGAATACTGACCTCACAAACAAGGGGTCATTGTAAAGATCTCTATACTTTCCGGTAGACAGAAAATGGTTTTCTGAATTGAAATTTATCGTGTTGGGATTTACAGATTTCATAAAATCGTAGCTCATGTAAAGTTCTCTCCACATATATGAATAGTGAACATCCCAGGGTGTTTCTCCAAACATGCGACTACTTTCGGATCCGGCATCATTTCCGATAATTCCGCTTATTTCAGTAAGATCTTCCAGATCAATACCGTGGTTTCTATTGTTCTCAGACCACAAATTAGGCATGATTTTCAGATGGATCTTTGCAGCCGGATCATGCTTTTGAATTTCAGCTTTCACAAATTTGTACCATTCTGTAACCCTGGAATTGTTGAAATACACCCAATCGTACCATTTTGGTGTTCCCCTGAGGACCAGGTCTATTGGGATATCAATTTTTACACTGTCAAAATTGAAAAACGTAGTTCCCCAGAGCGTATTTAGGTCATCTATTGAGACATGTTTATTACTTAGCCAGGTCCTGAATTTTACTTTAGTATATTCAGAAACTGGTCCGCTGGCCCACAATTCTGTATCTCCGTCGATAGAAGTGTAGAAGTGTGGTTCATTACATAACATATAGCCCAACTCTGAATATTTCTTACCAGCCATTTTTGGAACGACACCTGCCAGAAGAAGTTCCTGCATTTCTCTTGCACCAGGATTATCAATATCGTAAGTTGTGTAGGTGTCTTCTCTCATTGAAAAGTCCTCTCCAAATTTATCCATGGTCCATTGAGGCACATTTTTATTGCTGAAGAATATGAAACCCAGTGTTCCATCAGGTTTTGTATTCAGGTCATTTACAATAGCGGAATTAATTGTACCAGCATCATTTTCAAGATGACTCGGAGTAATAAAAAAGCCATCCAGATTCCCATGATATCTTTTTAGTTTATCTGTGTGAGTTTTCCATGTATAATCTGCAATAAATACTGGTCGATCTTCATATGTCAGCTGATCTCCATCGTTGGTAATATGTGCCCAATCGATATCGGGAGTTGGTTTTCTGACTATCTCACCATCAATAATCAATCTTAAGTTTGACGATGCATCATTTAGCATTGTTATTATATCGTTACGCTCAAAATCTGCCAGACCTTCAGCCATTGGAGCTGGATCGTCTCTGTATCTGGCTACCATACCGAAGTATGTGGTATTCTCTACCACATGAGCCTCATCCCAGTTTGCATACACCCGGAAAATCTCGGCAGTCCTGATGGCCAATCTCTCCCTCAATACATCAATACCAGCAAGTTCAGCTTCAGCGATCAAGGTTTCGAGTGTATCAATTTCTGCTTCTGCGATCTCATCCAGGGTTTGAGCATTGCATGCCATCAAGGAAAGTGAAATTGCCAGTGAAAATACTATGGCTTTTGCAGAGGATTTCAAGGCATGTGATTTTTGATTTTTCATGATGACATTATTACTAATTTTTGAACTGGTCATATTCAGGATTTACATCTGCATCTTTGAATCGTGGACGGTCTTTCCATAATTCATATGTGCCTTTGAGTTGTATGGCGGATTCAGCATATTGTCCCTTGTCGTCAGTTTCAGCGATCCAGGTCTTGAGGATATTCCGGTGCTTTTCTAATTCATCAGCGAACTCAGGATTTGACGCTAGGTTATTGATCTGGTGTGGATCTTTGCTCATATCGTATAGTTCTTCATTAGGACGAAGTCCAAACCAGTGTTGATCTTGATATTCTGATAAGCTACCTTCTTCATGCAGTTTTCTAAAAGCCATTACATCCGCATGTTTGTCACGGTAACCGGGTTGCATTAAGCTCCTTTCAGGAAAAAAGTTGCGAATATATCTGAAGTTTTCGGTACGTACAGTCCTAATGCGATCAATGGTGTAATCACATCGGTCACGTGCTCCTATAACATATTTCACTTCATTGTAATCTTTTGCGAAAAGGTCTTGACCATCAAGATAGTCCGGAAGTTCAGCTCCTCCGAGAGCCAGGGTAGTGGCTGTAATATCAAGAGTATTTACCAATTCAGAGCGAACTGTTCCTGCTTGAAGACCGGGAAGATTTCCTTTAATAATCAATGGAATATGTAAACCGCCTTCATAGCAGAATTGTTTGTGACGAAGAGACTGGTTGCTCCCATGGTCTGAAAAGAAAAAGATAATTGTATTATCGAGTTGTCCATCTGCTTCAAGTTGATTGAGGATGACTTCTACCCGGGTGTCTGCTCCGCGAACGCTGTTGTAATGCGTTGTCCATGACTTTCTCATTTCCGGGATGTTTGGGAAATACGGTGGTAGTGGGACATCATTGTCAGCGAGAAGTTCACCATCTCGGACATGTTTGTTCCCTGCTTTACCTCCCATGATTTGGATTTGTCCGAACCAGGGCTGGTTTGTAACCTCCCTTGCATTCCAGGTGTCTTCTGTGGCAGATAATGTATGGGTGGCTTTGTTGCCCTGCCATCCATTCATTCCAGGAACATAGTTCTCTTCAGTACCGACGTTGTACAGTGCACGCCTGTTGTAGTGGAAGTTATAATCGTCTTTGCCACTGTTGAAGGTGAAATAGCCGGCATCCTGCATTAATTCAGGAAGTGTACGCATTCCATCAGGTAGATAAATCCGCATTTCCTCAGGAACAATCTCCCCGTCAGTTGTTCGGCTTGATCGGTGATTATGGGTTCCGGTTGTGGTCTGCATAACTCCGGTGATAAGTGCTGATCTGCAAGGTGAGCATACTGGTGCAGTCACATAGGTGTGGGTAAATAGTACTCCTTCAGACGCAAGTTTATCTATGGCTGGGGTATGACCGATATTTATGGAGTCGCCGTAGCATCCCATGAAAGGTGAAAGATCTTCAGATAATATCCATAGGATATTCGGCTTAGGTATATTGGAGTCTGAGGACTTTGCTTTATCTGCATCGCAAGAATCCAGTGAAACGATTAGCAGAGCTGCGGTACAAAACTTAAGTGCGGTTCTTTTCATGAATAATTATTTTTCAAGAGGTGAATTAGGCGGCAGTGGAACATTGTTTTCTGTTCGCCAGTTAACTAGTTCTTTTAGCAGTTGATTTGCCAGTTCAGGCTTTTCCAGTACAAGGTTGTCAGCTTCCAGTGGGTCTGTTTTTAAATCATATAATTCGAGTTCACCAGTGGCAAGAAATTGGATTAATTTATTATGATTTTTTCGAATAACTGAACAGGTCCCGTGCTTACTCTGACTGGCGATGTGCCAGTACAATGGTCGATCTCTTATTATTTCACTGTCCTTTTCAAAAAGTCCGATTAGTGAATTTCCATCTAAAATACCTTCGAAATCATCGATTCCTGCCAGATCAAGAAATGTTGGGAACCAGTCCAATCCAGTGATAGCTAATGTACTTCTTCTTGGACTGACTTTACCGGGCCAATTAATAAGTGTTGGCACTCTTATTCCTCCTTCATAAATTTCTTTCTTTGCACCGCGCATTAACATATTGCTGCTTTGTCCACGATTGTAACCATTGTCAGATGTAAAAATCAGGATCGTATTTTCACGCAATCCGTTCTCATCCAGATAGTCAACCAGACGTTGAATGTTCTCATCAAGAGACTCAATCATTGTTGCATAGCTGGCCATCGTTTCCCTTCTTTTTCCAAGTCCCTGTCCCGTTATCGGATCCCCGGGTTTATTCATATATTTTTCGAAGAGTTCATTATTGCGATTCTTAATGGGTCTATGTACTGTGTAGTAATGTAGATTAATTAAGAAAGGACCTTTCTTATATTCTTCCATAAACCTGATTGCGTCGTCGGTTAAGCGATCAGTAAGCCACTCATCATCAGGTAGAGGATCAATAAATGGATTGCTGAAAGGAGCTCGATATCCTCCTGCTTCACTATGATAGCCTCCTTCTTTGAATGCCGGGTCTCCCCTGAAAGTGCCACCAACATTCTTTTTGAACCCTCTTCCTTCGGGGTAGTATTGCATTATTTCAGTAGTCTTGTGCTTTGCAACCCAGCTATAGTCACCCGGGTCTGGCTGAGTGAGTTTTTCCTTTAGTGGGAAGCTCAAACTCAGCTCTTTCTCAGGATAAGGACCAACCATATGCCATTTGCCAAGGTGGATGGATTTGTATCCGACATCTGCAAGGGGCTCCGAGTAAAATGGATGCTTCTTTTCAACCGTCCAACGAGAAAAAATATTTTCCTGGTCATCACCAACCTCAAGCACAGGGACAGTATAAACTCCTGTGCGAAATGACTGCTGACCAGTAAACAATGCAGCACGTGATGGAGAGCAAGTTGGGTACATGTAGGAATTTTCAAATACCAGGCTTTGTTCTGACAGGGCATCCAGGGCTGGGGTTTCGTAATATGTTGATCCGTTAAATCCCACATCAGCATAACCAAGATCATCAACCATGATGAAAACAATATTCGGGGCTTGCTCCTTTTCATTAGTTACGCAAGCACTTAGCAAGACTGAGGAAGAACAAATAAGCAGATGTAATTTTTTCATAAGTAATAAACCTCCTGTTTTAGAAAATGAACGTTAAAATAATGTATTCAACATAGTAAAAATATTACTATTCCTCCTATTCCTCTTTTACAACAAACTGATACCCATCTTCATCACTAAAAACCAGTTTCTCTTTATTCTGATCATACCACTCCTGCCACTCTTTTGTATTTCTAAGGAATTGATTTGTATAACGAATCAGAATGCGACGCATCTTGGCTCGTTCGGGGCCTCTATCCGACTTGTCAAAAAGATTGATCCATTCCTGAATTGATTCTTTGTTGTTATTGGCTGTTTTAATGCTTAAAGCTTCCTGGTCAACCCTTAGTTGCCCACTACCATAATTATTGAAGATGTAGGCCATATTTTCCAGATAATAATTCTTTAGCTTTTGCTTGTTGTATTCACATTCCTCAAGAATTTCTTCAGGAAACCAACGCATCGCTTCTTTCGAATTTAAGTCTATTTTGTCAATAATACTTGAGATTGAATTGCGAGGAGTGAGGCCTGAATAAACAGTTTGACGCAAACCATCAAAATCGTGAATCCAAATTAATGCATTAATAAATAGAAGTTGTGCTTCTTTGTTGTTATTATGTGGTAATGTAGTATCTCCCCAAAACAAACGCGAGGCCTCCCGAAAAACAAGGGCTCCTTGATTCCCATTTTCAGAGATGCTTTTTAAAAGCACTTCCGAATCATCGGCTAATTCAAATTTATCGCTGTGTGCTTTGATTGTTCCAGCTTTCGATTTATTCATTTCCCATATTTGTTTTTCTCCATTTTTCAGCAAAGGTCTAACCTTGTAATGTATATTATAAATAACATGAGTCGTATCGATATCCACTTCATTGGCATTGAAACTTGAACCTTCTTGTTCCATTTTCGATCCAAATCGTTTCCCTGTTGGCAAAGCTGCCGGACCGATCAATAGCATTGCTTTATTGTAATTGTCAGGTAGTGTATATAAGGCATCATCCAAAAGCAGTATATCTGCTTCGTTGGTATTGCTTAATGTTACAGAGTCGCATGAAATGGCTTTTACCGAAATAAAGTGTTTGCTTAAAAATGACTGATATGCATCTAATCGCTTTTTGTTTTCGCCAATGCAAAGCACTTTCAGTGAAATTTTATTTGGATCTTCCCATTCACTTTTGCTCCATTGTTCTTCCAACCATTTCATAGCAATCAGGGTTACAGGGACAGGGGCTACCATATGTCCACCCATACAAGTGAAATGTTTAACTATACAACTCCTTTTGCGTAAGGTTTTGGTATCCGTAACCGTCCATCCACCTGCTCCCATATCCAGGTTCCCATTCAGCATTGCAATGTGCATTCCTTCCTTATAGGGTTTATTCTGGTAATTTTCACCACCAAGCCAACCGCCATGAGCAAGTACACCTGCAAATTTTTCCGGCCGCCTGGCTGTTATCCCATAAGACCTCATTGCTCCACCTGAGCCGCCTGTAAGGTATATTCGCTCTGCATTGTGCGGAATTGTTGATAGAATTTCATCCAGTAATTCATCTTCAATTTCCATTGCAAGTTTATCATCATTCATTGAATTACTAAGCGAATCACATCCCACTCCAATCCATCCCATTTCTTCTGCAGCAGGAATAAATTTTTCTAGTAACTTCATTCCAAATCCTCCAGCGCTAAATGCGACAACTATAGGAGGTGGAGTGTTCTTGTTGAAATTATTCGGAGTATAAACGTGATAAGAAACCTTGTGCTTCCCTTTCGTACGAAAGCTCACTACCTTGCCTCGAACCAATGGATTTGCCTTGACATCTGTTTCACTTGCGGTAGATGTAAAGCTATAAACGAGACAAAAGATGAAGAATAAAACTATTTTTTTCATGTGTTAATAATCCATGCTGTAATCTGTTGTGTTGAATAATGGAAATTAAAATTACAACATATAGAGGGTAATTTGTCTCTACTTGTATATTTCTTGTATCTCTTGATGTAAAAGACATCCTAAGCAAATAGAATCTGATAAATTTAGGCTTTTGTCGGAAGGCAACAATACTGTCAGGTTCTATTCGATTTACCTAAGTGAAATATAAATGATATATAATCAGAACTAAATTTCACTTTCATCTGTTGATGTCAATTTTATAGTATGCGTTTCTTATTTGTATACTAATTTAGATTTCCCTTTTAGTGCGGGTTCATCATAAGTGATCATTTGAGTCTCAAGTTCTTCCATAAACCTTATAGAAACCTTTTTGTAGAAAGGTTTGTTATAATGGTTTATCAGTTCATCAGGGTCCTTTTTCAGATCATATAGCCATGGCTTCTCACTTTTCGATACTACAAGTTTGTAACGATTGTTTACCGCAGCAACCCAACTACCATTGGCTTCTCTAAAATAAGTGATTCGTTTATCTTCAATAAGTGACTTAGAATTTAAGAAATCATCAGACGTATTTAGTCCATGAAAATTTTCATCAGCTTCTATACCCATTATATCGAGTATTGTTGGTGCAAAATCGACATTGGTATAAGCCTTTCGGATCACTTTTCCTGGCATAATTTTTCCAGGATATCTTATGACAAAAGGAATTTTTGAGGATGCTTCATATGGCAGGCCTTTGTTTCTCCTGTTGTGCTCGAAAAACATATCGCCATGATCGGCTGTAAAAACTACAATAGTATTGTCTGAAAGATTGTTTTTCTCCAGAAAGGATAGAATCTGTCCAACATTATCGTCGATATGTTTTACCATTCCAAAATATTGCCGAAGTGCCTTTGCATCAAACCCTGCGGCCTCATTCCTGGAGTTTTTTGCCCAGGCTGGTTTCTTAGCACTGTACTCGGGTGCCATTGTTTTTGGCATCTGAAGATCCATATTATCATACATAGTGTGGTAGGGTGGACGGGCATAATCTGGTGTGTGAGGATCGGGGATAGACAACATCAGGAAAAATGGATGATCCTTATCTCTCTCCAGGATTTCCAGACTCTTCTCGGTAAAATAATCCGTTAGATGAACGATTTCATTTTCTGGAAAATTCTCAGCTCGTTTATTACTGATACCTTCCATTCCCTCACTGGTGATATGAAAATAAGGTGCGTGGCCCCCTTGCATCATATAGCGGATATCATCGAAACCTGCTGAGTATTTGATGTTGAATTTATATTTATCGTGACCCTCTAAGTGCCACTTACCTACATACGAAGTTGCATAAGCATTTTCTTTCAGGATTTGTGCAAGGGTAGGAACATCTTTCCTCAGATGTTCACCATTTTTCCATGCACCTGTCGCTTGCGGGTATAGGCCTGTAATCAAGGAAGCCCGTGATGGCGTGCAAACTGGTGAAGATGCATAGTAGTTCATGCAGATGGCTCCTTCCTTTGCAATTCGGTCGATATTGGGAGTTTCAACTCCCAGTCCTGGACCCCAGACATAGGCCTGGTCTTCAGACATTAATTCGCGATAACAGCTAAGGGTTCTAAAACTGTGTTCATCGGTGTGAATGATAAGTAGATTTGCTTGTATTTGGGCTTTCAATCCTACCAACGAGCATAGAGATAGTGTAGCAAAAATAATTTTAGGCAAATTGGATTTCATATACTTAATTATTGTTTTTCATTTAAATCATTACGAATTATTGGTGCTAGAAACTTTACAGTTTCAACAGCAATTAAATTATAGCCGGTCGTATTGGGGTGATGGTCGAAATACCATCCAGGTAAATGTCCAAAAATGGGGTCAAGGTGAATATCATTTACCTGAACCATTTTCCTTTCTTTCCAATCTACATGGACATAAGATTCAAGCATTGCGTGGTATTTTTGGGGAATCCTGTTGAGTTCGTAATTTCGAACGTTCAATGAGTTTTCCCCGTTCTCCAAAAGAAATCTGTGATATGCAGGATATAAGTCAAAAAGCTCCAGGTTTTCTTCTTTTGCTGTTCTATATATCAAACTATTTACATCTTCACATTTTTCATGGCTCATAAAACGGCAAATACTGCTTGGGAAAATTTTAGCTTTGGGATGGTCTTTTTTGAGGCGGTCCAGAACAGCTTTAAGCTGTACTGGAAATTCTTCTTCGAGGTTTTCACAACGGAACCAATCGTTGATTCCCAAACGTACAAAGATGTAATCCACATCTTTTATATTGGCAATTTCTTTGTCGTACCTGCCATTCTCCAACAAGCGCTTTGCCGTTTCACCTCCTTTTCCCAGGTTTATTACTTCTGCTGGCGGTAAATCACCTTCCATACTTAGTAATATTTCAATCATTTTTTCTAGTTGCGGACCTTCAGGATTGATTTTGCGAGGTATATTGCCAATAGTGGTGCTATCTCCAATTAATAATATTACTACTCTATCTACCTCAGCAAATGCCGTTAGAATAAATACAGTTGCGAATAATAGTAGTACTCTAATTTGTTTCATCATGATCTTTAGCCAGTTTTGATGCTATGTGCGCTATTATGGAGCGATCTCAAGTTCTTCTTCCAGTTCTATATCCAGGAAAGTAAACAAACCACAAGGAACCTTTACTCTTGCCTGCATATCTGTGTGTAAAATCGTTTCATTGGTCAGCAGGTTGGTGATAGTTTTCACCTTTGCGCTATGAAATTTTATGGTTACGGTTCTGTCATCAGGATTTACATAACCACCATCGACCAGGGTCAGGCGTAGATGCAGCGGATCGGTTTGCGCAGTTACCCATGCCACACGGCCCTCCACAGTCAATGGTAGCATTAATGCTCCTTCTTCAACTGCCTGGCTTATAGTTGGGCCATATGTATCGGCCTGATAAACTGTGGATTTGTCGGCATCGGAATAATAATTCCTCCCATCTGTATACACCTCTTGCATAATATTTTTGTACAATGGATGCAGGTAATCTGTGAATTCACCTCGGATACTGTCACCGTCTGTCGGGGGAGTAGTGAGTACCATACCATTGGGATAGGGAGGAAGAAATTCCATGCGTCGCTCATTTGCTCCGCTTGCATATGTTGAAAAATCCCATTCCTTGACCGGAGCTCCAGGCCACGCTCCGGTAGTGTGACTAAATACCATAGGATTTGCCTCTTCAGAAGCTTCATCATAAACCGTTGTAACTTTTACCCGATTACCTTCAAGGAAAAGCGAATCGGGATCCAGCATGCTAAGGTGCACAGGATTGAAGCTTACGATCTCTTCTCTTTTAGGTACAAATAATATCCCCTTTGCCAGCATATACCATAAAACATTTGTGTACTCTTCATTCACATTCGTATTGTGAATAACAGAAGCCCCACTGGCCACATTATAAACAAACATTCGCAATGCATGGTTAGGTACCCGTTGATAGGCAATTTGGCGCAATCGGTCATAACAGGGATTATCACGAGTGAACCGGGTACCCCATCGGTTCATAGCTCCGGATACCCAAAGGCCCATACGTCCTGACACACTCATGTCCATTGTCTTGCTATTCGATTCTTCCATTGAAGAAACAAAAACATTTGAAAATTCACCTGAAACCAGCCTGGCCCAGGATGGAGTATATACTCCCGATTGCCAGAACATGTGTTTGTTTCGTATCGAGATCAGTCCATTTCTTGTTTGGAAATAGTTCGCCAGGGGATACATATAATAGTCCATGAACCAATGAAAGTCTTCATCATGTGACTCTAGTTCTGCAAATACCGGGATCATAACTTTTCCACCGGAATTATCGATGGTACTCTGTAACGTTGGCAGTGCATAATACATAGGATCTGTGCCATGACCCGCCCAGAACTGGATTCCGTGCTCCGAATTATTAAAAGCATTTGTTAAAGTGTTGACCACCTGTTCACTGGTATAGTCGTATGTTTTTCTGGAGTCGCGTTTGTCCCTGTAGACTTCATTCTCCAGGGCTGAGCGATCCCAGTCTTCCATGTGGGGGAAGATTCCTCCATCATCTATAAATTTTGGGCAGTTATAACTCAATGTCCCAAGTTCAGCTTGTAGCTCATCTGAAGCACCTCCGACCATTACGAATACCTCAACAGGATCTCTTTCCCATGCGGGACGTGTAAATCCCATCAGCCGGTTTTTGAAGTCGGCAGTATTGTCTAATATATTTGCTATTTTTCCGGGTGGAACCAAATTTCTGAATTCATCTTTCCACTCATCATCCAAATAATCTATCACATGCATACAGCTACCCCCGCTATGGGCGCTGGCAAGGATTATTTTGTTGTTTGCTTCATCCTTGCACAATCCGTTAAATGCAAATTGACCAATAATTATCTCTGAACTGGTAACAGCCGGATCTGGAGACACTAAATAGATTCTGCTACCAAAATGTACAAAATACATAAAGCTGTCGCCAGATGGAATAGTTTCTATTGTTGCCATTCTGTAGCCAGCCGATCCAAGTGCACCAGATCCAATTTTCATATCAAGTTTACGATCATTGTTCGTTTCAACCGTGATGGCCGCAATATTCAGTGAACTGAGTCCATTACCTCCAAGGATGATTTCTGTTGAGTCATTAGCAAGGTTGTTTACCGCAAAGGAGCCGTAAACAATACTACTATTGGAAGAAACCTGGATTTCTTTAAATGGCTGAACCTCTCCCGGATAGAAAAAGTACAAGGTTCCCTGGGCCCAGTTTGTATTCAATGCGCTATGAACGACAAGGACATCTTTTCCTTCAAGTTGAATTCTACGCATGAAATTCATCGTGTGGTCACTGAGTCCGCTAATATTATCAATACTGTAGGTAGTAGAATGAAAACGTTTTTGTTCCCTGCCATCCACCGAGAGGTAGTAAACATATTTATCAAACCCACCACAAACGATATAATCCATACTCTCTGAACTAACCATGCATACAGTATTCATTGGAGCCTCGTTCTTTCGAAATTTCCATAGATCACTTCCATCATCATCAATACAGTAGATGGTGCCATTAGCATTGGCAGCCAGGATTTCATCTTTTCCGTCTTTGTCAATATCTGCACAGGAAATATCGTGGTTCATATAGCCAGAAAGCTTGTTTTCCCAAATCTTCATTCCATTGTAGGAGAAGCAAACAATAGTTCCTTCATAGCTTGTTCCTACAAGGAATGTTTCATCGTCCACCTGCATCGTGCGTACCTGCATTATCGTATACCCGGTTTCGATACTCTGAAGAGCAGAATGCTCATATAGCTTATCATCTTCAGCGACGCTAAAATTCATACTGTGATTTCCCGAGGCAGCATTTGTACTGCTTAGAGACCAAAGGGCAGGGCTTTCTGCCTGCCATGCTGCACTATCATTTTCAAAACTGTAGCTTATAATTGTATCCTGGGCAATAATTGCTGATCCAAATAGGAAGGCAAGGACAAGCAAGTTTAAAGAAAATATGAATCTGCTATCTTTCATTCTATTAATCGTCGTTTTCAAATAAATCAGTGTAAGCTTCTGCTATCTTATTCACGTATTATCCTTGCTGTTTTAATACCATATTTCCCGGATAGTTTTAAAAAATATACTCCGGGAGGCACAAGACTGTAAGATGGTGTCAGACATATCGTCTCAGAATTGTGAATCTCCTTATTTAGAAGCAGAATCCCTAAAAGACTGTACAACTGAAGTTTCTGCTTATCATTGTCTCCTGCTTCTATATACAAATCTGAAGAAAAAGGATTGGGCCAGAAGCTAATCTCTTTTAAAGCAATATTATTCAAAGCTGTAGTTGTATCCAGCACAGTAACAAGACATTGTGCAATAAAACTCCCCTCTAGTGTTGTTACAGAAATAAGTGCTGTACCAGATGTATGGCCTGTTACTAAGCCATCAATGACTGAAGCAACGGACTCAGTCGCTGAACTCCACTCCACTTCATTATTTGAGGCGTCAAGAGGTTTTATAGTATCAGTTAGTTGATATTGTTCTCCCATATTCATTGTAATTTCCGAATGAGACAGGCTTACACCTTCAACCGGAACTTCAACTATTACATGGCAGCTTGCCTTATAATAGCCATCTCTACTAAATATAGAAATCGTGGTCTCTCCCTTAGAAAGCGCTGTTACTTCACCATTTGAATTTACACTGGCGATTGATGAATTGGTCGATATCCATGTTACTGAAGTATCTGTGGCAAAGATGGGTAGTAAATTATAATCAAGATTATGCATGTCACCTTTATTCAAGATGATCTCCGTTTCCAATAAAATAAGATCGCTTACCGCAATATATTCTCTTTTATGAATGAATTCGATATCATCTATATAGATACTGCCTTTTCCACCACCGAATTCAGTTGAGTTGTTCACCATCAGGGAAAATGCAGCATTCTGAACTGTATCATTGATCACCAGCTCCTGGCTTAATTCAGACCATTGTCCATTAGTAACAGTATCAATATCCCACCTCAAGTTTGCCCATGGTTCTGAAATATTTGTATATAGGGTTGATATAGTTGTCCCTGGGTCCTTCCAAAGTTTCATATTCACATCATAGACCCCATCAGAAAGGTTTAAGCTTGCATCCTCTGTTGTCTTGATCGAAGAAATTAATGGTAATTCTATTTGTTCAGGAATTGCTTCACCCCAAAATCCAAAGTCGTCAAGATACATGGTGCCATTGCCAATATGAACTGAATCGATCCGGATGATAATACCGGAGTTTACCACTACCTCATCAATTGTTATGGGAATATTGATCTCCACCCATTGTTCCCGGAGGCCAGGATCAATGTCTATTGAAATTGCCTTCCAGGGGTTTTTAAGATTGAAGGCAAATCCTTTAATGTCAGCATCATTAGTAAGCCATACCTTGACCTTGAAGACATATTCGCCAAGGGGTAGATTTACATTGGAAGCTTTAGCTTTTTGAGTTTCCAGTATCACATCACTACTTGAGAACTTCAGGCTATAGCTACCACCATTGGCAGACCTGTCGGTGCTAATGCTCCAATATGTGTCTGTCTGTTGGTAATAAATGGAGCTTCCACCATCCTCAAAGTTGAACACTTCCTCATCCAGGTAGTTGACTACCTGAGCATTGGCTGTGAAATATATACTGCTAATACATAGTATCTGAAACAGAGTTTTGAGCTTTACTTTTTTCATAATTTATTACTCCTGGTGTTATTTTACTTATCCTGTTTGTCGTTTTATCAGTAATAATCTGACTAATATTTTGTTAGGTCTGTTGCTTTATAGTCTATCTAAATATTTCTCATGGAAATCCTCGAGGATCTCACTATCTGATAAAGACAGATTTTTATTCAATGATTGACTATATACTTCTCCTGGATGAAATACATTGACCTCATGTATAGTCTCAATGTGGCTTGTATGTTGGCATATTGCTCCACCCGCAATCAATGACAGCAGGAAAGGAAAAATTTGCCGATATTTATTATAATTTATCACTATGTATAGCAGCGCACTTCAAATAATTTTACATTCTTATATCCATAGGTTTCTTTCAATTTTATTCTGACAGCAGTTGTCTTGACGAGATCAAAACTCACTCGAACCAGTCGGGTTCGGTTATTATATACTGATGCTACTTCTTCCCACTTACCCTGGATACGAACCTCCACACTTAATGATTTCACTAATTCAGGAGGTATCCCTATAATCTGGCCTGCATTTTTTTTAGGATTCTTATGCATCATCATTTTTCGATGGAGGTTGGTATCACTCTTTAACTCCACTTTTGAGAGATTTACTGCTTTATCCCATTCGAGCTGAAGTTCTGCATTTAGTCCCTCTGATTCCCAATGGTGTATCTTGTCAATCTCATCTCGCGAGATGCCATCAGTGAGTAATTTTGCATCTCCAGAACTAGTTGAGGAGGCAAAAATAATGCTGCAATTGTGAGCAAGGTCATTCTCATCTCTCGCGGGCCGGTTAGGGATAAATACATCGTCTCGGATCAATTGTTCCTGGAGTTCTTCAATATTCTTTTTTGCCAGTTTCCCTGGCTTTATTCCCTTTTGAACACACATGGCAGAGGCTGTACCAACTGCCTGGCCCATCAGGGCACATGTTGCTTGTATTCTTGTAGAGGAAAGCACCATATGTGTTACACTTACATTTCGTCCTGCAAACAGAAGGTTGGATATATTCTGTGAATAAAGGCAGCGGAAAGGAATTTCATACACCTTCTTGAAATTTGCATGAAAATAGCTTGGAGGTTCTTCAGGTGATAGGATGCCTCCAGGACAATGTTCGTCAAGAGACCATCCCCCATATGCAACAGCATCATGAAAATGACGGTATTCTTCAAGGTCTTTTTGAGTAAGAATATAATCTCCCATAAACCTGCGGGATTCACGCTTCCCCGGTACGGATCCAACCCAGTCCAGCACGTGATTTGCTGCTTCAGGAAACGCTCCTGAATTTTTGATATAATCCCATACTCCGTGTAGGTATCCCATTAATTTATGACGATTCATTTCCTGGTCGGCAATGATATCAAAGTCACTCCCCAGTTCTACCCACCAGTATCCTTCCTTCACTTGTTTGATTTTACGTTTGCGCATCTTCTCTGCCTCATATTCCAGTACAAAAGAAGGAGGATTGTAGGGTGTTGGTTTACCCATATCTTTAGTGCTCATCAATATTGATGCACCCATTTGCCAGCCATCTGCTTTTTCAGGTGCAAAAGACTCACCAAATTCAGAAGATGCTTCCCGTCCTGTACGGTATTTCGCACCAGCAGTTGCAGCAAGAAGCCCGTCCCCTGAACAGTCAATAAACATTTTTGCAGAGATGCTTATCTCTGTTTCAGTGGTAGACTGCCAGCAAAGAGCTGACTTAATTTCAGAACCATCCATGATCGCCTTTGTTGCCTGCGTATTCAACATAAGATCAAGGTTATCCTGGCGGGTAACATAATCGTACACAACATGGTCCCAAACCGTATATGACTCCTGCGGATTGAAATGCCAGTTTTCTATTAATATTTCCTCAATAATCCCAGTTTCTCTCTCCACGACAAACTTGTTTTTCAGACCCTGAACGCCATTGACTGTAACCCTTATCTCGCTGGATGCATTTCCACCAAGTACAGGCCTGTCTTGTACAAGGACAGTACTCGCACCTGTTCTTGCTGAGGCAACTGCGGCGGAAATGCCCGCCATCCCAGCGCCAATAACTACTACATCGTAATCAATGCTTATATTTCTGTCAGGAAAGCCAAAGCCACCTCTTCCAAGCTGTTGCCATTTATCTGTTTTGCGATCATCTGGCGATGCGTCTTTTTTAGTGATTTGACCTTGTAAAGGCAATGCTGTTGCAGCAATAGCCGCCACTGTCCCTTTTTTGAAAAACTCTCTTCTTTTCATATTAATCTAGACTATCAATAATAAAAAAATTCTCCAGTATATCATTATAAATTCACTCCAGTTCCTTGCATAGATGGGTCATGGTCCCACATGATTATCCATGGATCGGAAGTGTTTTTCTGGAATGTTTTCATTTTCTCTTTCATCGATTCCAGTACCTCCTTATATCTTTCATCGTTTCCCAGGTTAAGTAATTCATTGGGATCAGTTGACAAATCGTACAATTCAAATTCGTTACGAAAAAGGTAATCATCAACTTTCCGTGGTCCGAAGTACTCGACTTTATTTCTATAGATTCCTTGCCATGTAGATGCAGCCCATAAATCTGAGGCAAATGGATACTCCAGGCGCCATGCCATATTCCAGATAAGCTTGAAGTGATCCTTGATACATACTCTCATGGGGTAATACATAGTGACTTCATGGAAAGTGTGAGATGCGTATACTTCATCCCATCCCTCAGGATTTTCTTTGCCCATGACATTCATAAAAGATTTGCCATGGAAATGAATATCAGAATAATCCACATTGGCCAAGTCCAGTATGGTAGGCGTGAGATCAATCCATGATATCATAGCATTGTTCCTGATGCCCTTATTTTCTATAAAAGGATTTCTGATAATACAAGGTAATTTGATCCCGGGTTCGTACAAATTTGTTTTTGCACCTGGGAAAGCAATACCATTGTCTGAAATGTATATTACGATTGTATTTTCAGATTTGCCGGATTCTTCCAGCATGGCCAATAATTTCCCAAATCCCTGGTCGATCCTTGAAACACTCTGGTAATATTGGGCAAGTTCCTCCCTGCATTCTTTCGTGTCAGGCAGAAAATCAGGAACAATTACATCTTCCGGATTATATAATTTTGTTGTGACTCCCGGGAAGCCCTCTTCCTTGTTCCCAAAGTTATTTGGAGCATCCCATGGATCCGGTTGAAATGGCGAACCGCGGTGTGGATCATCAGTACAAAAGTAAAGAAAGAATGGTTGATCTGAAGCAAGTACTTCTCCACATTGTTCAGCCATTTCTACTGTACTTCGGGGATTTGCCTCCAGTACCTCATTGAAATGATATACTTTTTCAGGTGCCACGTGGTATTTTCCTATACGCGCTGTCAGGTATCCAGACTTTTCAAGTAAAACAGGGAGAGAGTGGACATTACTGAATGTGCTAAAATGATGGTAGTCATGCACATGACCGTAGGAACCTGTGGCGTGACCGAACATACCTGTCAGGATTACCGATCTGCTTGCTGCACAACTTGCACTTGTGCAATAAGCGCGCGCAAACAATATTCCTTCAGTGGCAAACCTGTCGAGGTTAGGAGTTTCAATCACATTATTTCCATAACAGCCCAAGGCATCTGTACCGTGATCATCGGCTACAAAAAGTATAATATTTGGTTTGGATTTATGTTCAGGTTTTGTTGAGCATCCTGAACTCACCCCAAGACAGCTAATTGTTAAAATTGTTCCGTAATAAAAAAAAAATGAGCTTTGTTTCATAATAGAATAAAAGTACAACATTGTTGAGTATAGATGTATTTTCCGGTAAATTACATGTCTTCCTGCATCTTTTCCAGTGTTATTTGAGTCAAAATAGAGAGAAATCTATAATTTAGCGACACATGTAGGTTCAACTTTGAGGAAATGCTGCGAAAAGTCTACTTTGGATTCATTATTTTGTTTTTTGTTCTGGGAGATATTTCAGCGCAGGATAATAAAATTAAGTCTTTTCAACATCTTTCTATTTCTGAAGGATTGGCTCATAATGGTGTTACTTCCATTCTTGAAGATTCCAGGGGATATATTTGGATTGGAACCTACGATGGACTCAATAGGTATGATGGTTATGAATTTGAGGTGTTTAAGAGTACTGTTGACAATGATTTACTTTACAGCAACCGGGTTCGGACCATTAGTGAGGATTTATGTGGCAACATATGGATAGGTACAGATGAAGGTCTTTCTATTTTCAACTCTTTGTCTGGTAAGTTCAATAAAATCTATTCAAATAAATTGTTGGATGGAGACAAGAGTGGACCGATTGTCAGGAGGATATTGGAAAATCCTGATAATGGCCTTATTGTTTGTGCCACAGAGGATGCTGGAGTACTGGTTTTCAATTCTGACTATACTTTAAAGCATCAATTTGTTCCCCCTGATGCTTTCTCAGATCAAGCTATTAGGTTTTATGATTGTGCTATTCTTGACAGCATTTATCACGTCTTTTCCACATCGGTGGGAATACTTCTGTTTAATATTGATAGTGGGAAGTTTCGACTAGTTTTAGAAGATTTTTCTGATGTAAGTAACAGCATTATTATGATTGAGAATAATAAGCTGTTGGCCACACTGTCATATGGTATTGCAGTTATAGATTTTCAGCTGAATAAGGGGATCTGTAATTTTTCAAATGAATCAATATTACTTAACAATTATCAGTTTAACTCAATTTCACTTGATCAAGAGGGAAATTTATGGCTTGGCACCTTGAGGGATGGTTTTATTAAAATTGATAAGTTGGAAGCCTTTCTTAATCAAACTAGCTATAAAATATCTTCATTTTCGATAGACCAGGGCTTATTGAGAGCAAGCTGTATTGCCTCGTCAACAAGTTATGGATGTTGGGCAGGTACATTTAATAAGGGAATATACCGTTTCAATTTGAATAGCAATCCATTTCATGTACGAAATTCAAATTCAGACAATGATTTTGGTCTCCATTCAAATCATATAAATCAGATAAGTGTCTTTGACAATAATCGGATCTTTGTTTCTGCACTGCAAGGAGGGCTTGCCATATTTAATACTGACCTGAAACAATTTGAACCTCTGCCATTCAATAATATAATGGACCTATCAATGGTGGGTGGATCTGCTTTCAAAGATTCCAGAGGAGATCTGTGGATGACCATTGGAGGTAGTGATTTTTTAAGATATCGGACCAGGCAAAAAACGGTTAAACGAATAAATACTGAAGCATTATTTGGACTTGAGTTAATCTCAATCAGATCATATGCAGAAGACAGAAACGGAGACATATGGCTGGGTTGTTTGAATGATCTCTATAGATTAAGAATGGACGACGATGGGGAAATAGTCCAGGTCGAATCCTTGAATGAGAATCCATTCCTGATTGACGAGAAAATTTCAATGATGAGGAGAGTTTATATTGATCCGTTGTTGGATGTAATATGGGTTGGTACAGATAAAGATGGTTTATTGAGAATTGAAATCAATGATGATATCTCTCTACAAAACGCCGTAGTGAAACAAGTTAGAGTTAATGATAATTCTGAAAGGTCCCTGCCAAGTAATTTTGTTTCAAGTATTATCCGGCTGCCAAATGAGGAGTTGTGGATTGGGACAGAAGGTGGAGGTATATGCAAAGTGATAGAAATGAATGATGATCTATTTTTTATTCCTTTTACTGAAAAGCATGGACTGTCTAATAATGTAGTTAAAAGTATTTTGTGTGATGATGAGCATAACCTCTGGATATCTACAAATATTGGTCTGAATAAATTTGATACTAAGGACTATAGATTCAGGCAATTTGGAAAGCAGGATGGCTTACCATTTGAGGATTTTTCTTATGCTTCAGCAAACCTTGAAAATGGAACTTTTGTTTTTTCGGGTTATGAGGGTATTCTCTATTTCAATCCCAAAGAAGTGAATGACCAGGAAATACTCCCTAAGTTGGAATTTGGTGAGTTGAAGATTTTTAATCAGAGCATTCTGCCGGGTGATACAATAGGGAATAGGGTGCTGCTGGACAAGACTCTTACTGATGTGGGAGAAATTGTACTCAAGCATAATGAGGATGTATTCTCAATTGAATTAACATCCCTGCATTTCTCAAATCCGAATAATCATTATATTAAATATCAGCTGCTGCCTGTAAATGATGAGTGGATTGAGGTTCCCTCAAGTCAGCGGAATATTAATTTTAACGGGCTTCGGCCGGGAGAATATATATTAAGTGTAATGGCTTCTAATTCTGTGAAGGAATGGACTATCCCAAAAAAATTAAAAATCACCATTTCTCCTTCGTTCTGGAAAACAAATAAAGCTTTAGCTCTATATATCCTTGTGATTCTGGTGCTCATCTACTTGAGTATGTTGGTAATTTTAAGAATACAATCCCTAAAGTATAAGATTCAAATTGAGCACCTTGAAAAAGACAAAGAGAAAGAAGTAAATACAGCTAAACTTCGTTTTTTTTCTAATATAAGTCATGAAATAAAAACTCCACTTACCTTAATTTCAGGACCCATTGATATGCTATCTAAGGAGTATAAAAGTGATGAGACTATTCAGGAGAAGCTACTTATTGTAAAGAGACAATCACAAAAGATTTCCCAGTTAATAGATCAGGTACATGATTTTCAGAGGGCAGAGGCGAATCTGTTAAAAATGAACTCTGCAAGGTTTAACTTTGATGTTTTTATTAGGGATCTGATAACTAATTTTGAGTATTTGGCAGCCGCAGAGAAGAAAACACTTAAGGCCATAGGGGAAAAGTCAAGTATATATGTTTGGGCAGATAAAGATAAACTTGAAAAGATTTTCAATAACCTGTTGAATAATGCTTTCAAGTATACTGATGCCGGTGATTCAATAATGATAAGTTATATGCGAGAGGAGAGTGACCTGGTGATTGCTGTAAATGATACAGGGAAAGGAATCTCTTCGAAAGATCTGCAACATATCTTTGAAAGATTCTATCGTTCTAAAAGTGAGGGGACTGATGGATCAAAGGGATCGGGAATTGGTCTGGCGTTCACAAAGCGCCTCGTGGAAATGCATTATGGATATATTCATGCAGAAAGTGAATTAGGGAAATCCACTACAATACACTTAAGACTCCCTGTTGTTAAGAATAGATTCAACGATGATCAACAGGAGATTGAGAAGGAAATATTAGTATTAGAAGAGAATTGTTTGGCAGCGGATCAATTCGAAGATAAAATCGATCCATTAGATATAGAAGTAACTGGAGATTTTTCGAAAGCGATTGTATTTATTGCTGAGGACAATGCTGATATGAGGTTGTTTATAAGCGAGGCTCTGGAGAATTTTTTTAAGGTAAAATCATTTGTAAATGGCCAAGAGTGTCTGAATGCCATGGAAGATGAGTGGCCGGATATTGTAATAAGTGATGTGCTTATGCCAGTGTTGAATGGATTTGACCTATGCAAAAGGATTAAGTCAGATATCAAAACAAGTCATATCCCTGTTATTCTGCTTACAGGCTGCAACACAACTGATGAGCGGGTAAAAGGAATAATGGATGGTGCTGATGCGTATATATTTAAACCATTTGAGGTGCAACATCTTGTAGCCAGCGTGGAAGCATTACTTCGGAACAGACAGCAATTGAGAGAGCGTTTTAAACTTCATATTCCTCTTACACTGGAGAAGAATAAACACAGCAGCAATGATGACGCTTTCCTGAAGAAACTATATAAGTTGATGGAAGAGAATCTGGATAACAGTGATTTGGACCTGGACAAAGTTGCAAGAGCCCTGTATATGAATCGCTCTCATTTTTATCAGAAAGTAAAGGCACTAACTAACCAAACCCCTTTTGAATTTTTAAAGACCCTCAGGTTGGAGAAAGCTGCCAATTTATTAGTTCATGACGGCTTGAACGTAAATGAAGTGTTTATGGTAACAGGATTTAAAAGCCGTACTCATTTCAGTAAATTATTTAAGGAAAAGTATCATTTTACACCTGGGAAGTTTGCTTCTGAAGCTCAAAAGAAATATTCAGAAAAATAAGTACAGAAGGTATATTTAGTTCTGAATCTCACAAGGTACCTTGACCCCGGTATATCAGTGTCTGATATGATACTATAGATGCCATATTTACTGATTGATACATTTAATATATGCTTGAGTACATCACTCACCTTTTGATTTAATAATTTACATTTTTATTGAAGTTTTTATAAGGACAATAATACTTTCTTTTTATACACAGCAACTAGAGAGGCTGTTTCAGAAAGCCTCTTTTTTAACGTTCGATACACAGTATTAAAAATGAAAATTGATGAACAGACTATTTAAAACATATCTACTTGAAATCATCTTCATCTGGATGATATCCAATCAATTATATGCACAGGATCGACCGAATATCATCTGGCTTATGGCAGAGGATATGAGTCTTGACCTTGAGTGTTATGGAATGCATGCTGTCCATACTCCTAACCTGAATCTTATGTCGGAACAGGGTGTTTTGTTCAATAATTGTTTTGTAACCAATCCTATATGTTCCCCCAGTCGCTCCGCAATGATGGTCGGAACTCACCAGGTTAAAATCAATGCACACCATCACCGGAGTAACAGGGATGTGCTCCTTGATAAACAGTATAAGCCATTCACATATTGGTTGAGGGAAGCTGGTTATACATGCATCTTAGGACACCATGGGGTGTTTGATAAAGGACGAAAAATAGATGTGAATTTCCAACACGTAGCTGTAGGCCCCTGGGATGGTAAAGAACAATTTGGATTATTTGATAAACTGGACCATTTTGAAAAAGAGGATCAACCATTTTTTGCCCAGATACAATTGAAGGTAACTCACAGGGGCGATTGGTGGAATGAAATCCGTAATCAATCCGACCATCCTGTTAATCCTGATTCTGTGAAGCTTCCTGAATTTATGGCTGATCATTCAATCATTAGATTGGATTGGGCCAGGTATCTTGACCAGGTTGAATATATGGACAATGAGGTAGGTATGATCTTTCGTGAACTGGAAGAGAAAAGAATGACCGATAATACTATTGTGATTTTTATTGCAGATAATGGGCGCTGTAATATATGGGGTAAAGGTTATTTGCATGATCCGGGTCTGCATATTCCTCTAATAGTTCATTATCCGGGAGGATTGTCAGGAGCAAGTGTGCGCAATGATGTGGTGAGTGCCACGGATATTACTGCTACAATCATGGATATGGCAGGAATTGATTTACCTGAATACATGAGCGGACAGCCTATCTTTAATGAAGGTTTTAATAGAGAGTATGTTTATGCTGCCCGTGATCTTTGGGATGAAATTGAAGATAAATCAAGGGCCATAACTTCCGGAAACTGGAAATATATCAGGAACGACAAACCACAAATTCCTTTTGATGCTGGTCAGGCTTACCTGGAATTTTACAGGCCGGCTGTTCATATTATGCGCCAGCTCAATAGTGAGGGAAAACTAAATGAAGTAGAGAAATTATTCTTTCAGAAAACAAAACCCGCCGAAGAGTTATACAATCTTGCCAATGACCCCCTGGAGTTGAATAACCTGGCAAAAGATCCTGACTACGCCTCTGTATTGGAAAATCTTCGAAATACAACTTGTGTATATGATGAGAAAATGAAGCCGGTGAGTGATATTTATCACCCAATTGTTCCGAATTCTGTAGAAGTGTTGGAATGGGTGAAAAATGAGAAGCCAGAATTATACCAAGAAATGATAGAAGGGGTAGAAATTGGTTTAAAGACTCTATCAAATGAATATCGAAAAACTAAAAGATGAGTTATGAGACGAGACACTTTGATTGCTCTTATGCTAGCAATAATTATAGTATTTCCCTCTTGTCGGCAAAATACTCCCGGTGAACGAATCAGTCTTAATACAAGCTGGAGATTTTTTTGTTTGGATGAAGCCAATTCATCAGAGGAAGCGTTTCATCAAGTGGATTTCAATGATGTAAGTTGGGAGTCTGTTAGCTTGCCTCATACAGCTCACATTGAGCCACTTCTTGTCAATGACCAATGGCAAGGGATATGCTGGTATCGCCGGGCCCTTGATCTGCCTAAAACTTTTAGTGAAAAAAAGATTAGCATAGAACTGGAAGCGGCCATGAACCATTCTGTCGTATGGTTCAATGGACATAAGATTACAGTTCACCAGGGTGGATATCTACCGGTAGTTGTTGATATTTCCAAATATGTGAAAGCAGGAGAAAAGAACGTATTGGCAGTGCGTCTGAATAATACTGATAATGCTATTACCGGGCCAAAACCTCTCAAGAAGTTAGATTTTAATATGTACGGTGGTTTGTATCGTAATGCCTGGTTAATTGTTAAAAACGGTGTACATATCTCTCATTCAGTGTTGGCGGATAAAGTTGCCGGAGGAGGTATATTTATTACTTTTCCCAAAGTGTCTGAGAAGGAATCTCTGGTTAGGGTGAAGACACATATCGTAAATGAGGAGACAGTATCAAAGGATGTAAATTTGGTCAATACTATTTTCTATAGGGATCAAGAGATACATAGGAGCACATCTGATAGGAGTATGATTGATCCAGGAGGAAATGTAGAACTGACTCAAATGATCCCAATTCCTGAAGCTAAACTCTGGTCACCTCTCATCCCTCATCTTTATCAACTGAAAACTGAAGTGTATGTTGATGGAGCATTAGTAGATATGCAGGAGAACAGATTTGGCATCAGGGAGTTCGTATTTGAAGATAATGATCTGTATATCAATGGGGAGAAAACTTTTTTACGTGGGGTAAACCGGCATCAGGAGTATCCTTATGTAGGTTATGCACTTTCCGATAATGCACAATACCGTGATGCAAAAAAGATTAAAGAGGCTGGATTTAACTTTATACGATTATCACATTATCCCCAATCTCCTGCTTTTATGGACGCATGTGATGAGCTGGGTTTGCTTGTGTTGGATGCTATTCTTGGATGGCAATACTACCTGGATAATGATCAATTCAGAGATTATTGCTACAGGTCTTCAGCAGAATTGATACGTAGAGACCGCAATCATCCCTGTGTCCTGGCATGGGAGACCTCATTAAATGAAACACAGATGCCTGTTTTCTTCATGGAAGAACTGCACCGGATAGTGCACGCTGAATATCCAGGCGAGAACACTTTTTCTTGTGGATGGATGGATGATGTGTATGACATCTATCTTCAGGCGCGCCAACATCGAATAAGACATTACAATGAAGTACAGGAAAAGCCCTATGTTGTTTCTGAGTATGGAGATTGGGAATATCATTCTAATAATCCTGGCTTGAACCAACATAGAATGCCAAAGGACCTGAGAGTAGTTAAAAGTAGCAGACAATTACGCTCATTTGGTGAAGAGCGCTTATTACAACAAGCGAGTAATATTCAGGAAGCACACAATGATAACTTTAATACTCCGGCTTTTGCCGACGCTTATTGGGTGATGTTTGACTATAACAGGGGGTATTATGACAATATGGAAGCATCAGGAATTATGGACATCTTCCGTTTGCCAAAGTTCAGCTATTATTTCTTTTCAAGTCAGAAGGACCCGGAAGAAGAAGTTGAACTTCATATTGCAAGCTACTGGACTTCAGAATCTCCATTGAATCTGAAGGTATTCAGTAATTGTGATGAAGTTGAATTATACATAAATAAAAGTCTCATTGCAAAACAACAAGCCGATTCTAATCATGTATCTAATAATTTAGTTCATCCACCTTTTACTTTCAGCATGGAGTCATTTAAAGAAGGCACCCTTAAAGCTATTGGATATATCGATGGCGAAAAGGTTGCTGAAGATATTGTTAGAACACCGGGAATTGCAACGGCTTTGAAAATCCGGATCGATGAAAGCGGTCGTGCACCCCAGTCAGAATGCAATGATGTTCTCTTTCTTTATATTACTGCTATTGATGAGAATGGAACCATTGTACCAGATTTCTCAGAAAAGGTAAAACTGGATATGAAAGGTGATGCAGATATAATTAATAATAAGGAAATTATAGCTGAGGCAGGTATTGGAGCAGCACTTGTAAAAATAGGCAATTCAGCGGGAGAAATAAATGTTAGCGCTGTATCTGGAAATTTGCTATCCGGCGAGTTCTCATTTAATGTTCAGAAGTAGATAATGAGAATGCGATAGAAATTCAGATCTGGGCAGCAAGGCTTGCCAATCTATTGATAATACTGGTAACGAGCTGGGTAAAACGAAACTGGGCATTCTCCAATATGGTATCTATTATCATGAAACAAGTCGAAGCACTATAAATTCGACGTGCTACTTGTTCTTCTCCCCCCCCCGATCACTGTTGAGAAGTTAGGTACTTTACCACAGTCATTAAAATTATTGTTTATAGAAATTGTCTCAACATTGCTTCCAAAACCATGCCCAATAATAGTAGATTCATCCATGTTTACACGATAGCCTCCATCTCCAATATCAACAGCAGCTGCAGTGTAATGAAACGGAAATAAAGATGGTCCAACACGTGATTCAAAATCTAAACCATTTTCGGTACTTAGACCTATATTAGCTTGGTGAGTCCCTCTGTCAACCCTTAATTCACAAGGTATATATCTAAAGTTTTTAGACTTAACTTGAGAATACTGACCAAACACGGCAACTTGTAAGTAGCAACTTACAATGCACAGAAAATGGCAAATAAGAGTGCACAGGTTTCAGCAATTAAGCGTACCCATTTTTCCTGATTAAACGTACAAAAAAATCAAAGAACGTCAGTTTATTTACTGCT
>Ga0307990_1000148_pt1 | contig 66246 bp, 82 predicted proteins | sample EllFjometagen129_FD_203168 | JGI IMG/M metagenome (GOLD analysis project Ga0307990, IMG submission 203168) | Marine microbial communities from Ellis Fjord, Antarctic Ocean - #129 | ecosystem: Environmental > Aquatic > Marine > Unclassified | place: Southern Ocean | collected 2014-10-08
TCAGGGCAGGGTCCTGGTGCGTTACTCCGGTACGCAAAACGTTTGTCGTGTCATGGTGGAAGGGCCCAACGACGACCTGACTGAAAAATATTGCGCCCAGGTTGCCGAAGCGGTAAAGACCAACCTTTCTTTTTTTTGATTTTCCCGCTCTACAAGTTTTCTAAGATAGCTTCTCACCATGGCTGTCATGGTAGTATTTTTTTCCACAGCAATCTTGCGCGCTTTTCGTATAAGATCTTCGTCCATAGACATGGTAATATTCGGCATATAATCCTCCTATGGTAGCGGAAAAGCTTTAACCACACATAATATGTGTAACACACATTATGTGAAGGTAGAATCGAGAAAATAATTTGCCTTCCCTTTTTTACATTTTCTAAAATGCCGATATCATATAACTTCATTAAATCCCTTGTATTTTATGCGAATACATCTATTATTTTTCTTTTTAATTCGGTAGGTTGTGGTAAAATAGGCGCTGTAACCCCGTGAACGGTCACTTAACTCGATAGTATAGGAATTTCCATTTTTTGACAGGATCAACAGACCCGCCCTGGTGTGACCTTGCTTGTAGCACATTGTCATTTTTGATCTCGGTAATTAAAGATGTTGCGATCAAACCGTGCTATAGATCTGGGCCAGGGATAATCAGGATAAATGAAAATCATGTAAATTTTGTTCATCCTGTCAGAGAAATCCCGCCGAAGGCGGCTAACTTAAGGTTAATTGAGCTCCTTGAACATGTTAAATATAAATCACCAAATCACCAAATCACCAAATCACCAAATCCACATGATCGGCATTTGCGGTACCGGGATGGCTGCCCTTGCCGGTTTGCTCAAGGAAAAGGGATACAGGGTAAAAGGATCTGACAGTCAGGCCTATCCACCTATGAGTGATGTGTTAAAGGGACTTGGTATTCCTGTAACCCTGGGATACCATCCGGACAATCTGGTTTTTAATCATCCAAATCACCAAATTCCCGATCTGGTAATAATAGGAAATGTGATCCGGGCCGATAATCCCGAGGCCATGTATGTAGTCTCCAAGGGCATTCCCCATCTCTCTTTTCCTGAGGCCTTATCTCTTCTGTTTCTGGAGGACAGGATGCCTTTAGTGGTGGCCGGCACCCACGGCAAAACCACCACCTCTGCTTTGCTGGTCTCTGCCCTTGATGTCCTGGGTGAAGACCCTGGTTTTATGGTGGGTGGAATGCTCAATGCCTTTAAATCCGGTTTCCGGGTTGGGCGTCCTCCCTGGTTTGTGCTTGAAGGGGATGAATATGACACGGCCTTTTTCGATAAAAGGCCAAAGTTCTTGCACTATCGTCCCCATGGTGTCATTCTTACCAGCATAGAGTTTGATCACGCGGATATATATGCTGACCTGGATGCAATAAAGCATGCATTTTCCAAATTGGTTGCCTTGATTCCTCCAGAAGGGGTCCTTGTGGCCTGTGCGGACTGGCCAGCGGTTGTGGAAGTTTGTGCTCAGGCCAGATGCAAGGTAGTGACATATGGTGAAAGTCAGGGATGCCAGTGGCAACTGGCTGATCTTTCAGTTGATTCCACCGGCACAAAGTTCACTGCTGTGCATCATGGAGAGACCTGTGGCGAGGTACTGATAAAACTTCCCGGCAGACACAATGCCTTAAATACTTTAGGTGCTCTTGCACTGTGCAGTCATCTTGGAATGAAAGAGGAGGCCGCGCTTAAGGGCCTGGGCTCTTGTGCCGGAGTAAAGAGGAGGCAGGAAATCAGGGGGGAGGTGGCCGGAGTTACGGTAATCGATGATTTTGCCCATCATCCAAGGGCGGTCAAGGAGACCCTTGCTGCGCTGAGGTCCGTGTATTCCGGTCGTCATCTCATAGCTGTGTTTGAGCCAAGGACCAATACCAGCAGAAGGAGTGTCTTCCAGGAAGTTTATCCTTATTCTTTCAGTCCTGCTGATCGAGTGCTGGTGCGAGAGGTGCCTGACCCGGAAAAGGCCCCGCCCGGAGACAGATTTTCATCTAAAAAGCTGGTGGCTGATCTCAAGGACAGGGGCATTGATGCGGCATATTTCCCGGATGCCGACGCAATTCTTAAGGACCTTATAGCAAACCGTTCTGATGGTGATGTAGTTGTGGTACTCTCAAATGGTGATTTTGAAGGCCTGCATGAAAGGCTGCTATCCGCCCTGTCCACCAATCACCAAATCACCAAATCACCAAATCACCAAATCACCAAATTCCAGGAGCTATGCAGGAGTTCAAAGGGGCCTGCCAGGAGGGGCCGTCTGCATACTGCGCACGGGGTAGTGGAGACGCCTACATTTATGCCGGTTGGGACCCAGGCCACTGTAAAGGCATTGACACCTGAAGATCTCAAGGAAGTTGGGGCCCAAATAATTTTAAGCAATACCTATCATCTGTATCTGCGTCCTGGTTATGAGATCATAAGGGAACTCGGCGGCCTGCACCGGTTCATGGGGTGGGACCGTCCTATTCTGACAGATAGCGGCGGTTTTCAGGTCTACAGTCTTGCAGCACTCGGAAAGGTAGAGGAAGAAGGTCTTACATTTCGCTCCCATATAGATGGATCTCTTCACAAACTCACGCCGGAGCTTGTTATAAAGATCCAGGAGGCCCTTGGTTCGGACATAATGATGTGCCTCGACTCCTGCATCCCTTACCCGGCCAGTGAAGAAGATGTAAAAAATGCTACTGAACTGACCACGCGATGGGCTAAAAGGTCCCTGGAGGCGAGGACAAGGCGGGATCTTTTGCTGTTCTCTATTGTACAGGGGGGGATGGACCCTGCGATGAGACAACGAAGTGCATTAGATCTCCTTGAATTTGGTTTTGATGGATATGCCATCGGTGGGCTCAGCGTCGGTGAGCCAAAAGAACTTATGTTTGAGATGATCGATATTACAAGGCCCTTGATTCCGGACAGGTATCCTGTCTATGTAATGGGGGTTGGTAACCCGGAAGACCTGGTTGAGGGAGTGGCAAGAGGGGTTGATATGTTCGACTGCGTGATGCCTACCAGGAATGCCAGGAATGGGATGCTCTTTACTTCCTTCGGGCACATTGTTATAAAGAACTCTCGTTTTGCCAGGGATTCGAGGCCAATAGACCCTTCCTGCACGTGTTATACCTGCAGGAATTACTCCCGTGCCTATTTGAGGCACCTTTTTATCGCAAAGGAGTTGTTGGCCCATAGGCTTAATACTATACACAACTTGCATTATTTTTTGCATCTCATGGAAGAGATGCGGGAGGCCATAGAGAAAGACAGGTTTGAGGCCTTTCAAGAACAGTTTTATTCAAAAAGGGAGATTACCGGATGATGATACCGTCAATAGCTTATGCCATGGGCCCCCCCTCTGGAAGTGAAGGGGGAAATCCGCTCACTGCCTTTCTGCCCCTGATCATTATTTTCGCTATTTTTTATTTCCTTTTGATCAGACCGCAGCAGAAGAGGGCAAAGGATCAGAAAAACTTCCTGAATTCCTTGAGCCGCGGGGAAGAAGTTATAACCACAGGCGGGTTGATAGGCAAGATAACAGGCCTTACAGATAACGTGGTTACCTTAGAAGTGGCAGACAAGGTAAAGGTCAAGGTAGTACGGGCGCAAATTGCCGGCAAACCCCCTACAACTACTAATAAGTAAAGTCTATTGTAACCGTTCACGGGATTACAACGCACGTTTTACCGCAACCCACCGAACTGTAAGCGTTTACAGGGTGCTGCAGATGCGAGGCGTACGGGTACGCAGACGTACTCCCTGTACTTCAAGTGCCCGACAACAAAGCAGATGCGGTGCCCTGTAAACGCTTACCTATTTGCCAAGGCAGAAATGGCTAAAGATGTGATCCAGCACTTCGTCAGTAATGCTATCTCCTGTGATTTCTCCCAGGACATTCATTGCATCTCTTAAGTCAATAGAAACCAGATCAGAGCTGATGCCCTGAGAGATGTTGTCAATTGCCCTATTCACAGCTTTGCAGGCCGTCTCCAAGGCCTCTTTTTGCCTTAGATTAGGAACTATATCCGGTGGCTCAGCCGGTGCTTCATCCAATAATTTATTTATCAGAAGCCCTGACAGGTTCTCAAGCCCTTCTCCTGTAATTGCAGAAGTTCCCACCCAAACGCTGCCGGTCATCTCTGGCATCCGGCTGGAGATCTTGCTTGCCTGCTTTCCTGCCAAGGATTCCCAGGAATGAACCTTGTCTATTTTGTTAAATACTATGAGAATTTTTTTTCGCTTTGTAAGGACATCCAGGGTCTCCAATGCTTCGAAATCTTCCGAGCACAAAGGCTCATTCAGATCTAGCATCCAGAGAGCAGCCTGTGCGAATTTTGCTTTTTTTCGAATTTTTTCAATACCAATTGTCTCTATTGGATCAGGGTCCAGCCGAATGCCAGCAGTATCAATCAATCTAACCAATATTCCTTTGATGTTAAGAACCGCCTCTATTGTGTCCCTGGTGGTTCCGGGGATGGAGGTTACGATAGCTCTGTCCTCACAAGCCAGGGCGTTAAGTAGGCTGGATTTCCCGACATTCGGCCTTCCGACAATCAAGACTTCCGCCCCTTCCTTATAGATCTTTCCCCTATCGAATGCATCGATCCTGGCATTAAGGGGATCCTGAGCACCTGTTATCAGAAGTTCTCTGAGCTGGGTCTCTGTGATAATTTCTACGTCTTCATCCGGATAGTCTATGGCGACTTCAAGGGTGGCTATAGATTCTTTGATAGTGTCGCGGATTTCTTTAATCCCCTTGGATAGACCTCCCTGCAATTGTTTGACCGCAAGTTGCCCTGCGGTGTCCCCGCAAGCTAGAGATAGGTCAAGCACGGCCTCTGCCTGGGTAAGGTCAATTCTTCCATTCAGAAAAGCCCTTTTTGTGAATTCGCCGGGATCTGCCAGGCGTGCACCCTGTCCGATCAGTGTCTCAAGAACACGACGCAAGATTGCAGGACCACTGTGACATTGGATCTCCAGGACGTCTTCTTTTGTGTAGCTGTGGGGGGCCTTCATCAGTACGGCCAGAACCTCGTCCATAACGGTATCGTTCTGTGGATCGCAGGCCCAGCCGTAATAGAGTCGATGGGATTGTATTACTTCAATCGGCTTTGCCGGCCGGAATACGGATCTGAAAAGTTGTGCTGAAAGAGGACCGCTTACTCGAACTATCCCTATCCCACCTGGTCCCGAGGGAGTAGCCAGGGCAGCTATTGTGTCGTCTTCTCTATATATGTCAGGCACTGTTATTTTTTGTATTGCGTTGCCTGGACCTGGCAGGGTTGATCACGACCTTGCGCATGATTCCTTCGCCTACACTGTGGGTGCGTATGCCCTTAATATTCTTGAGGGTCAAGTGGACCAGCCTGCGCTCCCTTGCCCCCAATGGCTGAAGTGTTACCGGACGTCCGGTTTTTTGGGCCTTTTTTGCCATACGGTGTGCAAGAAGCGAGATACTCTTCTCCCTTTTTTCCCGATAGCCCTGTGCTTCCAGCTTGATCCTGGTATGGCTTTCGACCCTGTGTCGCAGAATACGGTTAACAATATATTCTAAGGCATTAAGATTTTGGCCTTCTTTTCCTATAATCAGGGAAAGATCTTCTCCTGATATATCCAGATACGGTCCTTCTTCGTCGGCCTTGATCTCTACCTGTCCCGCAAGACCAGACTTATTCAAAAGTTCCTCAGTGATCTCCAGGGCCAGAGAAATATGTTTATCCCGATCTTCCGGAGCCTCTTTGCCGGGTTCGATTACAGCCTTTTCGGATTCAGGTACTTCGGGTATGACACGATTGGTTTCAGCCTCTATCGGCGCATTTTCTTCTTCTGGTTTTTTCTCTGTAACCGGAGAAGTAAATTTTTTAAGCACGGCCTTTATCTTGGCCTTGCGTCCTCCCAATCCGAAAATGCCTGTGGACCCACGGGTAAGTATATTGATTTCAAGATCGTCAGGCTTTGCCTTAAAATATTTGCATGCAGCTTCTATGGCATAGTCTACGGTTTTGCCGTCAAATTCTCTTGATTCTTGTGTCGGTGTAGAAGATTTGTTATCTGTCATTATCTTTTATTCCACTTAGTATTTATATGAAAGTCTCGGATTTTCATACTTCGTTGTGCCCGCCTGCGGGAATGGAAATCAGTCGGTAAATTTGTTCACATAGTGTTGCTGTGCAATAGTAAGCACATTGTTAATCAACCAGTAGAGCACCAATCCCGAGGGAAAGTTAATGAACATACAGGTAAATATCACAGGTAGAAATTGCATCATGCGGGCCTGGGTAGGGTCAAGGGAAGAAGGGCTTAATTTTTGCTGTAAAAACATGGAAACGCCCATGAGCAAAGTAAGCACTGGTATGCCCCCCAGGTAAGGAATACTCACCCCGGGTATCATCAGACGATCAGGAGCTGAAAGGTCGTTTATCCACAGCATGAACGGGGCATGACGCAGCTCTATTGATTGAAGTAATACCTTGTATAAGGCAAAAAATACAGGGATCTGCAGCAGCATGGGCAGACAGCCGCCCATAGGATTCACCTTGTAGGTTTTATAGAGCTGCATGAGCTCCTTGTTCATTTTTTCTTTATCTTTCCCATACTTTTCCTTAAGCTTAGCCATTTTTGGCTGAAGCTTCTGCATGGTCTTCATGGACTTTGCGCTTTTTTGCGCCAGGGGCCAGAAGGCAACCTTGATCAGTACGGTAACAATAATTATTGCCAGGCCATAATTATGAATATATCGATAAAGGAATTTAAGAAAGTACAAAAGGGGCTTGGCAATTGGATCAAACCAACCAAAATTTATGGCTTTAGAAAGATTGTGCCCCAAGGCGTTCAGGCGGTCGATATCTTTTGGTCCGAAATATATTCCAAGATTTAAGACCTCGACTCCTTGCCCTGCGCTTCCAGAAGACGGCTTGAGTGCAGTCAGTCGACTCTCAGTCAGACCGTCAGCCCCTTTTTTCTCAATCAATATATTCCAGGGACCTTCGCTGATAATCGGGACCAAGGCTGTAATGAAATAGTTGTCACCGTAACCGATCCAGTCAACCGGACCTGTATACGTATATTTTTCCCCGTCGTCCAGTTTTACTTCTCGCAACGAATCGTTGCCATAGTAGGCAGTGCCTGTAAATGTAAACCTGTTTGTATTCTCGCCGGGTTTATTGTACAAGCACAATGATCCCGGAATGGTTCCCGCCCCTGATAGATAAACAGATAGATCTATCCAGTAACTCCCCTGGTGGAATGTGTATTCCCTTATGATTTTAATCCCATTGGACATATTGCAGGTAAACTTAAGTTGTGCTTCCTCTCCGGCCTGAGTCAGCTTCAGGCTTTCCTTGTCCGGCTCAAAGAATTGTGAAGAAAGGTCTACCGGCGGTTGAGATTCCATTTGAAGCCCAAGGGGTAGATGCGGTGGAGAGACATCAATCAAATTTACAGGAGAAGCGTCATCTGAAAGCGTTGTCAGGTATTGCTTTAAGAGGTATTTCTTAGCTGTGCCCCCCCTTTCTGAAAAAACGAGTCGGTAAAGATCCGTTTCTACGGTGATGTCTCTTGCCTTGCGAAGGGGTGCCTTTGTGTCAACTGGAGTATCAGGACTTATTATACCGCTTAGGGCGTCCCTATCAGTGCGAATGCGTTCTCCGTATTTATGGTCTGAGGCTTGATCACTGACATCTGTGGTAGGAACATTTTTAACACCGGTTTCTTCACGGGGTGGTTGTGATACATCGCCACCGAAGAAGAACTGAAACCCAATCAATACCGCTATAGACAAAACTAAAGCTAATAATGTACGTGAATCCATTGTGTAAACCTTAATAAGGAACGTACAATAAATAATTTGTTCAAATTATTTATTGTACGTTCCTAATCAGAGCCGTCTTCTAAACTCCATTTCCCGCTTTCCAATGGAGTTTTGTAAACGGCTAATCAATCAACCATTTTCTGCTGTGAAGGGCCTTCTTAACGTAAATCGGCAATCAGGGGACAGGGTCGTATCCGCCCGGAGTCCAGGGATGACACCTTAGGAGTCGTCTGGTAGCCAACACAATACCCTTAATAGGACCGTGTTTAACAATGGCTTCCTCAGCGTATCGAGAGCAGCTCGGATAGAAACGGCAAGACCTTGGTAAAATAGGGGAAAACAATAGCCTGTATATTCTAATGAAAAAAATGATGAATTTGCCCAATATGGTCTTAGTAATCAATTATTAACACCTGTTCGAGGCATCAAATGCCTTGACAAGATTGCTCTTGAGTTCATTCCAATCAAGATGAAAAAATTTCCTATATGGCACAAAAACCAGATCATGACCAGTAGGAAAAATCCGTTTGTTCGTGCGGAATAATTCCCTGATCAGCCTTTTGGCTCTGTTTCTCTTGATAGCTCCACCAATTTTTTTGCCGGCACTGATACCGATTCTACAGTAGGACAAATAATTCCTTGTAACTATAATAGTAAGGCCAGGCAACTTTAATCGTTTCCCCTTTTTATAAACCCTGATAAAATTTTCCGCGCCTGTCAATCTCTCTTTTTTTGAGAGAGATTGGGTGTGTAGGGACGGCCTCATTCTATTGTAAGGCATTTTTGTGTTACGTCCAGAAGGCTTCCTCCATAATAACCTTTATGCTGATAAGCTGTATCTCCCTTTTGCTCTGCGCCTGCTCAATACTCTACGGCCTGCCTTTGTACTCATGCGTTTGCGAAATCCGTGGGTCCTCTTTCTTTTTAAATTGCTTGGCTGAAAGGTCCTTTTCATATCAAAATAACTCCCTACTCCCAAATTATCCGGGCGATATTATGCAAAAACTGTTAGCAAATAATTTGTTTTTAAATTCAAAATTTATAATTCAAATTTGTGTCTGAACAGTCTTTTCGTTCAGACACTGAATACATGTATGTGTCAGGACTATAAATAACAAAGGAGACAATTTATCCAAAAAAATTCAATACACTAAGAAAAATTTAGAAAAAATTAATCTGTTAGGATAAACACCCAGCAAGCTCCAAATTCATACCCATATGCTAAGTATATGTCAAGATAAGTTGCGGGTCTGGAGTTTTGCAAGAGGCTCATCCGGCTATTTCTTGCCAACTGGAAATGCCTTTGGTAGGGTTCAATCCCGTTTGGAAAGATATTTTTTATTTTCTTGAAAGAAAGATACGGATTGTCAGTAACTTACACCTTGTTGATCTTGTATTTCGGTAGTAAAATTTGAAAATCTTGATAAACTGTTTCCATCTGTGTTCAAAAAAGGAAGTTTCTATACTATTAAATTAAGGTAATAATTCAGGTGAATAGACTGAAGGTAGAAGGCCGATAAGGGCAAATCGTGCGTGATCACACAAAACTGCGGGCATTTGAGTTGGCTGACGAGATTGCAGTATTAGTTTAGAGGATTCATCTCTGTTCGATCGTTGCGAGATGGTTGAAATACTTCAGCCTTCAGTCTTCAACCTGAATAGTTACAAATTAAGGTAATAACTATGTTTTTAGGTTCTATTTTAGGGCGGTTCTCAAGCGATCTGGCCATCGATCTTGGAACTGCAAATACATTAGTATATGTGAAGGGTAAGGGCATAGTCCTGCGCGAACCATCTGTGGTTGCAGTGCGCAAGGATGTCAGGGCAAACAAAGTCGTGGCCGTAGGCAGAGACGCCAAAATGATGCTTGGGAGGACACCTGGAAATATTGTGGCTATCCGACCCATGAAGGATGGCGTAATTGCTGATTTTGAAGTTACAGAGGCCATGCTGCGTTATTTTATACGGAAAATACACGATCGGCGGACTCTGATTCGGCCTCGAATCAACATAAGTGTGCCGTCCGGTATCACGCAGGTTGAGAAACGAGCTGTCCGGGAATCCGCCGAGTCTGCAGGTGCAAGAGAAGTTTACCTGATTGAAGAGCCTATGGCAGCCGCTATTGGTGCGGGATTGCCGATTACAGAGCCGATTGCAAATATGATAGTGGATATGGGTGGAGGTACTACTGAAGTAGCTGTCATTTCTTTAGCCGGGATCGTCTACAGTAAGTCTGTTCGTGTAGCAGGTGATAAGATGGACATTGCTATTTTACAGTATATTAAGAGAAAATTTAATCTGCTGATTGGTGAGCATTCGGCAGAAAAAATCAAGATAGAATTGGGCGATGTCATACCTGAAGAACCTTATCGGGAGATGGAAATAAAGGGTAGAGACCTGGTATCAGGGGTGCCCAAGACCATAACGATTAATTCGTCAGAGATACGTTCAGCTATAACAGAGCAAATAGACACAATAGTCGATGCGGTAAAAAGCGTACTTGAGCAAACCCCCCCTGAATTGGCTGCGGATATTGTCGATAAAGGAATTGTTCTAACAGGTGGTGTGGCCTTGCTAAAAAATTTGGATAAGCTCTTGAGAGACGAAACACATCTTCCTATAATTATTGCTGACGATCCTTTATCTTCCGTAGTTTTAGGTGCTGGCATGTCTCTGGACAATCTTGATATCTTGAAAGAAGTTATGATCCATTAATTCAGCCGGCCATATTTTTTTGTTGCATATCGATTGTGCCATTCCACACTGGAAATTCAAAAAAAAGCATGACGGCATATTTAGTCCTGGCCGTAGTGGTCTTTTTGATCTTTGTAGTGGTAGGCCTGCGTTTTGGTTCACCTGCCGCTGTATCTCCAGTCAAATACTTTTTTATGGACTTAACGGGCTATTTGCAAAAAGGCCTTTCCAGACCCTCGATATGGGGGAAAAAATTATGGCGATCATACCTGGCCCTTCAGGACGTTGAGCTGGAAAACAAGGTCCTTCGTCAAGATATCGTCCAACTTCAGAAAGAAATTGGCCGGTACCGTGAGGTCCTTATTGCCAATACCCGTTATAAGAAATTATTGGGGATAAAAGAGAATGCCGGCACTACGGTAATAACGGCCAATGTGGTCGGAGTAGATTTGGCCCCATGGTTGGCCACAATTACTGTGGATCAGGGTCGCAAAGACGGAATAAAGCAAGGGATGGTAGTCATGTCCGGAGCAGGTATTGTAGGCCAGACAATAGAAACTTCCCTCCATTTCAGCAAGGTTTTATTGTTATCTGACTATAACAGTGCGGTAGCCGCACTTATACAGCGGAATCGAGCCAGGGGCATTATAAAAGGCGCGGGGGAGGGACAATGTTACTTGGCCTATGTGGAAAAAGTGGTGGATGTTGAGGTTGGGGATAGAATTATTACATCCGGCACTGACCGGATTTTCCCAAAGGGACTTCTGATAGGAAAGGTCTCTTCTGTAACTGAAGGTTCTATTTCTGATCTTTTCCAGGAAATCACTGTGACGCCGGCTGTTGATCTCAAAAGAGTAGAAGAATTGGTTGTTCTTGTCACAAATCAGCCCTTTGTGGAGTCACACCATTGAAAAAAGCCTAACAGTTCAGGGGCTCAAGGGAAATCTGAATCGTTGATTCGTGAATTTTGAATGGAGAAGGAATGAGAATAGAACAAGGGAAGCATATGAACGTCCACAAGGAAGGTAACCCTGAACGGTGAACCCTGAACCTTTGAACCCTTACAAAAAAGCGTTGGTCGTTATTTTTTTTGGGTACGTTCTGCTTTTAATTGAAACGACCTTGGGCTTCCCGTTTCAGTTCGGACAAATCCGACTGGACGGTTTGGTGCCGCTTGTAGCCTGGTACGGGCTTCAACACTCTTTACCCGGTGGCATCCTCGCTGTATTGGGGTTAGGTATCCTCAGTGAGCAGATGTCAGCCATGCCGGCAGGTCTTTATGCTCTGGCATATGCTGGTGAATATTTGATGATTCGGTATATCTTAAACCACATAGTGTGTGCTGATGCATGGCAACAGATGATGCTGGTTTCGTTTTTGAGTATTGAGGTCGTAGCGGTCTTTTTGATCGGCAGTGGTGCTGCTGGACTCTTGTGGCCTTGGGGGTTTGCCCAGGCCCTGCTCAACGGTGTTCTTGCCCCTTTCTGGTTTTTTGTCTTTGATAAAGCAAATTCGGTTATTTTCAGTGAGGATAAGTGGCTTGGAGTAAAAGAACACAGTGAAGTTTAAGGTCAAGACAATTTGGCGTGTCAAGCGCTTTGACCGGCTGGATCAGGAGGCAAATAAACGGAGATGTGATGTTGCCATTCTGATCATGTTTCTGTTCGTGGTTACATTTTGTGCACGTCTATGGCATTTACAGATTGTACAGGGAAAGCATTTCAGGGAACAATCCGAGCGGAATCGAGTAAAATCCGTGCGTCTTCAGCCACCCCGTGGCAAAATTCTTGATAGGACAGGCCGTCTTCTGGCAGGGATAAAGCCTTGCTTTAATGTATGTCTTGTCAGGGAGGATGTAGGAGACATGGAAGCCCTCTTGGCCAAACTTTCTCCCTTGCTTGGGGAGACGGAGGCCGAGATTCGAACCCGTCTCGGTTCAGAGCAAAAAGGACCCAAATACGTACCCATAGTAATTAAGAGAGGGGCTGATTGGGAGACGCTTTCCAGAATTGAGTCCCGGCTTTTTAGCTTGCCTGGCGTTTTTATCGAGGTGACTCCCGCCAGGAAATATCCCTATGGTAGTATTGCCCCACATTTGCTCGGTTATCTCGGAGAAATCAGCCGTGAAGATATTGAAAAAGAACGTTATAAAGGCGCGCGTTCGGGTGATCTGGTGGGGAAATGCGGGATTGAGGAAAGGTTTGAAAATGATCTGGCAGGGATAAAGGGCCAACGCAGGTTGGAAGTGGATGCCGGTGGACGCCTGGTAAGAGTGATAGACGAGAAATCACCAGTTCCCGGAAAAGATCTATATCTTTCTATTGACTTGGATCTTCAGCAGGCCTCGGAGGAGGCCATGGAGGGATATGTCGGAGCCCTTGTTGCCCTGGACCCTCAGACCGGACGGATACTCGCCTTGGTGAGCAGTCCTGCTTTTGATCCGGATGCATTTGCCACGGGCATTAATAACGAGGAATGGAAGGCATTGAATGATCCTGTCTCAAGGCCTTTGCAAAATAAGGCCCTTCAGGGCAGATATGCTCCTGCTTCAACTTTTAAGATTGTGATGGCTGCAGCGGCTTTACAAGAGGGGATAGTTACAAAAAATACGTCGTTCCAGTGCAGTGGGCGATTCCGTTTAGGCAGAAGTGTCTTCAGGTGTTGGGATTGGCGTGGACATGGGCAGACTAATTTGTATAAGGCCCTGGTTGAGTCCTGCGATATCTATTTCTATCAGGTCGGTCTTAAGCTGGGGATTGATAAGATAGCAAAGTACGCCGATGCCTTTGGTTTGGGATCAAAGACAGGGATCAATCTTCCCAATGAGAGCAAAGGATTTATTGCTACTCCAGACTGGAAACTCGAAAGATATCAGGAGCCGTGGCAGAAAGGAGAGACCCTTATTACAGCTATAGGCCAGGGTTTTACTCTTGTAACTCCTCTGCAGATGGCCTGTTTGACATCTGCAGTAGCCAATGGCGGCACCTTATATAGCCCAATTTACCTGGAGAAAATGACAGGACCGGATGGCCACATCGTCAAATCTTTTGAGAGTATTCCAAGGGATAAATTGCCGATTTCTGAAACAAATCTAAGGATAATCAGGAAGGCCTTGGTAGGGGCGGTAAATGATAAAAAAGGTACAGGGAAAAAATGCAAAATGCCTGATGTCCTTGTGGCAGGCAAGACCGGTACCGCGCAGGTGGTAGGACAGGCTAAACGTAGGCAGAGCGAAAAATTAGATTGGAAATACAGAGATCACGCCTGGTTTGTGGCCTACGCTCCGGCAGAGAGGCCTGAACTTGCGATAGCAGTATTGTGCGAGCATGCCGGACATGGCGGCTCTGTTGCAGCACCCATTGCCCGTAAGGTTTTCGAGACGTGGTTTCAAATTCAATCTCCTCTGCCTGTACTAAGGCCCAGGAAGACTGCTTTCAATGTAAACAATATAGATGACCATGTTTGATAGGCGATTTCTAGAACATTTTGACTGGTGGCTCTTTTTAGCCGTCCTTTTGCTCATGGCTATAGGTTTTGTCAACTTGAACAGCGGCAGTGCAGCTACCGGCTATCCCTTTCAATGGAAACAACTTCAGTGGTATATAGCAGGCACTGTTTTGATGTTGAGTCTGGTAGTCTTTTTTGATTATCGTCTTCTTACTGTTTATTCTATACACATTTACTTGATTATGGTTTTTATGCTTATACTGGTAGTTTTTATAGGTAAGACTGTAGGTGGATCGCAGCGCTGGCTTTCTCTGGGATTTATGAATATTCAGCCTTCCGAACTGGCCAAACTCGCCACGGTTATTGTTCTGAGTAGTTATTTTTACCATGACGACAAACCACAGTATGGTCTAACGGATTTATGGCGGCCCTTCCTTTTGATGCTTGTCCCGATTTGTCTGATTTACCACCAGCCGGATTTAGGGACAGCGCTGTTTCTGGTGCTGATTTTTGCTTCTTTAGTGTATATGGCTCGTCTCCAGTGGATGTCCTTCCTGTTGCTGTCGGGTTCAGTAATTGCCGCTTTTCCTGTTGTATGGGAGTTTCTTAAGCCCTATCAAAGGAATAGAATAATGGGCTTCATTTACCCGGGGAGGGATCCACTCGGTGCGGGATATCACATATCACAATCAAAAATTGCCATTGGTTCAGGACAGCTTCTGGGTAAGGGTTACATGAAAGGGAGCCAGGCCCACCTCAACTTTCTGCCGGAGGTCCACACTGATTTTGCTTTTTCTATCTGGGCTGAGGAATGGGGTTGGGTGGGATCAGTAATTCTACTGGGAATATTTTTTCTTATGCTATACCGTGGATTTTTGATAGCATCACAATCCAGGGAACGTTTCGGGGCCTTTTTGGCCTTTGGGGTAACGGCCATGCTTTTCTGGCAGGTCGTAATAAATGTAGGCATGGTCATGGGACTTATGCCTGTGGTAGGTATTCCTTTGCCACTTATCAGCTATGGCGGCTCCTCGGTGTTTACTACGCTTATAGGTGTAGGGTTGTTGCTCAATGTAAGATCAAGGCGCTTCATGTTTCAGAAAGGGACAAGGACCCGGTGATAGGCTTTAGTCAGATCTGTATTTCTGCCATTGTTTCAGGACGTTTCGCACATACCTCCTCGTCTCAGGGTAAGGCGGAATTCCCTTGTATCTTTTGACCTTTTCCGGTCCTGCGTTATAAGCTGCCAGAGCCATGACCAAATTGCCTTTGAATCGTTCAAGCAACCGGCTGAGGTACTTGGTGCCGCCCCGGATGTTTGCCTCGGGATCAAAAGGATTTGACACTGCCAGATTCGAGGATGTCTCAGGCATCAACTGCATGAGCCCAATGGCACCCTTTGAGGAACGGGCATCAGGAATCCATCCCGACTCTATTTGTATTATTGCCCTGATCAAGTCAGGATCCAGGCCATGGCGTGTGGCAGCCTCGGATATAATTTTCTCAAATTTCGAGTAATTCACTGGAACATGTGAGGAGATGTGCCTGGATCGGCTTACCGAACCATAACGCGGATCAGTGGGCACGTTACTGAAGTGCCATGCACCGCGCTCATCCACGAAGGAATATATACTGCCTGCATCACTCACTCCTGAGTTGCAGAGAACAAGGAGTGCACAAATCACAAACAGTTGAATTCCTGAGCCTAAATATCTAAGTGTATTGTCTGCATTAAACATTATGTAACCGTTCATGGGGTTACAACGCCCGTTTTACCACAACCTACCGAACTGTGAGCGTTCACAGGGTGCTGCAGATGCAAGGCGGAGGGTACGCAGACGTACTTCCTGTACTTCAAGTGCCCGACAACAAAGCAGATGCGGTGCCCTGTGAACGCTTAAATATTATTTCGGCACTTTTTCCCAATCAGCTAAAAATTTTTCAAGGCCTATGTCGGTCAAAGGGTGATGGGCTAGCTGTGCTATTACTTTGTAGGGAATAGTTGCTATGTCGGCACCAATTTTTGCAGCCTCCAAGACATGTATGGGATGTCTAATGCTTGCTACTATGATTTCTGTGTCAAAGGCGTAATTGTCGAAAATCTGAATTATGTCTTCCACCAGGTTCATGCCTTCATGGGAGATATCATCAAGCCTTCCTATAAAAGGGCTGACATAGCTTGCTCCGGCCTTTGCTGTCAGTAACGCCTGAAGTGGAGAGAATACTAAGGTTACGTTGGTCTTTATACCCTCACCTGCCAGTTTTTTTGTGGCCCTCAGCCCATCGGTGGTCATGGGAATTTTGACAACGACATTAGAAGCGATTTTAGCCAGTTTCTCGGCTTCCTTCACCATGCCGTCAACGTCTATGCTAATCACCTCAGCACTCACAGGGCCATCAACAATACTGCATATTTCTCTAATCCTGTCCTCAAAGGCACAATTTTCTTTGGCTATAAGAGAAGGGTTTGTGGTCACTCCATCTGCCAGTCCCAGATCTGCTGCTTTACGAATTTCGTCCAAGTTGGCAGTATCAATAAAAAATTTCATTTTTTATAACTCCTTTTCGTCCTTTTTCTTTATAACTAAAGTAATCGGTTCAGGGTTCAAGATTCAACGGTTGTAAGCACTTGACATCCAACACATTATTAAATAATTTGTCTATTTGCTTCTTTCGCCTATTGGGTGAAACATACTTATGCCCTCAATTTGACATTATCCTTTTGATATGAACCCGTTAGGGCTTTTCAACCTGGAACCGTGAACGCTAAACCGCTCAATTTAAATTATAATAACGAGCTGCTTGCAAAACTCAAGATTTTGTTCGATGGCAAGGCGGGATAATTGATGATTGATGATTGAGGAATTGAGGGATTGGGGGATTGAAGGATTGAGAAATTGGAGGTATCCTTGAGACCTTGGGGATTCTTGGTTTAAGAATTGAAGATGTTTTTTTGATTTTAATTCCTCAATTCATAATAGGAGGTTTACACATGCCCTGGGTAAGACAAGAGGACTGTACTGGTTGCGGTAATTGTATTGAGGAATGCCTTGCTGAGGCTATCTCAATGGTAGACGAAAAGGCGTATATTGATATGGAGGAGTGTATACACTGTGCCATATGTCATGATATCTGTCCGGAAGAGGCAGTAAGGCATGATAGTGAAACAGTGCCGATTGAGATAGAAGCGAACGTAATAAGAACTAAAAAGTCTATGGAGGCGTGCGCGAGCCATTTCGGTAATCCCGAAGAAGCTCAAAAATGCCTCAAAAGATGGATAAAACATTACAACAGAGAAAAGATGATCGCTGAAAAAACCATGGCAGAGATTCAATTACTTCAAAAACCTAAATTGAGCGATTAGCCTTTAGCTATTAGCTATTAGCTATTAGTTTAATGATTACAGGATGTTTTGCTATTGCAAACTTTTACCCTGTTGAATGCAGCTTCGCTGCCCCCTTTTGGGGATTCAACAGGGTGAACACGTTGGGTGCTATTTCTAATTAACGTAATGCCCTGATTTTTCAAAGCTAAACGCTAATGGCTAACCGCATAGATCCAATTTATTGGGTCCTTAACATAACTTTCAAAGTCTTTTTCATAAAGAAACTGGGAAATCATTTCATCGACCTTACCTGCGGTATCAACGCGATAAACTCCGCTTTGGTCCGGGCCAACACTCTTTTTTGCATTTTCAACAATGGTCTTAAGGGATACAGGGGTTATTTTTACGTTAACGCGAACAGTAATAGTGTTTTCCAATTCAGTCATATGATCTACCTCTCCTTTTTGAGAAGGACCACTATACCAATCTTTCTATGATGTCAACGTATTCCGCCAAGCATAAGGCTTTGTCCTCATGCATTCCTGGTACTTGGATAAAATCCTTCCGATCCTGGGGATTGAGTCTTTCAGTTGAAAATGCGAGTTGGAGTTGGAATCCCTTTGTCCCTGCGATCCATCAGGTTTTTGCTGAATCCCAATTCAGTTATCTTTATGGTATGGCCTTAAAAATCCTTGGCAAAGAATTGGTATTGTGCTACATGAAAGATCTAAAGGTCCAATTGTTGTATTTTTTAGATCAGGATAATTGTTTTAAAGGAATTTTTTATATATGAATCTGTTTTCATAAAATGTGGTATTTTTGGAATTCCCCAAAATTCCCTAATAGTTTTTTAATTTACCGAAAATTTTTAAGGAGGATGTTAGAATGGCTGTTTATGTATTTGGACACAAGAGCCCGGACTCAGATGCTATAACCGCTGCTATCGCTTTGGCGGAGCTGCAGAAGATGCTTGGAGTTGATGCTGTACCATGCAGACAGGGAGATCTCAATCCTGAGACAGAATTGATACTCAATAAGTTTGGTTTTGATGTCCCTGAACTGCGTACGGATGTGGCAGGCGAAAAGTTTATGCTGGTTGATCACAGCGATCTCAAGCAGGCCCCGGATAACTGCGACAAAGGGGAGTTACTGGCAATTGTTGATCATCATAAAATCGGAGATATTACCACTCCCAATCCTATTTTTGTATGTGTCATGCCGGTCGGGTGTACAGGCACTGTTCTCCGTATCCTTTACAAGGACGTTTACAAAAAGGAGATCCCGCCAAATATAGCCGGTATCATGATGTCGGCAATCCTCAGTGATACAGTACTCTTCAAGTCTGTAACCTGTACTCCTGAAGACAAAGAGGCCGTTGCGGACCTTGCCAAGATAGCCGGCATTAATGATCCAATGGCTTGGGGCATGGAGATGGCCAAGGCCAAGAGTGCTGTGGAAGGCGTGCCCGCAAGGGATCTGATCTTCCGTGATTACAAAGACTTCGATATGGCAGGCAATAATGTGGGAATCGGCCAGCTTGAGCTGGTGTCGCTGGACCTGGTAGCCGGCATAAGAGACGATCTCTACGCAGAACTTGAGAAGGTCAAGGCCGAAGGGAATCGTCACAGCGTCTTCCTCATGCTTACTGATATCATGCAAGAAGCCACGGATCTCATGGTTGTTTCAGATGATCCCGGTATTGTTGAGAAGGCCTTTGGTAAGGCACTCGAAGGCCGGACTGTCTGGCTCCCCGGTGTAATGAGCCGGAAAAAGCAGATGGTTCCCAATCTGGAAAAGGCATTTGCCTCATAATTTTCAGAAACATTGATCCTTGCGGCCGGGGTATGTCCCCGGCCTTTTTTGTTTTAGAGTGCTTTCTGTTCTATACAATCATAATGGTTTTTGGTGTAATGTAGCTTCGTGAAAAAATGTTGAATTTTGAGTGTTGAGTTTTAAATTGGGGAACAAAAAAATTTTCTCTGCGAACCTGGCTGATTTGACAGAAATAAAATAGAGAATTATGGAGGAAACTATATGAGGCAGGACCTTAAAGAGCGTTTTATAGATGGACAGTTTAAATTCATGGATGAGGATTTTGAGGGCTGCATTGCCGTGTTTACAGAGGTATTGGAGGCGGACCCTCAATGCGCCAAGGTGTATCAGGCAAGGGCCATAGCATGCCTGAGATTAAATGATACTGATGCGGCAATTAAGGACATTGACACTGCAATAAAGTGCGAACCGGAAAATGCCCGCCTTTACTACCACAAAGGGGGTATTTTATTCAAGGCGGAGCTTTGGGATGAGGCACTGAAGTGCTTGACACAGGCAATCGACCTTTCTCCTGAATATGCCCCTGCTTACGTACTAAGAAGTGAGGTCTATGAACGCTTAGGTGATAAAGACGCAGCGGGTTTGGACACAAATAACGCTATACAACTCAGGAAAGAATCATCAAATGTCGTAGATTGGTAAGCTTTAATAATAACCGTTCACGGGGTTACAACGCCTGTTTTACATTAACCCACCAAACTGTAAGCGTTTACAGGGTGCTGCAGATGCGAGGCGGAGGGTACGCAGACGTACTTCCTGTACTTCAAGTGCCCGACAACAAAGTAAGTGCGGTGCCCTGTAAACGCTTACAGTTAATAGTGCCACTTGAGTCCCAGGTAGGCCTCAAAGGGAGCGGCCTCTATCGGGCTGTATGTGCCCGGCACTCTGTAATGTCTGTTGAACATGTTCTTCAGCGCCAATTGTATATCAAGATTTTGAAATAAGACATCGCGGGCGGTAATAGTGGTATCCAAAAGCCATTGAGGCGTTGTAGAATAACGTAGCTCACCTTTTTTATAATAGGAGCTCATAGAATCCGCATATTGCAGACGGGCAGAGAAATCTAATCGATCCAGAGGAGTCCATAGGAATCCAACATTGAACAGGTTTTTTGGCCCAGTGTCAAAAGGTGTTTCCCAAGAAGAATAGTGCTTTTCCTTTGTACCGTCTGGTCTGATAAAGACGAAATCAAGGACCTTGTATTTCTCGTCATCCCCATCCTGGGATAATAAGGTTGCATTGCTCCAAAACCGGAGACTGCGTAATAACTGCCACGAGACATCGAGTTCTCCTCCATAGATGTCTTCAGACCCGGGTTTTGAAAAACCTCCATAGGGTTCTTCCTGGATATGATGACGAATCTCATTCCAGAAAATTGTGGCTGAAAACGAAAATGACATAGAAGGATGACATGCAAAGTTCATGCTGAGATTTTGTATTTGTTCCGGGTCAAGGTCATTCCGGCCTACCAGTTCCTGATTATATGGAGTTCGATAGGCAGTGCCATAGAGTAGCTTCAGATACCAAGATGGTCTTGGGAACCAACTGATTCCCATATTGTGACTTATTGTCTGATTATACTGGCTATGGTTGTCCAGTCTGAGGCCCAGCCAGGCATCAAGATGGTTCCAGTGATGCCGAACCTGGCAAAAAATAGACCCAAGCGAAGTGTTGAAATCCTCTTCCTCTATAGACGGTGTAAAGAGCGTATTCCCAGGCTTAAGGTAGTCAGCAAGAGTGTCTTTTCTTACTATGGCATCGGTAATTTTATTGTATCTGTATGACGCCCCCACGGTAAAAAGCCCCTTGGTATCCCATAGTTCCCTGTCATACAAAATTTCTACGAATGATACATGGCTCTTGGGGTTCCAGGATAGGTCTATTTCTTCTTCTTTATAGTCCAACTCGTTGTAATAGGCATTGAATCTCAGACCTGAATGATCCATAGGCCTTTCCATCTCGAGACGCACAAAATTGAATGGCGACTCCCGTTTCCCTGCCCAGTTGAGATCCGTTTCGGGCTCCCCCAGTACATAATTACGCTCTGCATCAGACCACCTGCCTGATATGTGGAGCCATTCCTGCCAGGAAAAGTTCAGTACAGCCTCCAAGTATTTGGAATCATCCACCTCTGAAAGTCCCAGCCGCTCGCCGGGGGGAACAGGGCCGGATTCGTCTCTTCCGAACCTTACTACATTATACTTATTCTGTATGGGCTTAAGTCTTGTTGCACTGATTGACAGAAATGCCTCCCAGAGCCCTGCATTTTTCCCCCAATTGAAATTGAAATCTGCTTCGTGGTCTGGAGTCCCTCCGCGCAGATTTAATTCCACTCCATCAACGTCTCTGCCTTGTTTGGGAACTATGTTAACTATTCCTGCAAAGGCATCCGGACCCCACAGGACCGAACCAGGCCCCCGTATTACCTCTATACGTTCTATAGGGCCTAATGAAAGTTCTTCGTCCAGGGGATTAATGGTTTTTGTATTGTCTGATGTTAAGGGGACCGAGTTGTAAAGAAAAAGGATACTATTTGATACCCCCCTGAGATAGGGCTGAGTACCCCATTCCCTGGACGACATATAAAATCCCGGCAGCATGGACAAAGCCTCTCCAAGAGTTCGGACCCCATTACGCTCAAGGTCTTCCTTTGTGATTACCTGGGCCACGGCAGGTGCCTGTTCCACAGGCTCTGCCTTCCTTGATGCAATAGTAAGCACTGACAGGTCTTCACCTACAAAGAGAAGGGATGTATCTATAGCCCAGGCGATTTGAGCGCCGGCCAAGAGGAACGACAGTATGGCGATGACCTGCATCAGAAACGCAGGCATGTTTTGATATATGAAAGAAATCCGGCTGTTGGTTATCAACTATATGTCTCCAGTTGCTTTACCCTGGTTCTGAGCTTTGAACGGGTGAGGCCTAATAGTCTTGCTGCAGCACTTTGGTTGTTACCGGTCATTTCCAGGGCCTGACGTATAAAATCACGTTCCAATGTTTCAAGGGCCAGACCGCCTGAGGGAAGGTCCCAGGCTTCAACAGTTCCGATCCGCACCTTGTTGGTTCTCAAGAAAGATAGGTGTTCTGTAGTTACCAGTTCTTCCCCAGCCAGGATAACGGCTCTCTCCATGGCATTTGCCAGCTCCCTCACATTCCCGGGCCAGGCATGGTCCATTAGGATCCTTTTAGCTCCTTGGGTAAGGAGAGGTCTTTCTGAAGGCCGTTCCCGAAATTTCCGCATGAAATGCTCTGCCAATGGTACTATGGCCTCCATTCTTTCCCTTAATGGAGGAATGCGTAGTGGAAAGACATTAATTCTATAAAACAGATCCGACCTGAATTTCTCCTGTTTCACCAGGGAGTCAAGGTCCTGATTTGTAGCACAAACTACTCTAACATCCACTTCAATCGGCTCATTTCCACCAACACGCTGGATGATTTTTTCCTGAAGGGCCCTTAGGAGCTTTGCCTGGGCCTCTAGGGGAAGATCCCCTATCTCATCCAGAAAGAGGGTTCCACCATTTGCATACTCGAAAACCCCCTGTTTGCGTCTGTCTGCCCCGGTGAAGGCCCCTCTTTCATGGCCGAACAAAATGCTTTCTACCAGGTTTGCTGTTATTGCCGCACAGTTGACCGTCACGAAACGTCTTTGGGCCCTAGGGCTATTCTGGTGGATGAATCTCGCTACTATCTCTTTACCTGTACCGGATTCGCCGGTAATCAGGACAGTTGTACCTGCCTTTGCAGCCACTTTTTGGGCCATCTCTAAAAGATGCTTCATAGCTTGTGACACACATACCATGTCGGCATCTCCTACAGCTCTATTCAGTTCCTCCTTGAGTTCTCTGTTCTCCGTCAGGATTTTTGATACACCCAGAGCCTTCTCTACTGTCAGTATTATGTTTGATTCCTCGAAGGGTTTGGTAATATAGTCCACAGCTCCTCTCTTCATGGCCTCGACAGCGGAGTCAATAGTGGCGTATGCAGTGATGATGATGACCGGACAAGGGACTTCCATTGCCTGGATATGGTCGAGCAGGGTGAACCCATCCATTCTTGGCATGCGTATGTCTGAAATAATCAGATCGTAGGCCCTTTCCTGAACCATTGCCAGGGCTGTTTCACCGTCTTGAGCCCCTTCCACGTTGTGTCCCTTTAGACCCAGCATAATCTTCAGGATATGTCGCATTTTGGATTCATCATCAACTATCAATATGAAAGCCATAATTCCTTTAGCATCTCCTTCAATCACCAAATTACTAAATCACCCAATCACTAAATATTTACGTTTCTCTACATTCAAGCCGTATTTCAAAGATCGTCCCCTTGGGATGATTCTTCGTGAAACTCATTTCACCTCCATGGATCTCGATGATCCTGGCAGCATAGGCCAGCCCCAGACCTGTGCCTTTAGCCTTAGTAGTATAAAAAGGTTCAAGTGCTCTCTTTTGCGTCTCCTGGTCCATCCCCTTTCCGGTATCTGCTATCTGAGTAATCCAATTACCATGAGATAATCTGCTTTTTACCAATACATGCCCATCAGTGTCACTTTCTTCGCAGGCGTTTTTGATAATATTGAACAGGGCTTGAGAAAGCATGTCCAGATCTACTCGTGACAGGCATTTTTCTTCGGAAATATCAGCATCAATAATAATACCCTTTTCTTCCCATTCCAGCATCAGTCGTTGTATCAAGTCTTTCATCAAAACGTTTAATTCTACTTTTTCGAATATGGGTTTTCGAGGCCTGGAAAAGTCCAGAAAATCCTGGATGAGCCGATTTAGCCTTTTTATTTCTTCGTCTACATATTCAATCATGGTGGATTTAATCACATCATCAACATCCTGTTTTTTAAATATATCTAAGGCCCCCTTAATGATTCCCAGAGGGTTTTTGACCTCGTGAGCCACTGTAAGTGCAAAGTGGCCTACCTCGGCCAGGGCCTTTTGCTGAATCATCTCCTGGTATGTTTCTTCAAGGCTCTTGCGACTCTCGGCCAGAGAGACCAACATGTGGTTAAATGCCTCAGCAAGTTCGTTGGTTTCCGGCAGTGAGCCTGGTTCAATACGGGCGTTCAAGTCCCCTTTTGCTACTATTCTTGAAGCCTTAACAAGTTCTTTCAACGGTGCTACCAGTGAACGGCTGAAGAAGAAAGAGGCCAAGAGCCCAACGGCTGCAAGACCAATAACAACTACAGCGTATCTTGTCCTGAGTTTGGCCAGCAGCTCGTCGATTCCTGAGGTAGTGTAGACTACGTGTACTCTACCGAGGATTTGATTTTGTACTGATGAGCCCCAAAAGGCCTGGTTTTCCTCCTGTTGTCTAAGCCGTATTTCGGCAATGGCCTCTTTTGAGTGAGTGTGAAGACCGGATTCCACCTTTACCAGAATCTCACCCTTTGCATCTTCTATGAGGACTTGAACGACGTCTTTTTCTGAGAGGAGGTTGTTTGCCAGACGCTCAAGCATCTTTTGATCACCTATGAGCACGCCCAATTCAGAGTTAAGGGCTAAATATCTGGCCAGAAAGGCCATTCGGTCTTCAAATCGAATACGCAAAAAAGTTTCACCCAGGTGGGCCCCAACCAGGCCAAGGGTAATTGTTGTGGCACCGAGTAAAAGCAATACCCCCAGTAGCAACCTCTGCTGAAAGGTTAAGGCCCTCATGGCATTTCTCCTACAGACCCGGATGCCCCAACGCTGCCTAAGTATTCAGTAATCGTCTTCCATGTCCTTTCATTCCATTCTATCTCAAAGGGAGGTGAGGAAAGGCCGCACTGAGAACCAGACAGGATATCTTTTGCCAGTTTGGCACCTAAAATCCCGACTCTTTCATAATCTATGTTAAAGGCCAGAACCGCCCCTATTTCTGTGAAGAAGTGGTTATAGCCTACAGCTGCAATTCCATGGAGCAGAGCGTCTTTAACCAGATGTGATAGTAATGCCATTGAAATTACAGTAGAATCAGGAATAAACAACAAAGTGTCTATATTTTGATATGCTGCGGAAAGGACCTTTGTGATCTCATGTCTCTTGTGAACAGGTAAAGGTATGACACTGATCCCGAGATCAGCGCCTTCTTTTTGCGCCTGTTCGATCCATTCCCTGTTTTCCACGGGATTGTAAAGGATTCCAATTTTTCTTCTTTCCCCGAGCCGCTGTTTTATCAGGTATATCTGATCCTTAATGGGTATCCTCAGATCCACTCCGCATAGTTCGGGATCTGCCAGTAGTTTTTGCGGATCAAGGACCATTAGGGCAATTTTTTTATCGTCAGGATTTAACGTTGACCAAACAAGGATAGATGCTTCCGGCCCTATGGCTATTACCAGGTCATAGTGTTTCTGGTTTAAATGATGGCGTATGAGTTCCGGATTTGAATTTAGATAGTATGTTGTTAAGGGTTGTCTGAATCTGGAACGTAGCCCCTCAAGGGCCATTACATAAGGTCTGATCTGCGAAGAAACTATTACTGTTATATTTGTGTTATTCTCCTTTGCGTGGAGCGGACTCAGGAATACTGACCACAAGAGAAATGCCAGGATAGTCCCTTTAATCTTTTTGGGAACTATGGCATTTTTTTTCATTGCTTAAAATGTTTCTTGTTTTTAATTGCCCAAAGAATCTGTTGACAGAACCCCCTGATCATTTTTGCTTCCCGGGCTCTGAGTTCCTGCCTTCCCAAGAGTCGTCTCGCATTATCTGTCCAGTATTCCGGATTTTGAGAGTTAGTCAATTCAACGGCCATAAATGTTTTCTTCAAATGTTTATACATACCCTCAAGCTCCCTTGTGGTGGCGAGCTTTGGGTAGACCTTTTCCTCATAGCCTTTGGCTATAAATAACTCATAACATAATATCATAACACTTTGGGCCAAATTAATAGATGAAAAAGCTGTTGTAGGTATGTTAACAAGAGACTGGCAAAGTCGTAACTGGGAATTTGTTAGTCCACATTTTTCTGAGCCAAATAGAATAGCAATACGGTTTTTGGGGCCCAGGTCAATCAGTCTTTTTGCTATAGTCCGGGGAGTATGAGTTGGTAAGCGTTGCCGGCCAGTCCGGGCCGTCGTACCCGCGACATGCTGGAATGGGCCTAAAGCTTCCTCAAGATCATCAAAAAGGAGCATTGTTTCTATTAGGTCTGCTGCCTCATGTGTGGCCATCTTAAGCATCTTTTCCATGTCAGGCCGATATGGGCGGACAACGATTAACTGAGGGATACCCATATTGTGACAGCATCGGGCAGCAGCCCCAATATTTTCCGGATAGCGGGGTTCGTTAAGGATCACGCAGAAATTATCTAAATCTGCTTTCATTTGAATGCATTTAATCCCTTAAATTATAAATTCGTAATCTCTAAATTATATCAAATATGGCTGAATTAGAAAAATTTATCTTACGTATAGACCCTTCATCTGTCTATTTTTTTCGTTTCATTCTTGAAGGATATGATAACATGTTCATGCTCAGCACTGTTGACCAACGTGCAGGATTGGTTGAGGTGCGGGCAGTAAAGGGCTCGGTAAACGACCTTTTACTTATCCTTAGATCTCTGAAATCCATCATAGGCCTTAATCGTATGGACTCAAGATGTAATGCTTGGATAATGGAACAACTGATGATTTAATACGGAAATGAAACTATTAAATTTCAACAATGTGAATGCCGCCAGCTCACGGTATAGAGGGCGCAAAAAGCTCTACCTCGCTACCTTTGGCTGTCAGATGAACGTTTATGACTCCCAAAGGATAGCTCAGATCCTCCACGAGAAATACGCGCTGACATCAGAAGTTGACAATGCGGACCTGATCCTTATAAATACTTGCTCAATCAGGGAAAAGGCGGAAAACAAGGTCTACAGTCTTGTTGGCCGCTTTAAAAAGCTCAAGAAACAAAATCCCGGTCTGATTATTGGTATAGCAGGTTGTGTTGCCCAGCAGGAAGGTGATCGTCTTTTAAAACGTCTGCCATTTATTGACCTGGTATTTGGACCACAGTGCCTTTACGATTTGCCTGACATGCTAAAGCACGTAGAAAGCGGCATGGGACCTGTCTTGCGTACTGAACTCAAGCATGATTTTTTGATACCCATGGTCACTGCCCCTCTGCCTGAGCCCAACCCTGTCCAGGCATTTGTGACTATCATGCAAGGTTGTGACAATTTCTGCGCCTTTTGCGTGGTTCCCTATGTACGGGGACGCGAAGTCAGCCGCCCATCTGAGGATATCCTGGCTGAAATAAAGCAAATACTGGATGAAGGGGTAAAAGAAGTTACGCTCCTGGGCCAAAATGTAAACTCCTATGGCAAAAAAGCAGGTGCCACCCACAGTTTTCCCGGTCTTCTCCGTATGGTGGCTGAAATTCCTGGTTTAGAACGTCTGAGGTTTACAACAAGTCATCCGAAAGATATTTCCCTTGATTTAATGAAATGCTTCAGGGATCTTGATACCCTGTGCGAACACCTGCACCTGCCGGTGCAATCAGGTTCCACCACGGTCCTAAAACGCATGAACCGCCATTACACTAGGGATCAATATCTGGCAATAGTGGATAAGCTCAGGTCTTTCTGCCCGGACATTACTCTCACTACCGACCTGATTGTGGGATTTCCCGGTGAAACTGACAGAGACTTCAAGGACACCATATCCTTGCTTCAGGCTGTAGAATTCGATCAGATTTTTGCCTTTAAGTACTCACCTAGACCACTTACCCGTGCGGCCCGGTTTGATAATCATATTCCCGAAAAAATCAAGGCGGAACGTCTTGAAGCAGTATTTGAACTTCAGAAAAAAATCGGGCTTGTGCGCTACAAATCTCTGGAAGGCCAAAAAAAGGAAATTCTTGTGGAAGGCATCAGTAAAAAAAATCCGGAGGAGCTCAGAGGTAGAACTAGAGGCAACCATGTGGTAAACTTCTCTGGACCTCAAGAACTTATTGGAAAATTCATTACTGTGAAAATAATCAAGGCATGTTATCATTCTTTAAGGGGAAAAATCTGATCCCTTGAAAAGAGAGACTCAGAAAATTAGAATCTAAATTAGGCGGTTAGCCTCTAGCAGTTAGCTATTAGCTTAATGATTATCGGTCTGCCGTCCTGACAAGCAGGATGTTCTGCTATTACAAACTTTCACCCGTTGGGTGTTATTTCTAATTAACGTAATGCCTTGATTTTTCAAAGCTAAACGCTAATGGCTAACAGCTAATCGCTCAACTCGGAGAAATCATGTCAAATATTGCCATGTATGTACACGCAATAACCTTGGATGCTGATTCCAACTCTCCAATACTTATTCTGAAAGAAAAAAACGGGGAAAGAACCTTGCCAATCTGGATTGGTCTGTTGGAAGCCACCGCAATTGCCACAGAGATGGAAAAGATCGAATTTGCAAGGCCGATGACCCATGATCTTTCAGTAAATCTTTTAAAAAAAATGGAGATAAAGATACCCAGGATCGAGATATCCGATCTCAAGGATAATACCTACTACGCCATGATAACTCTCAAGCAGGGAGACCGCGAGCTAACTGTAGACGCAAGGCCAAGTGATGCGGTGGCCATTGCCCTGAGGGCTAAGGCTAGGATTTTTGTAAATGAGTCTGTTCTCAAAATAACTCAACCCACTAAAGGGACAATAATAAGAAATGGAGAAAGAACTCCTGAGGAAGAAGAGAGGTGGGGAAAAATCCTGGAAGAGATGGATCCCGCCGCAGTTAGGTATAAGATATGATTACACTGCAAAAACCTGAAATGTTGATGTTTGACCTCCACTGCCACAGTCTTTTCAGTGATGGAGAGCTTATACCTTCTGAGTTGGTAAGACGTGTGGAAATCCTTGGCTATAAGGCTATAGCCATTACTGATCATGTCGACTCTTCTAACTTTGATTTTATAATTCCCCGATTGATCAAAGCAGCAAAAGACATCAACCGTTACAGCTCAACAAAACTCATACCTGGTGTGGAGATTACCCATGTTCATCCTGATCTGATTGCCCCCTTGGCAAAAAAATCCAGGCATCTGGGAGCTGATATACTGATCTGCCACGGGGAAAGCATTGTTGAACCTGTATGTCCGGGGACTAATCGGGCCGCTATTGAGGCAGGCATTGATATACTTGGTCACCCAGGACTGATCTCTGGAAAAGACGTGGAGCTGGCAGTCCGAAATGGTACTTTTCTTGAAATCTCCGGCAGGAAAGGTCACAGTTTCACAAATGGCCACGTAGCCAAGCTTGCCAAAGCTTATGGCGCAAAGCTTATAATCAACTCGGATGCCCACGCCCCTGAAGACTTTATGAGCGCTGAAAGGGCACGGCAAGTAGGGCTTGGCGCAGGGCTTAACTCAGAGGAAGTTGAGTCAATCTATGAAGTGGCCTGGAACTGGGTCCGTTCCTTGATCTGAGCTTATATCCGTCATACCTTTTTGAAACGAGCCTCAGCTCAAATACTCATGTATAGTCCGAGCCAACTTTTTGGAAATCCCCGGCACTTTACTGATTTCTTCCGAGGATGCCTGGCGCACCCTGGTCAGACTTCCAAAGTGCCTTAAGAGCGCCTGTTGCCGTTTTGGACCCACGCCTGAAATCTCACTGAGACGTGAACGTAGTCTCTTGGCATCCCGTCTTTTCCGGTGAAAATTAATCCCGAACCGGTGGGCCTCATCCCTCACCTGTTGCAGGAACAACAGTACCGGATGATGCCGTGGCAAAATCAAGGGCTCAGACCATCCGGGACGGAAGATCTTCTCACCTTCATCCCTGATCTCCTTGGCAAGGGCCACAAGATCAAATTCTCCCAAAAAGCCCGCGGAATCCGCCGCCTCAACTGCTTGTCTGAGCTGCCCACGGCCTCCATCTATCAGAAAAAGATCTGGCAAATTTTTTCTCTCCTTCCCCCTGGCGATTCTCCTTATCATTACTTCCCTGATCATTGCGTAATCGTCTGCACCTCTAACTCCTTTAATATTGTAATGTCTGTAGTCTTTTTTATTCGGTTGACCTTTGTAAAAGGCCACAAGGCTTCCGATAGGAAGTTCTTCTCCTGTTATAGAGATATCCACGCCTTCGACTTTTTCAGGTGCATATTTTAGATTCAGCACATCCATCATAATACCGGCCTTTTCCTGCCATGCTTCGTGTTGCCTCTCAACGGAAAGCATGGCCTGCCCGGCATTTGTTTCGGCCATCTCAAGCAGCCTACATTTTAGACCTCTTGCAGGCCTTATGAGCAATACTGTTCTGCCTGCCGTGTCAAATAGCCATTCTGAAATCAGACCTGAATCATCCAGCTCTTTTGGAAGAATTATCTCTTTTGGCACAGGACTCTCTTGATAAAATTGACGAATGAATACAGATAGTATTTCTTGATCTGTCTCCTCAATAACCCTGCTCAAATGGTGTATCTCCTGGCCCTGCACCACTCCGTCCCGCACCCTGAGTACAGCCAATATTGAGATATCTCCGTTGCGAGCGAGGCCGATAATGTCCCAATTGGCGTGCATGTCTGCCACTATTGACTGTTTCTCAGCAACTTTCTCAATGGCATAGATCTGATCTCTCAGGACCACGGCTTTCTCAAACTCAAGTGCCTCTGAGGCCTCCTCCATCTGTGATCTCAAAATCTTAAGAAGTGGACCTGTCCTACCCTTGAGGAATAGCTTCACCTGCCTTACCAGATCAGCATAATCCTTTTCTGAGATAGCCCCCACGCACGGGGCCGTACAGCGTCCGATCTGATGTAACAGGCAGGCACGAACCCTGGTCCTCATGGATCTGTCAGTACAAGTTCTAAGCCCAAATATGGAGGAAATGGACCTCAGGGTCTCCCTCACTCCTTTTGCAGAAGGATAAGGACCGAAATAGAGTGCCCCGTCTTTTGCCCTGCGCCGGACAACGCTCAGCCTGGGAAACGGCTTCTTTATATCAAGTTTAAGAAAGGGATAAGCTTTGTCATCCCGGAGCACGACATTGTATTTGGGCCGGTACTCCTTTATGAGCAAGGCTTCAAGTATAAGTGCCTCTTTTTCAGTAGCTGTGACTATAATCTCAAATGAACCGGCCAGATTCATAATCAAGCATGTCTTCGGCAATACAAACGAACCAGGCCTCAGATATGAGGCTAGCCGTTGCCGCAGGTCCCTGGCCTTTCCAACATACAGGACAGTATCCTTTGGGTCTCTGAAGAGATAGACACCTGATGCATGGGGAATTGTTGCTAAGCTAGTAATATTTGAAATCTCAAAACGGACCGGCTTCACCCTTATTTTACCCCTTGGGGAAATCATAAGCGTTCACGGAATGTCGTGCCAGACCATATCTGATAACTCTTCTATCAGTTTGTAAATATCTAACCTCCCAAATTTCCAATTTCAAGCCGTACACCGGGTGGAGTCAGTGCTTTGCTATGAAGTTGGTCGTTTTTCCCATGCCTATAGGATTTAACGGAGTTAGTTTAATAATTTAATTGACGTTGATTTAATTATCTGAAGAGGAGTTGACCCACAAGGAGAAATTGAAAAGGCAAGGCCAACGATCTTTCATCTGCCAAGAGTTTGATTTGTTATTTGGGGTACTACCGGCTTGGCGTCAACGGGAAGGAATTGGCCCGGTATTTCGGTCCCCATGCAAAAAATAATGCTTGATCTGTTGGCAAATTTACGGTAATAATGCTGACTATGTTTACACGTGAGCTAAATAAAATGGAAACCTCAGCTTTTTTGCTTGGGCCAAGAGGAACGGGAAAATCCACCTGGATTCAGAAAAACTATAAGAAGGATAATGCCGTTGTTTACGATCTTTTGAACACCACGGAATTAATCCGTCTCAGCCGGGATCCGTCCCTGCTTTACCAGGAAACCGCTCATTTACCTTCCGGTTCATGGGTTATCGTAGATGAAATTCAAAAAGTGCCTGCCTTGCTCAATGAGGTACACAGAATAATTGAAGAGAAAAAAATCAGATTCATTTTATCCGGATCAAGCGCACGAAGACTGAGAGAATCCGGAGTTAATCTGCTGGCCGGCAGGGCTCTTACTTACAACCTTTTTCCTTTGGTGTCCAAAGAAGTCGGTTTTGAACTTGATTTGGACAAGCAGATCGCTTTCGGTATGCTTCCAAGTTCATTTTTAGCAGCAAATCCTAAGAAATACCTGCAGGCATACACAGAAACCTATTTGAAAGAAGAGATCAGGGAAGAAGCATTAACAAGAAATTTTGGCAATTTTGCCCGCTTCCTGGAAATAGCCGCCCGTCAAAACGGACAGCTCACCAACACAACGGCCATCGCGAGAGATGCAGGGGTGGCACGACAGACAGTTCAGGGCTATTTTGAGATATTAATCGATACGCTGATCGGCTATTGGCTCGCCCCCTGGAAACTTAAAAGGACCACCAAGCAGGTGAGCCATCCAAAATTCTACTTTTTCGATTCCGGTGTGGTCAGGGCCTTGTCCGGTCGACTGCCTTATCCTGCAACACCTGAAGAATCAGGGCCATTATTCGAATGTCTTATAATCAACGAAATAAGAGCATACGTTCACTACATAGAGCTGGATTACCCTCTGTATTTCTGGAGAAGTCAGAACGGAGTAGAAGTGGATATCCTTCTTGAAACGTCAAAAGGTTTTGTAGCCATCGAGCTGAAAAACGGCACCAGATGGGAGAAAAAATTCAACCGGGGGATGCACAGATTATCAGAGGAAATAGGCAAAAATAAAGTTACATGTTTTGGAGTTTTTAGAGGTGAAAGGCACATCATGATCGATAATGTCATGATCTATCCTGCGCTTGATTTTTTAAGACGTTTATGGAGTGGCGAAATAATTGATGGATAAATTGTAAGCGCCAATTAAACCCCACCTATTCGGTCCTGTGCGAATTCCGGAATCCCGTCCCCAAACTCGCAGGTGACGGAGCAAGCTTGCTTGTGCAGACACAGAGAAATGCCCCGGATACCGCCATCAGGCAATGACATATAGCCGATCGCAAGTTAGAATATCAAATTTTTAACGCAAGGAACGGCATTATGGATGAAATAGGCACTAAAATAAAATATTTGATTGATAGAATTTCATGTTTTGAATCAAGAAGATGTTCAAACAATTTTTTAAAATTCAACCATTTGTATGGTGTATCTTTAACTGCGCCATAATAGAAATTGAACCCGTCGATATAGATGTAAGTTCTCATAATGATTATATCTATAAATAGCAGGGGCCACCGAAGTGGCCCCGCGCCCTGGGTCGAAACCGCAGGGGAAATTTATCTTTATATAATATATAATCCCATTCATAAATGTTCAAGAAAAATAACAAATCATTCCAGTGGACAGGCAGGGTCGGCGCATTTTTTGTCATTGTCTTAACTTGCAATTTTATAGCTTTTACAAAGGGTTCGCACCCTGCCTGCCGCTGAATTCAGCGTTCGATCTTTAGAAATGATGACCGAGAAAGCTGTTTCAATATTGCGTAGATTAGTTTCTATCATCCGCCGCTTCGTATTCCGTGGCATTTTCCCACAGGATGAAATCCTTTACATCCGCGCAAACGGCGCAGATGTATCAGCATTCGGCCAAAATCGGTCCACTAAAGAACACCGTTTTCCCCCGGTCTCCACATTAATCTTGCTTGCAGCAATGGTAACCGGTTGCGCCATGCCGCCCTACGTAACAAGCCTCGACGAAATTCTTGAACAGGAGGGAATAAACAATCGAGTCCGTTACGGATACAGATGCACGGCAGGAGCGCATCGTGGCGCATCTGAAGAACATAGGGAGAATACAATGGCGGCTCTTAAGGCCGCGGACCAAAACAGCAAATATGCTTTTATAGAGTTCGACGTTCAATACTCAAAAGACAAAAGGATAGTCGTCTATCATGACAAAAGGATGCTCAGATTGTATGGCAACATGAGAGCAATAGGCAATACGACACTTGCAGAACTATCTAAAATAACCTGCGGAGAAATCGCTGCCTATGATGAAGTCATTGGCATTCTAAGAAAGAAACTTAACATTGAAATAAAGTCGCAGGGAGCCAATCAAGAAGACGAGCGCTTGGTCGATGAGATCATAGCTGATATCCAGACCCGCAAACGCGATAACGACGTATTGATAAGCTCCATTTCCAGCGATGTAATCAAGTACGTAAACCGAAATTATCCTGATATACCAACCGGTCAAGTGTTCTGGCTTACATCATCAACATATCTGCATTTCGACGGCCTTACGAAAAAGCTGTACGAGGATATCAGCGCTACCCAGGCAGACTACCTCATGCTGCATGTAGCTAACCTGCGCAATATAGATGACCTGCTCAAGTTCAAACCCAAGGGGAAAACTATTATGTTCTGGGATTTCGACGACACAATATATATAGTACATAAGGACATCTCTGACCGGCTCTGGGGCGATTCCGGCATTAGAACATTTTTTCAGTTTGTGCGATATAAACTTGTTTCACCATTCCAGCGATTCAACCCCGAGAAGTAACTTGGCCATGGAACCAAAGATATAAATGCGTGTGGATGATTCGGTTCAGTACAGAAATGGACTTCGAATCACTGCTTTCACCGCACGCTAAACAAGAACCAGTATGAGCATAATAATGGACAGATTATCATCAATTAGCGGACTCACGGTGAGTCAACAGAAGGAATGGGGCGAAATTGTTGATTCACAGGGTCAATCGCTGGGTGTTATACAGAAACGGTTTTCGTTACTACGGCGCATATATTCAGTGCTTGATAGTTCAGGTAAAGAGGTGTTCCGGTTGTTCGGTCCCATACTGCACCCATGGACATTCCAAATCAGGAATAATAATATTGAGTATGGAAAGATAACAAAGATGTGGAGCGGTCTACTAAAGGAAGGTTTCACTGACGCTGATAATTTCGGTGTAATATTCCCGAAAGAATGGGACAGCAAACTGAAGGCACTCTTTCTTGGTGCAGTGTTTTTGATTGACTTCGTTCACTTTGAAAATAAGAGTAATAACTGAGATGGAGCAGATAATCGGGTAGCCGGGGGGTTTTCTCCCGCCTTCCCCACAAGGAAGGACACAAAGGCAGGGGTAAAGGGTAGTCAGAATTTATTTTAAAAACTCTCCGTGGCAAATAGGAAAGGATACCTAATTTTTTTGGCGTGTTTTTTAACTCCCAGGGCAAGCTGTTGAGCTGAAGAAATAGGTGAATTTCAAGCAGTGCCAGCCCACACTTTTTCCTATTAGAATCTAAAATCTTGTGTGTCTAGGGGACGCTGTGTCTGAGTGAACTTCACGGCTGAAATAATTGTGGGATTGAAGCGACAAAGATCTTCCGAAACAAAAGGGACCGTTAGCCCCAGCCGAACATCTCACTGAACAAAAATACGCCTCATATAAGAGACAGGTCTCCCCGGATAAGGACATTCACCCTGTTGAATTTCCCGAAAGGAACCCTATTCAACAGGGTAAACTTTCGCTACACAACCACAGCATTTACCCTATCTCCAGAACCCTGGGCTTTGTTATGTTGTGCTAACTTACCCGGAGACTGGGCCTTATACCCAAATTATGCACTTCAAATGCCTCGAAAAGAATTTTTAGAATAAAAAACAACCAATTATTTATGGGTAACCCTCAAGTAACAATCCACCTTTTAGGTGAATCGACGTATATAAAATTTCTTCGTCATTTGGAGCCACAAGGGGCTGCCAATCTCGCCGAATTTGCTTTGTGTCGGGCGCTTGAAGTACCAAAGTACGTCTACGTGCCATCCGCCTCGCATCTTCGGCAACCTTGGCAGCTGCATAATCTGGGTTATATGCTATTTCTGTTCGCCTGCCTGTGCGTTGCACGCAGACAGGTCGGCTCACAGCTTTGCACTCCGGCTTCCTTCAGATCTCATCTCACGAGACACTGCCCTTGCCTTCGGCTAGTAGTTTATGTTAAACAAAACTCAAAAGTGGTTCAGCTATGGAGGACTGGTTTGGTCAAGTAAAAACGGATACCCGGTTAAGCAACTTTAGCCAAGACAAAATTTCCTTCAAAACCATTTGGGTTTTTGTAACCCAAGAACGAATGGAGACGATGACAGCGATTTTACCGAAGGACAATTACAGGAGAGAAAATTAAGAAGATAGTTGAAATGTCAAACGGAGCATTTACGAATTTTCCGGACGGAATCGTATAACATATAAAAGAGGAGGTGAGAGCCGGCAAAACGATATGTCAAAAAGGAATGGTGACGGAGTTAATCAAATTCTCTTACGACCGAGAGGTGCTTTATGGAAACAAAAAAGAACAATAAGTTTTTCATCGGGATCGTGATTAGTCTTTTTGTGCTAGTTTTTTGTATCGGCGGAGCGGTTGCCGGTATTGACACGGCTTTGGAAGGGGCAAAAAAGATAGGTGAAAAAGCAGAACAAATCGAGCAAACGAAAAAGGCTTTTTCAACTCCCGAAGAGGAAGTGAAAACTCAAGAAGGTGAACAACGGGAAGCTGAAACAACAGCTGAGAAGTCCGCAAACGAAACTGCGGAAGAAGTAATTAAAGAAAAGGCAACCGAAGCCTTACAAGAAAACATCATGAAAAAAATTATCGGAGATTGAGATCAAAACTGTTGTAAACAAATAGAATTGTCCGGTTTTGTAACAAATAAACTGTCCCATTTTATTTACCATCTATCAGCTGCCCTTTTTCTTTAGGGAACCGCTCCGCCGGAGGCTTCCGTGAGAGCGAAGCGGCCTTGACAATCCGAAGGGCTTGCCTGGTTTTGGCCTGATACAATAAATAAAGCTATTGGTTGGCAGCTATGCTTTTTTTTCAGTTCAACCACCAGAACCAACTTCTTATCATCAGGCCAGAACCAGGTTGTCAAGGCCCGGAGCGGATTACTAAGGCCCAAAGTATCGAAGAAAGGAGATACATTTTCTTTGATTAATGAACTTAAATAACTACCTGGGTGGGTCAAAATTATTGTCCGATAATGGGTCAAAAATAATGGCCATTGACAACAAGCACTTCACCCAAGGATAATCTAATTTTTCCTCTCTACTCGACATCACTTTTTAAATTTGACAATCCATCCCCTCAAGGCATATACAAAAGATCAGCGAATAGCAAGAATCGGTATGGATGAGTTTGGAAGGCCCGGTCGAGCCAGTGTGTGGTGCTTGGGAGCGCCGCTTCGGCCAAAATCGCAAAAAGCGATTTCCTATCAGCTTATCAGCGAAAAAGAAAGTCGGCTTGCCATGTTAAAGGGTGATGAGGTTTTGTTTTAAGGCGTGATATTGCGTGTTTTTTGCGTTAGAATCATTGTTTTGCGAAAAGCGATATGAGATTGCCGAATGTAACCTCAAAAAGGATAAGGAAATGAAGAAATTGACAGGTTTACTTTGTGCATTGGCGCTTTTTTTCCCGGTACCAGTTCTTGCTATTCCAACTTACATATTTCATGACCTCGGAGTTCCAAGTGGCGCCTTTTCTATGGCTTATGGTATAAATGAATCTGGACAAGTAGCGGGTATTTCGGGTGATCATGCTGTAATTTGGGAGAATGGTACAGCGACAATCCTTGGCTTGGGCTACGCTACTGATATAAATGACTTCGGTCAAGTGGTGGGTGGTCATAATGGTGCTGTGCTTTGGGAAAATGGCATAATGACTAACCTGGGTGCTCCCGGAGGTGAACGTAGTTGGTCAAGGAAGACGAATTTGGGGGACGGAGTTAGTTTAATAGTTTAATTGACGTTGATTTGGCGAATTGCTATCATGGTAGCATGCCTCGACACAGACGACTCAATATCCCCGGTGCGATTCATCATGTCATCACCAGAGGTTTGAATCGCCAAGATATCTTTCTTGATGACTGCGACCGGAATGACTTTCTTGGTCGACTTGAAAAGAATCTTTCTTTGACTGGCTGCAGATGTTATGCATGGGTGCTGATGTCCAACCATGTCCATCTGCTTATCCGCACAAGTAATAGACCCCTTGGGGATCTGATGCGGAAAGTTCTCACCGGTTATGCTATCTCCTTTAACCGTCGGCATGGGCGGCACGGTTATCTCTACCAGAACCGATATAAATCAATACTGTGCCAGGAAGATGAATATCTCCTTGAGCTGGTGCGGTATATCCATCTGAATCCGGTCAGGGCCGGTGTGGTGAAGAGTCTTGGTGAGCTTGACAGGTGGTGGTCTGAGACGAAGCGCAGGTGTTTTTGAGTTGAGGAGGGCAAAAAAATATTGGCAGGGGGATGAACGGATATTAGGTGACAGTGATTTTGTCAATGAAGTTTTAAAACTATCTAAAGAGGAGTTGACCCATCAGGAGGAATTGAAAAGGCAAGGCTGGGACCTGAATCGTATAGTGAATGAAGTTTGCCACATGCTTTCGGTTGATCCTGATGATTTACACAAGAAAGGCAGGGCCAACGATCTTTCATCTGCCAAGGGTTTGATTTGTTATTTGGGGTATTACCAACTTGGCATCAACGGAAAGGAATTGGCCCGGTATTTCGGTATATCCCGGCCTTCAGTCTCGCAAGCCATCAAGCGAGGTGAAAAAATTGCAAAAGAGGATGACGTTAAACTATTAAGCTAACTCCGTCCCTCAGATTCCCTGTTATAGAAATATCCACGCCTTCGACTTTTTCAGGTACATATTTTAGATTCAGCACATCCATCATAATACCGGCCTTTTCCTGCCATGCTTCGTGTTGCCTCTCAACGGAAAGCATGGCCTGCCCGGCATTTGTTTCGGCCATCTCAAGCAGTCTGCATTTTAGACCTCTTGCCGGCCTTCTGAGCAATACCGTTCTGCCGGCCCTGTCGAATAGCCATTCTGAAATCAGACCGGAATTTTCTACCTCTTCCGGAAGAATTATCTCCTTTGGCACAGGACTCTCTTGATAAAATTGACGAATGAATACAGATAGTATTTCCTGATCCGTCTCCTCAACAACCCTGTTCAAATGGTGTATCTCCTGGCCCTGCACTACTCCGTCCCGTACCCTGAGTACAGCCAATGTTGAGATATCTCCGTTGCGAGCGAGGCCGATAATGTCCCAATTGGCGTGCATGTCTGCCACTATTGACTGTTTCTCAGCAACTTTCTCAATGGCATAGATCTGATCTCTCAGGACCACGGCTTTCTCAAACTCAAGTGCCTCTGAGGCCTCCTCCATCTGTGATCTCAAAATCTTAAGAAGTGGACCTGTCCTACCCTTGAGGAATAGCTTCACCTGCCTTACCAGATCAGCATAATCCTTTTCTGAGATAGCCCCCACGCACGGGGCCGTACAGCGTCCGATCTGATGTAACAGGCAGGCACGAACCCTGGTCCTCATGGATCTGTCAGTACAAGTTCTAAGCCCAAATATGGAGGAAATGGACCTCAGGGTCTCCCTCACTCCTTTTGCAGAAGGATAAGGACCGAAATAGAGTGCCCCGTCTTTTGCCCTGCGCCGGACAACGCTCAGCCTGGGAAACGGCTTCTTTATATCAAGTTTAAGAAAGGGATAAGCTTTGTCATCCCGGAGCACGACATTGTATTTGGGCCGGTACTCCTTTATGAGCAAGGCTTCAAGTATAAGTGCCTCTTTTTCAGTAGCTGTGACTATAATCTCAAATGAACCGGCCAGATTCATAATCAAGCATGTCTTCGGCAATACAAACGAACCAGGCCTCAGATATGAGGCTAGCCGTTGCCGCAGGTCCCTGGCCTTTCCAACATACAGGACAGTATCCTTTGGGTCTCTGAAGAGATAGACACCTGATGCATGGGGAATTGTTGCTAAGCTAGTAATATTTGAAATCTCAAAACGGACCGGCTTCACCCTTATTTTACCCCTTGGGGAAATCAATAACGTCCCCCACTTTTCATGTTTTCCCGAGTGCCGTCTGGTAATGACAATCAGCGGCCTTCCTTTGGGCATGGTTTTATTAAACCACCCGAAATCGCCGGCAGACACTTTCTCCCTGACTCTTTCTCGATTTTTCCTTTTCTTCCACTCATCCCATTTTCCAGCCGATTCTGGTGGCAATCGGCTTTCCAGTTCAACCGAAATACTGTAGTAAGTAGAATGCTTCTTGACATTTTGCCACTAATACCTTACATATAAGTAAGATTATATATTAAGTAAGGAGGATATTATGGCGTTAGCAACTCTCACCACTAAAGGACAAGTTACAATTCCAAAAATAATAAGGGAATCTCTAAAATTAAACACCGGTGATAAAATTGAGATCATTGTTACAGAAAAAAGAGAGGCTATAATCAGGCCAGTCTCTAAAAAAGTAGATGACATTTTCTGCAAATTGCATAAACCGGGCAGAAAAGCTGTATCTCTTGAAGCTATGGACGATGCGATTAGAAATCGAATGAGGGATAAATTCAAATGAAAGCCATAGATACAAATATCTTAATTCGGTTTTTAGTTGGCGATGACGAGCTGCAAGCAAAAAAAGTATATTCAATTTTCAAAAAAGCTGAATCAGAAAAAAAAGAACTATTTGTGCCGCTACTTGTAGTTTTAGAAATGATTTGGGTTTTAGAATCTGTCTATGATATCTCAAGGACAGAAATTTTAGACTCTATAAGTGACCTTTTATTGATGCCAATTTTTAAATTTGACCAGCAGTCAGCGTTACAACAACTGGTCCATTCCGCACAAGGGAATAAATATGATCTTTCTGATTTGTTAATTGCACATTCTGCTAAAGTAAATGGTTGCGAGGCTATTATTACCTTTGATAAGAAAGCCTCAAAATTTAAATTATTTGAACTCGCTAAATAAATATCCTATTATTTCGATATACTGTGTGCAGCAGCCCAATCGGGTAAGGGCAGGTTTTTTATGGTACTCCCCATTGTCAAGACCAAAATGGATCAAAAATAAGATAGAATTTTCATCCTCTTTGTTAACGAAATAATGGTGATTTTGAGCCTATCAATCAACGTTGAAAACCGATCCTCTTTGTTCAATTTTTCCCCCATCAAAAATCCTTGAGCCAGAGGTAATCAGGGCTCTGCAGGAGTAACCCGAGCGCCGAGGCTGGGACCAAGACCGAAGAGGGTGACTACTTGTTACCATCTTTTAATCTCTTCGGGATTGGTATCCAAGCGATAAACCCAGGGGTCTGGGGACAGAGTTCCCAAGAAATTAATCGTAATTACCAACACCAAATAGCGAAGAACCGATTAAATTAGCTTATTATCCTCCATACCATAGCAAGTATAATCCTATCGAGCGATTATGGGGGATTCTAGAAAACCATTGGAATGGAGAGGTATTAGATACAGAAGAAAAAATCTTAGGATTGGCCAGTACAATGACGTATAATAGTATAAATCCAAGCGTTGAGTTGATAGGTGGTGTCTACCAATCCGGCATTAAACTCAACAAGGAGGAGATGGCTTCTTATGAAAGAAAAATTATACGTCATCCAGGATTAGAAAAATGGTTCGTTGATATTCCGGCAATCAGAGAGTCCTGACCGTTGGGATAATTATTTTTTTCCGCGTCCCTAACTAAAAAAAACTGAAAATCGGTCTTGACATGGGGTCTACTTTATTCTTCACCTCGATGTCCTTGATCTCTTGAACCATTCCTCAGTCCCGCCCTCGAAGTTCCTGGCCGGCCCCAGATCAAAGATCTCGTGAATATTGTAGGCAAAGCCTGAACGAATCCCACCGGTACAGTAGTAAACGGTGGTCCGGTCGAGGTCTACTCCTTTAGTCTTTAAAAGGGCCAAGATCTCACTTTTGGACCTGATACTGCCATCTTTTTTAAGAAAATTCTTCCATCGTATATGAATGGTTCCAGGGAGACGACCGGCCAGGTATTCCGGCAGTGATCGGGTATCGATGACGTTGATCTTTCCAAGATGGTCTTCGATCCACCGGGTATCACAGTTGGATTCCGGCCGGAGTCGCAGGTGGTATTCGGTCGGTCTGCAGGCCGTTTCCCTGCCTGAATTCAGGGGAAAACCCTCTTTCACCCAGGCCCTGATGCCGCCATTAAGGAGGAGGAGCATTCCCTTGTGTCCGAGGTAGTTCAGGACCCAGAGGACCCAGCCCTCGCCTCCCCAGCTCGAATCGGCATCGCCATAGGCGACAATCGTCGATTTCTCAGAGATGCCCATTTCCCCCAAGACTTTGGCCAATTTCCGGGGAGAAACGAGACGATATTTTACTCCTTCCGGATCGCTATGGGTAAACTTTTCCCAGGAAAGATTAAGTGCGCCGGGGATATGGCCCTTGAGATATCCGGCCTCCGCTCGGCCATCGAGGACAATTACCTGCCGGTTGATCAGCTCCTTTTTAAGGTCCTCCGGGCCTGTCAGTCCGAAGCTGGCCCCCAAGCCCCCCTCTTCCAAAGACCAACAAAAAATAATTACTACCAAGCCCAAGACGCCTATGATCTTCAATTCCCGACCTCCTGAAATGCAACCGATTTCTCCTGTTGGGGGAGATTAAGAAAAAATAGCTCTCATAACGATTTTGATCAAATAGCTATTTCCAATCAATTGCAGCCAGCTCATTAAAATTTCCAATTGGACTTAAGGATTTTTCCTATATAAGTTTACACATCAACAAATCGTGACCAGGATCAGAGAAGTCATATGAGGGGTAATAGCATTTCCATTACGAATTCAATTCTAAGATTTTTTGAAAAAATTTAGCCCATCCTGATACCTGTAAACGCTTTATCTCATTTCCCTCCAAGTGGCATGAAATGGCGTCTGATCCTTGCCATTTTAATTCCGCCTGTATTGTTTTTGCTGTTTTGGCAAGGGTTTGCCCAATTTATGGTTACATTCCGTCAAGCTCCCTTCCCTGGCCCGGCATCGGTGCTCCGGGAACTTTTTTCGCTGGTTTCGGGGGATAAAAAACTGCTGGGATATACCATATTCCATCATGTCGGTCCCCGAACGACCATCTTGTTGATTGCCTTGACCGCTTTTCCACCGATTACTGTCAGCCTACGCGGCGGGATGAAAACTGCTGCTGTCTTGAGGTCTTGCGTGATATCATAGTAGTCATCAACCCTGGTGAGTTATTCTGCGTATTAGGCGACTACCCTGTTGCATCTGATAGCCGGCTTTCTGCCCCCGGCGATGGCTGCATCAGGGTTTCCGCCAGGACAGCATTCGTGGATTTTGCCCCTTCTGTGGACAGGTTCATGCAGGACATCCTATTTGATGCCCAAACCTCTGGCGGGTTACTGATTTCTGTGGCAAGAAAGGGGGCCAATGAATTGCTGAGTGAATTAAAAAGGAGAGGGATGGCCAGCGCAACCATCATAGGTGAGGTAGTGTCTGAACTAAAGGGAAAGATTTTAGTGGAATAGCCGCTTTGGAATTTTTTCTTTAAATTCTCTCCAGAGATTCACTAAGCCAAGTCCCTTGAATGTCTTTTCTGCCTCACCCCTGGAGATTTTCTGAATGAACTCCCGCGATTTCTGTATAGAATAAACACCTTCTGATGCGAGCATGAAATCGCATGTAGGGCAACTCACATCCGTGCCTTGTCGGCGTCTGTCTTCCTGTTCCTTAAATGCACGGGCTAATTGATCTCCTTTAGCCAGAAACAGGATATCCTCCCCTCGGTCAAGGACAACCACATAATAGGTACCTCCTCTGGCCAGAAGTGAAAGTCTTCCCTTCTCTTCCTTTTTTGCCAATATTTCCAATAGTTCTATGCCTTTTTGATCAACAATCTTACTATCTCTCCTTCTTCGATAATGTTAAGAACTTCGTGGCCTTTGCTGGTGACAAGCCTTCTTACATTCTCCTTTGACGGCGGGTAATCGACTATTACCTCCAGGGTCTCTCCGGATTTCATTTTCGCCAACGCCTCGTCGGTCTTCATCACTGGCAAGGGACAAACCTCATCACATACATCTAAGGTTACATCAGCCATTATTTTTATTTACCTCCTAAGCCAAAACCGCTTTAATGAATGGGGCAACAAACCTGTGGAAGAGTATTGCGCCTAAGACAAATCCCACAAGATACACGATGGCACTCTTACTTCCTTCAGCGGCCATTACGTGTTGCCGGAAGGGACAGCCACCAGCCATGCAGGAGAAAAAACCGAGGCCAAATCCGCCCAATATGGCAAGGATTATATGTGCCCCTACCTTTGGAGACCACGTTATAGGGTCTCCGGGCACAGGTAATATCAAACTGGGGACTGCTGTCACCCCCATAGCCGCCCATTTTTTGGCAAAGACCGCACCGCCATCCAGAAACCAGGGAAAGGTTTTAATAGCAGGGGATACAAATTGGAATATTATAAATCCTGCAAGGGCGCACACTATAAAAGAAAATAACCCTTTGAGCAGGTATGTGTCCTTCACCAGGCAATAATCCCTCACTCCCCCGATAAAGCACATCCTCGCCCGCTGGCCAAGGTATCCCATTATCAATCCCAGAAATATAGTGGCAATTGGTGGTAATAAGTCCATTGTTGCCTCCTCAAGTCAGTTTTCTCAGTACCTGGCACCCCGCAAAAACCCCTACCGCGATCATTATAAGGCCTATAAAGGCGGTTATATCCAGGTAAGCAGCCTTAAGCGCTGTCCTGATGGGACAGCCACCAAAGGTCAGGGCCGATATCATAACCAGCATCCCCAGAAAGAACTCCGCCCAGGGTCTCTGCCACCAGACTCTCATGACTTTCCACTTGAACTCCTTATTGACACGGGCAGCAATAACTGCCCCAATCAATATCCCTACAATAGTAAGCAACGGAAAATTATAAGAGACCGGTCCACCAGGTATTATCAGGGCACCACCGGCTTTCAAGCCGTATATCGGATATATATGAGCAGCAATCCAGTTCACCAGGTCTCTCATATGGCAGGCGATACAGATACCATAGGCCGGCGGGGGTATCACATGAAAGAACGCCTGGCCGGCAGCACCCAATAAGCCAAAAATGCCTCCTGCTATTGCGGGTGTCATGCGCATAATCCAACCTCCTTTAATGCATCTGGAATTTTATCTATTATGTGTGAAATCGATGTGGAAGGATCAGGCTGTGCCAGTTTACCTGCAATGCGATTGATTCTGGCTGCCTTTGTGCAGGCATCAATCTTTTCATAGCCCCCGTAAATGAGGGCAGACAGAATCCCGGTCAGGCTGTCCCCTGTCCCTCCGATTGCTTCCATGGCGGGAATAGAAGGCTCATTAATGGTCTCAACCACTTCTCCGTCTTCTACAACGTAATCTACGGGTCCCTTTACCAATAATATCTTTGGGGTATTCCCGGTCTCATATGCCTTCTTTATCAAGGAGACAACTTCAGACGCATCTAACTCAAACAGAAGATGCTCCACATAGGCGGGATGTGTGGCCTTGGGGTCTGCTAAATAGGCCATCTCACCAGCATCAGGGGTAAGGATATCAATTTCTTGAGCAAGCCCTGCCGCCTTGGCGGCATACATGGCACCTGCATCTGCAATCAAAGTCATTCCTTCACGCCTTTCTCTCATGGAATTAAGGATATCCCTCATTCCGGGTATATCAGGCATGATATAATGCATGGCCAGAACAGTGATATCCAGAGTTCCCTGGTTAGCGGCTATATAGCTATAAAGCTCTTTACTCCTTTTTCCGTCTCCAATATCTCCAGCAGTAACAAAGTAGGGTGGTTCCAAGTTAAGGGCCTCACAGGTAATGCAGGCTGATGCCACCATAACGCTGGTGCCTAAGCTGGGAGTGAGCTCAAAATCTTCTACTTTAAGGCATCCGCCTTTGAATGTTGCCTTCCCTGCCTTCAATCCCATTTCATCAAAAGGCAGGGTACCCATGATAGTAAACAAAATCAGGTACACTCTCTTGACTGCTGAGCGTTAACCATATTCAGGGCCTTTTCATATGCCTTTTCTAACATATAGGCACAAAGAGAGTAGCCGTTCTCGCCAGGACTTTTCGCCTTTGTTATGTTGTTTCCTACCAGGCTTACAGCCAAATAGGGAACATCGGGACAGCCTCCACCTGAAATGTTTACGATGGTCCCTTTTTCTTTATCCACTGTTATCTTCATATTGGCTGCGGTCACCATAAGATACCTTCCAAAGTCCTTTTCCTTGGTTATATCCAAAGGCTTCTGAGATAGATTATCCAGAGCCACTACGTCTAAAGGCATGAGTCCCTTTCCTCTAAGCAGCCTTTCCACACCCAATTGATCAACAAGGTTGAATTCCACTGCAAGGTCACAGCCCTTCCGAATCTCAGGGGGAGGAGCCACCCCTCTCACCCCATAACCAAAGCGTTTTAGCAACTTTTCCGCCCGCATGGCCTCTGATACCTCGTTTAAGATGATCAAGCCTTTCCCTTTTTTAAATGTCTGTTTTTTGCTGGTTCCGAATTTTTTCTTTATCCTATCTAATATTTTCATAGCGCTTCCTTATCCACTGAATGCAGGCAGAAGTATCTTAAGGATCGTCATGGACTCCTTTGTGAAATTGATAACAGTCTTTAATATCAAGATAATCAACAGGTCAAATAGAAATTATCAATGCAAAATAAAAGGACTATTGGATTTGTCTATGGGATGTGCTCCTTCACCCGTTGCGTGTTATTTTTAATTAACGTAATGCCTTGATTTTTCAAAGCTAAACGCTAACAGCTAATCTCTCAACCTAGGTTCTATCTGGTTGTTTGTCCTTGAGAAAAATTAAAAAGCTGGTCAGAAAATGGATGCAAGTCTTCCAGCCTCCCTATCTGTTCTATCCGTCCTTCAAGGATGATGGCCATTCTATCGGCTACCTCCTTTGCCTCGATGAGGTCATGGGTGACATACAGAGTGGTAATGCCAAGATGTCGTTGAATGCCCTTGAGCTCAAATCTCAAATACTGAGAGGTCTGCCAATCCAGACTGCTCAACGGTTCGTCCAGAAGGAGTATTCTGGGATAAGGGGCCAAGGCCCGGGCCAAGACCACCCTCTGCTTTTCTCCACCGCTAAGTCGCCAGGGATATGCCCTTACTATCCTGACCCCCCACATCCTGCTCCCCATAGTCTGTCTCTATCTCTAACACCGGTATATTGAGTTTCTTCAAGGCCTCCCGTACCTTGATACACTCTATGCTATAGGTAAGGCAGAACTGGAGGGTGAAGAGAATAACACCATCGACATTAAAATCTTTGACATATCGTGCAATTTCTTCAATCCTTTCTTCATTAGGGGTAAAGCAGCTACAGTTTATCTTCAGATAGCGTTCGGCTATAGCCTTCAACTTATCCTCTAATGTGGGACATCCCTCATCTACTGGATTGGTGAAATATCTAGTACCCACACAGCTCTCTTCGCAGACTACCACCGCTTTACTGCTTTCAACAATGTGGTGAAGCTTCCAAAAGGAAGGGCAAAGGGGCAGCCCGAAATCATGATCCTGGGTGTTCCCTTTTTCACAATACCCATCCCCTTTTGCACCTTCTCCTCCAGCTCGTCACAGGTGGCCTCGCCCACAAAGAAATCAGGGACCTGATAGTAGGGAGAGATCTTGGCCTCCATGAATCCAAAGGCGGACTTGATAAGGGGACATAGATTCCTGGGGAGAATCCTTTCGGCATCGGGAATAGAGAATTGAGCTCCTCCACAAACACCAACCCACACGCCCTTTGCAGCCATGACGATCTCTTCGGGCACATACACACAGAATGTCCCCACAATCTTGCGCTCCTTCTTTTTAAGCTCCAGTAGCTCTTTGATCCTTAGCCCATGAATTTCTGAGGTAGTGAAGTCGAAGTACTCCATACCCTTGGGCCTAAACTCCTGATTCAGCTATATCTTATGATAAGCAGGACCAAGACCCTCCAGGAATTCGTCATGTCTCTCTAGATCAAGCCCAAGTTCTGCCCACATTCCATGATAATCTTCCATAATATTGCCTCCTCAAAGTATCTTCCAAGAGTACTTGTAACTCCACTGGATATAGAACCAATCCGCCCCGCTGTTGTCATCCGCCCTGTTGCGTACAACCTCACTGGGGAAAAAGTGGCCATAGGTGCAACTCAAGTGGTGGCCTTTAAGCAGAGAGTAGTTGGGAAAAATCCCATTGGTTCCCATACCATGCACCCCAAACCCCATATCCTACATCGAAGGTCTCATGGTCCCCGTCATCGGGGTCGTCATCTCCTGAGGAGTAAGTGTACTCCAGGCTGAGGCGAGGCTTGGCCCATAGCCCTTTGAAGTTATAGCCCCCCAAAACATAATAGGCATAGGCATCAATATCGTCTGAACCTCTCCTTCCAAACTCCTTGGAGGACCAAAGGTCATAATCGAAGTTATAGAAATCTCTGCCCCAGAGCCTGGCGCCCGCATAATATTCATTCAACGTTCCAACGCCTCCCTTTTCTTCTCTATATTTATCTGTGCCATCTCCTTTGTATGCGAAGAAAGGCTCTATGTGAGCATTTAAAATAGGGAGGGAAAATGTGCTATACACACCCACTCCATCGTAAGAATGCCTGTGATTCAGGCTAAAACTCTTGGGGGCGTTTATCTTAATCCTTCCGTAAAATGCATCGATAAAGTTATTTTTCCCGAAGTCATAAGAAAGCTTAACGGCATCCCAGAGATAGGGGCCGGTATTGGTCCAGTTGCAAAGACCGAACGTCCTGAAGTCACCATAATCAAGGCGCTGCCTTCCCGCCTTGATTATGAATTGGGTAACAGGCCGTATCTCTACATAGGCTTTGTAGAGTTCCAGGCGTTTGCCTAGTATCCCCAAAGAGAGAATCTCACCTTTTCTGATGGCGTGTAGTTTGCGCCAGCTCTCCCGAGGTGCATTGACAAAGACCACCTCCGCGCCGAAGGAAGGGTCGCTCACCCCAATTTCCGAAACCAAAGTCATTATCCCTATCAGAACAAACCCTATCCTCCTTAAAAACTCAAAAAAATTCCAACCCTTAGCCTCCGTAGCATGACCCTTCTTCTTACGCATGACCCTATCTCCTTTCTTTTCCCCTCTTCGGTCTGCCCAGGTGATCCTTCTAATATACTAAAAATCAACAAATCAAAGGAGTTATGTGATTTACTCGTAACTTCTCAATAACTTAGGGTAAGATGTCTGGATTCCGGCTTTTGCCGGAATGACAGGCGTTTATACCCAATCGTCATTCCGGCGAAAGCCGGAATATAGACCTGCTGGTAGGCAATGAAGGAAGACATAAAGAAATAATTGAGAATGCTATTGTCGAGGAAACTGAATATGGCTTAACCTGTATTGCAAGTCGTGAGGATTTAATTTGGATGAAGCATTTTAGAAATTCAAAGCAAGATATTGCAAATATTGAGGCATTAGAAAATGACAAAAATACAGAAAGTGGTTAGAGACATAGAGAATTTGCAGGATTTCTACAAAAGAACCAAGTTATTGAGGGCTCGGATAAAGAAGAAGAGCTTGGGACGTAAAAAAATCATAACCGTTCACGGGGTTACAACGCCCGTTTTACCGCAACCTACCGAGCTGTAAGCGTTCACAGGGTGCTGCAGATGTAAGGCGTACGAATACGCAGACGTACTTCCTGTACTTCAAGTGCCAGACAACAAAACAGATGCGGTGCCCTGTGAACGCTTACAAAAAATCAAACCAAATCCACCGTTCCCGCATTCATTTTGTAATACTTATTGGACATGGCTTCTATTGTGGACTGAACATGTGATATTATGATCCATGCTTTTGCCGGATAGTGCTGTAGCACCGAAATAAGGCGTTCCTTAGTCTTTTCATCAAGACCGGTTGTGGGCTCATCCAGCAAAAGGATCTCAGGCCTCATGGACAATACGGTTGCCATTGAGACAAGCCGTTTTTCCCCTCCTGAGAGTTGATATGGAACCCTGTCTCTAAAACGCGATATCCCCAGTTCCTCAAGTGTCTGCTCTGCCCTCTCTGTTGCCTCATGATGGTTCATTCCCATATTTAATGGTCCAAAGGCCACGTCTTCTATCACGCTCGGACAGAAAAGCTGATCATCAGAATCCTGGAAGAGCAGGCCGATCGCGCGACGGATTTTTTTGAAATCCTGTTCTGTTTCACGCTTTTTCCCGAATATGGTTATTTCCCCTTTAGTAGGCTTGAGAAGGCCCAATATTATCTGGAATAAAGTCGTTTTGCCCGTACCATTTTCTCCTAAGAGGCCAATTTTATCACCCTCATCCAGGTGTAAACTGAGCCCTTCCAACACCTGATTTCCATTTGGGTATTGAAAGAATATTCCTTCAAGATCTATCAGCGACATGGATTTATCCACTCAACCCCAATAATAAGAAAAAGATACGCAGATATTAAGCCGGCCAGGCAAATGTCCATGCGGTGGAGGCGAAAATGCGAAAGCAGCCAGAAGGTACCGTCAAAACCGCGGCACAACATTGCTTTGTACACCCTCTCGCCCCTTTCGAGGCTTTTAATGAACAAAGTCCCGATGAGATAGGCATAAGTTCGGTAGGTGTGCACGTTGGACCCGGGTTCAAATCCCCGGACCTTGATGGCCTGTTTCATGCGATGGAATTCAGAGTCAATAACGTGGAAGTACCTCCAGGAAAAAAAAATGAGTTGCACCATCTTAGTTGGGACCCGGAAGTGTGCTAGGGCATGGGCCAGTGAAAATATGGTCGATGTTGAAAGCAGGGCCAGGTTTGCCAGTATTATCGCGTTGCATTTAAGACTTATTGACAGGGCGAGGTCCAGGCCCTCTGCTGTAATCACAATGGGGCCCAAGCGGGTAACGCCGGTCCCTGGTGTTGTCCACGGGAGTATGAACCATAACATCAGGATAAAGAGATTGACCACAAACAGACGACGAAACACTTCCTTAATAGAAAGGTGAGCGGCTATTACCAGGAGCAAACTACCTGAAAGGGCAAGGACCTGTCCTTCCAGACTTCCAAGACTCACTGTTACAAAGGCATAGCCTATGGCTAGCAGAATCTTTACTCTGGGATCTGCAGAATGAAATATGGATTTTCCCGAGGCAAAATGTTCGCAGGTCACTTTTTTTGCTTTTTCTGAGTCAAATACATTGCTAAACCCATCAGTCCGGCAATATATCCAAGCCCTGCAACCACGTCTCTAAAACCAACCCTATCACCCTGTTCGGCCAATCTCAATAGTTGCTCCTTTATTGGATTGAGCTTGCTATCAAGAATTTGTTCAAATTCCATACCGGTAAGGGTCACTGTCCCTTTGAGCTCAGGACTTTCGGCAGTCTGCGGGCCCGCCTGTCCGGCTTCCGGGGCGGCAGGCCCTGATTCCATGCCCTGTACAGATACAAGTGCCTCAGCCCGGTGACCCATCCCTGCTTTCAGGACAAGGCAGTACTTTCCATTTCCAGGCGGTTTAAAGGAAAATTTGCCCTGTTTATCAGTCATTCCATGAAAGACCTCTTTGCCCCCGGAATCAAGAACCAGAATAGTAGAGTTCATAGCCTTGTTACCGCTTGAAAAATAGCCCTCAGCCAAAATCATCTTGCCGTCATACCAGGCAAACAGGTTGACCCTGTGGGCATAGGCTTGGCTGCAAAGCCCAATCAGAATCGGGATAATGATTATGGAAACAAGTCCCAATTTGACGGCTCCGGAATGCATATTACCCTTTATTATTTCAGGCTTTGTCTTTAAGAGAAAGGAGATTATCAAAACAGAAAGTACACCTTCAGCAATGGCAATCGGTATATTGGCTACAAAAATGAGCTTGCTCACCGCGACAAACGACTCTCCTGATAATGCCAGAGAGCCTGCCACCATAGTTGCGCTCATGACAATGGCGCCTGCTCCGGCAATGGCCGTCATTACCATTGCAAATAGACCTGAATTACTTCGTAAGGCAGGCCTCGCAAGGGCGCCCATTATTACGGCAGGGACAGCCATGTTCAGTGTATTGACACCAAGGGTAGTAAGGCCGCCAAACTGAAAGAGCACGGCCTGGAAAAACAGGCCGATGAAGATTGCAGGAAAGGCGGTCCATCCCAACAGTATCCCCAGGATTCCGTTAAGTATCAAGTGGGCACTGGAGGGACCTACTGGAACATGTATAAGAGATGCCACAAAGAATGCCGCAGTAAGCAGGGCCACCTTGGGTATTTCCCTGACATCCATACGGCGTAACCCGATAGCCAGACCCAATACTGTTCCAGCCCCACCGGCCAGCAATACAGGGGCTGCCAGGACTCCTTCTGAAATGTGCATTTTACCTCATATCCGCCACATATACCCATAAAACAGCGCCTAGCTCAACAGCGACTTCTCTGCCTTCGTGTTTCATCTTTTCGCTTGCTTCATTGAGTGCAGCAAATCCCCACCATCCCTGTCTCGGCATAGCGTAGGAAAAGATACCCTGGGAATCTGTGTGTACTACCTGGGTGACATACGGGCCTGCAGGGGCCTGAACTTTTTTGTCTTTGTTATAAAATTCTATCTCAATCTCACTGTTCGGCGCTGGCTTGCCATCCACGAGGACCTGTCCGACAAAGACATTGCCTGTCCACAGGCCATAGGGTCGAGTCAGAGGTATGATCTCAGTCTTCAGACCAACCGGCTGATCCCAACCTTCTTCTAATCCGAATGCATTTACGACTACCTTGGTAAAGTGTTGGATATAACAGTCTTCTGCAGGCTCCCAGTAGGGGTGGGGGACAAAATAGAAGATATGGTCTCCGGGACGCTCCAGATCCACGGTTCCGACCCAGGTCGTGCATCCGTCCACAGATTGTTTTTTTAGGCTGTTCAAAAGGTCCTTATTCTCGCCTTTTACGAACATTGCAAAACTCATGGGCTTTTCGAGTTCCATGAATCCCTGCTCAAAAGGGTGCATAAATTGACACGAAAGGGTGATTTGGCGGAATTCATTACCTTCGACAATATCATCAGATGGTAACAATACCCCAAAATGGGCCAGGCAGATACTAGAAGCCAGCCAGCTAAAGGTTACAATCAGAAAAAAATAAAGACCGGTTTTCTTGAAAAAAGATTTCATTGATAATATCCCCCTCAGAATAAATGAATTGGAGTAAATCTAAAAGATATTATTTAGGTAGTCAATATCTAAAAAAAGTGTTACTGACACTGAAATTGAGCGATTAGCCTTTAGCGGTTAGCTATTAGTTTAATGATTACAGAATATTTTGCTATTACGACTATTTTTCAAAGCTAAACGCTAATGGCTAACAGCTAATCGCTCAACTTAGGTGACAAGACTATTTTGAGGCTTTGCCAAAACACGCTTGACATCATTCCATATTGTGTTAAAGAATTGCCCACGTATGGGCCGTTAGCTCAACTGGGAGAGCAACTGACTCTTAATCAGTAGGTTCGGGGTTCGATCCCCCGGCGGCCTACCAATGAAATCAAGCACTTAGCTATATCGGTTAAGTGCTTTTTTATTAAAAGGTACCAATTAGGTACCCAAATCACCTTTTCCAGGGGGGGGGGGACGTGCAAATATTTGCATCAAAAAAAGAGGACTCCCATTTCTCATAGAAGTCCTCTTGCTGGGAAGGCTGCGACCTGTGGACGTCCGAGCGTCCTGTGGCCACCTTGTAAAGCTATGAATAAAAATCTTGATGTTCTGATTCAGCTCGATTCAGAAATTTGTCCGGGTCCTCATTCTCGTGCCGGATTAAGGTAGTACCGCAAGGTCCACCAATCTGGCCCGGAATCACTGCAAACGTGGGACTTCCCGCGTCCTGAGAATCCTTACTACAATCTGTGACATTAATTAAAATCAACGGGGCTGGCTCATCATTTATGCCTACCTTATTTTCAAGTTCTGCTACTCGTTTTTCCATATTCATTATTTTAGCCCTCTTTTAGTCCACACGCCATTCATTAACGAAAGTTTCCTTATCGCCATAGAGAAGTATGGCCTCGGCCTCGGTGCAAGCCGCTGTAGCTTGTTCTGCTTGAATTAGAAAATCATAGATATCAGAACTGTAATCTTTGGGAGGAAGTAACAAGGTTTCTAATTTTTCCACTCTTGTTTCTAGGTCGTTCATTTTTTAGCCTCTATCTGCTTTTCCAGTGCGACAATCCGTTCTTCAAGTTCCGAATCACGGATACAGCCAATTAGAATATTGGCAATATAGGCCGTTTTCCCGCCGATAGCAGGGTCAAGCTCCCCGGACTCTATCCGATTCAGAATTGAAGCCAGATATCGCCGAATATCGCATAATGTCTTTAGTCGTCTGCGTCCTGCCATTGGTTTAACCTATACCCCCTATCGTAAAACCGTATAGGCTCGACAATAGAGGGATGTTTTCGCATACACAAAGTGCCAATCATTTGACGTTGTCATGACAGAAATTGTCATGTTCAAGCTGCTCTTTGAGGCCCATGATCCGTATCTCCATCAGCTCAAGGAAATGTATCAGAGCCTTCCGCAAGTGCTCGTCGTCTATTTCATCCCACGTTTCATCATGCTTTATATCCAGTGAGCCGACTAGCAACGACGTCATTTCGTGCAATTCTGCAACCTGCTCTTTTAAGGGTTTATTTTTCATTTTCAAGGTGTCCCATTACGACTTGAGTTAAATTTCTGATAACTTCGGCGCCCTCAAGGTCTGCTTGTGCAATTTTCAACTCGACTGTCTGCTGTGGCGCAACTTGCTTGATATATACCTCATTAGCTCGGTTCAAAACGTCCGAAGGCACAAGATCGCTTACAACCGACTGCGCTTCCACTGCCCTCAGAACTGCCGCGTCGCCTCTCTGGACGCCATTAATCAAATACTCAGTTCTTTTTGAAAGTGACATTGCCGATAGACTATCGCGTATCTCTTTGTGTCGAAGGAAACGCAAGAGTTCTTCACTGCTGTCCTTTGTCGCTGGTTGACGTGTTGCTTTGACCAGTGCATTCTCTGCGTTAATTACTCGATCCTGGATATGTTTGAACTCAGTGTCAAGCGTTTTTTGCATTTTCGCTTTTGCTGCATTCAGTGCCTCGGTTCGTTTTTCGTCTCTTATTTGTTCGGCATATATCTTATATTTCTCATTCGCTTCTGCTACCTCAATACGATATGACGTCAAGGCCCCTTCGGTGTAGCCGATAAGTGACTTCAAACTTCCTTGCTGCTGCTCATCCAGACGTAGCGTAATAAATTCAGGAAATTCTGCTTTCAATTTCTCGTAAAAGTTTGTGTTTTCCATAATAATTATTTCCTTAGCTTTGTTTTCGCGATTGGATATATTCCATTTTTCCGTTTCTTCTTTGTGGCTGCACATACACCGTGCGCGGACTTTTCCTTCCGCCGCGGGATTCCCGATCCAGCTTGTTTAAGCCGTTTTGAATTACGTCAATTTTTTTCATTGTGTTTACCTCACTTTTTTAATGGTTAATAATATGCTAATACTTCTTGTTATTTTAGTCCACAATTTCCACGGCTATACTGCCGTCGTTGATAGCCTCAAGCTCGCTTATAATACGGTTATCGGTTATCCGTTCGGAATGTCCGTCAGGGTGTAAACAATAGTATTTCGTGGGTTCACCGTCAGTGCCGACCACAATTTCAAGTTCGCAACCTTCATATTTTTTGTCTGTTTTTAGCCTTTCTTCAAGTTTATCAAACCGTCGTTTCAATGCGTTCATGCTTCACCTCACTTTAATTTAGAATATAATTAACATTCAATAATTCAGTAAGCAACTTGGCCTCTTCCTTATTCAGCCTGCGAAGCTTAACCGTTTGCTGAACTATTGTGATATCCGCCGTCGCCAATTCACTAGCAAGAACCTCGATCTTCTCTGTCCTGACAGCTTCCCCGGCAGGGGAAGCCAGCAAGCTCAGTTGTTCATATGCTTGAGTTTTAAAGGACAAATTCGCCACTCTTCCAAATTAAACCAATGCTGATCCCCATTCGCATATTTCCAAGGCCCGCACCAATCAATGGCACCTTTGCCGTCCGGTATTGGACCCGTGTCATGATATTTACAGGCCTTGCAGTTTTGCTCAATTCGTGTTACAGAATTAGGAAACTTTTTAGGAAACTTTCGGCCTGAAGTTTCCTCGGAAGTTTCCTCTTTTCTCAAGGTAGTTTCCTCATGGTTTCCTGCTTGGTTTCCTGCTAAAACCTTACAGGCTAAGGCTTTCAGGCTCATGGTTTCCTCATGGTTTCCGTTCATGGTTTAAAAAAGTTTCCTATTTTGAGGTTAGGAAACTCACAAAAGTTTCCTATGCGGAAATTAGGAAACTCGAAAAGTGGGTTTCTTGTATTCGTGTTACTCATGGCAAGTCACCTTTTTCTTTCGCCTGCCTCACAAGCTTGGAAACGTAGCCTTTCGTTTTACCAATTTCGTCGGCTATTTCTTTTTGAGAATACCCGTCCCTTGTGAGCCTGATAACTTTTTCAAGACTCGAACGCCGAATACTTTTCATAGTCCAAATGCCGTCCACAAGCCTCGCCTCAAATGGCTCAACGTCTGCACCATAAATACCTCTGCTTTTCTCGAAGTGAACCTCAAAACAGGCACCCTGTGACGGCTCGTAGTCCTGCGTGTGTCTCAGACTTATAACAGTATCCAGTATATCCTCGCGCTTGCTTGTACCTCGCTGTGAGCCGCCTTTTCCGCTATGGTGGATAAACAAAACGTTTACCTTGTGCTCTCAATTTCAAGGACCACTCTTGTAATGGTAGCCAGGACGACGCCTCGTTCTCTTTGCCATATCTTGACAACGTTGAAATGTTATCCACAATTACGAGTTTTATTTCGTCCGTTAAATATTTATTAACGGCTTTTTGGCCTTCGCTTCGGCTCAAATCCGGCATGGCATGTTCCTGCATATCCGGTGACATATAAAGAAATGGCTTTAGCGGTTCCAATTCGTTATACTGGACTATTTCTGCCAGGCGCTCTTGGATAACCCCGGCTGGCATTTCACCATCCAGGTAAAGAACACCAGCCGGTTCCGGCGCTGTCCACCTCAGAAATTTGCCACCACAAGCCACTGCATAGGCAATATTTAAGGCCACAAATGTCTTGCCAATGCCTCGTTTAGAGTGGATCATGGCCAAGCCTTGACGTGGTAGACAAGGTGCTAAAATGTTTTCACGTGGTGGTAGTTCAGTTGCTAAAAAGTCATTGATATTTATTACTGAGTAGGAAGGCGGTTCCGGCTCAATCGGCTTTTGCGCCTGCTCTTCAGCCTTGAATTTTTTGGCTGTGGACTGCCAGGACTGGCCGACAGAGGCCATTTCTTTTTCAGAAAGTTTTACCGTAGGCGGTTGACAGACGGGATTGGATAGGCTATCTTTTAGGTGTCCAATATCAGCTTTTTCCCCTGCCTCTTTCGTTGCCGCCAAGCTTCCTGAGAGGCTTTTTTTTGTCCTCATATCAGGCCCCCTAAGCTGCGATATTACAGCGAGGCCGTGACTGTATCCATTCATTAACTTCATTAAGAAGCCAGCCAACACCCCTATTGCCGATTTGTAGACGTTTAGGGAAATCCCCTTCAGCTTCAAGCCTCCAAATAGTAGTACGACTTAGGGAAGTAATTTCACTAATTTTGGGAAAACGAATAATCTGAGTAGGCGAGTTGTTCATGTATAACCTCCGTTTTTAATGTTACTTAGAGGTTAAATATGAATAGATATTTAGTAAAGATACATAACTGTTACAGTTTCATACAATATAAGAAGATGTAACAGTCTTTTGGTATAATTGGGCGGTGGGATTTATTAGGATGCGTAGTACCATTTTTTGACAGCTTCTTTTGATAAATTTATTTTCTTAGAGATTTTATTAAATGCATTATCAAGTGTCTCCCCCTTTTCTAAAAGTTCACGGACTTGATTAAGTGCATTCCATCGGTCATGAAAGTCAGCGTATCGCAGGAATACATTGCCCCTTCCTTTTTTATTCATTAGCAATGCTTTCTGGATTGTAACGCCTGCTCTTTCGTCTGCGGACGGTTGAGAAGGATTTAGTAAATTTTCCGCAACTTCATTGAGATAATCCAATACCCAACATGGAATCGGTACTCGTAATTCTTGACTAGCTTGATAAGCCTGCCATGCAAATAGCGGATTTTTTTCTTCTTCAAATAATATGTGACAATATTGCAAAAGAGTTCTGGCCCAACTTTCATTCATTCTTTGTGTAGCGGTTAATTTTTTCATATTACCCTCTGATTGAAACAACCTTAGCTTTTTTACCAGTCAGTATTTGCTCAAGCCTTCGTGCCCACTTATTCAAGGCTGCTCGCTTTTCCTTATCATAGCTGTAACGATCATAAACCCGTGTAATTCCCTGTTCTATATGGTTCAATATTTTGCCTACAGTTAGTCGTGATATACCCATACCTGTCATCAGGCTGGCCGCTGTGCGTCTCAAGTCGTGAGGCTTGAAGTCCTCTAACCCTGAATATTCCCTTATTCTTAAGGCCGTTTTCTGGATATTGCGGATGTGCCCGCATTTTTTAACAGGTGATGGAAAAACCCACTTATCAGAACCGGATATCGCCTTCATCTGTTTTAGGCTGTCCATGGCAAGGCCTGATAATGGTACCCTGTGAGGCAGGCCGTTTTTTGAATATTCAGCCGGGATAATCCACCAATTTGAATCAATGTCTTGCCATCTCATTGTCGTCACCTCGCCCCCTCTCTGCCCCGTGACAAGGCGCAACTTGAAAAGAGATTCCATTGTAGGCCCTACTTCTTCAAAGGCTCCCCATAGTGCCTTTATTTCACTTTCTGAGAATACCCGGTCCCTCTGGTTTTCCTGCCCCGGCGCTTCTACTTGCAGACAAGGATTGTTCTTTACAAGGTCCCTGGATATTCCCCAGTTAAAAATCTTTCGTACCAGTGCTAATGTCCGATTGGCTTGTATCGGTGCGCCCCTGTCCACAATGCGATCCAGTAGCCTTAAAATATCACGCCGTTTGATATCCCTGGCCTTCCAGTGTCCCCAGGCAGGTATAAGATCCTTGACAATTATTCGTTGATCCTCGTATAAGCTTTTCTTATGGATTGCGTACTTTTCGAGATATTCGTTTGACAAATCTTCAAGAGTAGGTGCTTTCTTCCTTTCTTGTTTTTTCCCAGCAGGGTCATTGCCTTCGTCGGCCTTGACGAGAACCGCTTTTGCTTCTTCGCGTGCGTCTTTCAAAGATAGCTGTGGATATTTTCTTTTTAGAGTTAGACGTTTTTTTGTCCTATGGCCTTTGATCCGATACATTACAAACCACGTTTTTTTCCCGGTTTTGCCTACCCGAAGGCCCAAACCTGGTAACGTCGTGTCAAAATAATCAACTTGACTGTCCTGTGCTTTTAACTTTTTTAACCACTGATCTGTCATTGAAATTTTCATATAAACCCCCTTAAAAGGTACCCAAATCAGTCTTCATCGGTGCGTTAAGGCCCATATTCAGTATGTTTAAGCCATTTTAAAAGGTACCCATTAGGTACCCAAATCACTTAGGTCAGGCGTGAAACACACTGAACAACTATAAACTATGTTTTAATGGAATGTCAAGAGGTTATTGTAAAGATTGGATGGTGCAGTTTGTTTCAAAGGTACCCATAAAAGGCCAAAATACCCGACTCTTAATCAGTAGGTTCGGGGTTCGATCCCCCGGCGGCCTACCAAAAAAAACAAGGACTTAGCTTGTATAGGCTGAGTCCTTTTTATTTATTTCTATTGTTGTGCCACTCCTGTACCACTTAATGCAGGAACATTAAGGGGAAAAGGAGCAATTATTCAACCACTCAACATCATCTCACCTGTCAGCTATGATTTGCCAGGACCTATTGAGAAGTTACGTGGCAATGGCAGTACGTCAGTGTTCCAAGTCTTTTAGCACATTCAGAATACGATCAGTCATGGGTGCTATTGACGAAAGGGCATCAAGCGGGCTTTTTACCTTGGGCAGGACTCCAAAGACCTCTACCTGTCCCATCTCAGCAATTGTCCTCTGGTTATCTCTTACAATGCAAGGATCTTCGCCTCCCTGGCTGTTAAGTAAAACGCCCATACATTGAATATTCCTGTGCCGCAGGGCTTCCAATGTCAGGAGTGTATGATTTAAGGTGCCAAGGCCGCTTCGCGCCACTAAAAGAACCGGCAGTTTCAAGTCTGCCACCGGATCTGCCAGAAGCATTGCCCTGCTCAAAGGCACAAGGACCCCGCCGACTCCTTCCACAATAAGAATTTCGCATGATGATTCCAGGCGAAAAAGGGCATCCCTGATCACTTTGGTCTTAATGGTCACGTCTGCCTGTTCTGCTGCAAGATGTGGAGACGCAGGAAATGGTAGACAATACGGGGCCACATCAGAACCGGAAACAGATGTATCTTGTAATCCATGGATGGTTTCATCTGACCTGTTTCCAAGCAGTTCATGGATAAAGACACAGTCTTCAGAGAAATTGCTGTTACCGGTGCTGACCCATTTTTGCACCTTGACATCAATTCCCTGATCGACCAGGGTCTTTGCCAAAAGGGCAGTGATAAAGGTCTTGCCCACGCCTGTATCTGTGCCGGCTACAAATAGAATCATTGAAAATTGGGTGATCTGGTGATTGGGTGATTGGGCGATTGGGACCCCTCACAGATAAATACCTGATAGGTAGCCCTTATCGAGCCAAAATGTTTTTTATAACTGCGCTCTATCTCCAACATGCCGGCGCGGGTACGCACAAAAGGTCCTGTTTCCATCCTTGGCGCCACACCCGTATTTTTCAGGCTCCTGAGGAGTGACAACAGATCCGGATAGGTGCGGGAGAGACAGAGTTCTCTGACGTCCCATTCATGAAATGCCCTTGAAAAAAAATCCTGCAATGTGGTCTCCTCTGGAAAAAAATTGACCGGGAGACAGATCCTGTTGTCAAAGACACTGAGCGTCTTATTTAATTCAAAGAGTGTATTTGGACCAAAGAGCGCAAAAAGGACAGAGCCGAACGGAGAAAGGATGCGGCGGTATTGCTGTATTGTCCTTTCTAAATCCTCAAACCAGTGAAGGGCACCGCTTGCAGTAATAAAATCAAAAGGACCGGAAATAAAAGCAGGGAGGTGCTCACCATCGGCCTTTTCAAGACGCACCCTTGAATATTGGGCAAGTTTTATCCTCGCCTCGGCAACCATGACCGGCGAGATGTCAACTGCCAGTATATGTGAGTTTAGGAATTTTTGTGCCAGCATCAAGGTATAGAACCCTGTACCGCAGCCAACCTCAAGTATCTCATGATATTCTCTGTCTTTGAGCCGGGCCATAAGGCAGGTAGCCGTTTCAGACTGGACATCTGCATAGGTATCATAGGTCGGAGCAGCCCTTGAGAAGGACTGTGCCAACCGCGCCTTAAGACACACGGAACTTCCTTTCGAATTCAGATGACAAGAAGGGCAAGTGTCCTGTACCTGGAATTACATCGATGGCAACTCCCGGAGGAGGCTCAGGGATTTTATCCATGGGTGCAATCACATCTCTTTTCCCGTGAAAAATACGCAATTGAGTGCCTGCGCATTTGGAAAAATCCGCTGTTTTCCCTTTTAAATATATCAATCCCTTCCTGAGTCCAGGCATATCCCACTGTCTGATGCCGGGTTCCTCTAGAGTACTGGAAAACCACTGGTAATCAGCACTCTGTCCCAAAAAACACCGGCGGTAAAATTGCTTCAGGGCCACAACACGGTCCGCTTCCAGGGCCTTAAGTTGTGATAAAATTTCTTCATGATCAAAGGCCCTTCGCAAGGAGACAACATACACAGCCTCGACCATATCTGGATATCCGGCCTGGAAATCAAGGGCAACATATGCCCCCAGGGACCAGCCAAGAATACTCACCTTAGCTATATCCTTTTTGAGCAAAAAATCATAGAGCTCTATTGATATATCACGATACACAGGCCCCTTGGGCAGGATATAATTATAGGATAGATTGAGCGAAGAAAAAATATCAGGACAGAAACCCCAGCCTGGTATCAGGACTAAAGATCTTTCATGGCCCCGGCGGATGAGCTCAAAGTCCATCTGACAGGGCCTCCAAAAGTTGACGCACATCTTTTAAACTATGATTTGCAGTTACTGATAGACGAATCCTTGCCGTGCCTTCCGGGACAGTCGGGGGCCGAATCGCTTTTACGAAAAAGCCCTCATCCCGAAGGCTTTCCGCCAGACTGAGCGCACTTTGGCTGTCGCCAACCATCACCGGAACAATCTGTGACTCACTGGGGGTATTGAGACCCAAATCCTCCTTTAAAACTCGTCTCAGCTCTGATGCCAGCTCGCAGACCCTGGTTCTGCGCTCCGGCTCCTCCTCAAGAAGCTTCACAGCCGCAAGGTTTGCACCTATAACCGCCGGTGGAAGAGCAGTAGAAAAAATGAAGGTCCTGGCCCGATTTAAAAGAAACCGCTTCATCCGGTTCGAGACCGCTATAAAGGCTCCATAACTACCCAGGGCCTTGCCGAATGTGCCCATAATTACATCTACTGATTCTGCCCCGGTTTGGCTTATGTTCCCCTCCCCTTTTGCACCAAACACCCCTGTTGCATGGGCCTCATCTATCATCAGCATGGCCCCATAATGCTCCCTCAGTTCCAAAAGCCCTGATACAGGGGCCTGATCTCCGTCCATGCTGTAAACGCTTTCAACCACAATCATGGCCTTGCGATATTTCGACCTGTGGCTTTTAAGCAGGTCCTCAAGGTGATTCAGATCATTGTGCCTGAACCTGTAAAATTGTGCCCTGGACAAAAGGACCCCATCCACTATGCTTGCATGATTCAGGCGATCCGAATAGATCACATCGTTCCTTCCGCAAAGGGCCGGGATTATTCCTGTATTTGCCAGATAACCGCTCCCAAAAAGCAGGCCTGCTTCTTTTCCCTTTAGGGCGGCAATCGCCGACTCAAGCCTGTGGTGGATTTCCAGGTCCCCGCTCATGAGCCTGGAGGCCCGGGCCCCTGCACCCCATTTCTCCATGGCCTTTTTTGCCCCTTCAATAAGGGCGGGGTGATCAGCCAGGCCCAAATAATCATTGGAGGAAAAATCGACAAGTGGCTTCCCTTCGGTCTCTATCACCCCTCTTTGTGACCCTTCCAGGGGAAAAAGAGATCTGAGCAGCCCGGTCTCATTCTGAAACCGCAATTCGGAGTCAATAAAATCCATAATATTCTCAAAAGATTTCATATCTGATTACACTGCAAAAAGTCTGAAGCATGATTCCGCTCAAAAAGCCCGAGATGCAAAGCGCGAAATTTTCCGGGCATGAGACGTACTTATCGTACGTCGCAGTGACTGGAAAATTGAAGCAACGCCGCAGATTGGGTTTTTTCAGCAGAATCATATCTGATTACTGCAAATCTTGATCCAAATACTTAAAGTTCTCAGTGGTGAGAAGACAATCCTAAGCCATTTTTCTATGGATTTTCCGTTCGATTTGTCCGACGGCGGATGATTGCATAGCGTGGATTACCCTCTGTTATTTGAACAACTGCAAATAGGCAGCAAACACATACATCTTGCCCCGCTTGCCGCCGGTGATTTCTTTCAGCATCCCGAACTGTTCCAAATCGGCAATCAGCTTGTAAGCCGATGCCGGTGATATTCCCGCCACCTCTCCCACCTTGGCGGCGTCAATCATCGGACGTTGATACAAGTAATGGAGGACCTTCTGTGCGTTTGCCGTCCTGCTGCCCAGCGACTGTATCTGGCTGTCTACCTGCTTTTGCAGCTTAAGAATGTTGTCAAAAGTAGAAATGCTGCTTTTAGCTGTTTCGATAATTCCCACCAGAAAAAACTTGAACCATTGCAGAAGGTCGTTCTTCTCTCTCACCCTCATCAGGTTATCATAATAAAGCGTTCGGTTGCGCTCGAAAAAATCCGACAGGTACAACACGGGCTGTTTCAATATTCCCTTGCTGACCAGATACAAGGTAATCAGCAACCGCCCCACGCGGCCATTGCCGTCCAGGAACGGGTGGATGGTTTCAAACTGGTAATGCACCAGGGCAATTTTTAATAGCTCCGGGAAATACTGGGTATTGTTATGCACAAACTGTTCAATATCGCCCATCAACTCACCGATGGAAGTATGCACCGGCGGCACAAAAACCGCATCGTTGATGGTTGCCCCGCCAATCCAGTTTTGGCTGCATCTGAATTCACCAGGCTGCTTATGCTTGCCGCGTATGCCTCGTAGCAAGGTCTTGTGTGTCTCCCTGACCAATCGCGCGGAAAAGGGGAGTGTCTGTAACTTTGCAATCGCCTCATTCATGGCCGCCACATAGTTTTGCACCTCTTCCCAGTCGCCCCTTTTGTCTAAGGCAACGTCCTCCTTTTCCAGAAGGACCTCCTCCATATTCGTCTGCGTGCCTTCAATCTTGCTGGATTGAGTGGCCTCCTTCAGCACATGCATACTGATAAACAGGTCAATGTTGGGGATATAGTCCGAATACATATCCAGCCTGCCTAATTCCCGGTCCGCCTGCCCAAGCAACTGAATCAACTCCATGTTATCCAGCACCCAGGCACAGTTGATTGGATTGGGCTGAAAGCTCTTGTAATGCCCTTGCTGAACGTAGCGACCAGACCGGAACTTTTTCATCGAAGCATCCTTACCCTGAAATTAAAATAACCACGATTATTATTTTAGATAATACGCAAAAACTAAAATAGCGCAACGTATTATTTCAGTTTTATTGGTTCCCAAGGCGGATATTTCGGCGTCTATTTTGCGCATGCGCAGCACATGTGCTATATTTTGTTTGCAAGTTACCTTTCAACATAAAAAAAACGAGGGGGTTTATAATGAGCACACCAGCAAGGCAAGAGACAATGCTAAGAAAGCCAATCCTTATGCCGCCTGGCATGATAAAAAAGGTGGATAAGATTGCCAAAAACAAAAAAGTTTCCTTTGCAATGGTCGTAAGGGAGGCCGTCAACGCTTTTGATGATGAGGCTTCAAGGGATGATGATGTAATTTTGGAGGCGTTAGCGAACACCATGACAAAGACAACACGAGAGGTCCTTGGAAAAATAAAGGAACTTGAAAAAAAACTTGACGATACCCATGCCATGCTGGAGGCTCAATAATGGGTATCAGCAAAAAAGTTATGGAGGCTCTGAGGGCTGGGATACTCCTAAATGAAAGATTAGCCACCCTTATTGACAAGATAAATCGTATTGATGCAGATATGCGCCGGATGAACGACAGGCTTATTCGGCTGGAAACTATGGTTGAAGTTGCCAAGATGCGGCAGAAAAAATGATCCCAATACAAAAATCGAGGCAAAAACAAATGATTTTCTAAAAACAGACCTACAGTCCTCCTTCGTTGGTTAAAAGTATTGCCATCCTCGCCGATCAATTGCTTTTGGTTGTGCTAATCCGTTTGCCATAAATCCCTCCTTTTCTGTGATGTTTATTCCGGGTACTTATAAATGTTCAGACCCATATGAATGCCTTCTGCTACTTCATTGTTGCCTCCAGTTGTAGCGATGATAATCGTTTTCCCTGACTTTGAACGTCCAAACTCTTTTGACAGGTCAACTTTAATAGTAAGTGTCTGGTCTTTTTGAGTGATTTCGACATTTTTCATGATGTGTTCTCCTTCTGTTTTGTGGTTAACATGACTTTACCTACCATTCAAAAAGTAGGGATTTAGGAGTTAGTTTAATAGTTTAATTGACGTTGATTTAGCAAATTACTATCATGGTGGCATGCCTTGACACAGACAATTTACTATACCCTGTGCGATTAATCATGTCATCACCAGGTTTAAATCACCAAGATATCTTTCTTGACGACTGCGACCGGAATGTCACCAAGAGTGATAGCTATCTCTTTCCTACTGGCCGACGGGTTTTCTTTAAGGATAGATAGAGTTTTCTGGCTAGTTTTCTAGTTTTTCCCCTGGTTTCTTCGACCTTTTTTTCAATCTCTGCCTGAAAAGTTACCATCAATCCGGCAAATTCATAATTGATCTCTAGGGCAGGAACACCGGCCATTTTACACTCATTATTTATCTTTTCTATTCCCCGCCCCAAGGCTTCAATATAACTAGTGCCTGAACGGAAACCCTAAATTTTGTGCCTCTTCAGACAAATCTGTGGGTAATCTCTGGAACTGGTAGATTGCCAAGCGTGTGATACAAGGCTATTTCTCGCAATTTATCGCTCCTAAAACCGTAAGATTTTCTGATGGTCAGTTTT
>Ga0307990_1000149_pt1 | contig 66074 bp, 53 predicted proteins | sample EllFjometagen129_FD_203168 | JGI IMG/M metagenome (GOLD analysis project Ga0307990, IMG submission 203168) | Marine microbial communities from Ellis Fjord, Antarctic Ocean - #129 | ecosystem: Environmental > Aquatic > Marine > Unclassified | place: Southern Ocean | collected 2014-10-08
ATATCTACTTGAAGAACGTGAGTAAATAATATAGGTGAAATACATGGCTTGTAAATGAAAAAAGGAATCCGAAAAAATTCAGATTCCTTTTGTTTTGTCGGAGTGGGGAGACTCGAACTCCCGGCCTTCCCGCCTCCAGCGGGACACGCTATCCCGATTTTCTTAAAATCTTTGATTTTTTTAGAAAATCGTGGACCCTCGAAAAATTACGGAATCTCAGATTCCGATTTTTCGGTGCCAAGTGCTTAAATAAAAAAAGGATGGTACTTTGACCATCCATTTGTTTTGTCGGAGTGGGGATCCCGAATTGCTCGGGAGAACTCCCGGCCTTCCCGCCTCCAGCGGGACACGTTACCTCAATTATTGAGTATTGTCAAAGAATCTTTGAATGCCACGCTTTTTAATTTTACTTTCAAGTTTCATTGCTTCTGATCTGGTTTTAAAAGAAAATGTTTTCACCAATGTCCATGGTCCTTTGCCTTTGGTTGATTTGGAATGGTTACTATTATGGCGTCTGAGTCTTTCTTCAACATCTTGTGTTGATCCAACATAATATCTACTTGAAGAACGTGAGTAAATAATATAGGTGAAATACATGGCTTGTAAATGAAAAAAGGAATCCGAAAAAATTCAGATTCCTTTTGTTTTGTCGGAGTGGGGAGACTCGAACTCCCGGCCTCTTGACCCCCAGTCAAGCACGCTACCAACTGCGCCACACCCCGATAAATATTTTAATAAAGAACAAACTCGAACTCCCGGCCTTCCCGCCTCCAGCGGGACACGCTTACTGCGCCACACCCCGATAAATATTTTAATAAAGAACAAACTCGAACTCCCGGCCTTCCCGCCTCCAGCGGGACACGCTTACTGCGCCACACCCCGATAAATATTTTAATAAAGAACAAACTCGAACTCCCGGCCTTCCCGCCTCCAGCGGGACACGCTATCCCGATTTTCTTAAAATCTTCGATTTTTTTAGAAAATCGTGAACCCTCGAAAAATTACGGAATCTCAGATTCCTATTTTTCGGGGCTGCGCCACACCCCGATGCCTTTTTTAAAAAAGCTGCAAAAGTAAAATTATTTTTTATTTGTCCAAACTAAAATGACTTCAAATTTTCTAATTGTAGTAATGATTATTTTTGATGAAACTACTCATTCGGAAATTCCTGATGATGGAATGGCACAAACAGAAAGAAAAAAAGCCTTACAGAACAGTCCATCAGGCTTTTAGCGGAGAGCAAGGGATTCGAACCCTTGGTACCCGTAAGAGTACAATAGTTTTCGAGACTACCCCATTCGACCACTCTGGCAGCTCTCCATCGGCAAAAGTATAAAAAGTTTGAGTTTTGAAATCAAAAAATAAAAATTAATACTCCGAAACCTCTTTAAGTTTGGTGCGGTATTCTCCAAAAAGGTTGGCTTTGGAAATGTATCCAAGATATTTTCCCTGGTCAAGTACGGGCATATTGTACTTTCCACTGGCCTGAAATTTTTGTGCAACAGCTTCAACGGTATCCTGAGGGGAAATTCTGTAAACCGGAACATTCATTAAATCTTTCACCATGATGTTGTCGTAATTTTCAGGCTTAAACATCACATGCCTGACGTTGTCGAGTATCACGTGCCCCCGGAATTGACCTTCACGGTCAACCACAGGAAAAAGATTACGTTGTGAGCCTTCGATTACATTAACAAGATTTCGCAGGGTAGCATCATACGAAACCACTTTAAAATTTGTCTCTATCAGCCTTTTAATATCAATCATCGACAACACATTCTTATCCTGGTGATGGGTCATCAACTCACCTCTTTTGGCCAACTGAATAGTATAAATCGAATTGGTGGTAAAAATCCGGATGGTCATGTAAGATATTACCGCGGTAATCATCAGGGGCATAAACAGGCCATAACCATCGGTAATCTCTGCAATAAGAAAAACCGCCGTAAGTGGTGCATGAATAACTCCTGCAATGAGGCCGGCCATTCCTACCAACGCAAAGTTGGTTTCAGAAACATGATAAAAACCAAAATGGTTGAAGACCAAGGCAAAAAACAACCCGGCATGGGCACCGGTAAAAAGCGTTGGTGCGAATATTCCACCTATTCCTCCTGCTCCAAAGGTCAGCGAAGTGGCCACAACTTTTAATAGCATCACCACAATCATCAAAACAAAAACCGCCGTAAGATTATCCTTAAAGCCATAAAACAAACCATTTTCAAATAGGGTGATGGTATTACCATGCAGGCAGGAGTTAGTAGCTTTGTAGCCCTCTCCATAAAGCGAAGGGAAAAGAAAGATCAACAAGCCAAGCAGCAAGCCTCCGAATGCAAGTTTCAAATACCATCTGCTAATACCGCTGAATAAATTTTGGAAAAACAAATACACCCTGGTAAAATAAAGGCTGGTGAACCCGGTAAATACCCCAAGAATCACATAAAGCCAGATATCCTTCATCCTGAAAAGTTGCTCTATCTCGAAGGGATATAGCACATTCATCCCCAGAAAAAAGTAGGAAGTGAGCGCGGCAGTAACTGATGCTAATAACAGCGGAATGAGTGAGGCTACAGTTAGGTCGATCATGATGACTTCAACAGCAAAAATTATGGCAGCAATGGGCGATTTAAAAATAGCAGACATGGCTCCGGCACTTGCAACGGCCAACAAGGTTACTGTTTGCTTGTAAGTAAGATGCAGTGCTTTGGCAATATTACTGCCGATCGCCGCACCGGTTGCCACAGTAGGCCCTTCCAACCCAACCGACCCCCCAAAGCCAATCGTTAATGAGCTGCTAATTACCGACGAAAACATGTTGTGCCTTTTTAAAATACCCTTGGTTTTTGAGATGGCGTACAGCACACTTGGCACACCATCGCCCACGTATTGCCTCAATATAAATTTTATAAAAAGGACGGTAATAATAATCCCCAAAACCGGGTAAAAAATGTAGAGAATATTATCATATTTTTCATCAAAACCTGATGTAAGAACACCCTGAATAAAATGAACGGCGTTTTTAATAATAACAGCAGCCAAACCACTCAAAAATCCAATTACAACGGCAAGTACCATCATGTACTGCCTGTCGTTGAGGTATTTCCTTCGTAAGCTTTGAATAAAATAGAGAACAGTACGCTGTGGTTTCATTTCAATTTTGATCTTAAGAGCCAAACAGCAAAGGAACTATTTTCATCCATGCCGCTATTCGAATTGGGCAATTTATAAAGTGTTTAAATACTTTTTTAACGTGCCTTTGTATTATTGATTTTAATTTAGAAACCCTAAACTATTGATTTTTAGCCCTTTTTACCCCTAACCCTCCCCGAAGGGATGCCAATGGCAAAAGGGAGAAGCCCTAAAAATCAATAGTTTAGGAAAGTCCCCTTTAGGGGATTTAGGGGTAGGGTGGCTTTTTAGACTGAACTCATGATTGATGTTTGTTTACAAGATATGCATTGGCCTGACTGAGTGGTGTAACTACCAGATCGTTGATGCAAACATGGGGTGGCAATGTGGTGAGATAATAAGCAATATCGGCAATATCGTTGGCCAGTAGCGGCTGATATCCCTGATAAACACCCTCCGCTCTTTCATCATCACCTTTAAATCTTACCATCGAAAATTCGGTTTCAACAAGACCCGGAGCAATTTGGGATACTTTAATATTTTTACCAAGCAAGTCAATACGCATCCCTTTAGTTAAGGCATCAACAGCATGTTTTGTGGCGCAATAAACATTTCCAGACGGATACACCTCCTTACCTGCAATCGATCCCAGGTTAATCACCTGCCCGGAACCATTTTCAAGCATAAGCGGTAAAACGTTGCGCGTAACATAGAGCAGTCCTTTGATGTTGGTGTCGATCATGCGCTCCCAATCATCAATAACTCCTTCATGAATACTTTCGAGACCCACTGCAAGCCCCGCATTATTGACCAGAATATCAATAAGCTTCCAATCGTTTGTGAGGCTTCCAATACCAGTGCTAACAGCTTCACGCCTGGTTACGTCCATTTCGAGGCATAATACTCGCACTCCTGCTTCACTTTCCAGTTTTTGTTTCAGTGTGTCAAGCCTGTCCTTTCTTCTCCCGGTAAGGATAAGATCAATGTTATTGTTGGCGAATTTACTAGCTATGGCTTCGCCAATTCCTGAGGTAGCCCCGGTTATTAATGCAATTTTATTCATTTGTGTAAAGATTAGCCACTGATGCACGGATGAAATAAATTGATGTTTCTCCATAAGAGTCCATCAGACATTCATGTCAGCAGGTGTTAATAATTATTGTGAGTATTTTACTTATTAAAGCTAAATAGTTTTATTTGTTTCGGATTTCGATTAAAGGATACAAAGAAAATATTTTAGATTCGTTTTAATTCTACTTTAACACATTAGATTTTTCTGCATTTTTACCCCAATCCGTCAGCTGACGGAAGTAAAATGCAGAAAAATCAATCCATCTCCCTTTAGGGATGGGGTTAAAGTGGATTGATTTTTCAGTTTGAACATAATCTGTTAAAGTAGAATTAAGATGGACATTTTTTATACCATTATTATTGTTTTCGCAGCTTTTCTTATCAGGAGCACCTTTGGTTTTGGAGATGCGCTGGTGGGTATGCCACTCCTTGTGCTTGTTGTCAGCATTCAAATTGCTGCACCGCTCATGGCCTTGCTTGCGCTGATGATGGCATTGATGATCCTCATTAAAAACCGCCGGCATGTCAACTTCCGACTAACCTGGAAATTGGTTCTTTCGGCAATGGCAGGCATTCCCCTGGGTTTAATCTACCTCAGGTATATTAACGAATCAGTAATCAGCCTGGTGCTTGCTATTTTCATTATCGCTTTTGCACTAAGCCGTATTTTTCAGATGAAAATAAAATCGAAAGCCCCATCGGTGATCTACTATCTTGTGGGCTTTATTAGCGGAATACTTGGGGGAGCTTACAACACCAACGGGCCTCCGGTAATCATGCTTTTGTCGGCTCAAAACTGGCCTGCCCAAAAATTCAGGTCAACATTGCAAAGCTATTTTTTCTTTGTGGGAATTAGTGTTGTGGCAGGGCACGTTGCATTTGGAAATATTACCGGCGAAGTTGTTTGGTATTTTCTTTATAGCTTACCTTTCATTATTATCGCCTTTTTCGTTGGAGAATATTGGTTCGGAAAAATAAAATCGGAGAAGTTCTACGGCTGGGTTTATCTGCTCTTATTGTTAATTGGTGTGGGATTGATAGTTAAGATTTTCTGTAACTATTTAGGTGGTTGATAGATTTGTGACATTGTAATCCTTTTTCAATTAAAAGTCATTGGTGGTCATTGATGGTCATTGATGGTCATTGATAGTCATTGATGGTCATTGGTGGTCATTAAATGAAATGTGAAGCGCAAATGACAACGAAGCTAAATAAATACAATATTCGTTAAATAGGAAATCCCATCCAAAAAAACATTTTTAATTAAGAAATGAAAGTGACAAGGCGGGGGAGGTAACTTTCAACTCATTTTCCCCCATTCGTCAACTGACGGGCGGGGCTATTAAAAAGCATTGGCTTTATAGACACGGGCTAATAAATGAGTGTCCATAGAATCGACAATTTTTTAATTTTAGAACTCCTTACATAATGTAAATCAAGTGTCGTGAATAATGCGTCTTAGTAAATTTTTGTGCCCCCCGATAGCTATCGGGGGGCACTTAGGAACACTCCCATAGGGATGCCAATGGCATAAGAAAAAATAAATAATTTGATTAAAAATATGGCCATTTCAAGGGATATCTATTATGCCCAACTATTCACCCACAGCACAGGCATCACCCATGCAGTTTGGTTTTTCCACCGGCTTTTTGAGTAATTTTAAACCAATGGCAACATAATACAATTTGCAGCCTACGCATATCCCGAAGGAGGTTTCCAGGAAAAGGAGCATAAGACAAATAAGACACAAAAAACAAACGGGCTGGAAGAAATTGATATCCTTTAATAAGAAAAAGGAAAGTACAAATATTGTTGCCGCCAAAGTGAGCCCGAGGCTCCAGGCAAACTTTTTTTGAATGGCCCCGATGGGCAAAGGTGATTGATTATAGGTAACAAGATAACCTATAATAACGGTGGGCGAAAATTTAGGATTGATAAAAACTCCTATCATAAAATTTAACATCAAAAAGCCACTGATGTAGGTAACTACAATGTAGTTCTGCAAAATAAAAGCATTGACAGATGCAATAATTCCTAAGAATAACATTACCCCTGCACTGGCACGCATCCGGCGTTCGTCCAATACCTTGAACGATTTCCCTTCGATATACTCTCCAAAACTTATGTTCGACATATTTTTTCTCCTAAATATTAAATTATTTTACCTTTTGATTAACTCAAAAAAGCAAGAATTGTTTAACCGGATTCAACAATTTTACCTATTGGCATTTTCCGCATGTTAATAACTGGGCGTTCTTTGTATCATTGTCAAAAGCAAGCTCTTTTACAAAGCTTTGGGTTGAGCATCGGCAAATGGGGCTTTGGCAATGTGCTTGCATATTATTTGATATTTTTTTCAATATATTTTCGTAAATCCAGTTTGAGTTTCATGTGCGTGGTATTCTCAACAATTAAATCTAACCAATCTTTGAATTTATCAGTTATCGATTTTTGCCAATGATATTCCAAAATCTCAGGGCTAAAGTTATCAAGATGTATTTTTATTTGTTCAAGTGAATCCGTTAGTTTAATAACAATCTTAGGAATGTTGGTGTAGTTTTCATTATTCCATGTAATAGTACCTTGTCCACCAGCAGTGAATACATCTCTCACGTTTGGGCAAACAATACTCTCGAAATTCACAAGCCAAACCGCAAGCTTATTGAATTTATCTGGACGATTACTAAAAATATCGGGGAATAAAATCATGGATTTTATCATGTATTGCCTTTTTGTTTCGATATTTAGGTTATTCCATAATTTTATAATCAAATCTTTAGAAACAGATTCTTCTTGATCTAACCACCAAATTTCTTCACCTGGTTTCAAAAACTGTCGGTAATAATCAACTATGGGGCTAATTGGATTAGGTGAATTTCTCAAATTCTCATAGGGAATTCCTAATTTATCAAAGATTGTTTGGCCAGCATCAAGATTCATATTTATTTTATATCGAGGAGAATGAGTAACAACAATATCCGTCAGACAATCCTCGTATAATCTACATTTGAACTCCACAGGTTTAACCATTTTAGCAAACATAATGTAAATTCGTTCTATACCATCAACCCTTGTTCCTTCAAGTACTGAATTTCCAGTAGTTGTCCAATGGTTTCTTTTGGTTGTTTTAACCTCTATTCCATAATATTTATTAGCAATAATATCGGGAAATTTTTGACCAGAAATTAGTTCGATAGAATTCTCAAAAGGCGTGCCTTGTGTTTGTTCATTCATGTGGGTTAAAACCCGTCCTTCAAATTTTTTTCCCAATAATGTTAAGTATTCATCCTGTTTAAGTTTTGATTCCAACACCAATGAATCAAGGGCACTATTTAATAGTGCATCAAATTCTATTTGAGAAGGTGTTGGATTAACTGAAATAACCATATTATTATTCTTTAAAGTATTTATCCCACTGTTTTTCTATCTTTTTTGCAACATGATATGCTAATAATGGAGGAACAGCATTTCCTATTAATTTGTATGCAGAAGAAGGGCTTATAAAAAAATTTCTTCCGTTTGATGGAATAACGAAATCATAGTCTGAAGGAAAAGTCTGAATTAAAGCACATTCTCTGGGGGTAAGTCTTCTTTCATTCATCCCACTATTTAATTCTTTTTTTATTTTACCCCCATTCTCTAATGAAAGTCTTCGGTATTCAATATTTCCATGATGTTCTGCCCGAATTGTCGGGCTAATACCATCAGGATTAATTTCAGTTTGACCCTGACAGTGTTTTCCCATGAATTTTGCCTTGGAATAATACATTTGTGACGGATCTAAAGAGCTTTCTGGTTCATCCAAATTATTGAAAATATCTTTTAATTTAACATATTCAATACAACCATTAAATCTAACATCCTTTGAATGAGAAGGTATTGGATAGGGGGTATATTCTTTTGAAATTGTATCTTTCTCGAATTCTTCTAATACTCCTTTTTTTAATTCACTTTTTTTAAGCCCAATAAAGAAAACTCTTTCTCTCGATTGTGGAACACCATAATTAGCCGCATGCAAAACTTGAGGGGGAAGCACGATATACCCATTACCATTAGCTTTTGCGAAATCCTGCTGTATTATATCTTTAACGTTTGAAAGATTGACAAGACCTTTCACGTTTTCAGCAATAAATATCTTTGGTTGAACAATGTCAATGACTTCCTTCATCCACATGTAAAGTTGCCCCCTGGTTTCAACTGTTGGATCTTTTTTGCCTATTTTTTTTCCAGTATGGTCTTTATGGGATTCAAATCCATTTCTTAATCCCGATACACTAAAATCTTGGCAAGGAAATCCTCCTGTTACAATATCAATGTCTTTGGGAAATACATTCACTCCTTGTTTGTGTAATTTCACCAAGTCAACAATACTTTCAACATGAAATATTTCAGAAGAATACCCTTTCTCCTGAAAATAATTTACCCAAGCATTTCTGGCATCATTAATTATGTCATTTGCAAAAACAGTTTGAAACTTTGTCGGTCTTAGCCTTATCATATTTCCTTTTTCCTTTTTTCCAATGAAATCAGGATTATGTCTTTTGTTTATACTTTTTTCATGGACTATGAAATTTCCTTCAAATCCTAAATCCATTCCACCACAACCAGAAAAAAGTGATAGTACTCTATATTTTTTCTCTTTTTGTAATTCAACTTCTCTATTATCGTAATAAATATTTAACTGTGGTTCCTCTGCATCCATCCGCTCAGTTTCTTTAGAGAAAAACCTACACTTACTTTTCAATGGGCAATTAACACAATCAGGCTTGTGTGATTTGCATACAATTGCAGCAAAATCTAAAATTGCCCAGTTAAATTCTTTACAATTTTTGACATTAATAACTGTTTTAGCAAATTCTTGTAATTCTTTTTCATTTCTTACATCCTTAACTTTTTTTGGATTAAAGAATCTGCTCAGTACTCTAGCCATATTAACATCTAATAAAGGAGCACGTTTGTTAAGAATAAATAATTCATAAGCATTGGAGATGTACAAAGTTGCAAGGGTAGAATCATTTATTTCATTAGAATTTCGGGGTAAAATGCCGTTTTTTTTATTGTATTCCTCTATTATTTTGAAAAGCCTTTTTGCTCGATGCTTAAATAACCCCAAAGGTCTTAGAATATCTTCTAAATCTTCTATAGAGGCATTTCTAATTTCCTCCCAATTAGGATATTTATTGAAAAAGGTATTATAATATTTTGCAACTGTCTCTGCTCTTGTTCTTTGGAGAAGAATTTCACTCATAATAAGCTCATAATTTGCAATATTCTCCTTTCTCCATGGAAAAATTCTTTTATTGGTATCAAACCAATCAAGTAGCTTTTTACGAAAATATCTTATTTCATTTCTATTTTCCATCATTGCAAATTAAATGACTGTCAATGAAATTAAAAATTTTTAGAAACATTAATTATTAAATTTTTATCAACGTTTTTTATATGTTGAGAAGTAGCAGCATTTTTACAAGCTTTGAATTTAGAGTCAGCATTTGGGGCTTGGAAAGATGCTGCGGTGTATCTCAAATCGCTTTGTTGCTAACAAATCATAAAACCCGGTTATTTTTTGGGACTGTGATCTGATAGACTATATAAAATGAAATTTACTTACAAACCCGATGAAATACCTTTCCGACTCCCTTTGTAAAGTTCATATTTTACAAACCTGCATTCGAGCGGACCATTGAAAAGTGGTATTTTTCGTGATGTCTTTAGCCCAACGCTTTTTAAAGCACCGAAATCGGAGCTTATTAGCCAGGCTTCATAGCCCGCGTACTTCGATTTCAATACATCACCAATCAATTTATAAAAAGCAAAGAGATCGGTTTTTTGAATTCGTTCGCCGTAAGGAGGATTAAAAATAATAAACCCGCCATCAACATTTGGGGGTGAACTGTCTTCAAAAGCTACCTGTTTGATGTCGATATCATTTTCGAAGCCGGCATTTTTCAATATTTCATGTGATAGAGAAATGGCATTTTGATTCACGTCCGAACCATAAATTTTGCATTTTGCAGGGATTATTTTTGAATTTTCATTTTCAACAATTTTTTTCCATAATCCACCATCAAAATCTTTCCATTTTATAAATCCATAATCTTTCCTGAAATACCCTGCCGGGATTTTTCGGGCAATCATGTTGGCTTCACACACAATGGTTCCCGAGCCACACATGGGATCGAGCAAATCGGTTTTTGCATCCCATCCCGACAATAAAACCATTCCTGCTGCAAGCACTTCATTAATTGGAGCCACCCCTTGCCTTGTACGGTATCCGCGCTTGTGAAGCGAATCGCCCGAGCTGTCGATGAGGAGTGTGCAACGAACGCCTGCAATATGAACCTGAATGCGCAAATCAGGGTTTCCCAGGTCAATATTTGGCCGTTTGTTAAATTTTTCCCTAAACTTATCAACTATGGCGTCTTTTGTTTTTAGTGCCACATAGTGCGAATGAGTCATTGCACTATTACTTACCGTGGCATTTACCGCGAAAGACTGATCGACAGTTAATAAATCGAACCAGTTAAATTTCTTAACGCCTTCGTAGAATGCTTCTTCATTATCAGCCTCAAATTCATCAACTTCCTTTAAAACCCTCAGGGCGGTTCGGCAGGTGTAGTTAATGCGATACATTACATCATTATCAGCTTTGCATTTTACGGTGCGAATTAATGGCTCTACCTCCCGGCCGCCAGCTTCAGTAACCTCAGTCACAAGACTTTCTTCGAGACCTGCCTGGGTTTTTATAATTAAAATAAAGTTTTTTGAATTCAATTTGAGTGATTTTGGTAGTTATCGTCTTTTGCCTTTTTTCCTTTAAGAAATTTCCTGATTTTATCCACACGCTTTTGATAGGGTTCATTTGCGGGCCGGGCCAATAAAAACGAAAGTGCGCTGGTGGATTCAAAATTTTCGAACACAATTTTTAAACTAGCCAAAAAAGGAATGATTAGCAACATGCCCGCAATACCCCAAACCATTCCGCCTGCAATCAATCCAAGTATGGTAATAAACGGATTTAACCTTACATAACCCCCCGTGATGTTGGGTGTTAAAATATTATTTTCAAGAAATTGGATAAATGCAAAAAAAGCCACAACCCATAAGGCAAGATTCGGGGTATCGCCGGTTAGCATGGCAAACATAATTGGGAAAAATGCCCCGATCCAGGTGCCAAAATATGGGATAAAATTGAAGAAGGCAGAAATTACACCAAACAGTATGGCATATTGCAGTCCAATAATATAGAGGCCAAGAGAATTTAAAACGGATAGAATCAGTACAACAATAAACGCCCCTCCGAGGTAACGCTGCGATACAAACGACACCTCCTGCAATATTTTATTTGTACGTATTTTTTCAGTATCAGGTACAATACGCATTACAAAAAAATTGAACCTATCGTGGTAATATAAAAGGTAAAACACAAAAACCGGCATGATGAATATCTTAAAAAAAGTACCGGCTGTGGCATTGAGTAATTCATTAAGCAAATCGTTACCTGAAGTAAAAAGGTTTGAAACTTGATCTCTTATCCAATTTTTTTGTTGTACGGTTTCAATACCAAAATTATCTTCAATAAAAGTGGAAATCTGATTTACATTATCGAGCGCCTTACTACGCAAAGCAGGAAAATCGCTGGTTAGCTTTGATATTTCCCCGGCAAAAAAGAATGAAATTCCGACAATAAAGGTCATCATCAACAGGATAGTAATAAAAATTGAGAGTCCCTTGGGAATACCTTTCCTGCACATAAAACGACATGCCGGAAAAAGCAGGGAGCCTATTAAGAGCCCAAAGAAAACAGGAACCAGGAAATTTTTGGCCACAATTACTATAAAAGTAAAAGCAATAATGAAAGCCAAAAAATAAGTAGCCTTTTTCAGAAATGAATAATTTCTTTCCATAATCAGATGATGTAAAATTTCCCTTCATTAAAAAAATGAAGCCCGTAAATTTACTACTAATCGGATTCATTGAATATATTTGCTCAAATTTTAAGATAAAATGACTATTGAACAAGCCCAGAAAACGGTAGATAAATGGATAAATTCTACTGGTGTACGATATTTTAATGAATTGACAAATATGGCCATTTTAACCGAAGAGGTTGGTGAAGTGGCCCGGATTATTTCCAGAAAATATGGCGAGCAATAGTTTAAACAATCGGATAAGGATAAGGATTTAGCTGATGAATTTGCCGATGTACTTTTTGTATTGATATGCCTGGCCAACCAAACCGGCGTTGATCTTACCACCGCATTTTTAAAAAATATGGAAAAGAAATCTACCCGCGATGGAACAAGGCACAAGGAAAATGACAAGCTTAAATAAGGGTTACTATTTTTACCTGATGCCATTTAATCTCCAGCAGTTTAGCACTGATTTTATCTGCGAATATCTGCGAAACCAGCCTTGCCGGCAGGCAGGTCTGCGGGAAACAAGACCAAAAGGAAGGGCAGTAATTTTTGAACAAGGTGAATTTTTTTTAAACTAAACTTATGATAATATGCTACTAAAATGGTTTGTTAAAAACGAAATGCGGGAAACCAGGCGATCTTCCATGTGGGAACAATCCATGGGGATCAAAATTTTTCTGGGCTTCCTGTTTTTCATAATTTTTGCCGAATTTATGCTCGGCAGTTTTTTTCTTGGTAAAGAATTCGATGAAATATTTCCTGATGATCCGGTAGAAAAATTCAACTCTTTTTTATTGTATGGATTTGCACTGGGTTTTATGGTCAGGTTTTTCATGCAAAAAGTGCCTGTGCTTTCCATTCAGCCCTATTTACACTTGCCCATCAAAAAATCGAAGCTTGTGAATTATGTGTTGGGGAAATCACTTCTGGCACCTTTTAACTTCTTTCCCATCTTTATCTTCACTCCATTCATCTTTTTTCAGATGGTACCGGAATACTCAGGTTTTGAGATAGCGGCTTATGTTTTATCCATCATTTTGGTCGTTTTGAGTGTAAACTTTCTTGCCCTGCTGTTCAAGCGAAACCTTTCGGGGAACAATGCTGTTACGATCGTAATTACAGTATTGGTAGCGGCCATTGCTGCTGCTGAATATTTCGAGGTCATTTCTCTTACCGATGTTTCATCGCTTATGTTCACAGCCGCTTTATTAAATCCTGTCTGGATTATTGTTTTTGCTACGATATTGGGTCTGGCATATATGCTTAACTACCGCGACCTAACCATTCATCTGTATCCGGAGGACAACCTGAATTTGAAAAAATCGGGAAAACGCAATGTTTCCGACTTCAAATATTTGAAGAGCTTTGGCGAAATCGGCAACCTGATGATACTCGAATTAAAACTGATGACAAGAAATAAGCGATCGAAAAGCACCTTGGTTTTTATGCCCATTTTCCTGCTTTATGGGCTCATTTTTTATCCAAACCCCGAGCTATACGGTCAAAATGGATGGTTACTTTTTGTTGGTATTTTTATGACAGGTGGCGTAACCCTTATTTATGGCCAATACCTTTTAAGTTGGGAAAGCAGTTATTTTGATGGCATACTTTCGCACATCGACAATTTCAATCTCTATTTTAAAGCCAAGCATAACTTGCTGGTAGCCTCTACAATCATTTCCTTTATCCTTACACTTCCTTATGCGTATTTTGGGATGAAAATTCTTTTGATCAATTTCATAGCCGCACTTTTCAATATGGGGGTGAGTTCAGTTTTTGTTATTCTTATGTCAACAAATAATAAAAAACGACTCGACCTGTCGGAAGGTGCAGCCTTTAATTACCAGGGAGTAAGCGCCACACAGTTTTTAATTTCCTTCCCGGTTATGCTGGCGCCGCTCCTGATATATTTACCCTTTTGGGCTTTCGGGTATTACGATAACGGCCTGTATGCCATCGGCGTAGTTGGTTTGCTGGCCATCGTATTCAACAAACCCTTACTAAAAATTGCTGTTAACCGATTCCTGGAACGTAGGTACCTGATTGGCGAAGGCTTTAGAAAAAAATATTAATCAACAGAAAAAATTAGCAAAATGATAGAAACATTCGATTTAACAAAAAAATATAACGATCAACTCGTTTTGAATTTGCCCTCATTAAAAATTAACAAAGGCGAAGCTTTTGGTTTGGTAGGGAATAATGGCGCAGGAAAAACCACCTTCTTCCGTCTTATTATCGATTTGATAAGGGCAACAAGCGGAGAGGTAAAAATTAACAACGAAAATGTGGCTGAAAATCCCCAATGGAAAAAAATTACAGGCTCCTACCTCGACGACAACTACCTCATCGATTTTCTTACTCCCGAGGAATATTTTGAGTTTATTGCCGGGGTTTATCTCTTACCCAAGGGCGACCTTGAAAAATTTTATACCGATTTTGAAACCTTTTTCAATGGTGAGATTTTGGGCAAAACCAAATATATTAGAGACCTGTCGCGTGGTAACCAGCAAAAAGTTGGTATTGCTGCTGCCCTGCTCCCAAAGCCCGAAATTCTGATCCTCGATGAACCGTTTAACGGGCTTGACCCCACCACCCAAATCCGCTTGATCAAATTGTTGAACGAGCTTAAGCAAACCACCGACACTACTATGCTTGTTTCGAGCCACGACCTCAACCATGTTACCGAAGTTTGCAGTCGCATTCTGGTGCTTGATAAAGGTGAAGTTTACAAGGACATCATTAAATCAGATAATATGCTAAAGGAGCTGGAAGAGTATTTCGCGGCATAGCAATAGACCAAGAGCTGATTTTTAGTGTGGGGACGTTATTATTTAGAGCCTGTCTTTTTAGTAATGTTTCCCGCAGATTTCGCTGATTAGCGCAGATTTTATCTGCGCTAATCAGCGAAATCTGCGGGAGGATTTTTTTATTATTGAAAAATGACGACTTTATGGACGGACACTAATTAAATGTGTTCCCATGCTAAAAATCCGCATCATTCAAATTGTATTCTTGCAGTCTTTTGTATTTTACTAAAGTCATTTAACCTGAATGATTTTAACAAACTCCCTCCTTCAGTTATCGAAACAATCTTTCTAAATAGACAATCTGTTCTTTAATTCGGTAAAATCATTTTTATTATCACCCCCAAATATTCTTTATTCATCCATTGCTAAGCATAGCGCAAAACGGCTGTAATAACTTGTAAAGTGTTATGAAAATGCTGTGATTGTGATCTTTAAATAGAAATACTCATCATATATTTATTTTTTTAATGTGTGTGATTTTGTTTTGAACGTATGTCCATTACTTTTGCCAATCAATTTATAAAAATAAAATCATGGAAAAAACAGATGTGCTTGTTGTTGGAAGTAGCGCTGCAGGCCTTGTAGCTGCAACAACAGGAAAAAGGGTATATCCCGACAAAACCTTCACCGTAGTAACCCTCCAGCCAAAAACACTTATCCCATGCGGAATCCCTTATGTTTTTGGATCGGTAGGTTCAACTGATAAAGATATTTTACCTGCTGAAAAGATGTTTGAAACTTCTGGCATTAAAATTATTTATGACGAAGTTACTGATGTAAACCGTAAAGAAAAGATTGCTGTTTTGAAAAGCGGAACAGAAATTAGCTACACAAAACTTATCCTGGCCACTGGTTCGGAACCTATTAAACCTGCATGGCTCCCGGGAACGGATTTAAAGCATGTATTTACTGTACCCAAAAACAAGGTTTACCTTGATGAAATGCATGCAGAACTGAAACAGTGCAAAAAAATCATCACCATCGGTGCCGGGTTTATTGGGGTTGAAATTTCAGATGAACTAAACAAAGCAGGAAAAGAAGTGATTCTGGTAGAAAAATTACCCAACATTTTGGGTATGGCTTTCGATGAAGATATTGCCGTAAAAGCCCTGGAACTCCTTACACAAAGAGGTGTAAATGTTAAAACAGGCCATGGCGTTAAAGCCATTCAGGGAAAAGAAAAGGTAGAAAGTGTAGTGCTTGAGAATGGTGAAATTTTGGAAGCCGATGCAGTTATTCTATCCATGGGATATAAACCCAACATTCATTTGGCCGAAAAAATGGGTTTACCCATCAACAGTCAAGGCTTTATTGCAGTGGATGAATACATGCGCACTGAAGACGACAGCATTCTTGCAGTTGGAGATTGTGCCGAGAAGCGTGATTTTATAACACGTAAACCAAGTCCTGTTATGCTTGCATCTACAGCTTGTGCCGAAGCAAGAATAGCCGGTATGAACCTTTTTAAACTCAGCGCTATTAAAACATTTAGCGGAACCATTTCAATATTTTCGACAGCACTGGGAAACACAGGCTTTGGAGTTGCCGGTCTTACAGAAAATGTTGCACGCAAAGAAGGTTTTGATATTGTAACGGGTGTATTCAACGGGATTGACAGACACCCGGGAACACTCTCTGATACACATACACAATTTGTTAAGCTTATTGTTGGTAAAGAATCGGGAGTAATTTTGGGTGGCGAGGTATATGGCGGTCTGTCCGTTGGTGAACTCACCAATACCATAGGCATCATCATTCAAAACAGAATGAGCATAAACTCGCTACTGACAGCACAAATTGGGACGCATCCTTTGCTAACGGCATCACCGGCAGGCTACCCTTTAATGAAAGCTGCTGAAAGCGCCTCCTCGCAAATCATGTTTATGCAACACGCTTAATCCAAATTTTTATCTGATTTGAAAAATTCAGGTGGCTGTTAAGGCAAATTGTCTTCGCTTTGCAGCTGCCTGATTTTTTTTATTCTGCAAATTCGAAATAATAACTCGTGGTCTATGAAACCAGTCTAAAAAGCCCCGAATCCTCTTCCTTCAAGGGGTCTTTCTAAAAACCATATTAAAATGAAAACATACCTCGACTGCATCCCGTGTTTTATGAAACAAGCTTTACGTGCCGGCCGAACAGCCACGAACGACCAAGCAAAAATAAAACAACTTTTGGATGAGGTTGGCTGCATGATTAAAGACATTCCGCTTTATGCTACCCCTCCCGAAACAGCAGATTTAATTTATAAAAAAATAGCCGAAACCACTGGCGTAGCCGACCCATACAAGGATCAAAAAAAAGCAAGCATCCTTGAAGCACTGGCCTTGTATCCGCAATTAAAAATTAAAGTTGAGTCATCACCCGACCCTTTGCTCACGGCAATAAAACTTGCCATTGCCGGTAATGTTATCGATTTGGGTGTAAGCTCAAAGTACAATTTGAAAAATGAAATCGACAAAATACTGGTACAAGAACCGGCGATTTTTCATTACGAGGAGTTTAAGGCTACACTTAAAAAAGCAGGCACTATCCTTTACCTTGGCGACAATGCCGGTGAATCAGTGTTCGACAGGCTACTCATCGAAACCATTAACAAACCCATAACTTATGTTGTGCGCGACAAACCTGTTATTAACGATGTAATCCTGCAGGATGCCATCGATTCAGGTATAAATCAAATAGCTGATATTATCTCCTCCGGCTCCTCAGCACCGGGGATTATCCCTGAACGTTGCAGCCGGGAGTTTCTGGATTACTTCACAAATGCTGATATGGTTATAAGCAAAGGACAGGGAAACTATGAAGGCTTATCTGAGACGAGAAGGCTCGTTTTCTTTCTTTTAAAAGCCAAGTGCCCGGTAATTGCAAAAAACCTGGGTGTAAATACCGGCGATATCATTTTAAGCATGAATGCAGGAATTCGTTGATTTTATTATAAAAATGGTGTAGGCCTTTTAAGCAAGTTTTCTGAAATATGGTTCTACTACCATTTTTGTAGATGTAAATAATGGTTATCACTGTAAATAGATTTCTCCTTTCAAAACTTCCCCGAAGGATCGGGGCTGGCTGCCTCGCTACGTTTTTTGGTATCAATGACATGTTTGTGTAAAGTACTGAAATCCTTACTATTAGACAGACCTCTCAGTCGCAAGCTTCTTACCAATGACAAGTTTTTGTAACAAGTTGATTAAAAATGATAAAATAGATTTCTTGCCGCACGTGCGGCAAGAAATCTATTTGAACTTATCATTTCACTTTGAGGTCTCTTTTTCGGGGGCTTGGAACTCGAAATGACACGGATTTGGTGGGTTTGTTGGGGTGATGTAAACCCTTTAAGTAATTTTTCTGAAATAAAAACAGCTTCATCATTTTAGGTTGAAATAGAATTTAATGATTATCGCCTGTCTTTTATCGAGTGGATTAAAAAAATTCTTATCCTCAAAATTGAGACTATTTAGTGCTCGTCTTTTTAGTAATTTTTCCCGCAGATTTCGCTGATTAGCGCAGATTTTATCTGCGCTAATCAGCGAAATCTGCGGGAGGCTTTTTTTAGATTATTGAAAAATAACGACTTTATGGACGGACACTATTTAATAGTACCCACTGAACTAACAATTCATTTTTTTATTCGTATTGCGATACGTTTAACAAAAGTCTTATTTTTGCGTGGCAACAGGCAGGCATCTTAGCTGCCTTGAACTAAATCAGGCAAAATGAAAAAGAGTTCCTTTTTGATCATCTTATTTTTTCTTTCACTCACTTCCTTTCCGGCTTATGCTCAGGAATTACTCAAAATTGATTACCCCTTGCGGGTTGTCAGTTATAACATCAGGTTCGATAACCCGGCCGATGGCCCTAACGTTTGGGCAAACCGAAAAGAAAGGGTAGCCAATTTACTTCGCTTCCACCAGGCGGATATTTTTTGTTTGCAGGAAGCACTTTTTAACCAAATCGTGGACCTTGAGCAGGAATTCCCTGAGTTTGATTATTATGGAGTTGGCCGTAACGATGGGAAACAAGATGGCGAGTCCTGCCCGGTTTTTTATAACAAAAGCAGGTTCAAGGTAATGGAAAACGGAACATTCTGGTTATCGGAAAACCCGGAAAAAGCCGGCAGTATTGCCTGGTATGCCACATTGCCAAGAATTGCCACCTGGATAAAATTCCGCGACCTGGCCTCGGGCAAAGACTTTTTTGTTTTCAATACCCACCTCGATCATTCCAGCCAAACTGCACGCGATAATGGTTCAAAACTTATCAAACAAAAAATTAACTCATTGTGTGGAGATTTACCCGTGATTTTAACCGGCGATTTCAACGACAGGCCGGGGACAAAACCCTACAATAATATTATTGCTTTTGATGGAAAGGTAATATTAACCGATGCCAAAATAAAAACAAAATACCCGCATCAAGGCTCAACTTTTACTTTCGTAGGATGGGATTTTATTGGCATTCCCGGCAACACGATCGACTATATTTTTGTGAATTCGAAAGTTGATGTAACTTTTCACGCGAATCTTGGCGTGAACTACGATGGTATTTATCCTTCCGATCACATTCCGGTTTTAATCCAGGCAAACTTAAAATAGAATCATCTCAATATTTAAAATTGTTTTAACCACTATTTATGAATCAGAAAAAAAATACAATTACCTCGCTGCCAATTTTCCTGGCATTTCTTTGTATGGGATTTGGTGATGTTGTAGGTCCGCTCACCGGACTGGTTAAGGAGGAATTTCAACTCTCGAACATGATGGCTCAACTCATCCCGTTTATGGGTTTTATTATGTTTGGTTTATTATCGCTACCCATGGGGATTTTTCAGGATAGAAAAGGCAAAAAGTTTACACTACTACTCGGACTCATCCTGGCCTTCGCCGGATTGATACTTCCTATTATTGGTAGTTTTTCATCGTTTGAACTTTTATTACTTTCGATTTTAATGTTGGGCGGTGGCGCCACCATCCTTCAGGTTGCCGGAAACCCAATAATGCGCGATGTATCACCGGAAGGAAAATACTCACGTAATTTATCCCTGGCACAATTTGTTAAAGCCATCGGGTCGCTTTCAGGGTCGTTACTGCCTGTATTTGCAGCTAATTACTGGGGTCTCGACTGGAAGATACTCTTTCCCGTTTACAGTGCATTTTTATTGTTAACCATAGTTATTCTTTCATTTATAAAAATACATAAACAAAAGAGCGCCGATAGCGCTCCGGCATCTTTCCGGTCAAGTTTCTCATTATTACGCAATCCTTTCGTTGCAACAATGGTTCTGGGCATATTCCTTTACGTGGGAGCAGAAGTTTGTATGAGCGCTGGATTACCTATTTATCTCGATGCACAATTTGATGTTGATATCGCCAAACTTGGCGTTGCCGGCACCGGATTGTTTTTTCTTGCACTGATGACAGGTCGATTCTTAGGCGGGATTATTCTCAACTGGCTCAAGCCAAATCAATTCCTCACCATCACCATTATCGTTTCCATTCTCGGCATCATGGGTCTTTTTATCAATAATCAAATTTCAGCAGTCATCTCGATAATTATTGTAGGATTAGGCTTTGCCAATATCTTCCCGCTTATCTTTTCGATAGCTGTAGATCGTATGCCCCAACGAAGCAATGAACTCTCCGGCTTAATGGTAACCGCTATTGTCGGTGGGGCTTTTATTCCACCGCTTATGGGATTTATTGCCGATCAAAGCAGCGTGATGCTCGGCTTTATTGTCCCGATGATCTGTATTTTATATATTGGATGGTTAGCCCTGGGCAACAGAAAATTATCAGCAAAAGTTGCCTGATAAATCAGAAAAGACATTACAGGTGAAATGAAAAAAACAAACAGACGGAGCTTTATAAAACACTCTGCACTTTCCGCAACAGGGCTAATGGTGGGCAGTTCTTTTGTCAAATCACAAACTTTCGCAAACCTACCTCCCAATCAGAAAACAATCCCCGGGCCTATTGTCCTCTCCACCTGGCGTCACGGTTTGGAAGCCAATAAGGCGGCAATGAAAATACTTGTGCAGGGTGGCCGTGCATTAGACGCGGTTGAAACCGGTGTAAAAGTTACAGAAGCCGATCCCGACAACATGAGTGTTGGCCTCGGTGGCCTGCCCGACCGTGAAGGCAAGGTTACCCTCGATGCTTCAATAATTGATGAATATGGCAATTGCGGATCTGTAGCTTTTCTCGAAAATATCGTTCACCCGATTTCCGTAGCCAGGCTGGTGATGGAAGATACACCTCATGTAATGCTTGTTGGCGAAGGCGCATTACAATTTGCATTGGAAAAAGGGTTTAAAAAGGAGAATCTCCTTACAGAAAAATCAATAAAAGCATGGGAAAAATGGCTTGTTAAAAGTGAGTATAAACCTGTTCCAAATATCGAAAATCACGATACAATAGGACTTTTGGCAATCGATACAAACGGGAATATTTCAGGGGCCTGTACCACAAGTGGCATGGCCTTTAAAGTGAGGGGACGCGTTGGCGATTCACCAATCATTGGAGCCGGTCTGTATGCTGATAACGAAGTTGGAGGTGCAACCGCCACAGGTACCGGAGAATTGGTAATCAGAACAGTGGGCAGTTTTCTGGTTGTAGAATTAATGCGCAACGGGTATTCTCCCCAGGCAGCCTGCGAAGAAGCCGTGAACAGAATTGTTAAAAGCAATATAGATTTGGACAGACATCAGGTAGGTTACATTGCCCTCAACAAAAAGGGAGAAACAGGTGCCTATTGCATCAGGCCGGGATTCAATTACGCACTGTATAAAAACGGGGAAAATAATTTATTCGATTCAGGAAGCTATTTTAAATAGAGACCATTCCTACTTAGTAACATTTGAAAAATTTAAGATTGTCCGAAGGACTCCTTTGGAGAAGATTATCGATTTGCGATACTAATGATAAGTTTTTGTAACAAGTTGATTACCTGTCTCGCGGCAAGGCGGGCAAATAATAAAATAGATTTCTCAGTCGCTTCGCTCCTTCGAAAAGACAGGGCTGTAATGTAGTTGGGGAGAGGGAATGTGAACGCAAAGCGTTCACATTCCCTCTCCCTCCAAACCAGTCGTAGAAGGGTCATTTCGACCAAAATACAAAGCGAAGCGGAGTATTGCCGGGAGAAATCTATTCCTCATTGTCATTACCTCATTATGCTCAAAAAATTTGAGTAAAGTCTCGAAAAGTAATATAAATCAAAAATTTTCTACTTTTCGGGATGACCATCAATGACCAAAATTAACAGCAATAACATTACCTACTTATGAAATTAAGAAACCTTTTCTACACAATCTTTGCAGCATGTTTGCTAATATCATGCAATGGAAAACATGATAAATTCACCAAATATGTAAATCCAATTATTGGTACTGATGCCCACGGCCATGTTTATCCCGGTGCTGCCACGCCATTCGGCATGGTGCAGCTAAGCCCCGATACCCGAAAAGATAATTGGGACGCCTGCTCAGGCTATCATTATTCTGACAGTACCATCATGGGATTCAGCCATACACACCTTAGTGGTACAGGTGTTGGCGATTATGGAGATGTGCGCATAATGCCCACCACCGGGACAATACAAGTACAGCCCGGCACAGAGCAAAACCCGGAAACAGGTTATCGGTCAAGGTTTAGCCATGATGATGAATATGCTGCTGCCGGCTTTTACCAGGTTCGGTTAACTGATTACAATATTAACGTGGAACTAACAGCCACACCACGAGCCGGATTCCACAAATATACTTTCCCCAAATCAGAGGAATCAAATATTATCATCGATCTTACCGAAGGCGTAACCAGCGATAAAATTTTGGATCTATGGATTGAGGTAATGAGTGATACCGAAATCCGTGGATTAAGAAGAACTGATGGCTGGTCGGACAATCAATATGTGTTTTTTACAGCAAAATTTTCAAAACCTTTTAAAAAGTATGGCCTGGTGGTAGATGGCAACGAAAAACTTATCACCAAAAAAGTACAGGGAAAAGATGTTAAAGCATGGCTTTCGTTTGCCACCGAAAGAGATGAGGAAGTAATGGTGAAAGTTGGAATATCTGCCGTAAGTGCAAATAACGCCAAAGAAAATCTTGAGAAAGAAATTCCGGGATGGAACATTAAAAGGGTGAAAAAACAAGCCAACAAATTATGGAATGACGAACTGGGCAGGATCGAAATAAAAGATGACGATAATGAGAATGATCGAAAAAATATCTTTTATACAGCACTTTATCATGCCCTGCTCAACCCAAATCTTTATAGTGATGTGAATGGCGAATATCGTGGCCATGACAACAAAATCCACAAAGCTGAAGGTTTTGATTATTATACAGTTTTTTCACTTTGGGACACATACCGGGCTGAGCACCCGCTGCTAACCATCATCGATCAGAAGCGTACCAACGATTTTATAAAGACCATGCTCAAACAATATGAGCAGGGCGGACTGTTGCCTGTTTGGGAATTGGCAGCAAACGAAACCAATTGTATGATTGGCTACCATGCTGTACCCGTAATTGTTGATGCCTATATGAAAGGCATTCAGGATTATGATACTGAATTGGCTTTGGAGGCCTGCGTTGCCAGCGCCATGCAGGATCAATTTGGCTTAGAATGGTACAAAGAAAAAGGATACATCCCATCCAACAAGGAAGCCGAATCGGTATCGAAAACCCTGGAATACGCTTATGACGATTGGTGTATTGCGCAATTGGCGCAGAAAATTGGAAACCAGGAGGTTTACAATAATTTTATAAAGAGAGCCCAAAACTATAAAAATATCTTCGATCCCGAAACCAAATTTATGAGGGCAAAAATTAACGAATCGTGGTTCAGCCCCTTCGATCCCTGGGAGGTAAATTTTAATTATACCGAAGCCAATGCCTGGCAGTATAGTTTTTATGTGCCCCAGGATGTGTCGGGATTGATCGAATATGTTGGGGGAGCCGACAGCCTTGCAGCTCGCCTCGACATGCTTTTCAGCGCAAGCGAAAGCACTTCCGGCAGACAACAGTCCGATATTACCGGGCTCATCGGCCAGTACGCCCATGGCAACGAGCCAAGCCACCATATAGCCTACCTGTACAACTATTGTGGCCAGCCCTGGAAAACCCAGGAAAAAACACGGCAGATTTTGGACGAACTATACACTGCTGCTCCGGACGGATTATGCGGAAATGAGGATTGCGGCCAAATGTCGGCATGGTATGTAATGAGTGCGCTGGGATTTTATCCGCTTACACCGGCATCAAATATTTATGTTGTTGGAAGCCCGGTTTTCGATGAAGTAATTTTACATCTTGAAAACGGAAAAGAACTCATTATCGAAACCGAAAATCAATCTGATGAAGATATTTACATCCAGACAGCGTCTTTTAATGGTAAAGTTTTGGCCACATCCTACCTTAATCAGGATATGTTTGCTAGTGGAGGATATTTGAAATTTGTAATGGGCAAAACTCCCAATAAAAATTGGGGAAGCGCAATGGATCAAATTCCTGTTTCTAAAATAAACCAAAGCCTTATCACGCCGGTGCCTTTTGTGGTAGATGCAAAAAATGTGTTTTTCAACAAGCAGGAAATTAAATTGACCTGTATTGATAAAAATGCTGAAATTCGATTTTCGTTAGATGATTCACAAGTGAAAAACAGTGTGTATAGCAATCCATTTAGCATTACAAACAATACAACATTAACAGCAAACGCAATAAGCCAGGGTAAAGAAAAAAGCCATGAAATAAAAGCAGAGTACAAAAAAATAGCCGATGGCCGTAGCATTTCCATTTTGCATCCTTATGCCAACCAATACAATGCCGGCGGAGATGTAGCGCTGATCGATTATCAGCGGGGCGGAATTGATTTTAGAACGGGATCGTGGCAGGGCTATCAGGAGGTTGACCTGGAAGCAATTATTGATCTTGGAAAGCTCCAAACAATCCATGAGCTAAAAACAGGATTTCTACAGGATGTCAATGCATGGATTTTCATGCCCGAGTATGTTGAATATTCAGTTTCGGATGATGGGAAAAATTTCAGAAAAATTGGCACCATCAAATCTCCTGTTGCCGAAGATGACTGGACTGTTCAAACCCACGATTTTAGATTAATCTTCAAACCCGTAAAAACACGATACATCAAAGTGCTTGGCAAAAACAAAGCCCTTTGCCCACCATGGCACAAAGGTGCCGGTAATCCCTGCTGGATTTTTGCCGATGAAGTGGTGATTGAATAAAAAAATTATTGAGGTGTTCATCTGGTTACTTATTCTTTATACCAAATTCGTGTTTCTTATTTTTGAACGCGGATGACACGGATTAAACTGATTTACACAGATCAGTGTTAATCCGCTTCATCAGTGCCTGCCCCGTTTTTTCGGGGTTATCCGTGTTCATATCCCTAAAAAATAATCACCAACAATTTTATATTTATTTCAATCAAAGGCAATTCACTTAATTCGATAAAAAATGGTTCAGCTTTTTCATAGCAAATTTATTATCAGATGATTAATATTTAACACCTCAAAAAAATTATTCCTTTATGTTGTTACTGCGAATCAAGTGGACAGGCTCAATAATTTTTTAGTCGCCAGTTTTCAGTTTTCAGTCTTCGCCATCTGCAAAATGTGGACTGATTATCAAAATATTTTATTTAGAACAAAGTTCCACAAAATGGCATGTAAAACAAATAACTAATGCTTTTTAGTATGGTAGGCAACTTTTTCAAGTGAAGTTATCATATCATATTCCTCCAGATAAACATGATCGGGCAGATTTAAAGGCTTAGAAGAAAAATTCAATATCCCTTTAATGCCAGCCTGGGCCAAGTGCTCGGCAGTTTCACCGGCTTTATCAAAAGGCACGGTAATTACACCAATCGAAATATTTAATTCGGCTACTTTGGATTCGAGTTCATTTAAATGAAAAACGGGAATACCGGCGTAAAGCTGCCCGGTTTTTTCGCTATTGGTATCAAAAGAAGCCACCATTTTCAGCTTCGGGCGCTTTCCACTCAAATATTTAATAATAGCCTTGCCCAGGTTTCCCAAACCCATAATACAAACATTTTGTCCTTCTTCGGTATCAATAATATTCCCAATAAGATCAATCAATTCCTTAACATCATAACCTTTTCTAAGCGTACCGTTGTATCCAATGAGCATAATATCTCTGCGAACCTGCACCGGAGTAATGTTTAAAAGTTGGGCTATTTCGTGCGAAAAAATAAACTCCTTTCCTTTATTCAGAGAAATTAAAAGATTACGTCGGTATTGGCTGAGGCGTTCTATTGTTTTATCCGGTAAGTTCATAAACCATCTTTTTTATGGGGCGCAATATTACAATTTATTGTTAAAAAGATAACAATGATTCGCATCTAAAATAATTGGATTTAAAATGATTTACCTCAAGAAAAAATAATTATTACTGAGACCAGTCTAAAAAGCCTCAAAACCCCTAAATCCCCCGCCTAGCCGGCGAGGCTGGCCTAAAGGGGACATTGCAAAACTACTGATTTTTAGTACATCTTCCGTCAGCTGACGGATTGGGGTAAAAAGGACTAAAAATCAGTAGTTTTGGGTTTTTAGACTAAACTCATTACCTGAATGCCGGAATCTTCTTTTCTTGCTTACTAACAGTATTGTTGCTCGTGGAAATCCTTATAACTCTCCAGCATCAGTTCCTGAAACCTAGGTAGCTTAAAGCTTGCTAAAAAATCATTAAGCCATTGCAAAAAAACCTTTAACCCAAAATACTAATCGGTGTAGAGCAAGGATTTTAAATGTTTTCCCCAGAAAACATGTTTTTTTTCTTTCAGGCCTTCAGCCTTTAGATACAGTTGAGATTTCATTCCATACGAGGGCTTCTCCCTCGTTTTTATTGTTTGAGGCTTTCAGCCTCCTCAATCGGATATTTTCATTTATTATAAAACCATTCTTTTAACCTGAACCCTGTAAGGCTCAGCAGCCTGAAAGGCTGACATATCAAAAAAACAGGCGATGCCTGTTTAATTCTAAACTGAAGTTATAAATTATGAGCCTGAAGGGCTCAGACAGTTGTAATAAGGATGTACATTTTGAAATGGAAATCAACTTATTTTTTATTAACACCACCTCAAGTTTTTCAGCAAGCTACTTATGCACCTTCTTAATAAATTCCTCAACCTCGGGGATGCCACCCTGGTAAACCAGGTAACCATTGTAAGGTTCCCTTTCGGTGATGTCATCGTTGATCGGTGTTAGCATAAGTTTTTTCACCTCTTCAGGATCATCTGTTTGGCCTAAGACCCAACCTAATTTTATAAAAGCAACTTCGGGAAGCATATTTCCGGCAGGAATAATTCCCCTGGCCATCATATCGCGGCCTGTATCATAAACAAACATGTTAACATAGCCCCAAATGGTTTGCAGTGTCATGTACATGTGGACACCTTTAGCATGAGCCCGTTCTATGGCTGGGTAAAGTTCCTTATTAACATGCCCTAATCCGGTTCCAACGATAATAATTCCCTTGTATCCTTTGTCAACCATGGCGTCCAATATGTCGGGGCTCATACCGGGATAATAATACAGCATGGTTACCTTATCGTTAAAATAAGGTTTAATGGTTACATCGCGGTCTTTGCGCCTGGGATGATAGGTTTTTTTAATGGTAACTATTCCCTTTCTGCTCACCATTGCCACTGGTGTATCCCCGATGGTACGAAATGTTGAACGGTATGAGGAGTGCATTTTTCTTACACGTGTTCCCTTGTGAAGCAAACCATATTCATCGGAAGTAGGCCCAAACATACAAACCAAAACTTCGGCAATATCGCCATGGCCGGCGGCTGTTGTGGCATGCATGAGGTTGAGTGCTGCATCGGAACTTGGCCTGTCGGACGAGCGCTGCGAGCCAACCAAAACAATAGGTACCGGCGGATTTTGAACCATGTAAGTCAGTGCCGCTCCGGTATGATGCAAAGTATCAGTTCCATGCCCGATAACAATGCCGTCCACGCCATTCTCAATTTCGCGGCCAATGGCTTTTGCAAGTGAAACATATTGTTTTGGCCCCATATTTTCGCTGAACACAGCAAATACTTTTTCGGTGGTCAGGTTGCAGATATCTGCCAATTCAGGGACGGCGCCATAGAGCTCGCCCGGAGAAAAAGCCGGAATAACAGCGCCAGTCCGGTAATCAAGCCTTGAGGCTATGGTGCCCCCGGTTCCGAAAAGTTTTACCGCAGGAAGGTTTTCGGTGTATGGAAATTCCTTTTCAGGGATTTTGTAGTTGGCTTTTTTATAGCCGGTCTCCTCCATTTCGATGATGGTTTTGATGTCGATGCCCACATTGTAACCTGTAGGTATTTTCATCACGATGTGCTGGTCGTCATCATTTTCGGAGCGGGGCAAAATGGTCCCGATAAAAGGCCCGCGTGTTGTGTTAACATTGGCAGTTCCCCAAACACGCACATTGTATTTTTTAAGGGTTCCGAGTGCTTCGCCTTTGTATCCCTGGAAGATGTCTTCGTTCATTGTTATTTGTTTTTTATTATATGCAGTAGAGACAAGGCATGCCTTGTCTTCAATAATTTAGACAAGGCATGCCTTGTCTGTACAGCAATATGATTATTTATTGAGGAAGTTTTGTATGTTTTTTTCGATCCTGGTCATCACGTTGGAGATATCGGTTTTTTGAAATTTTTCCCCGGTAATCTTTTCATAAAGCTCAATATACCTTTCCGAAACCGAAGTTACAAATTCATCGGTCATTTCAGGTACTTGCTGTCCTGCCTGTCCCTGGAAACCGTTTTCCATCAGCCATTCGCGCACAAACTCCTTCGAAAGCTGCTTTTGAGCTTCACCCTTGTCCTGGCGTTCCTGGTAACCATCAAAATAAAAATACCTTGATGAATCCGGCGTGTGAATTTCATCGATAAGATAAATCTGTCCGTCTTTTTTACCAAACTCATATTTTGTATCCACCAGGATGAGCCCCATTTTTTTGGCTATTTCGGCTCCACGTTGAAATAACTGAATGGTATATTTTTCCAGTAAATTATAATCCTCTTCGCTAACTAAGCCCTGCTTAATAATTTCTTCGCGCGAAATATCTTCATCGTGGCCTTCGCTTGCTTTTGTAGTTGGAGTTACAATGGGTTGCACAAAACGCTGATGTTCTTTCATGCCATCAGGAATGGGAACGCCACAAATTTCGCGGGCTCCTTTTTTATAGGTTCGCCATGAACTGCCCGTGAGGTAACCCCGAATGATCATTTCAACAGGAAAAGGCTCGCATAATATTCCGGCTGTTACCATCGGATCGGGAATGGCTACTTTCCAGTTGGGCACAATATCGGCGGTAGCATCCAAAAATTTAGCGGCAATCTGATTTAGTACCTGCCCTTTGTATGGAATACCTTCGGGGAGTACCACATCAAAAGCTGAAATACGATCGCTCACCACCATCACCAAAAGTTCATCGTTGATGTTGTAAACGTCTCTTACCTTGCCTTTGTAAAGATTTTTTTGTCCGGGAAAATTAAAATCAGTCCTGGGTACTGCTTTCGTCATTGTCGTGTTTTTTATCGTTGCTAATTTCTGATAATTTACTATAAGCTTGCACTATTTTAGTTACAAGTTTGTGCCTGATAATATCTCTTTCGTTGAGATAAATAAAATCGATGCCGGGAATATTATTGAGAATTTTTGAAACCTGAATGAGCCCTGACGACTGATTTCTGGGCAGGTCAACCTGGGTGATATCGCCTGTAACAATAAACTTCGCCGATCTGCCCATCCGTGTTAAAAACATCTTGAGCTGGCTTTGTGTGGCATTTTGGGCTTCGTCGAGTATGGCAAAAACGTTGTCGAGGGTACGGCCCCGCATAAAAGCAAGCGGGGCAATTTCGATGGTTCCGTCTTCGAGGTAGCCCAGCAATTTTTGTGGGGGAAGCATGTCGTGCAAGGCATCATAAAGTGGTTGAAGGTAGGGATCGAGTTTATCTTTGAGGTCGCCTGGCAAAAAGCCGAGGTTCTCACCGGCTTCCACTGCCGGGCGTGCCAGGATAATCCTCCTGATCTCTTTATTGCGAAGTGCCTGTACTGCAAGGGCAACTGCTGTATAAGTTTTTCCGGTTCCGGCAGGGCCAATGGCAAAAACCAGATCACTCTTCTTACAACTGTCAACCATGCGCTGCTGATTTGGTGTGCGGGCTTTTATCAACTTTCCATGGCGGCCATGCACCAGAACGTCAGCATTATCAAAAGACTCGGTCAATTCGCTTTCGTTTTCTCCATCCAGCAAATCTTTAACATCGTGTTCATTGATTTTTCCAAATCGCTCGAAATGCATCATCATCAGCGAAAACTTCCGCTCAAAATCAAGAATATCCTCCTCAGTGCCAATTAATTTTATTTCGCTACCACGTGCTGCCACCCGAAGTTTTGGGTAGTAATCTTTGAGTAATTGGAGGTTGGCTTCGTTTACACCAAAAATTTCAAGGGGATTAACCAATTCAAGTGCTATGTTCTTTTCTGTCATTCAGTATTTTAATATGGTCAGTTGATGTATGGATTTATTACAATTCCAAAGCCCAAAATTATAGAAAATTGTTACGCATCGTAGAAGAATTACTAATTTTGACCAAAATTTAAAAACCGAAGAAGTAAGGTTCATCTATGGCGATTATCACTCTGTTGAGCGACTGGGGGCAAAAAGATCATTACACCGCAATGGTGAAAGGGAAAATTATTTCACAAATCCCCAATGCCAACATCGTGGACATCTCGCACGAAATTCCGCCTTTCAACCTTAACAGTGCTTCTTTCGTACTCAAAAATTCCTACTATCATTTTCCTAAAGGTACTTTTCATATTGTGGATATTCATGCAGATGCCACCATCGAAATGCCCCATGTTGTTGCGCTTTACAATGGGCATTATTTTATTGGCGCCGACAACGGTTTGTTTTCACTGATTTTTGAAAAAGCCCCCGAAAAAGTAATCGAGATCGATATGATCCAGGACACCGACACTTTCACCTTCGCCACCTTCGACATCTTTATTAAAGTGATAAAACATATTGTTGAAGGCAACGATTTGGCAGCAATCGGACCTGTAAAGAAGAAAATTATCGAACGCATTGCACTCAAACCCGTTACTTCCAATGAACTCATTAAAGGGCATGTGATTTACATCGATAATTACGAAAATGTGATCACCAACATTTCGAAAGAATTATTTAATGATGTTGGCAAGAAACGGCCGTTTAAAATATTCTTTGGCGCTTCACGCTACAGCGTAGCAAAGATCAGCCAATCGTACAAGGATTTACCTCCCGGCGAAATTCTCGCCTTTTTCAATGCCACCGGCCACCTCGAAATAGCCATAAGCATGGGCAATGCCGCCGGACTGCTTGGATTGAAGGTGGATGATTCGGTGAGAGTGGAGTTTAGAGGGGAGAGGTTAGAAGGGAGAGGTTAGAAGGGAGAGGTTAGAAGGGAGAGGTTAGAAGGGAGAGGTTAGAAGGGAGAGGTTAGAAGGGAGAGGTTAGAAGGGAGAGGTTAGAGGGGAGAGGAGAGTATTGGAGTGTTGGAGTATTGGAGTGATGGAGTATTGGAGTGATGGAGTGACAGAATAATTGAATGACAGAATAATTGAATGACAGAATAATTGAATGACAGAATAATTGAATGACAGAATGAATGAATGACAGAATGAATGAATGACAGAATGAATGAATGAATGATAGAATGAATGTCCGAAGGACTCCTATGGAGAAACAATAGTAAGCTGAGGGGACGGAGAGACAAGGAGACTGAAAGATGGAGTATTGGAGTAATGTTGAGCGAAGCGAAATCCCGCTTCTGCGGGAGAGTGATGGAGTGATGGAGTGATGGAGTGATGGAGTGGTGGAGAAGGGATGGAGAGGTGCACAGCCTGCCCCGATTTTTCGGGGGACGCACGTCTGGAGTAATGGAGCGATGTGGCAAAATCAAACATCTTACCTCGTAAATCGGACATCTGATATATCAAAAAAAAAATCAGATGTCCGATGTTTGATATAGGATTATACATTTTCAAAAGGATATTTTTTATGGCATCTTTTTGAATTGCTATTTAAAAAAACAGGTTCTACAAAGTTTCCTGTGGGTTTTGGAGTTATTCAACCCATTGATATAGATAAGTATTACGAAAAGGAAATTGATGAGCGGAAAATTAATAAAGGATTCAATTTCCCGATCATAAATAAAGTTCTATCAAAGCACAGTGTTTTTACCGTAAGTGAATTGCTAAAACTAAATGAGCTTCAGAGTGCTTTTCAAACTAATATATCTCAGTTGTCGGAAAGTGAATATAAAAAGGAATTTGAGCGCCTGGCCATCGATTTGAGTTGGAAATCGTCGCAGATAGAAGGAAATACCTACTCGTTGTTAGAAACAGAAAAGCTCCTGAAAGAAAAGGAAACCGCCTCCGGAAAAACAAAAGAAGAAGCCACCATGCTCTTAAATCACAAAGATGCACTTGATTTCAATATTGACAACCCTAACTTGGACAAGCCAAAACCAAACAAGGTGATCATGTATAACTTATGGTGTATTCCTGTTTTGGTTTGTCCAAGTTAGTCGGCAAAATTTATAAATGCATATTTTGCAATTAAGAGTTTTATTATTACTCTTCATTTCATAATAACGACAATGCATTTTAAATTTTGCTTGGATACCTTATCCCTTGAGTGTTTCAAAAATTGAGGTCATTCATGGCATATTGGTAAAAGAACTGGCAGTTGAAAGAAATTTGAGAAAAAGACGTGTAGGTATTTCCGGGACAAATTATCGGCCTTTAGACAATGAATTTCAAATTTTAGAAGCATTACAAAATTCATGCGATGTGATAAATAATAAAGAAAGTGTTTTTGAAAAGGCATTGTTGGCCTTAGTGCTCATATCCTACATTCAGCCGTTTATGGATGGCAATAAGAGAACCGCGCGGATTGTTAGTAATGCAATTTTGATACATAAAAGTTATTGTCCCTTGTCGTTTAGAACAGTCGATTCAATCGATTATAAAAAAGCAATGTTATTATTTTACGAGCAGAATAACTTATCATATTTTAAAGAGATATTTATTAATCAATTTGAATTTGCAGTAAATACATATTTCTAGGAAACAAAACAAGCGCCCTGCTTTCCCGGATTTGTGCCATTGGCCTGCCTCGCCCGCTTCGCCGGCGAGGCGGGCCAATGGCACAAATCCGCACATGCGGTAATTAACAGGTAACAAACCACTACTTGTAGCTCATTTAATAACTTAATAAAGCTCAAACAGATGGCAAATTTGAGCTTTAAATACTATCTTCGTGAGCTAAAAAATACAATATGATCGAAAACAGGGATCAACAGATAATTGATTTCGTTAAGAAAGTTGGAGGAAACTCTTCAAAAGAGGTATTTGATAATGTTGACATTTCGGTAAGTTATGCGACACTGAAAAGGATATTAACAAAATTAGTTTCAGAAAACTATTTATCCACACAAGGGCAGGGTAAAGGGAGGAAATACATTATCTCGCCTGCCTTCGAAGTTATTCAACCCATTGATATAGACAAGTATTACGAAAAGGAAATTGATGAGCGGAAAATTAATGAAGGATTCAATTTCCCGATCATAAATGAGGTTCTATCAAAGCACAGTGTTTTTACAGAAAATGAATTGTTAAAACTAAATGAGCTTCAGGCTGCTTTTCAAAATAATATATCTCAGTTGTCTGAAAGTGAATACAAAAAGGAATTTGAGCGCCTGGCCATCGATTTGAGTTGGAAATCTTCGCAGATAGAGGGGAATACCTATTCGTTGTTAGAAACAGAAAAACTCCTGAAAGAAAAGGAAACCGCCTCCGGAAAAACAAAAGAAGAAGCCACCATGCTCTTAAATCACAAAGATGCACTTGATTTCATTATTGACAACCCGGATTATCTTTTTCCCTTGAGTGTTTCAAAGATTGAGGATATTCATGGCATCTTAATAAAAGAACTGGCCGTTGAAAGAAATTTGAGAAAAAGACGTGTAGGTATTTCCGGGACAAATTACCGGCCTCTTGACAATGAGTTTCAAATTTTGGAAGCATTGCAAAATTCATGCGATGTGATAAATAATAAAGAAAGTGTATTTGAAAAGGCCTTGTTGGCCTTAGTGCTCATCTCCTATATTCAACCGTTTATGGATGGTAATAAGAGAACCGCGCGGATTGTTAGCAATGCAATTTTGATACATAGAAATTATTGTCCCTTGTCGTTTAGAACAGTCGATTCAATCGATTATAAAAAAGCAATGTTATTATTTTACGAGCAGAATAATCTATCAAATTTTAAAGAGATATTTATAAATCAATTTGAATTTGCAGTAAATACATATTTCTAAGAAACAAAACAAGCGCCCCTGCTTTCCTGGATTTGTGCCATTGGCCTGCCTCGCCCGCTTCGCCAGCGAGGCAGGCCAATGGCACAAATTCACGCATGTGGGATAAATCGAAAATTTGATGCTGTCCACAATAAAAATGAAAGGCTGAAAGCCTGCAACATCCAAGAAAAGATATTCTTGCCAGAAAGATTGCCAGGCCTTCAGCCTGGGGGTAATTATCCTATCGTGTTAAAGAGGAGCGTTGCTCCTCCTTTTGATGTAAAAGGCTTTCAGCCTTTATTGTAGTGCAGCCCTCGACCATAAAATCTCTGGCTGGCTGGACAATAGAATATTAAAAGTTCCGGTTGCAGAGGAGGAAATCTTTCATTCGTTAAGCACAAAAACCTTATTCAGGGTTGCGATCCCCTCGTGCCTCGGGGCTGCGAATCCACGCTGGGTTGGCAGCCCTGAGCGAAGGCAATGCCTGCCTCGCCGGCAAGGTGGGCACAAATCAGCCCTTGCGGAGATTAACAGCTAACAAACCAATACAGTTACAGCTCAATTTATAACTTAATAAAGCTCAAACAGAAGGTAAATTTGAGCTTTAAATGCTATCTTCGTGAGCTAAAAAATGCAATATGATCGAAAACAGGGATCAACAGATTATCGATTATAAAAAAGCAATGTTATTATTTTACGAGCAGAATAACTTATCAAATTTTAAAGAGATATTTATTAATGATGGATGTGCAATATTTTTAAACACCTACAAAATAGGCAAAATTCAAAAACTTTCAATTGGATTAATGAAAATTCTTTACTTTTGAAATATGAAAACATTGCAGGAAATAAAAGCCATCTTGAATAATCATAAAAACAGATTGTTTAATGATTATCCAATTAAATCAATGGCAATTTTTGGCTCGTATTCGCGACGGGAACAAGATGATTCCAGCGATTTGGATATTCTTGTGGAGTTTTCTGATAAAGTTGGTATTAGATTCATAGATTTAGCGGATGATTTGGAAAATATCATTGGCTTTAAAGTCGATTTAGTATCAAAAAAAGGAATTAAAGAAAAATACCTAAAATCCATCAACGCTGATTTAATTTATGTCTAAACGAGATATTCTTTTGTTACTCGATGATATGTTGCAATCTTCCCTAAAGATAAAGCGATATACAAAAGACTTAGATTACGATTCATTTGTAGCTGACGACAAAACAGTGGATGCTGTTGTACGAAACTTCGAGATAATTGGAGAAGCTGCCAATCGTATGGATTCCGATTTCAGAGATTCCAACCCTCAAATTGAGTGGAAACGAATAAGAGGGTTTCGTAATCGAATTGTACACGACTATTTTGGAATTGACTATGAAATTGTTTGGAGTATTATTGAGAGCTATTTAGATGAACTCATTGATTGGCTCGATACAATAATTGATGAAAACAAAACAACATAGTCCTAACACTTTGTATAGTCTGTGCCTGTCCATAAAATCGATGGTTTTTTGATTTAAGATTGTCCTGCTTTCCCGGATTTGTGACATTGGCATCCCTTCGGGTTAATCCGGGTGGGGTAAGCAATTCATGGATGATTCATTCATTTTTCTTCCGTTCATTGGAAAGTACATGGTTAAATTGAGGAATCGCTGTATTTTTGTAGCATCACATTAAAAATCAAATTATCATGAAAAGGATATTGTTGTTTGTAATAATCGTAGCAACATCTTTTAATATCCAGGCACAGCCCACCCAAACCATTCGCGGGCGCGTTACCGACAAAATCACTAAATCGGCACTTCCCGGGGCCACTGTCGTTTTATTAAACTCCGACCCCCTGGTGGGCACGGCCACTGATTTGGATGGGTTTTTCAGGATTGATGGCGTGGCCATCGGCCGGCAGGGCATCAGCATTAGCTATGTTGGTTACAAAGCGGTAAGCTACAACAACATGATTGTAAACTCAGCCCAGGAGCTTGTGCTTGATGTTGAACTTGAAGAGCAGGTTTTCCAGGGACAGGAAGTTGAAATAAAGGCCCGATCGATGCGCCATGAAACCATTAACCGCATGGCAACCGTAAGTGCGCGGTCGTTTTCGGTTGAAGAAACGGAGAAATATGCCGGCAGCCGGGGCGATGTGGCACGCATGGCCATGAACTTTGCCGGGGTTTCAGCCGCCAACGATCAGCGCAACGACATCATCATCCGAGGAAACTCGCCATCCACACTCCTTTGGAGGCTCGAGGATGTGGATATTCCGAATCCCAACCATTTTGCCGAAAACGGCACTACCGGTGGGCCTGTTGGTATGCTCAACAATAACCTGCTTTCAAACAGCGATTTTTTTACCAGCGCTTTCCCTGCTGAATATGGTAATGCCATTAGCGGAGTTTTCGACCTCGGTATGCGCAATGGCAACAACGAACAGCATGAGTTTTTGTTCCAGGTTGGCTTCAACGGTTTTGAGGCTGGTGCCGAGGGACCATTTTCAAAAAACCATAAATCCTCCTACCTGGCTAATTTTAGGTTTTCGACCCTTGAGCTCATGGATGGCATCATCGACCTCGGCACTTCAGGAATTCCTAAGTATAAGGATCTTTCATTTAAATTGAACTTCCCGCTTAAAAAGGGGAACCTGTCGGTGTTTGCCCTTGCCGGCGACAGCAAAATTTCCATGCTCGACAGCAAGAACGGGAACGAATCGGACCTCTACTCCGATGAAGGGCAGGATTTGACCAACCGCTCTCGCATGGCAGTCTCCGGGATTTCTTACCTCCATTCGGTCAGTTCAAATACCTATTACAAGCTGATGCTTTCAGGATTTTATCAGGATGGTGGAAGCATTATCGACACCCTGGACCTTGACGGAGTACCCCATCCAAACATCGACCATAATTACAGCGAGGCCAGAACTTCGCTCAGTGGCTTTGTAAATTCGAGGTTCAGCAGCCATATTTCGGGCAGGGCAGGTATAATTGTGGATCGTATGGTTTTTGATCTTTTAACAAAGCAATACAATTATGACGATATGGCCATGCGCCCGGTGATCAACTATAGAAAAAATTTAGCTGATGGTGTAAATCTTTACAGAACTTATGTCCAGGGTATCTGGCGCTTGAGCGAACGTTTTAGCCTGATTCCCGGTATTCATTTTATCTATTTCAACCTTAACGGATCATCTGATGTAGAACCAAGGATTGGCTTAAACTACCAACTTACCGAAGATAAAAAACTCAGTTTTGCTTATGGACTACATTCCCATACCCAAACCCTTTCGACCTACTTTTACGGAACCTATTCTGGCAATGGTACACTCATCGAAACCAACAAAGAGCTCGACCTCACTAAATCAAACCAGTTTGTGCTAGCCTTCGACTGGTATTTGTCATCCAACACACGATTCAAAACCGAGGCTTACTATCAATCGCTTTTCGATGTACCTGTAGAGCAAGGCAGTACTTCGTTCAGCATGCTCAACACCGGCGCCGGCTGGGGTATCGATGCTAAAGACAGCCTGGTGAACACCGGAACAGGAACCAACTATGGCCTGGAGTTTACACTTGAGCGTTTTTTCAGCAAAAACATTTACTATCTTGCCACGCTCTCGCTGTTTGAGTCGAAGTACAAAGGCAGTGATGGCATTGAGCGCAACACGGCCTTCGATGGTAATTATGTGTTAAATGCACTTGTTGGCAAAGAATTTACTATTAATTCCCGCTCGGCATTCAATATCGATTTTAAGCTGACCTTGGCCGGAGGGAAATATTATACACCTGTTGACTTTGAAGCATCGCAGGTTGCAGGCGAAACTAAATATGATGAATCATTGGCCTTCAGCGAAAAATATGATCCGTTTTTTAAAGCTGATATAAAATTTGGTTACAGACTGAATTCAAAGAAAAAGAAGATATCGCAGGAGTGGCAATTTTATATCGAGAATTTTACAAATCATAAAAACATACTGGCCCAAACCTATAGCAAGTCAAAAAATGAAATTAATAATGTGTATCAACTTGGATTTTTCCCTATGTTGCAGTACCGAATTCATTTTTAAGTTTGTGCAGTTAATAAACATGAAAACCAATATGCACATGAGGTGACCCTGAGCTATATTAGTGGAGCTTTACACGGAAATATGCCGATCATTCAAATAGAATTATGTATTTCAAAAGGAATTGATAATTTTGCAGGAAATGAAAGAGACCAAAAAACATATTATACAATTAATCAGGGAAAATGTTTCAGAAATTGACCCGAAAGCAGATGTAATATTATATGGTTCAAGGGCCAGAGGGGAAGAACATTCTGAATCAGATTGGGACTTATTGATTTTAACAGATTATCCAATTTCATTGAAAAAGGAAAAAGAATTTCGCCATAACTTATTTGACTTGGAATTGGAAATTGAAGAACCTTTTTCAACCTTTGTATATTCAAAAAATGATTGGAATACAAAATTAAGTTTTACTCCATTTTACAAGAATGTAATAGCAGAAGGAATTAAAATATGAAGCCATCTGATCGAAAGGAATATGTAAAATATAGGCTTGAAAAAGCTAAAGAATCCTATAAAGCAGCTGAAATATTATTAGAAAGTCAACTTTGGAGTTCAGTTATAAATCGACTTTATTATGCCTGTTCACAAAGGACATCCATAAATAAATGGCCCTCATCTGCTATCCCAACTCGGTGTATTTTGTAGCGAGGTTTTTCGATTTTTCGATGGGGTATTTTTTAGCATTCAATTTCATTTTATCCAGCATAATTTCCTTTACATCGAATCCATATTTTTCGGCCAGCATAAAAGCATAAGCAAACACATCGGCCAGCTCCTCCTTTACTCTTTTCTCCTGCACGGTATCAAGTTGCTCGTAATTTTTCCACAGGTAAAGTTCGTTGAGCTCGGCAGCCTCGATGGAAAGTGCCATCGCCAAATCTTTGGGGTTGTGAAATTGCTCCCAGTTGCGTTCATTCCTGAAATCAAGCAATGCTGAACTTATCGTTTCAATGTCGGTCATATCTGTTCAAATTTTTGGCAAAGTTGGGCATTTCTTCCGGCTTTACATCTCCACATCAAAATAATCTTTCAAAATAGCCCGGGCTTCTTCTTTCAAAATGGCACTACTGCAATGAATTCAAGATTTTCATTAGTCTTGCTTTTTTAATTCTTAATTATTGCCAAATACTAAATAAATTATCAAAACATGTAATTTTTGATAGTTTTGATAATTATAGAGCTATCGGGACGGGATCATTTTTCCAGATGAACGCTAAGCGGCTGTGTGCCACGATTTGATGTTATAAGTTTCTTATTTTATGCCAATTCAGCTTTTCCTAATCCTAATTTCGGCTTGTTCAATTTCCTGATTGATTCCCGAACCCTTTCCCTTGTTTCTGATTGTAAATATGTTGGAATCAATATTTTCAAACTAATCCCCAAAATTCGATGAACAATAATTAAATCTTTCATTGTAAACTGTGAAACCCCATTTATCAATTCGCTCATGTAAGATTTTGGATGTTCCAAAAGAACCCCTAAATCCTGTTGTGTCATATCGAACTCCTTTAGTTTTTTACGGATACTTTCCTTTCGTTTGCTTATGAATTTTTGTTCGTAGTAAACAATTATCTCCGCTTTGTCAGATTCTTTAACCTTTGAATCTGATATATTTTCAAAGTCAGCCCATTCTCTTGCTTCGTACTCTTTTATTAAATCACGAAGTTTCTTCCTAACGGGTTTTAAATCAGGATTCTCGTCTATCATTAACCGTAATTTACGTTCGAGCAAAGATGCTTTCTGCAAGTCAAATTCATTTTCCAAGCGATTAATTTTTTCAACTTCTTTTATATCCATTATTTCTTTCATGACTCCTGCATTTTTATCCAATTATTATTTTTCAACCATTTTTTTATCACACTCCGGTTATTTTTGAAAATCAATTCGTAATCATCGTGGTTACCAGCCCAAACAATAGTAGCTTCTCCATTTTCTTCAAATTCAATAAGTATCAAAGTGCGATGAATGTTGATGTTGAAGAAATAGAATTCTCCACCATAAACACAATCAGCATCGGGTCTGTTTTTTGTCAATTCGAGAGGTGTTTTCCAATCGCTATTTTCAATTTCGCCAACAAGTTGATTAACCGCCTTTAACAACTTTTCATTTCCCCGGTTTTTATAAATCAGTTTCCCTAATATGTGCTTGTTTGTGATATTCAAATCATAAAATTTTAATTGATTTGCACGACAAAGATAGAGAAATAGTTCTGATGTATTGAGAACTTAATGATGTTTTTGAGTTCTTATTCAAATTGCGCATAACGTCGGTAAATTGTATGAGTAGTGGCAGTCCCGAAACTTCGGGAATATTTAGCACTTACCCTGCCTTCACTTATACAAAATGTTGTTAAAAAGCAAATTCAAGATTTTCATTAGTCTCAATTCGTAATTTAACATTAGTTTTCATTGCTTGAAAAACTTTCATAATCGTTGAAACAGAAGCACTATGATTTCCGTGTTCCAGTTTTGAAATCTGTGAACGTTTTACGCCTATTAATTCTCCAAGTTGTGATTGAGTCAGATTGTTTTGGATTCTCAATTCTTTTATTTTTTCTCCAATTAACTCCATTTTTAAATCAAACTCATATTCATCACGCTCTGGAGTTCCTGTCTTTCCATAGTATTTATCCTCTAAATCCTCAAATCGTTTATAATTTGTTGTTTCCATAATGAGTTTTATATTAATCCTTTAAAATATTTATTTTGTGTAGGAGCTTTTATTCCACTTGTAGCAAACATTCCGCGAATATGGCTCGCCGCTGCCAACTTGCAAGATATTTTTTAATGTTTCGTAAGTTTCTGTTTCTCCCGATAGCTATCGTGATTATTTTTTCAGATGAACGCTAAGCGGCTGTGGGGCATGATTTGATGTTAGTCCCGAAATTTCGGGATTGAATATCCTTTTTTCAAATAGGTTTCCATAGCCCGGTCAAATGCTTTTTCAGGATCTTCAGTTTCCTCGATTCGTTCGTAACCCACCTTTGCTAACCAAAGTTTAAAAGGTTCAGCCTTTGGGGAAGGAATGGACTGAATAAGGCGTAAAAGTTGTTCGGTATTTGCAACATCGGTCATGCGCATTTTCCCATCAGGAGCGGGCATTTTCAAACGGTTACAATTTGTAACCGTTTCATTTCCTTCTATATTTAATCTGTGTTTCAGGACTTTCCAGTAGTTTCGTGCTTTTTGGTGGTCATTCTCAGTCAAAACGCCAACTACATCAACGATGGAAAAATACCATTTTTCTTTTTCTTCATCCCAAAATGTACGAATCTGTTTTTGGGCAAATAATTTGATGGCAGTTTATTTAGTCATAATTACTTTTCAAAATTTCAAATTCAAAGATCGTTCATTTTCTTTGGTCTATTTCTCTCAATGGATACGGATTTTCACGATGAATGCTAACGTTCCGCAAATATGGCTCGGAGTCGTTCACTTGCAGAAAGTTCTTTGAATACTCGTATGTTTCTTTTTTTCCCGATAGCTCCCGATGACTATCGGGACGGGATCATTTTTCTATAAAACCGCTAAACGGCGGTGTGCCATGATTTGCTGTTATAGGCTGGGGTTATTTGATGTTCTCTAAATATTGTCCTGCAATCGTGAATATGTAAATGGAAATCCAATATGTTGATAGAATTAATATTTCAGCAATCTTAAATGGCTTTTTAAACTTGTTATATGCAATAATAGAGTCAGAAAATGAAAATAGTATTGATGCGATTGCTATGCTAATAAAAATGAGATCATGTTTAATAATAATTAATCCGATAGCTTGCCAATTCATAACAACAATAACTGTGATATAAACTAATACTGGTATTGAGTATTTTTTTAAATCCTTTCTGAGGAAATTATAATATGTACCACCGACTCCAACCAAAACAATTAAAGGAATCACGTTCCAGTTAAAACCAAATATACTTGTAAAACCAATTGTAAAACAAATGTGAGCGAAAAGAAAAGAGGATAACCCATGAAGGAAATACTTCTTATTAATTAAAAACACATCTCCAATTAAAGAGAATATTAATGCAGTAATTATTATTATGGAGTAATTGCTTCGTTGGTTTTGAAAGATAATCAACCCAATTATAATTATTAGAATAGTTGTTAAAGGTTTAAAAACAGAATACATTTTAGTATTTTCTCGTTGGCGAAATACAATGGCCATAATAGCGGTAATTACCGCAACTAAACTTAATAATTCAATTTTCATATGCATAATATTATATTTGTTAATTCTTTTATCCATAACATAAATAATGGGCCTACATTTTCAACAAGGAAAACCAAAATAAAAATAATTGAAAAAAAAGAGCCAAACCTGGCGATCGAAACATATAAAACAAGTTTTATCTTATCATCTGTTACAAGTTTATTTTTATTGAGTGTACTAATAATAGACTTGCGTAGTGCTTCAAATGGATGATTAAAAATGAATATAATTATTAAAAAGCATAGTAATATTAATGCTAATAAAAGGTCAATGATTACATGTGTAATAAGTGTTGGAACTTTCCCCGCCTGAACGATTTTTTTTTGCAAAGAGCCTACTGATACTTAATGAAATGTAATCCAATAATCCATTTATGAAAGGCAAGGCGACAAAGAAATAAATTAGAGATGAGGAAATTATATCCATGCCAAAAATATTTGGTATGAAATTCTTAACGTAGATTGACAAACCAACTATAAATACATTATAGAAATAGATTCCTTTTTTTTTCTTCCATAAAACATAAGTAATAATGCATAGCGAGATAAATACAGCCAATATTACAAAAGGCTTAATAGCATTTTCTTGAATTTGTATAAATGAAGAGAATACTGCCGCAAGCCCTACCATAGATAAGTAGGTAACATTAAATACAAGTGCGCCATAACCCCGTTTGGATCCTTTTCCGTCACCACTAAAGCCAAGGATCGCAGCACTTAATGTTATTGCAAGAGAAACTATTGCAAGTGTTTTAATATCGATACTGACATCATGAATTCCATTCCATTCAAACGAAATTATTAAAGCGATTAATATACTTGGAAATAATGATAAAGAAACCAAAAGAACTTTTCTTGAAAACAGTATCTTTTTAGATAAGTTAGTTCTAATGTTTTTATAATTTGAATAAAGAAATAGGAAATATAATGTACTCACCAATAAAATAAAAAAACGCATACTTTTGGAAATATTCCCATTGAGTACGGCTAAATTTCCAAAACTACCATAACCAGTAAAAATGTAAATAAAGAAAAAAACTGCAAAAGAATAAAAGACTGCTAAATTTGTGTTTAAACTTAATGATTGTCCACTAAAGGACTTGCCAAAGTGATCAGTAATAAAGTCTAAAATATTATTCAGATAGTTAAAATAAGTTTTCTTAATAGTATTTTCTTCAAAAATACTCTTGTAATAGTTTCTTTCTTTAGCCACATTTGGAACCAGAATCCCATAAGCAATTGTGAAGATTGTTGATGCTAAACCGACTATATTAACGACAATACTCATTTAGATTATTTTAATTGTTGGGAGTAATTCTATTGTTAAGGAGTAAATAAAATCTCTCAATGATAAATCCAAAAAACATCCAAAAGAAAATGTAATCTAATCGAATGTATCCAAAAAATATTATCCCTGATGTATATTCCCATGGACATTTTCCAAGAAAGAATTCTAATAAAAATCCCATAATAAACTCTATTGTCAAAATTATTATGCCGTATAGTGCAACTCTAATTATAACGTTATGATTTTTTATTTTCGGAAACCCAATATCATACATCGGAGATATTAGACTATAAATAAAAAACATCCAGACATAAGATTCGCCTTTTAATGAGAAATCCAAATTGTTTTGAGTTATAATACTTGAAAACAGCTTTGAAAAGGCTGTGAAGAATATTTCAGTAGTTGATCCAAAAAGTCCAAATATTATTGCAATTAAAATTTTTTTATTCATTATTGCTCTTGTTATTTATTACTTGTCTTTACACCCTTGCCTATAACTCATTTTCACAACCCCTTCCCATCCTTTATCTGCAGTGAAATCGGTGTAGTTAAACGACATTTTGTATGTAGTTTTTATTTGGCTCGTTGTCATTCTATTTGGTGTTTCATTTTTTCCCGGATTCATCAAATTGTGGATTGTTAACCTGAAAAATTCATGAATTTTTCACTCTGACGGCTAATTAGCCGTCAGAGCCGAATTTCCAAAGGAAATTCGAGGGTTAACCCTCGAAAATATTTATTTTAAATATTTTCGGCCTTCGGTGATTAATTCACAAATTCAACGAATTTGTGAATTAATCAGGTTAAGTTATTAGCAGCCAAAGGTAGCTAATTATCTGTTTTAATCGAATGAACGAACTGGGGATTTTTCCCGGCTTTACACCTCCACATCAAAATAATCTTTTAAAATGGCCCGGGCTTTTTCTTTCAAATTGGTACTACTGTAATAAATTCCCCGGTTTTAATAGTTTTGCTTTTTGATTCTTAACTATTGCCACGGGTTGATGTATGAAGCGTTGGGGATTGTGTGGAGCTTTCCTGGTATGGTACAAGAAGCCCCGAAAGCTTTCGGGGGAAGCGAACTACAACTCGTTAATTTACTACGCTCTCACCTATTTTTTATATACATTAACGAGGTTGGTGATGTTTTCAGGTGCAATCTCAATAATCTCACCTCCTTTTAAAACAATTAAAGGTGTTTTTTTATACTTCTTGAATTCAATAAGCCTTTTGTAAGCTTTCTCTAATCCCTCAATTATTTTTTCACTATTGTCCATAACCTTAAGTTTTATATGTTTTTAAGAGGCTTTCCCAAATGCCTTCATTTTTAATTGAAATAACAGAATTGTTCTTTTGAGCAATTATCTCATAAGGCTCACCTGAATTATCGATAAGTATCCATTCATCAACAATTGTTTCAAATATTCCAAAGAAATTTTTCAATCCATTCTGATAACGTCTTCTAATGGTTACTTCGGGGATATTATGACCACCTTCCTTAACTCTCGTCTCCACACGTTTTACAGCTAATTCCTGAGACCTAAGCCAAAAGAATAGAAGTGTGACCTGGTAACCATGATCCTGAGCCTTAATCACAAAATTTTTGTAAGTCCTGGTTGCTAATGTTGTCTCAAATGCAAAATCATTTCCACATTCAATAAGCTTGTTTATTCTTTCAAGCATTAGCCTTCCAGATTGAATTGCGGCTGATTCAGGATTAAAAGGAGACAGCCCTTTTGCTATTTCATCAGCATTTACGAATTCATCGCAATTTAACATTTCAGGCAAGATAGTATAGGAAGCTGTTGTTTTTCCAGCTCCATTACAACCTGATATAATAAAAAGTCTTTTCAAATCACTAAAAGTTTTAACAAATGTACTCTTTTCAAATGTTCAATAATAATTTTTAAAATATATCCTCCCGTGGTTTAGCCAACAATATTCCTTTTTCAATTTGTTCCATAGTTGTGATTTATTGTTTTTATTGGCTCGTTTTCATTTTTTTATGTGTAATAATATAAAGTACAAGCTATCTTTAAGTTGTGGATTTCTTCCGGCTTTACATCTCCACATTAAAATAATCTTTCAAAATGGCCCGGGCTTCTTCAGCCATATTATTTTCGTTTACCAGTTGCTTTAAATCTTCGATGGCTCCATTGTACTTTTCCCGGTCAAGGTCTTTCACCACTTCATAATATTTCGCGTACAGGGCTTTTGCCTCTTCCACTTTCGCTAAGCGCAAGGTTGCCAGTGCCCGGTTAAACATGGCGTAGTAAGCCGTTGAATCGAGTTCAATAGCTCTTAAAGAGTATTTAATACTTAGATCGTATTCGCCCAATAGATAGTAATTCCAGCCGGCATTACCCACAGCATTGGTATAGGTAGAATCTATTTCGATAGCTTTCACAAAATATTCTACAGCTTTATTGTAGTTGCCCAATTTTGAGAAACAATGTCCTGTATTGTTTACAACAAAAACATTCGCCGAATCAATCTCCATTGCTTTTTCGTAATAGGTAATGGCGCTTACATATTCTTCCAGATAATAGTAACACAGCGCTATACGAATACACACATTAATTGTTCCCGGTCGCAAGCTTGCTGCATTCTTATAGTTATCAATGGCAGCCCTGTAATCCTGCATATTCTCATAATAGACATCTCCATAAGCTTCGTAAACATTAGAACTTATTCCCGATATCTGTTTGGCTTTATCAATATCTTTAAAAGCCGCTTTAGTATCGTATCCGGCTTTTGACTTCCCCCTGTAAAGGTAACCCAGGTATGAATCCGGGTTAGTCCGAATATATTGATCAAGAACCGTGGGTGCTTTTTCAAATTCCATTTTTAGCGTGTAGCTATATTGTTTCTCAAGGTATGGATAAATGTAATCCGGTTTCAGGCTGATGGACAAATCGAGACATTGAATAGCCGAGTCGGGTTCCGACAACTTATTATACGAGCGACCTGCAAGATACCACCCGTAAAAATCAGTTTCATCGAGCAAAAGTGTTACCACAGCATCGTTAAGCGAAGCCCTGAAATCTTTCATAAAATCATAAGCACGCCCCCTTTCCTGGTAGGCAACAACATATTCAGGAGCAATTTCGATGGCTTTATTATAACAATCAACTGCATCTTCGTAATTGCTGATGTGTGCATACTGCAAGCCCAGGGTAAAATGAAGAAAAGCATAGCTGCTGTCATTTTTAGCCAGTTCCTGCAAATATTCTGATCCTTGGTCACCGGTTGGCAATTTTGTCATCAAAAGCGCCTTGATCACTTTCAGGTGTATTTCAGCATTATCCGATTGAAGCAACTGATCAACATACAATGTTGCTTTTTCGTGGTCAGCGATTTTCAAATAATGGTATAGCAACAGTTGCTGCATGAATACAGTTAAATCTGGCCTCTTTTCAAATTCCTCCAGTTCCTTGTCAGGATTTTTCCCACCTAGTGCAAGCACATATTTCAGGTATTTAACAGCCAATTCCTTTTCTTGCCCGGGCAGGTAGCTCCCATCGTAAAGTCTGGTAAACAAATAAAACTCAAGGCGGTCAATCGGATAAGTTGTAGCATAATATTCAGGGTTTTCATAAATGATTTTCGTGGCCATGTATGCATTTTTCAAGGCTTTGTCATAATGTTCCAAAATCATATCGATTACCGAGCAAACCGAATAAGCTTTTGCATAAGTCGAATCAAGGGAAATAAGCTTCTGCAAGTCTTCGTAGGCAAGTTCGAGGTAAACTTTGCTTTGATTTGCAAATCCCAAATTTACGCGATTTAGCGCACGGTTTCCCAATGCAAAATCATTGTATGGATTAAGGGCAAGGGCTTTTGATAATTTCTCTTCGGCCTTTTTATACTTTTTATTTTCCATATCTATCGAGCCTGACAGCGCATAAGACATGTCGTATTCCGGAAACTTTTTAATCACTTTTTTCAAAATCTTTTTTGCCTCTTTTTCATCGCCCATCAAGTATTTGATGTAGGCAATATTATAATAGGAGTGCATGGCTTCTACATTGTACAACCAGGCATCCTCAAACTCTTTCAAGGCCCATTCGTACTCTCCGTAACTCATGTACAGAATGCCACGTTCGTTGTGCGCCTCAGAATGAAGAGGGTTAATTTCGATAGTGCGGTCATAATAAAATAAAGCGCTATCATATTCCTGCAACATCGATTTGCAAAGGCCAATATTAAAATAGGGCTCGGCAAAACCATCGTTGCCACCCACAACGTTTTGCTGCGGCAAAATAACATGTCTGAAATTTTCGATGGCTTTCTGGTACAAACCATTTTCAAGATTCATTATCCCACGATAATAATATCCTTCATAATCATTAGGGTTCAATTTTTCTGAGTTGATGTAGTAGGAAATGCGCGATTTATCGAAAAGGTTGGGAGTTGTGCTAAATTCTTTTAAAATATCGCTGTTGTTTTGACCAATGGTGTAAAATGCAAGCAAGAGGAGGGTCAGGGTAAGAAGAATAATTTTTTTCATGGTGTTTATTTTTTTGATGCGTATTTTTTAGGCGTAAAAATATGAAGTATCATTTATCTTTCCAAATTAATAGCTCACTTTTTTGGTGTTATTCCGAATTTAGTGGAAAGTAAAATATGAATGATTTAGTAGTTATTGATGACAAATAATAGTGATAGAAATTTGTTAATAGATTTCTCCCGGCAAAACTTGCTTCGCTACGTTTTTTGGTCGAAATGACCCTGACCATGCGTTGATTTGGGAGGAGGGGAATCGGGCGCGAAGCGCCCGATTCCCCTCCTCCCACCACCATACCGGGAGTTTTGTCACCTCGATGGAGCTTGCAGCCTGCCCCGACCATTCGGGGACTGAGAGGTCTATTTAATAGTAGGGTTTTCAACGTTTTACAAAAAGTTGTCATTTGTAAGGAGCGAAGTCCCGCACATGCGGGATCCCGACCATTCGGTGACTGAAAAATCTATGTACAGTAATAGCCCATATTTACATCCACAAAAATAGTTGTAGATCCAATTTATTTAGGGTTTTACACGCTTTCAAATCCATGCATTTGCTTCCACAGTAAAATCCGATCTTTGCAGCAAAATTTGAAAAGTATGTCATCCAAAATAATAATACAGAACGCTTCCGAGAATAATCTTAAAAATATTTCGCTCGAAATCCCTAAAAACAAATTAGTTGTAGTTACCGGGGTTTCCGGCTCGGGCAAGTCATCGTTGGTGTATGATGTAATTTATCGCGAAGCCGAAAATCGCTACCTGGGAACTTTTTCTTCGTATGCCCGCCAGTTTTTGGGTAAGATGAAAAAACCCGATGTTGAAAAAATCGAAGGCCTTTCGCCAGCCATCGCTGTCAATCAAAAAACTGTGATCCGCAATCCGCGCTCCACCGTTGGCACTATTACAGGCATTTACGATTATTTGCGCTTATTGTTTGCCCGATTGGGAAAATCTGAAATTGAGAACCCTGTTTTTAAAATCGACAAGAACCTTTTTTCGTTCAATTCTCCTGCCGGAGCCTGCCCCCATTGTAATGGCCTGGGTGTGGAGGACAGGATAGACCCGGAGCTTATTGTGGCTGACAAAAACAAATCGTTGCGCGAAGGCGCTTTTGTGATTACCGCTCCCAACGGTTATATTATTTACTCGCAGGTAACTATGGATGTGCTGGATGAGGTGTGTCGTGCCGAGGGTTTTAATGTGGATATCCCATGGAAAGAATTAACTCCCGAACAAAAAGATGTTGTTTTTTTTGGGAGCAACAAAATTGAAATCCCTTTCGGGAAACATACCCTCGAATCGCGCATGAAGTGGAGTGGCATCACGGCCAAACCCCGCGATACCGGTTTTTATAAAGGAGTAATTCCGGTGATGGCAGAAATTCTCAAACGCGATCGCAACAAAAACATTCTCCGTTTTGTAAGGTCGGAGAGCTGCAGCGCCTGCCACGGAAAACGATTGAACAATAATGCCCTGTCGGTATATTGGCATGAAAAAAATATTGCCGAACTATCCGCACTTTCGCTTACCGAACTGGGTGTCTTTTTTAAGGAATACAAGTTGAGCCCTCAGAAAAATGATATTGCTGAACCACTCACAAACGAAATTTTGTCGAAAGTGGAACTACTCGAAAAGCTTGGAACAGGCTATCTGCAAATAAATCGGGAATCCACCTCACTTTCGGGAGGCGAGAGCCAGCGATTGCGTTTGGCAACCCAGGTTACTTCAAATCTCCAGGGTGTTTTGTATATTTTCGATGAGCCCTCCATCGGGCTGCATCCCACCGAAAACCAAAAAATGATAGCGGTGCTAAAATCTTTGCGCAATAACGGAAACACTGTGATTGTGGTTGAGCACGATGACGAATACCTGCAACATGCCGATCATGTCATCGACATTGGCCCGGGAGCCGGTGTGGATGGCGGGGAAGTTTTGGTGAATTCATCCCTACGTTCTTTATCAGGATTAAATAACGTTAAAAGTAAAACCCTTGCTTTTTTAGGTGGAAAAGAATTCTTCAATTTTTCAGATGCTAATAAATCATCCGGCGGCCTCATCTCGATTGAAGGCGCATCAGAAAATAATCTGAAAAGTATTAATGTTGATTTTCATTTGGCGGATTATAATGTGGTAACGGGAGTTTCCGGTGCCGGCAAATCTACGCTAACCCAAACCATTCTTGCCCGATTTCTGAAGATGAAGCTGCATGGTTCCACAGCCTGGCCCGGAAAACATGAAAATATTTCCGGATGGGAAACCATTAAGAAAGTGGTGATGATAGATCAGGCGCCCATCGGTAAAACGCCGCGTAGCAATCCCGCCACCTACACCAATTTATCCGACCACATCAGGGATGTTTTTGCTACCCTCCCCGAATCGAAACAGCGTGGCTGGAAAAAAGGCAGGTTCTCTTTTAATGTGGTTGGCGGGCGATGCGAAAAATGTCAGGGTGCCGGCTTCCAGCAGGTAGGCATGCACTTTTTGGGCGATGTGGAAATTATTTGTGATGCATGTAATGGCAAGCGTTTTAACGAGGAAACCTTAGAAATTAGGTTTCAACAAAAAAACATTTATGAAATTCTCGAATTGAGTATTTCGGAAGCAGTGGATTTCTTTAGCGATCAGCCCAAAATATATCGCATTGTTAAAACACTTGATGACTTGGGGCTTGGCTATTTAAAACTGGGGCAGCGCTCCACAACCCTGAGCGGCGGCGAAGCACAACGTGTAAAATTGGCCACTGAACTCTCAAAGCCGGCATCGGCCCACACACTTTATATTTTGGATGAACCCACGGTTGGCCTTCACAATGCAGATGTTAAAGTGCTGCTTCAATCGCTGAAAGGCCTGGTAGAAAATGGAAATACAGTAATTGTGATCGAACATCATCCCGGAGTAATTGCCGCTGCCAATCATATTATCGACCTTGGCCCAGGCAGTGGAAAAGCAGGCGGTAAGCTGATCTTTCAGGGTTCGCCTTCCGCGATTTTGCATGAAAAGCAATCCCTGACCGGGCAGGCTTTGAACCAATATTTTAATCATCAAAATAAAGAAATTGAAAATATAGTTTCGACTGTCAACACGCATGATAGTATAAGTTTCAAGGGGGTTAGCACACACAATCTGAAAAGTATTGATGTTGATATTCCAAAAAATAAAATCACTGTTATTACCGGAGTTTCGGGCAGTGGAAAATCATCGCTTGCCTTCGATACGCTTTATGCCGAGGGGCGCAACCGCTTTTTGGAAAGCTTCTCTCCGTATGTGCGAACACAAATCGGGATGCAGGCCAAAGCCGACTTTGATGAGGTGCATGGCATAACTCCTGTAATTGCAATCAACCGTCAGGGCACAAAAGGCGGCTTACGTTCTACCCTCGGTACCATGACCGGATTATACGATTTATACCGCTTGCTGTATTCGCGTATCGGGAAATCTAATACGGGAAATCCGAAACCTTTGGCTTCACTATTTTCTTTTAATCACCAACATGGAGCCTGCAACATTTGTGACGGCCTGGGCGAGATCACGGTGGCCGACCCCGAAAAATTGATTACCAATCCTGAAAAATCCTTCGCCGAAGGTGCTATGAAGGGCCATAAATGGGGTAAGTTTTATGGTGATCCTTTCGGACAGTACATCCATACTTTAAATGCTGCGGGTAAACGTAATGGTTTTGATTTTGAAAAGCCCTGGGAAGATTTATCTCATGATGAAAAAAAGGTGGCAATGTTTGGAACAGGTGAGGATGTGTATGAAATTACCTGGGTCTATAAACGGGGAAAACGTGAAGGCGAGCACAATTTTAAAGGCAAATGGCAAGGGTTTGTGAATTTGATCAACGAAGAATATAATCGCAAACATGCTGATCAACGGGGCGATTCGATGATGGTACTTATGAAACATGACCTGTGCCCACGATGCAAAGGTTCAAGGCTTAATGCCGGGACTTTGGATTATTTGGTGGCAAATAAAACTATTTCGGAACTTTCGGATTTAAGTATTGAAAAAGCAATCAGCTTTTTTAAAGGCTTTGCAGCAGTAATCCCAATAGGAGAAAACCTGGCATTAGATACCACACAAATTGAAATTTCAAAACAAATCCGTGAGGAAGTTTTGCAAAAATTAGATATACTTAAAAACCTGGGGCTTGGCTATCTTTCGGTCAGCCGCAAAGCATCAACGCTTTCCGGCGGTGAAACGCAGCGTGTGAGCCTGGCTTCACAATTGGGCAACGGTCTCACCGATGTAACTTTTGTGCTGGATGAGCCTACCATTGGCCTGCACTCCCGCGATACGGCAAAACTCATGAAAATAATCAGGCAGTTGCGCGACATGGGAAATACTGTTGTAGTTGTAGAGCATGACCGTGATGTGATGCTTGCCGCCGACCATCTTATCGAGCTTGGCCCGGGTGCCGGCGAAAACGGGGGTGAGCTTGTCGCCACAGGAAATCCACGGGAAATTATTCAAAACCCGGTCTCAATAACGGGCAAATATCTTCAAAAGGAAACTTTGGAAAATCATGCTGAAAATATTTTTAATGAAGAGGCTACGCCTTCGAAATACATCACAATAAAATCGGCCTATGCCCATAACCTTAAAAATATTGATGTAAAAATCCCATCGGGCAAAATGGTTGCCATCAGCGGCGTTTCTGGAAGTGGCAAATCCACTTTATTGTTTGATGTTGTTGCGGCAAGCGCAAAAAATGGCAGGCCTGTTGGCTGTGAAAAAATAGAAGGTCTCGAACACTTTGATGAAATTCTGGTAGTAAATCAGGAACAAATTTCTACCAGCCAGGTGAGCAACGCCATGACTTACACAGGAATTTTTGACAATATCAGGGATGTGTTTGCAAAAACGCCGGAAGCAGGCTTATTGAATTTAAAGAAAACACATTTTTCGTTCAACACCAAAGGAGGGCGCTGCGAAAAATGCCAGGGCCAGGGCAAAATAAAAATCAGCCTCGATTTCGTTTCGCATGTGTGGGTAAACTGCGACGAATGTCAGGGGAAAAGATACAAGGCACAGGTTTTATCATGCCGGGTTGAGGGCAAAAATATTTTCGATATTTTGGAAATGACCATCCAACAAGCCATACACTTTTTTAATTTCCATCTAAAAATAAAGCAGGCGCTTGAAATGCTGAATGAGGTTGGGCTGGGCTACCTCAGGCTGGGACAGTCAACCAACACGCTTTCGGGAGGCGAGTTGCAGCGGCTCAAACTTGCCAAAGAAATTATGCATCCTGCCAAAGGTCAAAACCTCTACCTGTTTGACGAGCCCACAACAGGGCTGCATTTTCGGGATGTGGAAGTGCTGATGAAACTTTTTAGGAAATTGATAGAACAGGGGCACACCTTACTGATTATAGAGCACAACATGGATCTTATCAATGCTGCGGATTTGGAAATTGAATTGGGTCCTGAAGGCGGAGAAAATGGAGGGGAGATTGTTGGAATTAAACCCTGACAGGGTTTTAAACCCTGTCAGGGTTAAGATGCCAATGGCATTTTTCTGGAGCAATCCCATACTTCATTAGGAATTCAAACTCATAATCCTGAAAAGGTTGTAAAGTTTAATGACCATTAACGAATAACTAATAACTATTAACTAATAACTAATACTATACCCATAAGATTCCCCATCCTTTTTCTTGAGTTTTTCTTCGGGTTTGCTTGTAGATTTTTTTGTTTTCACATAATTGTATTGAATCGTTGCCTTTTCAGGAAATTTGAAATTTATCTTCGTTCGCATGGAGGCGGTAACCCTCACACCACGGTTTTTTGCTTTTCCATACTTTAACAATTTTACCACTCTTATGGCTTCTTCATCGCAGCCGTTCCCAATACCATGCGTTACCTCTGTTTCAATTACCCGGCCTAAGCCGTCAACCCTGTATTTTACATGCACCGTCCCCTCTATCTTATTTTCGAGAGCTTTGACAGGATATTTCAGGTTTTTACGAATAAACTCCTGGAAAGCTTTTTTCCCTCCGGGGTATTCGGGCAGGTTGATAAACTTTTTCTCTCTGTGTTGATCTTTCATAATTAGAATTTTAACAAATGTAAGGAAAACTGAATTTAATACACACTTGACATACAAACCAAACCAGTTTTTTTTAAATTTGCTAACTTTAATTAGTATTCGTCTTTTTGGTAATTTTCCCGCAGATTACGCAGATCTTCGCAGAAAAAAAATCAGCGCTAATCAGCGAAATCTGCGGGAGGTTTTTTTTGTTATTGAAATATGACGACTTTTTGGACGCACACTAATTATGACAAAATTTAACTAACCTTAATTTTTATACTATGATAAATTTCTCACCTACACCTGAGCAGGAGAAGATAGTCGAAAAATATCGCGACTTCGCCCAAAGGTGGATCATCCCCAACAGATTAAAGTATGACGAACTGGCTGAATTCCCCTGGGAAGTGGTAAAAGCCGCTTATGACGAAAAGATCATGAATGGCCCCATGCCAAAAATTTATGGCGGGCACGACCATTCCTTACTCGATGGTGTTTTTGCATCAGAAGAACTTGGTGCCGGATGTATTGGTATTGGGATTTCTATTGATGCCAACACACTTGCCCTCACGCCACTCTACCTTGCTGCCAGCGAGGAACAAAAGAAAAAATACTTTGGCCTCATCAACGAAGTAAAGGGTGTGGCAGCTTATGGCCTTACCGAACCCGAAGCCGGCTCCGATGTGCAGGGTATCAAATCTACGGCTATTAAACATGGTGATAAGTATATTTTGAATGGCCATAAACGCTTTATCACCAATGCCGAGGCTTCCACCTTTATTACCGTGTTCGCGATGACCAATCCTGAAAAAGGATCGCGAAGCCTCACAGCATTTTTGGTTCCTACCGATTCGCCCGGTGTGGTGATGAAACCCCATCTTAAAAAAATGGGACAAAAAGCCAGTGTGCAAAATGAAATTGAGTTTCACGATGTGGAAATCCCTGAAGCAAACCGAATTGGCGACGAAGGCTACGGATTTATCATCGCTATGAAAACCTTCGACCGTACCCGTACAGGAGTTGCAGCACTTAGTGTTGGAAATGCGCGTGCAGCTTACGAAACTGCAAAAGAATGGACCAAGAACCGGAGGCAGTTCGGCAAGCCCATTGTTGCCAACCAGGCCATTGGTTTTATGCTGGCCGATATGGCTACAAAAATCGAAACCGCAAGATTATTAACCTGGAATGCTGCTTGGGCTTACGATTATGACAAGAAAAAACTGAATAAACTTTCAGCAATGTCGAAACTTTATGCCTCCGATATCGGCATGGAAGTTACAACCGATGCTGTACAGGCAATGGGTGGCGATGGCTACACCTGGGACTTTGGCGTAGAAAAGATGATGCGCGATGCCAAGCTCTGCCAGATTTATGAAGGTACCAACCAAATACAACGCCTCGTGATTTCGAAGAGCATTCTGAAAGAATAATGCTGAAATAAGTATTGAGACCAGTCTAAAAATCAGTAGTATTGGGGTTTTTAGACTACACTCAATATTAATTTTAAAATCCCTGCAAACGATAAACTTGCAGGGATTTTTCGTTTTAATCCGTATAATAAGGGCTAACTTCAGAAATCCTGACTTGTCGTAGTTGTTATGTCGCATCAGATACACTTGGATACTTTTACCAAAGGCTCGCCTCGCGAAGCGGGTATCCCTATCGGGAGTGCCTTTGAGCCTTGTGGCAATTTTATAAGAAATAGCCACCAAGACACCAAGACTCAAAGAAACACAAAGAAAAAATGAATATGTAAAAGATTCTATTTGCGACATATTGAATTACGACAACAGTATGATGTCTATTTGATTTTAAACTAACGGGTCAGGAGTTCTGTACTTGCAAGCCGGTTGGTTTACAAACACATCAATTTAACCATGCAGCAGCGCTTTAAAATCTAAGCATTTCCTTTTTTAGCATGGTTTTATTGCAGCTAAATTATTCGCTCATTTTTAACAATTGAAACATTTTCTCTACATTTGTACGAAACAAATAAATAAAGGACATGATGGAAAAATATGTTAATTACTCGGGCTTCCTGACAATTTTACTCCTTATTGGTGCTATTGTTTTTAGCCTTGTACCAATGAATTTTGATGCAGGACTTTTTTATACCCTGGCCGTAGTTGTCATGGCATTTATTTTCACGCCGCTCTTTTTTATCAATCACAAAAAGGTGTTTAATGCATACAAAGTTCCATGCTATACTGCCAGCGCCCTTGTTGGTATATTATTAATGTTTGGAAGCCTGCTGGCAGGGATCACACAAACTTTTGGCGAACCCAACTTTTACACCGGAGGCTTTATGGTGTTGTGCTATTTGGTTGTGATTTTATTGTTTAAGCCCCCATCAAAACACTCAATAATTGTTGTTGCAACTTCGGTATTGATGATCGGGAGTATGCTAACAACACACCTGCTTGATGGTACTATTTAGTGCGTGTCCATAAAGTCGGTACTTTTCACTTGCCCCGGGTTTTAACCCGGGGATTATTGAATTTAGCAATGTTCCGCCGCCTTTTCGCTGTCAATGCCGAAGGCATTGACAGCGAAAAGGCGGGGGAATTCATCACATCAATTTAATCCACACCCTAAAGGATGTGGCAATTGATATTTCAAAAAAAACTTACTTTAAAGACCAACGCAATTTAGAGCCAGGTTCATTGCTTTATGCAAAAATGTTTTTCAAATCTTCCAACCTTTTTGAAACATCTCCCCAGTTGATAACCTCGAAGAATGCATTTACATAATCTCCTCGTTTGTTTTGATATTTGAGGTAATAGGCATGTTCCCAAACATTGATATGTTTAGATACAAGTTTCAGCTTTCATAAATTTTAATCCCGAAAATGGGCATTTTTAAAATCTGTTTAATAATCCTAAACTGAAGTTCCAAGGCATATCCCAAAATTAACTTATTGTAAATCGGGATTTCTCGCACTGCTTCCCACAAGCTTACTCACATTCATCCAATTCGCTCTGCTCCTGGATGAAAAGTGCGGGTTAATACTACACCTTAAAGTAATCCGTTTACAAGAAAAGATTTTAGCCGTGAGTTCTTACATCAAAAAATTAATAGCGCAGGGGGAGCATCAGCATCAGGATTTTAAATTCGAAATTTCGAATTCAAAGAAAATTGCCCGCTCGCTTGCAGCATTCTCAAATACCGATGGCGGGAAGCTGCTTGTTGGTGTAAAGGACAATGGTGTGATCGCGGGAGTAAGATCGGAGGAAGAATTTTATATGGTGGAGGCTGCGGCACAAATGTATTGCAGGCCCGAAGTTAGTTTTAAAATGAAAGAGTGGGTGGTTGATGGTAAGGCAATTCTGGAGATTGATATTCCCAGGAAAACCGTTGAAAGACCCTTTTTAGCGCCGGATAAGGAGGGGAAATGGATGGCCTACATCAGGGTTAACGATCAAAATATACTGGCCAACACTGTGCTACTCAAAGTGTGGAGGATGAGTAAAAGGCAAAAAGGGATTACGATCCGCTACACCGACAAAGAAAAAATATTGCTCGATTTTCTGGATAAATACGGCGAAGTAAGTTTGACCAAGTTCAGGAAAATTGCCGGAATTTCGAGGCAAGTTGCCGAAAAGGTGCTGGCCGATTTGATTAGCTTAAAAATCATCGATATTGTGATTAGCGAAAAGACGGTTGTCTATCGCACCAACGCTAAATTTGAAGAAGCGTTTTCGCAGGATGAGCACTTAAAATCCAAATTCTGATTTCAACATTCCCAGCACTTTTTTATCAATCGGGAAGGTCAATTCATTTGTACTGAGTTCCGTTATTTTTACCCACCTGAAAGTTTGAGCCCCATCAATTTTTTCAAAGTCAAATCTTTTTTCCCTTACGGGGATGTCATTGGCATTTTTAATTTTAATGAGGTAATAAATGCTGAGTAATTGCTGTGGCTCTTTTAATAGGTGGGTTGCTTGAAAATAATCGGTGGTATAAAAATGACGGATGATTTTGATTTCCTTACCAATCTCCTCCATACATTCGCGGTGCAAACATTCTATAGTGCCTTCTCCAAATTCCAGCCCGCCGCCCGGAAATTTCGTCATCTGCATACCCAACCTGAACTCATCGGTGAGTAAAATTTCATTTAAGTTATTAATGGCGATGCCGTAAACACGGATATTGAAGTTTTTAATTTGATTTTTCATCTGTATAAAATTAGCCACTGATGCACGGATAAAATTTTATTAATGTTCGTAGGTGTTATAATATTTATAAATTATTCTATTTGTTTGAGATTTGTTTACTTCCGCTTCAGATAAAAACAAATGTATCAATTTCTCCTGGTATTTTTCAAGCTTAGGATTTTTGTTTAATGAGAAATTGACAGTTTAATATTTCGCTCCTCCGGAGCTTGTGATGGTTAAAGGTTATTGCTTCTACAAAGATTTTGCGGCTCTGCCGCTATTCCACTGCATTTGCCATGAGCTTGGGCGAGGCAGGGATTGGAGCGGTACCCCGACGAAGCGGCTGCTTATGTTTTTGTTGGCGGGCGTAGGCTGACGAAGGAAGCCCACGTACCACCTACAAAAACAAAGCAGGCGCAAGGCGGGTATAGCGGAAAGCCCGTCTGCCTCCCAAATAAAAATGAGGATCTAAAATGGATATTGCATCATGGAACTATTTGATGCAATTATTTTTACTTTAGTCCCTGCTTCTCTTTTACAATAATAAATCGCAAATTTGCAGTACAATTTTAAGCTTGTAAACATAACTAAATTAAGTTCGATATGAAAAATTTCGTCCAATCTTTAATGCTGCTGCTGGCAGCGCTTTTAGTTTTTTCGTGTGTAAATAAAAAAGGATCGGAAACCCAAAGCGACCCGGCGCAATTTAACAAATACATCAATGGATACACCTCCGGTTTTGTTTCATCAAAATCAACATTGTTGATAACATTGGCCCAGGGAGTGGAAAATTTCAGTGCCGGCACCGAGCTCCCGGACAATGTGCTTACTTTCGAGCCTTCGCTCAAAGGTAAAACTTTGCTCATCGATCCACAAACTGTAGAATTCAGGCCTGAGCAAGCCATGAAGAACGGGCAGCGCTACACCGTTAATTTCAAAATTGGTAAATTGGTTGATATCCCCAAAAACCTTGGTCAGTTCGGGTTTAGTTTTTCTGTAGTTAATCAGGATTTTAATGTTTATGCCGGGCAATTATCAGCTGGTGGCGATACGGAAATCAAAACAAAACACTACGAGGGAAAAATGGTAACGGCTGATGATATGAGTGTGGAAGATGCCTCGAAAATTTTGTCTGCCTCCTCTCCAGGTGGTAATCTGAAAGTTGAAGTAAAGGCCAACAGCCCCACCGAATTTACATACACAATCATGAATATTATCAGGAGCGAATCATCGTATTTAGTAACACTTTTTTGGCTGGGCGAGCCGCTTGGGATAAACAAAAAAGGCCAGCTTGAAATTGAAATTCCGGGAACAGACGAATTTAAATTGCTGCAGGTGAATACCTCGCGGCAGTCAACAAATCAAAGTGTGGCACTAATTTTTTCCGATCCCATCGATCCCGATCAAGATGTTGATGGATTGATCAGGTTCAGGAATTTTGATGATATCAAACTTTCGGTAAAGGAAAATGTGGTGACCATCTTCCCACAAAAAAGGATGGAAGGCGAAGAAACCATCATCATCGAAAATACCCTACGAAATATTTATGGGACTCGTTTGGATAAAACCACCGAATATATTGTAGCTATGGAGGCGCTAAAACCTGAAGTTGTGATTTTGGGCAACGGTTCGATAATGCCCGATTCGCGCAATCTCATCTTATCATTCAAATCGGTAAGCTTGCGGGCCGTTGATGTGGTGATTTATAAAATATATACCGACAACATCATGCAGTTTTTTCAGCAGAACAATTACAACGGCGACAACTCCCTGCGCTATGTCGGGAAACCTGTTTACCGCAAAATGATGAGGCTGGATGAAAATCCCGATACCGATATCCGGCAGTGGAATGCCTATTCGGTGGATCTTACCGGGATGATCAACAGCGACCGCAATGCCATGTACAGGGTAAAAATTGTTTTTAGAAAAGAATATTCTGTTTACGATTGCGGATCGGAAGAGAAAGCCGATCTAAGTAACTTTAAGGATTTGCCCTTAATGAAAGCCAATGAGGCTTCTTATTTTGAAGGGGATGATACGTATTACAGCGACTATCCCGAAAATTACCGTTGGCGCGATCGTGACAATCCATGCACTGAATCATATTATATTTATGATAAATTTCCTGAACGAAACCTCCTCGCTTCAAACCTGGGCATCATTGCCAAATCAGCGGATAGCCGCAAATTTACTGTGGCAATAACCGATCTTTTAAGCGGTTCGCCGGTAGCTTCGGCAAAGGTTGAATTTTACAATTTCCAGCAGCAGCCCGTAGGGAGCGATTTCACAAATAGTGATGGAATGGCAATTGTCAGCCTCACTGAAACTCCTTATATTATTCTTGTGCAAAAGGATGGCCAGCAGTCGTGGCTGCGGGTGGATGATGGTTCTTCGCTTTCGGTGAGTAATTTTGATGTTTCGGGGCAGAAGATAAGCGATGGCATCAAAGCAATGATATACGGCGAGCGTGGCGTGTGGCGTCCGGGCGATACCTTGTTCCTGACTTTCGTGATGGATGATATTGCCGGCAAATTGCCTGAAAATCATCCTGTGGTTTTCGAATTGTACAATTCAAGGGGCCAGTTGGCGAAGCGCGAGGTGCAAAAAACAGGGATTGATGGATTTTACACTTTCCAACCGGTAACTGATGCCGAAGCACCCACAGGAAACTGGACCGCCAGGGTGAGTGTGGGAGGTGCTACTTTTGATAAAACATTGAAAATTGAAACCATAAAACCGAATCGCCTGAAAATTAACCTCACTTTCAATCGGGAAATTTTATCGAAATCAGAACCGGGGCAGCAGGGGAAATTAGATGTAAAATGGCTGCATGGTGCCGATGCCGCAAACCTACGGGCACAGGTGGATCTCAAACTTTATACGATGGATTATAAATTTAAAGGCTACGAGAATTTCACCTTTAACGATCCTTCCAAAAACTATTGGCCTGCCGATAATACCATTTTTAATGGCGATTTGGATGCATCGGGAAAAGTATCATTTCCATTGACAATGAATGTGAATTACGGAGCCCCCGGCATGTTGAAGGCAGTTTTTAATACCCGTGTTTTTGAAAAGGGAGGTGATTTTTCTACTGATGTTTTTTCGATGCCCCTCGCTCCCTACAATCGTTTTGTGGGGGTGCATGTGCCTGATGGCGGATCATATAAAAATATGCTTACCACCGATACTTCCCATGTTGTGGAAGTGGTAACTGTGGATAAAAACGGGAAACCGGTGTCTGCCGATAACCTGGAGGTTCGGGTTTATCGGATTTCATGGCGCTGGTGGTGGAGTTCGGGTAATGACAACCTGGCTTCATGGATTCGGGGTCAAAATGCAGATGTGGTTTTTCAAAAGAATATTTCAACCCATAACGGGAAAGGGTCTTTCGACTTTAAAATTAAATACCCTCAATGGGGCAGATACCTTATCCAAATTAATGATCCTGAATCTGGTCACAGTATCGGCTTGCCTGTTTATATCGACTGGCCGTCGTACGTGAGCCGCGAAGACAGAACCAACCCTGCCGGTGCAACGGTGCTGAATGTGGCTTCCGACAAGGAATCCTATAATCCCGGCGACCGTGCAAAACTTACCTTCCCGGCCTCAAAAGATTCCAAGGCCTTGATTACCCTCGAAACAGGGAGCGAAATACTGAAATACTGGTGGGTAAATGGCGATGATTTGCAAAGCGGATTTTCGTTTGACATTACCGGCGACATGGCGCCCAATGTTTATGCTTATGTTACTTTGCTGCAAGCCCACGCCCAAACCATGAACGATCTCCCTATTAGAATGTACGGTTGTACGCCCATCATGGTGGAAGACCCTGTAACCATTCTCTATCCTGTGATTGAAGCTCCACAGGAAATTCGTCCCGAGGCTACTTATACGGTTAAAGTATCCGAAAAAAATGGGCAGCATATAACCTATACGCTTGCTGTGGTGGATGAAGGACTTTTGGATTTAACCCGTTTTAAAACCCCGGATCTGTGGCAATATTTTTATGCCCGGGAAGCTTTGGGTATAAAAACCTGGGATTTGTTCGATGACGTACTTGGTGCTTATGGCGGGCAGTTGCAAAAAGTGCTTGCCATTGGTGGCGATGATGAAGCCAAGATTGAAAAGGATAAAAAGCCCAATCGCTTTAAACCCGTGGTAAAATTCCTGGGTCCCTTCGGGTTGAAGAAAAATAAAACTGCAAAGCATGAGTTGATCATGCCCAATTATATTGGTTCCGTAAAAATTATGGTGGTTGCCGGACACGATGGGGCTTTTGGCTCTGCCGATGAAGCTGTCCCCGTAAAACAGCCACTCATGGTTTTGCCAACAGCGCCACGGGTAATTGGCCCGGATGAAGATTTTGACTTGCCGGTTTCGGTTTTTGTAATGAATGATGACATCAGGAATGTGAAAATTACGGTAAAAACCGATGGGCCTCTAACCATTGCCGGGGCAGCATCATCTGAACTGTCTTTTGAAAAGATGGGCGAAAAGATGGCATTTTTCAAACTTAAAGCGGCACAATATGAAGGTGCAGGGAAAATCGTGGTTACGGCAACATCCGGCAAAGAGTCGGCTTCCGCAGAAATTGAACTGGGTGTGAGAAACCCGAATGCTTACGTAAGCAACGTGGAAACTGTGCTTCTCAATCCGGGTGGAACAAAATCTGTTGCTTACGATTTCTTTGGAATGAAAGGTACGAACAGTGGCACGATAGAAGTTTCGGGCATGCCGGCCTTCGATTTGGAAAAAAATCTGAAATACCTCATTCGCTACCCCTATGGCTGCGTTGAGCAGGTTACCTCTTCTGTGTTTCCACAACTTTATCTCGATGAACTCACCGAACTTGATGCAAACAAAAAAGCAGAAATCAATTACAACATAACCCAGGCCATTAAAAAGTTGGGGAAATTCCAGGAAGTAAATGGTGCAATGAGTTACTGGCCCGGGCAGCGATATGTTTCGGAATGGGGAAGCACTTATGCCTGGCATTTCCTGCTGCTGGCCGAGCAGAAGGGTTACCTTATTCCTTCGGGTTTTAAAAAGCGCTGGCTGGATTGGCAATACGCGAAGGCTTCAGGATTTTCAACTGATCGGGATAAATATCATTACTATTATAATTCTGAATTGATGCAAGCCTATCGACTTTATACATTGGCATTGGCCGGAAAGCCCAACCTGAGCGCTATGAATCGTTTACGCGAAAATACTGACCTATCGAACACAAGCCGCTGGAGGCTGGCTGCCGCTTACCTTTTGGCAGGCAAGCCGGAAGCAGCAACAGAGCTGACACAAAACATTAGCTATACCGAAACCAATAGCTATGATTCCCCGGGATTTACCTTTGGTTCAGCCCTACGCGACCAGGCCATGATGCTTGAAGTGTTGGTTTTGATGAAAAAAGACGAGGAAGCTTATGAGCTGGCCAGTAAAATGGCGGATGAAATGAGGGTAAATTATTTGAGTACACAAACAGCAGCCTTCGCTTTGTATTCCATGGCACGTTTTGCCGAAGGATCCGGCGAAAGCCGTGAAAACCATTTTGAATATACTTTGGCCGGGAAAACCAAAGAGATCAACACGGCAAATCCCATTTACACAATATCAGTAGGCGAAAGCGATAAGTCTGAGAAAAGTGTAAGGGTGAAAAATCTTGCCGGAAATAAATTATACCTCACAAAAACCATCACCGGCAAGCCACTGCAAGGCAATGAGACAAGCGAATCGAAGAATTTGGAAATGCTTGTTATGTATATGAGTATTGATGGTGGAGTATTGGATGTGGACAGCCTGAAGCAGGGAACTGACTTTGAAGCGGTGGTTACGATTAAGAATCCCGGACTTATGGGCAACTATGAAAACCTCGCGCTTGCACAGGTTTTTCCTTCGGGATGGGAAATTCTAAACCTCAGATATACCGAAACAGGAAATCTGGGCGAAGAAAATAATTACGATTATCGGGATATCCGCGATGACCGGGTGTTTACTTTCTTTAACCTTGGCGTACACAAATCGGTAACTTTCAAAGTTTCGCTCAATGCCGCCTACACCGGAAGATTTTACATGCCCGGAACTGCCTGCCACGCCATGTACGACAATAAAACATACACCCGTGAAAAAGGGAAGTGGGTTGAGGTGGTGAGATGATTGTGATTAGGTAGTGTTCGTCTTTAAAGTAACATTTAGAAAAATATACGATTTCAGATTAACGATTTTAGATATAAGATGTTGGTGATATTCAACACAATCTAAAATCTCCGATCGTTAATCGTCAATCTTAAATCAAAAAAAGTCGACTTTATGGACAGACACTAGTTAATCGTTATCCGTTATTCGTTATTGGTAATTGGTTAATCGTTATCTGTTATTGGTAATGGTAAAATGTTAATCGATATTGGTTTATAGTTATAGTCCGCCCACCGGCGAAATATTTGGAAATGGGCATTGTTTATTTATGGGAGCCAAAACCTTTCAAAAAGTTTCACAGTCATCCGATGAATAAGCTTTGGCGCAGGGGGAAAAATAAGAAAGCTGCTTTGCTCCCTGGAGTAATTCATCGGATGACTATTTTCCAACACAGTCACACCGTGAATTGTTTCCAGGAGTGGGACGGTTTTTTAAAAGTAAAGCACAACTACCTGGGAGTATTCACGGTGTTACTTTCCTTTGTTTTTTTGAATATTAAATCAAAAAGATACTTTAAAAATAGTCCTGTTGAAAATGTACAATCATTTATCAAACCCCATAACCCACATTTAGTGCAGCATTGAAGTAAATCATTCATCACCCAGTTCCTCTAACATAAGGAATCCACAAGAGCTATGTCTGCTCAGGATTAATGCGGCTTTGCCGAATAATCATGCCTATTTGTTATGCACTGGCGATTCTTGTCTTTGTCTGAATAGCTGTCAAATTTTAATGTCATATTAAACTTGTCAAATTCATTTAATTTTCCTTGTCTGTCTATGTCGCCCGTGTGGTGGTGTGTTTTATTTTTTTCTTTTTTAGCGTGGGAGAAAATTTTTGAAATTCTTCTCTTAAGTTGGCTTTGCAAGCTCCATTAAAAACTTTGGTTTTAGCGTTGCCTTGTGCGGTTTTATAATTGTGCTTGCAAATGCGTTGGAATTATTCCTTTCTACTGTCAATATAGTGTTTTACTTATTTTATCAACTCCATTTATCAATTCCTCAATTTCTTCCTTTATTGGTTCCTTTAGTTTTTTGTGGTCGCATAGATTTCTTAAATCTCCCAAGTGTTGAATGGAACGCCAAGTCGGTGTTTCAATTATGCTGTCATCTTTTAGTAACTGATTGAGGTCATTGATAGTTGGATTATTCTTCTTAACAGCTATGTTGTGATTGCTACATACTTGCGTTAAACACCGATTTTCGCAGGCGCAATAGATGTACATAATTTAATCCTAATTTAGTGAGTCCAGATTATTTCCAATTTTTTATTGTCAAGCCATGGAACGGTGATTGGTTTTTGCAATTTGGCCACATCT